>Ga0209725_1001448_pt1 | contig 13265 bp, 7 predicted proteins | sample I18A1metaG_FD_184145 | JGI IMG/M metagenome (GOLD analysis project Ga0209725, IMG submission 184145) | Lake sediment bacterial and archeal communities from Gulf of Boni, Indonesia to study Microbial Dark Matter (Phase II) - ​I18A1 metaG... | ecosystem: Environmental > Aquatic > Freshwater > Lake... | reverse complement strand
GAAGTCTGGGAGAACTGATGCCTAGAGGTGCCCGATGTGCGTACGTTTTAGGAGAGCAATGCTCTTATCTCGGTTGTTTCATTCCGACAGCAAGCATAGTCGCCCATATGAGCCGACACCACGACTTACCCTTCGAAGTGACGGGTATGACTAACTGGAGAACTCGAAGAGCAACTCGTGGCACCCGGCGGAAAATCAAAGAGCAAATACTCTTCCTTCGTAGGGAATAACGTGACGTTAGGGAGTCAACGAAAGATGATTGAGGCTTGCACTAGGTCAATTTTTGTAGCTACTAGGGCAGGAGGCGACTTGGTTCGATGGGCAAGGGAGTTCAACTCGCCTTCACCGATCGTTGATGTGATAGCGACGAATATCGCTTGAATGGGCGGAACTACTAACTCTAGGATCAGATTGAAAGGTATACAGAGAAGCCCTTCTCTATACCATCCTCAATTGGCAGGTCAATTTGCAGAGACTTGTTCTCGAGCGATGTGTTCTTGGGTATGAGTAGAGTGACCTCGCGCTCCGAGTTGACTGGAACCTCAAACGGAATTGATCGCTGAATTGCTTCAGGCTCGAATTGGCACTGATACGCTTCGTATGATTTTCCGGCTAACAGAATGCCGAGAACCTTTACCGGCTGGGAGCCAATGTTCTTCATGGCAATAGGAACTTTCCAACCTTTGCTGGTCGAAGTCGCACTTGCGTAGTCAATCTCGAGGACGCCATATTCAGATGTCACGGCGCGGAGCGCTTGATTATACAATTCTTGACTCTTCACGTTGTCCTGCTCCATGTAGCCTGAAGGCGCAACTGCTTCCCTTGGTTCACCCGCCTCACTGACCGTGATAAGACCTATCCCAAGCGATCTGAATCCATTGGTTTTCAAGCCTTTCTGCTCAGGCATTGCTAAGTAGACGTTCCTAGCAATGAGACGCCATACCATACATTTGCCAAGAACATCAAAGACCTCTTTGCCGGCGAGCTCCGCCTTCGCTTCGACGCATACAGTGTCCGTCCATGAACGAGTAACTCCTACAACATCCGGCTCCACATGTTCTTTGTATGGGAAAATATCGCCGATCCAAATTTTGACATTGGCCTTCCCATGAGTGATAACTGCCCTGTAACCTCGAGAGCGCAGTAGCTTTCTAGTAGGTTCATAGAGTTCCTGTTCTTCCGTCATTTATCACCTCAATTTGCATCTTCCTATGAAAGAGATCTATTCAGTTTGCTCCTCGATGACTTTCGCCCCGACCTGATTCAGAGTCTCTTTGATTGTGAAGTTCAGAGTGTTCCTGCTTATTCCCTTCTCCGCCTTCGCTTGAATGTCTAGATCCAAGGTGATTTCGGCTCCTTCCCGGCTGAGAGGTGTGAAGACTCCCCTCACGAGATCTGAGAGTCTGTCCCAAGGAACCCTCAATTTCAGTCTAACCGCTCTTATTGCGGTAGGCTCCAACGGTCCTGGCGCTACAGGAGCTGGAACAACGCCTACTCCTGTGGGCGGTATTCCCATCGGTCTCTCAGCAGAAACTGCAGCCAATTTAGCTTTGGCTGCTTCAGGCTTGAGAACAATGGCTTCCTCCAGTGCGCTTGGCAGCTCCTGTCCACCATAGAATATCTTGTCATTCACTTGGAGCCCCAGACCTTCTCGAACAGCATTCCTGAGTGTTTGCTCGCTCTCAAGAATTGGCAAGTAGGTGTACTTCAGGAAAGCTTCCCAAACGTCTCTGTACGGCTTTTCTCCTTCTCCCTTTTCGAAGGCCCTTTCGATTACGACTTTAGGCGATATCCTTTCCAAGAGAATCTCTTGGTCCTTGAGGTAGATTTTGACCCTCAGGCTGATGTTGGGCTTCTCTCCGATTGTCGGAATTCCCATGTCGAATATCTTCATGCCGCTGTTGTAACCTTTGATAATATATCGATACGTCATTATCGTTTTCACTGAGACGGCCGAATCTGCGTCGCCCAGTTTCCCTCCTTTGCCATCCTTTCCATGAAGGGAGAGCTTGTCCTCTTCCGAGAAGCTTTTCATCAGGTCCGGTGATTCCTTAATCGCCCTCAGGGCGAGAAGCCTTCTCATGTTCTTCTTGAGGGCCTCATACTCGCTTGCATCAGCCGCCAATAGCAGGAGCGTATTCTGATAGGCTCTGAACCCCGTAGATATCTTCTTCAGTAGTTCATTTGCAAACTCTTCCATCTTCGGGTTCCCGTATGAAAGCTGTGGATGAAGAACCACAAGTCGAAGCTTCTTGCCTTCCCCTACATCGCCACCAGTCCTAGGCCAGATGAGAACTTCAAACTCGGAGCCTACGATCTTCTGAAGTCTGTTCCTGATCTCTTCTTCAATTTCCTCATCCTTGATGGCTTCTTCCTTGTCGATTATGATCCTATTCAGATTGGGGCTACTTAGGAAATAGTACAGAGATTTGTCTGAGTGTAGAAAGTACAGTTCATCGTCGAGTCGCTTAACAGCATCTCCGACTATTGGAAAAGGTATGCCCTCTCTCAGGAAGGCGACCCGAAGCCTTTGGACAGTTATCCCTTTCCTCTCGGTGGCGCCGCTGAAAGAATAGAAGAATATGGCTGTGGCTAGGCCTGTGGCTACTTTGAACTTGGAGTACTCGGTCCCCATCTCTTTGTCTATTCTAGGCGCATTCGCGTTTGGTCCAGTGATGTCGGATGCGATAACACCCTCAAACTGGTTTCCGATATGCTTCACAAGCTCAGTTCTGATTGATGGGTTGGCGAGGTTTATGTGTGCTGGCTGTATCAGTGGGGAAGAATACTCCCTATTGTAGAGGTCTCCAACGACCTCTGCGAGAAAGCGTAGCACACCCCTAGTCCTTTGGAATGTGGAGAATGTGCTCCACCTCTCATAGAGTTTATCAATGATTTCGGGATGGAAGGGATACGCCTTCGCCATCTTTCTCTTGTAATCTTCCTCCCTGTAATCAGATGGGACCTCTTCGCCAAGCTGCCTGTAGAGCTCAAGATATTCGTCTGCCACCTTTCTGTGAGTTGCCTTGTCACCGAGGTCGTCAAACAATCTCTTTCTAATGACTTCGTAGACTTCCTCGCCTTCTACAGGTGTGTAGATGGCTTCAACCCTACCCGAGATCTTCTGAAGTTGCATCAAGGTTTGCTCAGCAGCCTCATCATAATGCTCCAGAATGCTCGAGGGTAGAGTTGCTATGACGACGCATCTGTCCACAGAGGTAATGGCTTCGGACAATTCTTGGATGAAGGAGAGGAGTTGCCCCTTGAGAGTTCCTTCCGCTCCAGTAATCTCCTTCAGATTGACTCCTGCCGCCTTGACAGCATACTCAAGTAATTCGTCGATCAAGATAAGGACAGGCTTGTTTATCTCCAGTAGTTTGATGAGAATATCTTTCCCAGGGGAGACTCTTTTCTTATCGTGCTCCTCAACCAGCTTGTAACTTCCAAGCTGTTTTGCTATCTCACCCCAAGGCGTTGGACCCCTTATCGCATCCGCTTCTGTGCCGACGAAGGCTGCGACCTTTGCCTTAGGAATCCTGGTTATGCCGCCTTCCCGCAAAATATCGTCTTGAAGAATCGCTTTCACGGCTTCGGCGTCGGATAGGGCGTCTCCATGCTTGAAAAGGTGATAGAGGGCAATGAGCGCATGTGTCTTTCCTCCTCCGAAGGGGGTCTGAAGCTGTATGAAAGCTTCTCCTTTTCCACCTGAGAGTCTAGAGATGACCGCTGCACACAGCCTCTCCAAGCCAAGTGTCAAGTGGGTCTTTCTGAAGAAGGTCTCTGGATTCTTGTATTCTAATGGACCTCTGTCTCTCAGCACATCGCCAAGCTTTGCTGCAAAAACAGATTCGTCAAGCCTGCCTTCACGAATGTCTTTATGTGGAACCGTTACGTTCCACCAAGGCTTACTGACCATTTTCTTTTCACTCCTTTCTTTCATTCTTCATATAATCGAGAAGTGTAAGATCCTTCTCATGCGATTCTTTGACATAAGTGTCCTTGCCGTAGAGGAAGCCTTGGATCAGTTGTTTCTCCTTATCGCCCTCTGGTAGGACATCGGAGATTGCTTGAGCAACCTGCCAGAAGACCTCACTCCGAAGATAACCCGCCTCCTCCAACATCTCCTGCAACTTCTTTCTATCACCTTTCTCCCACAATACAACAGCCTGATGTAGGGCATCAATCATCGTGCTTAGCTTTTCCTTCCTGCTGAACACTCGATCCTTGGGGCCAAGAACTCTAACGTACTCCTTCTCCTTCCTAACTAAGCCTGAGCCGCCCCACATCTCAGTCAGCTCGATGCCGCCGACCGACTGGGTGATCTTTCTAGCGTCATCGAAGTGGACTCTCGCATTATTGAAGGTCCATCTCCACAACAGGTAGAACCTTGTCGTAGCGTCAACGCCGCCTAGGTCAGGCCTCTTCAATATTCTACCTAGTGCGAACTCGCTGACGACCTTCCTAACGTATTCAAGAAGCTCTTTTACGGATACTTCTTCGCCTGAAAGCTTCTCTACCCGTGAGTATTTGCCGAATACCTCCACGGCTGGACCTATAGCGCTCACGAAGAAGTCGGCGCCGCTTATTCCCTGCTCCCAGAACTGCTCCAGCTTTTCCTTTACACACCTATCTATTTCGTCCCTCAGTTCATTGAAATAAGCAGTCTCTTCCTCGCCTCTCTTCCTGCAAACCATGTAGACGGATGAAGCCAGTGCGGCGCTTTCCATGGCCCTCAACCTTGCCTTCATTTCTGTATGAATCGGCCAAGAAGCTGTCAGAACTAAGCCTGACTTTAGGAGACTGCTGATGATAGTTTCCCAAGCGTCGGTGGACTTGTAAGCAAATACGACAGTAGCTATTCCTTCAGTTCTCAAAATACGATAAATTTCTTTAAATGATTCAGTTATCATGCCCTCGAAGAATTCCTTCGCCTTCTCGATACTGTTACCATGCCTAAGCGTATGCATTACAATCTCTTGAGACTTGGGAGTGAGCGGAGTAGCAAACAAGTCTGGATAGAGTTCTCCAACAGTTCTTTTCAGCCAGACATAGAAAAAGTCTGAGAGGTCACTGTAGGGTACGTTATCATAGTATGGCGGGTCAGTAAGCACAGCATCAAAAGAGCTATCAGGATAAGGCAGTCTTGTAGCTGTTCCCAAGAGAACTGTTCCTGAATTACTAAAAGCTCTAGTACAATGTTCTACAGCTCTTAACATCCAAATTAGAAGGTTATTCCAATCCCCTCGTGATCCTCCGAAGGGATTTACTTCTCCATAATCCCATACCATTTGTACAGCTTGTCTATCAAAGGACCTCTCGATAGATTGCGTATCTCCTCTATACCTTGTTAAAGAAGATAGATATGTAGCAAACGTATCGAAATTCAATCCTAGATATGTCATCAAAACCTTAACATATTCGGAGTCATGATTTTCTGCAATCATCCTTGCGTATACTTCTTTGATATTCTCCACAAAGGTGACAAGTGCCAATTTCTGTCGTGCATTGAAAAGGTCGCCCCAGCTGTCAAGACCATACTTCCGAATTGAAAACGCGCGTTCCGCTCCTGGCCCTTCACCTGACGGTGTCGGCTCGTCTGGCATGGGACTGAGGCCCCATTTCCAATTTTTGGCCTTTCCGTCGAGATATCTCTCGGCTTTCTTGAATACGTCTACATCTTCATCTCTCGCGACTCGGTAGGTCTTTCCTTCTCGACCTGTTTTTCGGAGGACTACTGCTATGAGCCTTTGCCCCATTCTGTCTTCCTTCGCTTCCTTCCTAACAGTGTCGCCGGCTATACCTCCGCCACATACAGGACAGAGAACTGTAGCCCTAGAGGTAGTTCCTTGGGAGGGATCGAAGTCTATCTCCTTCCCTTGCACAATTCTGAATTCGATCGTCTTCGTCCTCTTGTGTGGAATCAGCTTGAGCGCCACCTTCTTGTTCTCTTTCTTAGCCAGCCAGAACTGGTGCAACAGAGGAATTTCAGCACCACATGAAGGATTCTGACACCTAACGGTTCTCGCCCAAATGTATCCGACTGGAATACTGCCGTCAGGATCTGAAGGATAGAACCTGCCTACCTCCTTTCTTGCTTCTTGGAGAACCCAGTTTCCCCACTTCTTAACGTCCTCCACTAGAGGGTTACTGTAGACTGGCGTCAATCCTTCTTTGGATTCGATTCGTCTTCTGCCATACTTCTGTGGGTACTCTAGAACAGCCTTGAGTATTAAGACGGCTACAGGATTATATTCAAGGGCATAGGTTTCACAGCCAAGCCTTAAAGCTTCTAGAGGAATTGCGCCGCCGCCAGCAAAGCAGTCAAGAACTTTTGGCGGTTTTCCATCGTTCGCCTCTAGGATAAGCTTTCTAGCCTCATCCATGATTGTTTGATTAAGTGAGTTCTCCCATTTGGAAAGCTCAGTTACGAAGCTGAGCTTCTTCTTAAGCTCGTCTCTATCTTTCGGCTCCGGTGTGAGCGCAGCGAATATGGTGCTTCTTGATGCTGCGAGAGGCCTTCTAGCCCACCAGATATGAAGCGTCGAGATATGTCCATGTCTAATATTCTTCTCTCTAACGGATTCCTCACTGACCTCCTTTAGCGGAAAGTCCACCTCGATGAGCGATTTCCTGTTCATGCGTACAGTCCCCACCGTTTGCGAGTTTCCTCGGCTTGTTCCTTCTGCTTCTGTTCTCCTCCCACTCTCATCGTGTCTGAAACGAACTCGCATACAAACTCTGGATTTCGATCAAACATCTGGGCCATCGTTCTGACTAGCATCTCTTCCTTTAGAAGAACGTCTTGTAGCATACTGACTTCTACGATCTTCCTGAAGGCTCTCAGTTTCCGCATGGTCTCTTCGGATAATTCGATGGTAGGCATTATCCAGCCGCTCCTTCAACTCTTTCTACTCTACTTGCTTGGGTCTTCCAGTCCTCAATGACGTAACGGACTATCTCGACTTCCTCGCTTGGCTTAAGCTTGGATGCGGGATCTTGTACTAAGTAGAGTTCAGGATTGCTTGCGGCATTTGCGACAACATACAACCAGTATTCCTCTCTGAGCCTATTCGCCATCAGCCACTCGTTAGGCGTAATGGCTATCTTGCCCTCACCAGCTCTGGCCTTTACCTCAATGTATCGAATAGCTTCTTGAGAGGATGATTTGATGTCGAATCCAAGGTTCTGAGCAGATACGTCCTCAGGCTTCCTTTCCTCTATGGTCTCGAAATTCATAGCTATCTTCATGCCGATTTCTTCTATCTCTTTGTCCTGTTTGAGCTCGTCAACAGTCAGCCTCGGAACCACTGATGCAACACCTATGATCTTAGGAGGAGAAGACAGGAGGTGAGTTTCAGCTTCTATTTGCCTCTCAAGTTGCAGCTTCTTTCTGATTAGTTCTTCCTTGTTTCTCTGCTCGTTCTGAATCGCGATATCCGGGATTGTTTCGCCTCTAGCTCTTCTAACTTCGTAATCGATTAGCTTCGCTTCCGAGTCGCCGATAAGGAATTCAAGTGACTTTATCCCGTACTTTCTTTTGATCTCGGCGTCATGCTGCCTCTGCGCCTTTAACTCGTCAAGGTACTTGGGAACTATGCTCTCGAGAGCATAGGCTACAATCTTCTCTTCGAGACCTCTATCTGCAGTAAAGCCCTGCGATGAATGCCCGCTGCTGGGTTTCAGGTCCCACAAGATAGATGGAGATACAGCTCTAATCTCTCCGTTAGAGCCTTGGTGAATAGCGTAGATTCTCTTGCCAGCAATGTGGCCGCCGCCGTCATTCATCTCACACTGGATGAACCACACCAAACCATCCATGATGCCTGAGATATCTTCGAAGACAACTCCTTTCTCGAGGTCGACGCCGTAGTCTTGAAGGATTCTCTCTATAGTGGTTTCTAGCAGAGGGTGCCCAGGAGCGATGAACTCAGCCTGTCTTCTGAACGCTTCCTCCTTCACGAAGCTGAGCTTGCTGTACTCCCGATAGGGCTCTCCGTACTTCGTCTTGAACTCAAAGGTTACTCTTCTCATATCGTAAGGAATGCTAGGTATCCTGTAGAGACCGTCAGCTCGTTTCTCAACTCTGATGCCCAGCTTCTCAGCCGCTCTGAGGAAGAACTTCTCGATGTACTCCGGGATTAACCTATTCTCCTTGGCTTGTCTTGTCTCGCCTAGAATCTTGGTAAGGTCTATGTGTCTTGTAGCTAAGCCTTCCATGGTTGCCTCTTTGAGCTTCTCGATCGCTTCTTCGTCGGTTACGCGATCGAAGTCTTTGAGGATATCTTCCATCGAGCGCTTGTTCGTTATCGCTTCGACTATAAGGTCCTCTAGGCTCTTGCCTGGGAGTACGTCCCCTAGAACATCGAATACTCTGTCGCTTCCAAGATGCATTCTTATAGTTTCAAGCTTGTCGAACAGCTTGTCGAGTATTCTTCCTTCTCTCGTATCAATGGCTACGAGATTGTAGATGTGGACTTCGTTCTGCTGTCCGTAGCGGTGGACTCTACCCATCCTCTGCTCTAGTCGGTTAGGGTTCCATGGGATGTCGTAGTTCACCATGAGCCAGCAGAACTGCAGGTTTATGCCTTCGCCGCCAGCTTCAGTTGAGACCATTATTTGGGCTTCATGCTTAAACTCGCTCTCTGCTTGGATTCTCTTGTCTAGGTTCATGTTGCCGTGAATGAAGCAAAGCGAGTAACCCCAACCCTTGATCTTCTGGACGAGATAATCCAGAGTGTCCTTCCACTCAGTGAATATGAGCATCTTCTCTCCGCCCTTCCTCAGCTTCTCGATCTCCATTACTTGGCGGAGCTGAACCAGCTTTGTCTCGATCTCTTTCCTCTCAGCCTCCTTGGCGATTTTGACAAGCTCCTCAAGCTTGCCTATTTCCTCTTCGAGTTCCTCGAGGGTGTCAGCTGAGGTTAGCTTCTCAAGGAGCTCTTCTTCTCTCCTCCACCGTTCAGCTTCAGGCAGATCCTCAAGCGTCTCCGCATCAATGTAGCCTTGCTCCTGCACAAGTTGCCCTGTCTTATACAATTCTTGAAGTCTGTTCTTACGGTTCTCCAATGATCTTCTAATAGCACCGATGCTCGAAGCGATTCTGCGTTGAAGTATAATTAGAGCGAACGCTGCGTTCCTCTTCGCCTTGTCCATCGCTTTGCGATAATACTTTTCGACGTATTCCGTCACAGCGTTATAGAGTTTCTTCTCGTCGTCGCTAAGGCGGTACTTGATCGTTTGGACTTGACGTGGAGGGAAAAGCGGAGTCCCATCGAGGTCCTTGAGGTCCTCCTTCAGACGCCTAAGAAATAGCGGATTGTCCTTATTGTTGATCGATTCCTCAAGCATACCCGTAGTGGCGAAGAATCCTGGTTCAAGAAGGTCGAGAAACAACCTGAAGTTCTCAGGGTCGCCACGATGGGGTGTGGCAGTGAGGAAGATCAAGAAGTCAGTGTTCTTCGAAAGGAGTTCTCCAAGCTTGTACCTCTCGGTTTTGGACAACTTCTGGCCGTATTGGTAAGCCGCCATCTTGTGGGCTTCATCAACAATGACCAAGTCCCACTTTGCCTCAGCCAAGCTCATCATGACGTCGTCTTGCTTAGCGAAGTCCATTGACGTGATGGCTTGAGGCTCATCCGCCCATACGTTTCTACCCCATGAAGCATCCATAACCGCTCTATCGATAACCCTGAATCTTTCCCCAAACTTCTCCTTGAGTTCTCTCAACCATTGCTCACTCAAGTGGCCTGGCACAACGATGAGCGTTCTCTCCACAAGGCCTCGTTGCTTCAGCTCCTTCAACACCAACCCCGCCATGATAGTCTTCCCGGCCCCAGGATCGTCAGCCATCAGAAACCTAACCCTTGGATGCTTCAGGATGTAATGGTAAACCGCTTCAATCTGGTGGGGCAAAGGATCTATCTGCGAAACATTAACAGCATAAAGAGGATCAAACTGGTGAGCGAACCTGATACGGTGAGCCTCCACTCCAAGAAAGAAGCTTTCGGCATCTCCAGAGAAATCTCTCTCCTCAAGCTCTAAGATTCTAATTTTGGAAAAGTCTGACTCCGTCAAGATCCTAGGGTAGAAGGTGTTGGTCTTCAACCCGACGGCTTGGATTTCAATGTTTGATCCAATCTTCTTGGCTGAAACAACCTTCACCCGCTCAGTCCAAAAGGGACCTTCCAGAACTTTTCCCTCTGGTAGCGAGGTTGTAAGCGAATTCTGACTGCGTCTTTTCTCATCCTCACTCATGAAGAACGCTCGCCTCAGAATATAGATTGTATAGAATCGTCCATGACATTAAGGTTCCTACGAATAGAAAGCGATACTGCGAGATGTGGAATTTGAATAGGGGGGCATGTTTCCTAGGCGGATACAGCTTCTAGCTTCAGTTTTTCAATTTGTCTGAAAGCAGCTTCAACGACGTTGATGGTGGAGCGGGGTGTGGGAGTTGAACTTCAGAACCTACCACTGACCGCAGAATGGACAAAGATCAGCAGGTGGAGGATGCTTTTCGTTTTCTCTCATGCGCTTTTTCGTCATGTGATAGAGAGCCATCTCCATGTCCTCCATCTCCCTATCACTGCCGCAACCTTTGACAGAGTAGAGGTTGTAGTCTTTGTGTTGCTTGAAACGCTTTTTCGCGTTCTGGCTCTTACCAACGTATATGGAAACATCGTCCGTTCCGAGATTCAATAGCGAATAGCATGCTCTAAGATTCCAATTCTGATCTGGCAGGTCGTCCGCTGATCTCAAGCGTATTGGTGATAGGATAGTCATCGCTTTCTTCAGTATGTTCTTCCAAGCCTTGACTGCGACTCTGTCTTCCAATCGGGAAATCTCCTTGAAATCAATATAGTCTAGAAGATTGTCAGTGGTTCTGAGAATATCTTCAGCAAACATGGAATACACCTTGTGTCCCGTGCCGCTCTTCGTCATCTTTCCTCTTCCTCTTCGCCAATCCTTCAACGGGTATCGATCGGCGATCTTCCCCGTGAAGTCGTTTAGAGCGTCGCCTCTGGCTTCCTGTATGTTGTACAGCGCGGGTGCCAGCGTATTGAAAACACCTGCTCCGAGTCCTCGGCAAATTGCGTAGTCACGTCCTAGATCTTCCTTAAAAGCATCTTCATAGCGTCGTCTTATCGCATTCCAATATTCAATAAGAAAGCTCTCTTTGTTTTCTTGCGACAGATTTTTGATCGGGCTCTCCGGAGCTGAGAAAAAGAACAAGGTATCCACAAAATTGGCCTCAGTTATTGGTTTCCATTGACCACCTTTTTTCTCACCTGGTCTCAAAATCAGGTTTCGCCAAGGTGATTCATTCCGATCGTTAAGCGCAATGCAAAGAGCTAGCGCCTCCAGCTTCCAATTATCAACTCCAAGTACTTTCACAAGCTTCCGTGTGTTATCACGATCTTGGTGATAGAGAATTCTCAGTTGAAGATCCGGTCTCACCTTCTTTTGCTTGGTATTTATTACCAAAAATTGACCTGCTTCTTGTGCAATATTAAGCCCTTCGACGACGGTCAAAGGAACTTCGTAGTCCTCCTCCTTGCTCCTAGTGAGACCTTCGATTCGATGTTGTCCATCCACTACATGAAGGACTGTATCGTCAGACAACACCAACTCTTCTTTCTGCTCATCGAATCTAATATTCTCCTTTCTTCTACAATTGAGCGTTAGAGAGCCTAGGAGCAACGGCGGAAGAATTGGGTTACTTATTGAAAGCCATTTTGCGATTTCGTCCGCCCTCGAATCTTCGACGCCTCGCTGATATCCCTTTCTGCCTTCAGGATTCATGGGGTCATACTTGTCAACAATTACTTGGCGGTTTTTCAATAGTCTTTTCAGGTCCCCCGCTGAAAGCTTAGTCAAGTAAAGAATAAGCTTACCTTGCTGTAGTTTAATGGCTCCAAATCTCATCAATAATGCCTACCATACCTGTATCCAATTGAATATTAGCGGCAGCATTCTTTTTTAAGTTCTGGTAGAGCGCTCTTCAGTTCGACAACTTAGCAGGCATTCTACCTAGTCTAGCCGTGACGAAGAATGGGCGTAGCCGCGGTCAACCTTGTTTTCCGCATTCGTGAAGCGCTCAAAGACTTTTCTGAAATGCGTCAGATCGAGCCGAGTTGTTCCTATTGCATTGAGGCCGAATTCAAACGCCGCCTTAAGACTATGTCTAGAATAAGGAGCGCCTGTCACTAACCTTCTAAGGCCTACTCCTCAAATTGAATCTAGAACCTGTTGAATTTAGGGTTTGATAGTTGAACGTGTTTTACTCTTGGAGATTATGGCTCTGTCTTGATCCAAGCCATACCACTTTACTTCGTAGCCCAATGCTTCAAGCACTTGGTTAGGTGCTCCTATGCCCATGTCTTGCATGAGCTCCGTCACCGTCGAGAGCTTTGCTTCTCCAAGTTGGCTCAGTCTCCTGTCAATATCATCCAGCTTCTTCTCAGAGACCAAGACATCGCCGATCAGCCTATACCCTTTCACTGGAGCTGTCTGAAGCCTACGTCTAAGGGCTTCCTTCGATGTCTGAAGCTTTTCCGCCAACTCTTCCAAGGAAGCCACATCGCGCTGCAGCCTCAACTCAACATCTGCCAAAGATTCCACCTGCTTCACTATGCTTTCCTCCTCCATGGCATTCAAGTAGTCGATGATAGGCTTGACTGGAACCTCTCTCTCATAGAATATGACTTCCATCCTCAACTCCTTGAGCCTTGAGCAACTCAAAGTCTTGTCAATAGCGACAATCATATTCCCAGCTTGGATTTGTTTGAGCTTCTGAATCTTCCTGGTCAAGTAGTTCTCAGTCCAGAAGCCAACAACCTCCAAGTAGGCTTTCATGCCCTCCTTCCCGAAGCTGAAGTCAGGGATCATCATATGGCTTCCAGCGACGAAAGGTTCAGGCTCCCTCCTCAACCTCAGGTCAAGCTCTTAAGGAGGAAAGATAGTGAATATGGCTCTCGAGGAAATGGTCAGCTCCTCAGAGAAGGTGAAAAAGACGGGGCTAGAACCTCGTATGACAATAGCCGTTCGTAAAGTCTACGTTGAAACTTCTGTGATCAATGGTCTTCTGTCACGTGACTCAAGGATAGCTCTTGTTTCATCCGCTTTTTGGGATAGGGTTAAAGCGGGGGAGTTGGAGGCTCATATATCGTCTTATGTCCTTTTTGAGTTGGGTGAGACGTTTAATGGAGAGAAAAGGGATAAGCTTTTGGACATTGCATCGATCTGTATTTCGGATGCGCCAAGTG
>Ga0209725_1001446_pt1 | contig 13273 bp, 16 predicted proteins | sample I18A1metaG_FD_184145 | JGI IMG/M metagenome (GOLD analysis project Ga0209725, IMG submission 184145) | Lake sediment bacterial and archeal communities from Gulf of Boni, Indonesia to study Microbial Dark Matter (Phase II) - ​I18A1 metaG... | ecosystem: Environmental > Aquatic > Freshwater > Lake... | reverse complement strand
GGTCGAAAGGCAAACCGAAGAAGATCCTCAAAAAATGAAAGCTTGGTACGATTCGCTTAACTCAATGAAGAACGGAGTGGCTTGGATATGGCATCCTGAAGAACCGGCGATCTTCAAGAAGATCATGTTTCGAACACGACTTACGTTCCATGCGACAAGGAAATTCCTCCTCTCACCGAAGGCACAGACAATCAAGCTGATGGATGTCAACGAGTTCATCGAAAAGTTCAGGAATGTGTTCGAGCCGAGACCCAAGCCAGCGCCCGAACCATCAGGACGATCCATCCGTACCATTGAATCGCCACAACCGTGTATGGCAACCGCTAGCCATCAGCCGATATCTACGCACATACTCAAGTCTACACCTACACCTAGAGATATCATACCAAAGCTCACACCGCAAGAGTCAGATACCATTAGGACGCAGCAAGTCCTGCCCAATGTGATCCTTGAGAAGTTGCGGCCAGCAGCCCAGCTTCCCACTGACCTTATCGAGAATCCGCCCACACCTTTAGCCCGGATCCTCGTTGTTCTCACGAACCATGAAGGTAGAGACGACAGGTGGACAGGTGCCAAAATCAGGAAGCAGATTCGTGACCATGCTTGGCCCGAGGACCATGTTGAGGAAGCCATAGCTGAACTGACGAGATGGGAGATCCTTCGCCGCCAATCCAACAACTACTTGCGCTTCTACCGTGATCGAGTGCAAGTGGTTGACCATGCCTACAACCTTTCAGTTTCATAAGGGAAGCTCTAGCTGTCTCGATTTCCACTGGACCTAGGGAGCCGTACCGGAGTTTGAGAGAGTGAGAGAGTGAGAGAAAGATGAGGAACACTAGTATGGGAATGATGAATAGGATTGTTGAATATGTCCGGCAGAAAGGAGAATGTAGCCTAGGAGAGATAGAGGTTCAATTAGACATACCCATATGGAAACAGTATGTACTGGCCAGAGCGTACAAAGACTTCTTTCAAGACATCAGACTGGAACGTTCACGGTGGAGGCTCACTGCAATCAAGGAACCGGTAGTAGTGCCACTAACCACCCAGAACGCTCTCTCTCACTCTCTCAAAGAGGGGAGGCGGGGAAGATCAGCCATGAGGTAGTTTGTACAACGATTCGAGCTCCGAAACAATACTTGCTACTTGATCAGCTGAGATTCTCGCGGCTTCAAGGGCTTTATGAAATCGACGCCCCAGTTGAGCACGTAGTGGTGCCGGAGGAAATGGGATCAAAGTGCTCAAGAGGTCATCAACTGCGATTCTTCTCCTCGAACTAGAAGTACCCTTTCCCAAAGGAGAAATCTGTTTTATCGATGTGTCCGCCTTCAAGGCCAGTGCTACAAAGTATGGATCTTCACCAGTTGTTCGTAGCACCGCGAATTCAGATGAACAAAGCACCTGGCCTTTGAGGTTGTCCGGAATGACAGTGACTCTGGGTTTTGATGGATTAATACATGAGAAAATGATGTCTCCCGGCATGCAAACGACACCTTTGGAACTCGGGTAGTATTTGGCCGCACCATGCCAATCCACGTTGGAGCGTTCGTCAATATGAAGGACAGAAATGAAGTAGCCTGTGTTCGCGTTTCGAGCTACTGTCAGCTCATCTGGTACAGCAACCACGTCTCTGAGAACAATACAATTTGGACTCAAAGAGACGACTCTGTTGCGAGCCCTAATTCTTTCCAAATCATACGCTGCTGGGTCCCAGTTGCTTTGCAGCTCAGAGCTTGGTATTTCTAAGATGAGAGGATCCCTGGAGAGTTCTCTTGAGGACTTCTTGTTGTCACGCTGCGATCTAGAGTATGTGCTATACTCTTCCGAGATTTTTTCCAAGTCGTTTCCCTTAGGGTCACTCACCATGACTGTTCCTTTCTTCATGAACCCCACGTGCCGTGCGACTGCTAGGAAACGTGACTTATGAGGTTTCACAGTTGCCGATTTCTTCCGCAAGTAGATGAAACTTGTCTTAGCTGCCGTTCCAGCCATTGCAAAGGTCTGTTTCGGAAGACTGACTACCGATACTAGCTCCGCCTTGGCCAGCAAATAGGTGCTTACGTACTCATACCTCTTCGAACTGATGATGCCATCAGGCAAGATAATCAAAAGTCGTCCGCCTGGCTTCAATAGTTGGAGATTCCTGTCAAGAAAAAGTATTGCCGGGTCTGCCTTGCTCAGAGGTTTTCGCAGCTGCTTCTTGACATTCCAACTCCAACCAAGCTCCAGGCCCTTGTCAGGATGACGCAACCTAGATAGACCAGCTTGATTTGTGTATTTGCCATTGCCAAAGGGTGGATTGGTGAGGATGAGATCAAACTGCCCAACAAGATGGTCCAAATTCTCATCGGTAATTGAGTCGTCCGTGTGCAGCAATCGCGTGCCAGCCTGGCCAAACATCAACATATTGATTCTTGCCTTGAGAAGAGACGAATATGCTTGGTCTGCTCCGACCAGTGAATGTTTCTTGATCTTGTCAATCCATTCGGCTTTATCCGTCTCTGAATGTTTTTCATCCGCCAAGATCCTCTTGCCAAGTTCATTAAGCGCGGAAACGAGAAAGCGACCAGTCCCGCAGCATGTGTCTCCTACCAAGAACGCTGGAACGCGGATATCTTGTACACGACTGTCGGCAGCCCAGATCTCTTCGTTCGTTATGTCAGCAAACGCCATTCTCACCATGCAGGTTACCACTTCGTTTGGCGTGAGGTAAGTTGCCAATCCACCTGAACTGTCATATTTTCCTCTCAAGAACACGTCGAATGCCAAGCCCAGCAAATCAAAGTGTTGAACCTCTTGCTGGCCTGATTCTGAGACGTAGGGCAGTCTTCCTAGTTCAATGCGTAGAAGAATTGAGATAATCATTGAAACTACTTCAAAGTTGTCAAGTCTCAACGGTTCGTCACGAGGAAATAACGTCTGTCTCGTTCCGTCTGGAGATTCAATGGCATATTGCCCAAGAGTAGAAACCTCTTTGAATGCATCTTGAAGTTCTGTTATTGCCTTGCCTTTTTCTTTTCGAACGTAGTCTGCATCGAAAATTGAGTTGAATTTCCTGCCTTTGGCTGATCCTGTGGAAAGGACGTAGTCTGGGCTTGATTCCGAATGGTACTTCAGGAAAATGAATTTGCAGAGCTCATCTATCGCAGCGTTAGTTGGCCTGATTCCTCCTTTGCTGTAGATTTCCTCGTGCACTCGATCAAATGCCTTTACTATACCGAAGTAGTCAAGATGCCATGGTTGCTCTCGAGTCAATCAAATCCACCCCCCGCGCACAGCAAGGCAATACTCATATCCCATTGGTGTGCCAATAATATTGCGCTCGGACACGTGAGCATTCGAGCGGATGTTCGAGCCTTGATGGGAGTCACCTTTGAAAGTCTTGGATCAGGCTGAGATACTACTCAAAGAGTTATTTCTGGACTACCACAAGATGCTCATGAAATGGTCCGATACGACCGGCCAGAGTTCTCAACTCGACTCGGGATATATCGCCCAACATCTCATATCGCTATTGACAGGGATCAAAGGTTCTGGAATGCGAGGAAAAGGGAAAGACCTTCAGGACGACTCGGAGATCAAGACTGCATCAAGTGTTGCAGGCGTCGACGTCCCACGATGGAATCAACCGATGGGGGCCACAGAAGAGAGTCGCGTCAAGAAGATGAACGAATTCCTGAAACACCCAAGCATTTACTACGTCCTGTTTGATACTCGAAAGAACAGCGATCAGGTTAGAGTTCGAGTGTGGAAGGTGCTTCCAGAGTCGGACGCAGATTTCCAGAAAGTGGTCCGAACATGGGACAAGATGTTCCCTCCCCCCTCTTACAACTTTCAACTTCATCCTCCTGTGAGAAAGGACAGTAATGTAGCTACAAATGAAGCCGGGAACATTGACTTACCTTTGATGTTTGAAGCCCGCGAAGATGGAAAAGGACTCATGAAAGTACACTTGTTCGATCCATCGAACCGCAAGAGTAAGTACATTCCAAGAGGAAATCGATCGCAATCAAAGCTTGATCCATTTCATTGAAGTCACCAGTAGAACAAACCTGATGGCGAAAATCGCGTACAGACATCTCATGATCATCGGCTGTTGAGGCACGTTCCACAGTGAAGAAATCACTTCCCGGACTCACTATTGTCAACATAGTTGCAACCTCCGAGCTCGAGCAACGAGTAGATCTGGACAAATTGGCGTGTACTAAGGGATTCCTCTATGATTATGCGATCTATCCTTGTGCCTATCTAAAGGATGAGAACATGCAAGCCACGGTTTCAATTTTCGCCTCAGGAAAAATGATTTGTGTAGGATCGAAAAGTCTCGACAGTGCAAGACATGATCTTAAACATGCTGCAAAAAGACTGGCCGAGCTTGGGCTAATAGAACCGACAGAGATCGATGCGAAGCTTCGAAATATCGTGGCAACAGGCGAGCTTGGGTGCACGATAGATCTTGGAAAGCTTTCAAGAAAGCTGTCCCACGTCATTTATGAACCGGAGCAATTTCCTGGAATGATCTATTATGCGAATGAACTTGAAGGAGCCTCAATTCTAATCTTCGCTAATGGAAGGGTTGTTTTCGCTGGTTTGAAGAGCCTTAAATCGCTCAAAGTCGGCAAGCGCGTGCTTGCATCACTATCTGGGCTGATTTCGAAAGCCTGAATGTTCTATCGTTTCTTTCAAGCCAAACCAGCCCTCGGATTGCTCTTGCTGTAGATAAGCTGGCTCTCTGAGAGGATTGCAAGAACTAGTAGACCTTCATGTAGGTTCCGTCATTGGCGCCAATAATTAGCGAGGATTAACATAATCTTTCAACATCAATCAGGGTTTCGGCACAAGCACTTCCTCAAGCTCCTTTGGCTCAACCTTCAGGAGGCCGCCGGCATATGTGCGCCCTAGAAGACGCAGTTGCCCCACAACGAAATTAGAGTTCAGGTTGCTGACAAGGGCAAGAAGAGTATTCCTAGTTGTGGAAATCTCTGGCGCGGGGTAGATTCCATGCATGTTGTTCAGGTTCAGAGCACGGGCCTCATTGTAGATGAAACGAGGTCGTTCTCTTGTCATATATGTGAATAGAATGGGCGCAGGCTTCCGACTCTCAAGTTTGTACCAAGGATGCCTCGCCCTAGCCAAGGTGCGTCTATGATATCCTTCTCTCTCCGCTCTTTGCATGTAGCTTAACGCCCGCGTCCCTTTCAGGTCGTTCTTCGGCTGGTGGCAGTACAGGAGCCAAACCTTCAAGTCGGCTTTCTTCATATGGTCCAAGTCTTGTTTGCTAATACGCCTACACTTGACGTAGGCTGTTCTGGTTATGACCGGTCTGAGGAAGCGCCTCTCTACGCCGATTTTCTTGACCTGCGACTCTGTGAGAGTAAAGATGTCATTGCCTCCTGTCGCTATTCCTCGCATAACCTTTGCAATAGATCCTAGGCGCACCAAATGTTTTTTGTGTGAAGCATCCTTCTCGGTTGGATTGTCAGCGAAGTATTTGGACCACTTTGCCTCACCAATAAGATCTGTCTGAAGGACTTGAATAATTCTCCCCCATGTTTCCCTATCGAGTAGCGAACCGCGTGTGATGGCTTCTAGGATGGCTTTTGTGCCTGGCCAAGATTTGACCCAGACAAGCGTCACAGTATTCTCGTTCGGTTTGGCTTTCTCAATAAGCACGAGACATGGAGAAACGTTGGCATCGGGGAAGATCCTAGACTTGTGATCGAAGAGAACGATAGAACTTATTGCGTATTTGCGTGCAATGAAGTCCCTAACGGCTCCCGCATATCTAGCCTCAAGGACTAGCGATGGGACCAGAAAGACCAGCCTTCCCTTTTCCCTCAGAAACTGCGTGCTATGCAGAAGAAAGTAGACGTGCAGTCCAGCTCGACGGTTAATCTCGATACCCACCTCCTCCGAAACAAGTGATGCTATACGGGCCTTGTGTGAAGCGGGAAGAAGCTGATGCCTCGTGTACGGCGGATTGCAAAGGATTGCGTCTACTGGGGGAATGTTGGTCCTATTGTTGCGGTCGGCTTTCCTTTTGGACTCTATCCGGAGAAAGTCACCCACAATGAAGTTGCCGTGGATTCCATTCCGCAAGGTAGAGGCTATTGCTTGTGCGTCAACATCTGCTCCAAATATGTGAGCGTGGGCCTCCGCTTTGGGCAGCCCGAACTCTTCAAGTCTCTTCATGCATTGAATGAGGAGGGATCCTTGCCCAATGCACGGGTCAAGGATCAGATCGTTGGGGGAACGTATTGCCCAGGCTGCCATGAACTCAGCGATGCTGGAAGGCGTTGAGTATTGCCCGAGCTTTCTTCGCTTCTCAACTATCGTGTTTGAAGCCAAAGCGACATCCCATTTAGGCTTCCGTGTTACTGCACGTTTTCCGACGGTCTAGGTCAGGGCAATCGGGTTGCTGAATCGTCAAGGCTTAGTGAAGCGCAATCGCGTCTCGCCAGCCGTGATGACGTCCAGCTCCCTGGTCTTCAATATGAACGGGTAGTCCTCCGTCACTCTTCCCACAGCTAGATACTGTCGGGGAGGCAGCGCCTTCACGATTTTTGCCAAAGTCTGATCGTCCATGCCGGAAGCGGGAGATAGGTATCTGATGTCATCTGGAAGGCTCAGATGAAAACAGAAGATGTTGTCGGTCTGTCTCACCACAAGCTCGGGCAGACTCGTGGGCGTGTTCGTCATGTAGAATTGCCATGCCCCAAGGTGCCGCATTCTGGTCACCAGATCTTCAAGGTCGGCTCTTTCAGCGTACATGTGGGCCTCTTCTGCGAAGAGAAACATCGGAGCCAATACTCCTTCGTCGAGAAGCCTCGTAACCTTTGACAGAACGACTTGAACCGTGGTCCTCATCGCAATCTTGGTCTTCCCTTTGAGGTTGATTATTAGCGCGTTGCCTTGGTCTAGTTGTTTCAACAAGTCCTCCAAGACGGAGGCCTGAGCCTTGTCGTCTATGAGCTTTGTGTCTTCAAGCATCTTCAGGCGTCTCTCCAATGCTCCTCTTATGCGTGTCTCAACACTGCGAATAGCAGTCCTCAACTCAGAAAGCGTAAGGTTTTCCTCCCCTATCTCCTGAACCTTGTCCGAAAGCGCCGCCAGTGATGTGTCGCTAACACCAACGGCCTCCATAAAGTTCAGGAATACGTCAGCTCCCATCGCTTTCAAAGGAAACTTCAAGTTCACGCCTGGAGCCAAAGCCTGAACCTTATCCTTGTACTCCTTTCTAGGTTGCCTATCCTTTCCTAAGTGCAAAGATGAATACTCATCATTTATGTCGAAGACAAGAGCTCCTCCTCCGTGTTTGATCAATCCCAGAAGAAGAGACTTTGCTAGGTGGCTTTTTCCTGTCCATTTCAAACCTACTAACATGTTGAGGCTTTGGAGATCATATGCCGAAACTTCGAAGTCTCTTCCGGCCATGGTTTGTCCGATGCTAATTGGATAATCGAAGTTCAAGCTCTACTCGCCCTCAACGCGCCTATTAGGTCTCTCTCACTAATCGTCTGGAACTCAACATTTCTTGAAGGCACGTATCCAGTCCATCTCTCATAATGGAGACCTCCCTCTGCGCCGACCTGTAGTTCTCTCATAATTCGAGCCCTAGCGTATTTCATGTTCTCAACAGCATGGTAGCGTTCGGCCATGTCTTCAGCGCGGTGCCTTATGACCTCCGTTTCAGTTGCTTCTCTTCGAATGATATTCAACAATATGCCTGGGAGATCAGGCACAGAGGTCTCAACGACTTGGACAACCACACCATGCCTCTCACGCCTGTCGATTATCGCGATGCTCTCTCCGACTCTAACTTGTTCCCTGGCTGGATTGTAGACCAAGATGATGAAATCTCCCTCTGTTCTTAGTAGTTGCATGTTAGCTTCACCCGAAGGGACCGAACACGTGAGTTCTAACATCGAACATCTCGGCGGGCTGCAATCCATACCTGTCCATTGCCAATGATTGAAGTGCCGTCACCTCCGCCGCTGTAAAGTACGCGTGAATATGAGCGTCTCTAAGGACGCCCGGGTAACCGTGAGCGAAAGATGTAGCACCAGCAAGCCTTCTGATTGCGCCGCAACAATCGTAGCCTGACGATGGGACCACATCAACTCTGAAAGTGAAGCCCTCATCACTGAACTTGACGACGTGGACCCTTCCGAGAAGATCCCGCTTAATCTCGTCTGGCAACTCGTTATGAATCTCAGCCATGGAAGTGCCCTGCCTTCCATCCAAGTACGTTGTAATCTTCTCACCAGTTTGAAGACGCAATCTGGACCTTTTTGAGATAGAGACTATGGAATTTCCGTTGCTTTGGGCAATGTGGAAAGAGGCCTCATACATCTCGCGGCTTGTCTCCATGGTTCGAGTCAATGAGCCATCCCATAGTATTATTCCGTTGCTGATTTGCGTGCATGTCCGCCGTTGGGCTATGCGTTCAAGCAAGTTCATAATTCGGTATGGCATTCTATCAAGGCTGCCTGTTGAGGTTCCCGGCGAGCCAATTACGTTCCGCAATTCGCTGTAGATTCCTCTGTTACGCTCGGTGAAGTGGGCCAAATACTCAAAAGTTTCTGGCGGCCTGTCAATACCTGAATACATAAACGCCGCTCTGAAGGCGGCAACGACTCCGATGTCGCTCTCACCTAGGGTTGCCAGTGAAGTGTCAAGACCGACTATCGGAAGTTCTTCTTCGATAGGTTCTAAGCGCTCGACTCCTGGCATCTCTTTCAAGTTGGCTTCGTCGTTTTCTTCCTGAGCAGACAACACCTCAAAGTCATTGATATATTCCTCAATTCGCCTTGTGGGAGCGAAAACGCTGCCTCCGCTCTGCTGCCTCGTCAGAATCTCATCAACAGTCTGCCTCAGAATCCTCTCGTAGTCGACCGGAGAAGCCTGCTGACTCATTTTCCTCAACACTCTAACGCATGCCCTGCTTATCGAACTTTCCCTACAGAGGCTCTTGACCTTTGCTCATAGTCGCCCCCACTTCCCCATGGCTCGTCATTTCCATTCGAAATAGCGCACTCAACGGTACCTATTGGGCGATTCCAAGTGCTTTCTTCTCGTCATCCGTTAGTAAAAGGTGGGTCTTTTCAGGTGCCAAACTATTTTAGGCATGGCTGACTACTCTATTGTGGGTGATTGATGTTCCGGTTCTGGCTTCTTTCAGGGTCTCCGGACAATTGTCTCCTCGCGCTGAAGGAGAGTAAGTGGGGTTCTTCGCGGAAGCTTGAATTCATCTGGAAGAAGATGGCTCCTGGCGATGTTTTGGCGATCTATGCCTCAAAACCTGTGAGTCGAGTAATCGGTTTCGCTAAAGTCAAGGATAAGCTAGTGGAGGACAACGTTTTCTGGCCAGACGAGCGAGAAGCTGGAATGATTCTCTATCCTCTTCGATTAACTTTCACCGCAGAAAAGCTGCTTGAGCCAGAGGCTTGGCAAAGCGAAGGCGTATTCATTGGAGACCTAAAGGTTCCTACCTACCGGTCGCTGAATCCAGTTGTCGATCGGAGCATAATCGCTTCTCTTCTTGAGCGGGCCTCTACGCAGTGGAAGACCAATCTCGACCATCTGATGCCACCTAAGGTCGTAGAAGAAGTGAAGAAAAGAAGGAAGAGAGAAGTCGATATGCCTCCAACTCTCCATACGAAGATCAGAGATATGCTCATTGAGATAGGAGAGATGGAGAGCAAGATTCCTTCGAAGCAATATCCTTTCGATGATCAATTGTTGGATGTTGTCTGGAAGAGGATCGAAACCGGCAATCCAGCATATGTCTTTGAGATACAAGTGGGAGGCGATATCTACCAAGCAATGGTAAAACTGAAGCACGCATTCGACCTGTGGAACAGCGATCTCTTTCTGGTGGTGACAGAGAAGGATTTGCCCATAGCTAGACAGCTCATAAGCGGAGCATTCCACGAAATCAAAGACAGAATACGAGTGCTCTTAACAGCGGATATCGAAAGACTACATAGACTTCACAGACAGATCGCAAAAGTGAAGAAAGAAGCTGGACTACGGTAGGCTCTGTTGTTCCGCAAGTGCTGTTGCGATTCCAAGTGCTTTCTTCTCTTCTTGGCTGAGAAAAGCTAACTCAGCAAACCGTCTTCTTACGGCCTCCCGGACGAAGTCGCTTGCATCTATTCCCTTCGCTTCGCTGATTCTTCGCAGTAGGTCAGCATCTCGCTTCGAGAGTCGAAAGGCGAAGGTTTCACTCAACTCGTTCGACATTGTCTGTACGGCGTAACCACATTGTGCTGCGTGGATTTATCTATTCTGAACTCGATAGCGAAAAGACTAGCAGGCGGATGCATCCAGCCTGTATCCACCCGCCCTAGATGGGTTAAGCCCTGAGGGACTGGACCCCGATGGCCAATTCTCAACAGCTGTGGCACGAAACCAAGACCAATCCACCGACGAGAGTTGAGACTCCACGTTGGTTTGGGGCTTGGCTGAAGCTTCTCTCGCAGCCAAGACATTCGAGTCCGTCCAGGGACCAACGGAACAAGGCACGCGAACGAACCCTGTCCACACGCCAGCTCGAGAGAATCAAGATCATGTCCGGCGCCTTCGACGACAGAGAGATCTCAGAGAAAGTCGCCCTAGCCGGGTCCAGTATCCTTGATGTAGGTCGAGGTGATGTCCTGATTTCGCAAGCCGGGAAGTATGTGCATCCACGCCTGTTCAGAGTGATATGACATGGAATTGGAGAACAGCGAGTTCGCCAAAGCCCTAAAGGAAGCAGGCAAGAACTTCCTCGAGTTCGACGCCGTCTGCGATACATTCCAGCAAATAAAGACTCCCCAAGATGAGACTATGTGCGACGTTGTAGGCGTCAAATGCGACGCCACCTGCAACGTCTATCTCCGCAAGGCGAAGTGGCTTGACTTCTGCACTAAACTGATGAAAGCGGAGGCGTTCCACGAACCAATGCCAGCCCCACCTCCTGAGTCGACGCCGAAACCGGAATTTCATCCAGCAACCGAGAGGTGCTGTCCATCATGCGGCGCCAAGGCCCCGCTGCCAGAATCAAAATACTGCCACGTTTGCGGTGAGGAGCTTTGAGACCAAAGCATTGGCGTCCCTTCATGAAGAAGTACCATGTGGCGGGCGAGCCTCAGCCAGTTCGCAGAGACGTGACTCTCTACAAGATCGCACAAGACATATCACGCATCAGCGACGTGCAAGGTATTCTCGCCTTGGTCTTTGCTTTCACTCTAGCAGCTGCGATCATCTACGCCCTAGTGAAAGCAACCAGCACCGAAGCCATGACCGCAGTCATCCAAATCCTAGTGCCAATCGTCTCCGCGATCGTAGGCTTCTACTTCGGCAAGCGAACAGCTGAAAGTGCCGCGTGATTGTTCGCCCCTCTTGGCATTTTGTATGCGGCTTTCTCTAGGTGCGTTGATCGAGACACGGAAAGTGAGGCTTACCCGTATTTGACGATTTGCTCTCGGATTCTGGGAGATGTGTAAAGCAAGACCTTACCCAAGTTACGCAGAGTCTCCTCTGCCTCCTCAGGTGCGATCCGGTCTCTGTATTCGGCTGTATCAGAGGTAAATGCTTCATCGGCGCTCTTGTCTTTTCGTTGCTCAAGATGAGATGCAATATCTCCCATATTCTTGATGTCTTCCGCCAATCGTTTATGGCGGTTGTCAAGAATCCGTCTTGGATTCGAGAAATTAGATGCGTCCCTCAGAAGACCACTAAGCCCCGGCATTTTCTCAGGCACACGCCATGAATGGGACCAACTTCTCCCCTTTTTGATTTCGATCTTGTGATGTTGCCACACATGTAACGCTGCCTCAAGTGTTGCTCGGCACATTACGCATGTCGATAGATTCAAGCCGTGACAGTAGCACTCGACGGCCTCCTTGAAAAGATCCAGTACCGTCTGATATAGAGCAAGGTCTCTTCTCAGATCCTGCTCGACTCGTTCTAGCAGTGAAGCAAGTTCCGCCTTCCTCTCTTCGTAGCTCGTTGTCGTTTCGTAATCTGGCTTTCGGAATGACTGACTTCCAGCTGACATAACTCTTGCAAGCATAGTTTGGGGACTCGCGCAATATGCTTTTCGCAAGTGTTTCCTGGGTAAGTTTTCGCCTCAGGGATTTGATATGGCTATGAGCCTAGTCTATCGGATTGCCAGCGTTGCGAGAGAGAAAGTAGACGAGGTCCTCGATGCGCACCTAGAGCAGCTTAGCATGATCTTCTGTACCTTCATCTTCGCTTGGACCTACGGCTGGATTGAGGCTAAGGCAATCGCACCGTTCTGGACCTTGTATGAAGGCAAGTATGGACATCTGCCATGGTGGGTGCGGCTTGTTTGGTGGAAGCAGTTCAGCTACTACCAACTCGTCTTCGCAGTCATGACGCTCGCAGTCACATTCTCCTTCGGCCTCATCAAGATTCATCGCATGTTCAGACAGAAGAAACGCTACCTCGTCTTCACGGCGCTCGGTAACTTCGCCATGGCGTGCATGGCCCTTGACATCGCGTACTTCGTTTATCACGAGTTCGAGACATTGAAGCCCGGGATCTGGACCACATGGCCCTTCGGCGGATTATGGGTCGGCAAGCTCTACGTGCCCTGGTGGTGGTTCGCAACCATCCTCTGGTCCAGCGCCATGTTCTTCCTCGCCTATCGCTCAGCCCTCTACAACCTGCTTCTCGAGAGAGAGGTCGAAGAGAAGCTCGCAGCCCAGCAGCCCAAGGAAGAGTTGGCTCCTGAACCAGAACGAGCCCCACAGGAACCAGCTCCTCAGCCCACGCCGGAACCTGCAACTGAAGAGGAGATTCGCAGACGCCTACTCGTCAAGAAGGCTTTGACGCAAGATGCCTGACTGCATCTACCGCTTCAGCACAGCCGACAAATCCATCTGCCTTATCGAACCGGCTCATGTTGGCCCGTGCCTCGTCAAGGCTTGCTGCATCGCCGTCAGCAACCATCTCTCTCCACAATTCAAGCCAGCAATGCGAGGCAAACTCAAGTTCTTCATCCAGACAAGAGAGCCGAACATTCTTGAGGACTCACAGCTCGAGATTCTGAAGAACTATCCACACCTGAATACGTTCCTTGTCAGCGGCTTCGAGGAAGATATCGTCAGGCTGGCGCAGGAGAGAGGAAGCAGGATCGAGAACATCTCGAAAGCCATTCCATTCCGAGTGGTCGGGTATGACCTATGGCATCGCTAGACGTCTTGGCGTCACAAGGCTGTGGAGTCAGGGCATCACGGGTAAAGGCCTCGTTGTCGGCATAGTC
>Ga0209725_1001443_pt1 | contig 13287 bp, 17 predicted proteins | sample I18A1metaG_FD_184145 | JGI IMG/M metagenome (GOLD analysis project Ga0209725, IMG submission 184145) | Lake sediment bacterial and archeal communities from Gulf of Boni, Indonesia to study Microbial Dark Matter (Phase II) - ​I18A1 metaG... | ecosystem: Environmental > Aquatic > Freshwater > Lake... | reverse complement strand
GCTCCTGCCTAGGGGATCTCCGAAGAGGGCGAAGTCGATGGCGTAGAGGACACTGGACTTTCCGCACCCTAGGCCTCCGACGAGGCAGTTGAAGCCCTCGGCGAGGGGGATCGTCGTTTTGACGTGGGACCGGATGTTCTCGAGTTGCACGGCCTTGACTCTCATGGGAACGCCTCCAAAGCCTCCTTCACCTTGGTTTCGTCCTTCCTCACCAGGGGCTCGATGAGGTCCACAGCCAGTCTCGCTGTTTTTTCAGCCTCTTCCCTAGAGTAGCGCTCAGAGAAGATCTCGAAAAAGTACTCAAAGGCCTTTGTTTTGAGATCTTTTAGCTCGCCCTCAAAGATGGAGCGAATCACCTCCTCGGGAACCTCTGTCTCCCTCAATCGAAGGAGAGGGCGAACGAGGAGAGCCCTTTCGGCGGAGTCTCTGATTTTGGCGAGGTCCACCTCCCCACGACTGGCCTCAGCCGGCAGTATCCCCCGCAGTATGGGAACGATCACGACTCCTGCCTCGTCCGCCTTCTTCACGAGTTGCACCGCCGTATCCGTGATTTTCGTAGGGGTTAAGCTGGTGTAGTCGTGATCTAAGACGAGGAATCGACGGGGGGTTTCGAGCTTGATGCGTTGAAGCTTAGGGACCCCCTTTTCGTTGACCTCCACGTAGTAGAAGCCCTTCTCGGTCTCGGCGTCCTCGTAGCTCACGGTTTCGGTGCATCCGCTGTACACGAGGAGGCCGTTCTTGAAAGGGACTCTGTAAGGTGCGTGGATGTGGCCTCCCGCGTAGTAGTTGAAGTCGTCGGGGAGGAGTTCGGGTGGGGCTTCGGCTTCCATTTGTGGGGGTTTCATGCTGGGGATGTCTAGGGCCATGTGGAAGACGAAGACGTTGAAGATGGAGGGGTCGGGGGTGGGCTTGTTCTCCTCTAGAAAGGCGGGGAGGAGTTCCTCGGTCCTTCGCCTGCTTCGAAAGTTGGGGATGCCGTAAACGTAACAGCCCTCCCTACGCCAGGATGCGCCTTCGTGGCGAGGCAGGTAATGGATCAAGCCGGCGCTGTCTAACGGGTTAAGGATCGTGCCCGTGATCACGTTTGGCGCAGAGTCGTGGGAGCCGTCAACCGTGAGAACGGGGATTCCCGCGTCCCTGAGTCGTCGGAAGCTGGTTATGGCGGTTTCGAGGGTGGTGTTCAGTGGGCGGGCGTGTTGAAAGAGGTCTCCTGCGAGGATCATGAAGTCGGGCCTCAGTTCGATGGTTTTGTCCACCACCTCCTGAAAGGCCGCGTTGAAGTCTTCCCGTCGAACGTCCAGGTTGTACTGCGCATAGCCCAGGTGCATGTCGGCTGCGTGAACAAAGCTAAAGGGTTTCACTATATTTTCCTTCCTACTTCATCACACGCCAGTCTCTAACCAAATACATGTTGTTACCTTTTAAGTATAAGTTAATTGTATGGAGATGTTCCCAGTAAACCTTCTCTCTTCTAGAGTGGGTGAGTGTTTCAAGACTTGATGATGAATTCATTGCAAACAGATTTGAGAGACCATTGAGGATGTTGACGAATGCCATCTTGATGGTGCGTCGAGTAATCACTAGTATAAGCAGCATTCTTAGCCTGGAACATAAAGTTTTATTAGAATCACCTGAAGAAACTCGAGAAAAAAGTAGCTAAAAAATGCACACGCCTATGCACCATCGTAGCACTCCTAAAGATAACATTGATGTTCAAGCGAACGTTTAAGAAGAGTCTAGGATGTGGGTATTTCTATGCTTAGTCGCTTCTTGGTTTCGAAATATTTGCTGAAGTTTGTTATTGTTATGCCTATCATCTCTTTAGTTTTGGGGTCACGCCTCACGATAACATATGGATCGACTTCTTCTGATATGGCCTTTCTAGGCTTTCCGAAGCTAATGTAGACGGTATCTGCATCCTTATCGTAGCTCATTACGATGCGGTCTTTCTCCAAAGAACCTCTCCTCTTCTCACTCTTTCAGTAAAGTAACTGGTCACTATAAAACCTTCCCTATCGAGAATCTTGACCACAACAGTCAAATATTTTGACGCGACCGGAGTTAAAGGATAAAACTTATAACATATTTTCGTGTCTTCTGTAGCGCCTCTAACCACGATCTCTGGGTTCTCCAAAACCTCCTTCATTTTCTCCTGTTCGCCTTCAATCTCAGGATGAAAGAAAACTGCATGCAACCACTGCACCTCAGTCAACCTTATTATTTTACCATCGTACGCTACGGTCTCAAATACGATAGGCATAGCCTTTCTCCTTCCCTCGGCAACAAATCTGAACATAACACAATCTATGTCAACTTAACAAAAGTTTTGCGAATAATGCAAATAAAATGGAGATTGCGGTGTAATACCCCATTGGCACATTATCCCAAGCACTTCCTCCTTTCGTGAGCGAAGGTAGAATGCGTTATAAGTATAAGAGTAAGGTGAACATATCGTTGTCGGAGGCCTAGGTTTGAGGCGGGAATATCCCACATGGCCCATCGTGGGTGTGGGAGCAGTCATCATGCATGAGGGTAAGCTTCTCCTCGTGAAGAGGGGCGTCGAGCCGGCGAAGGGGAAGTGGAGCATCCCCGGCGGAGTCGTGGAGCTGGGGGAAGGGGTTAGAGAAGCGGTCATTCGAGAGGTGAGGGAGGAGTGTGGTCTAGACGTCGAGATCGTGATGGACACCCCCATGGATGTGATGGACAGCCTAGTCACGGACGAAGACGGCCGCCTAAAATATCACTACGTTCTGCTGCAGTTTCTAGCTCGACCGAGGGGTGGAACCCTCAAGCCCGCCTCCGACGTGCTAGAGGCTCGATGGGTCCCCCTAGAAGAGGTGGAAACCTACGACCTCACCAAGTCCCTACGCCGATTCCTCAAGAGGCATCGAAACGAGCTAAAGAGATTTTAACTTTTTCAGATGTTCCGAACTGCTATTGATTATAAAAAAAGGTAAAAAGGTTTTATGAAAAGATTTAAATATCTAAAAGTGTATTTTACGTAGAGAACAAACGTTTAAAATACGTAGGTTGTTTACAATGAGATATAGAATCGTTATTGATAGGCCCTTCGGCCGGGTCGAGTTAGAAGCTGAATCAATAGAGGAGATCCTAGATCAGCTGCGGTCCTTTCCTGAGTGGATGACGGTGATCGATCAGTCGATCATAGAGCGCGCCTTAGCCCCTGAGCCTAGAGAAGAGTTGAGTGGAATCGTGGAGTTTACGGTGGATGGTCCAGCCATCATTGTGCCCGCTGAGAAGGTGACGGCTAAGGAAGCCATCGGCTTACTGTTGTATGCCTCTGTTCCTAACGGCTTGGAGCCGAAGGAAATCAGTCGATTGCTTTCCCTGAGCGGCATAAGCATGGCCGGATACGCGGCGAGGATGAGTGAGATGAAGCGCGAGGGCTTCCTGCTCAAAGAAGCAGACCGGTATAAGCTTTCGGTTAGGGGGAGAAGCTGGGTTGAAGAGATTGTATCAAGACTACGAGGTTAAGAAGAGCTTTTCTAGGCAGTCAGAAAGCCCTAAGCTAAAGGTCACCATCAAGTATGGATCCCTAGAATCCGCGTGTGAGGGGTCCGCAGACGAGGTCTTAAAATTCGTGTTTCGCTTCATCAGAGAGGTCTACCCTAACTATGAGATCGTTAGTGGACTAACTCTGACAGTGGACTTAGAGAACCTACTCAGGAGACTTAAGGATATCATAACCTTTCTACCTAAAGGCCAGCCCATAATATTGAAGCCAACCAAGGACTTGACAGACAGTGACCTGATCCTTACATATCTGGTGGCGGCTTACGCAGGAAACCAGATCGGCTTGGCTGAAAAAGACTATCTTTCCATGGCTGACCTCTTAGACAGGACGGGTAAGTCGGCTGGCACCGTAGCAGGTCGCCTAAGTGAGTTTGTGGGTAGGCTGTGCGTGGAGAGGGTGGGTCGTGGTGAGTACAGGGTAACCGCCTACGGAGTCAAGGAGTTTATGGATTTGATTTTGCCTAAGCTGGAGGGAGCGAAATGAGCGAGGAAGAACTCCTAAACCTGAGGAAGAAAGAGCTTCAAGTTTACGTGAAGTATGACCAATTTGAGGAGGACTTTAAGGGACCGGTGGACCAGGTACTGCGGGCCTTAATCGCTTTTCTAGACAAGGTCTATCCAGGTTTAGAAATCTTGTCTCAAGTACGGTTGACGGTCGACCTGCAGGAGCTTATAGAAGAAATGAAAGACATAATTGCTATTGCTCCGAGCGGTCCAGTGGTCCTATCTAAGAAAAGACTGACCGTTAAAGAGCTGATCGGACTAAACCTGATAGGAGCCTTTGTTGGCTACAAGCTAAACTTAGCAGAAAAAGCCTCTTTATCGTTAGATGAAATGGTGACCCTAACCGGAAAAACAAAAGGCAGCGTGAGTGGCGCATTGACTCCCATGGTCAACGATCGTCTCGTAGAAAAGCCGGAAAAGGGCGAGTACAAAATCTCCTCACTCGGAATCAAACACTTCATCGACGAGGTGTTTCCAACGCTGAGAGGAGAAACCCACTAAACTTTCCGTGCACCTGCTCACAAGCAAGGTGCGGCGGGTCGCTAGGTCGGAAAATTCCGGCTTTAGCGACAAACCGCTTTGGGGGTGTTTAGCGGATGTCCCACCGCACCCAAAATAAAAAAGAAAACAATTCCCTAATAAGTGGTTCGCTGAGGGAGCGCAAAACAACCTATCCCCGTCTGTGTCTGGCTCTGAGAAACCTAATCCTAGACGAGGTTTCCAAGGACGTGCACGAGGACTTCATAAGGCTTCCCGAAGTCGTTTCCACGGTCAAAGAGAGGCTGGTCCTCTATCCCGTGGATCGAAAGATGGCCTATGGAAGGGTCGCGGGCGCCGACGCTGGCAGTCAGCGGGTGCCCCTAGCCTCACGATGGTTCGCTGTCATCGCCGCCTTGCTCTATCAGCTTCCCAACGCTGAAAGGTACTTCACTGATCCTGAAATCATCAAGCGTCCCTACAGCTTCTCAGGCGAGAAGTTCCACGAGACCGTGAGTGTTAGGCGCGAGGCCAAGCTCTTTGAAACCTCGGCTGAATTCGTGATGAACCGCGGAAACGTGGACCTGATCTTGGTTGATGGTCCCTTGGCCTTTGGAAACTGGTGGGCCAACAAGGGCGAGGAGCGAGACCGCTTTGCGTTGATCTCCTCCATAAACCTGCTGCTGAGCCTGTGCGCCTTGGAAGACGTGGCCGTGGCTGGGGTGGTCAAGAGAGCGACCGCCCGATACTTGATTCACTACCTCGGACTACAGCAGAGGACCTCCCTCTCCGACGCCTTTGTTCTCCTTCAAACGCTAAAGCCGGGTGAAAGAACCGACGTCTTCTCTCCCAGGGAAGCCCTGATAAGGACGGTGAGGGCCGCCCCCTTCATGAACCTAATCGACCATCCCATCTATTCGTTCTACATGCGTTCGTCTTCAAACCATCTGGTTCCTCCCATCAGAATCGACTTTCCCGGGTTCATGCTGGATCGCGTGGACGACCTAGCCTGTTACTGCTATTCTACGGCTGTGTGCGACGGGATACCTCTTCCCGTCGTGAAGGCAGACGAGGAGGTTCGGGTGACCAAGAGGTTTGTGAACGAGGTTTATTCAGAGCTGATTCCCAGGCTGGAGAGCCGTTTTGGTTCTTCTCTAACTGCTGGAATCTGGGGGGAATTCGAGTGAGAGTCGGATATAGCTTCAGCGTCTCCGGGGACTATCACTCGACCTGGATCACCGTAATCCTTGAGAAGGGTTGCGAGGTAGCCAAGGGAGACCTAGTGTACGTGAAACACCCGAAAAACGATCTGCCGGTGGTGTACCAGATCACCAAGGCGTACTCGCACAAGGAAACCCGAGACTACGAGGAGGCTCTGCTGAAGGAGGGAAGCGTGATAAGGGATGAGGAAAGAACCACGGTTAGGGCTCAAGCCTATCAGTGGGGCTGGCTGGATGGAGAAGCCATTAGGCCATTAAGGTATCCCCTACCCCCCAACACCCCGATTTTCAAGGCGGAGCCCAAAATAATCGAGGAGTTCACCAAGCCCTCCTCAAGGTGGAGAATTCTGCTCGGTGTGGATCCGAGCAGCGGCTTGGATGTGGAACTCGACCTGTACTATTTGATCAGACAGTGTTGCCTCATATGTGGAGCCGTAGGCACGGGGAAAACAACCACCGCGATCTCCATGATCGCGAGAGCCGCCCAAGCCGAGCCTCCGGTTAAAATCTTCATCGTCGACAAGGATGGGGAATATGGCAGCCTAGAAAGAATGTTCAAGGAAAAGGTGAAGAGGGTTCCCTGGTTTTTCTTCTTCCGATCCGATGAGATATACGTAGAGGATATTGTAAGCGAGTTTGGATGGCAGAGAGGCTGGTGGACGTCAAAGATCCTCATGAAAGCCCTAAGCCTCCTCAGAAACGCGGGACAACCCCTGGTTAAACGAAACCTCGTTGAAGCCGTGAAGTCGGTCTTCGACAAGGACGTGGGCTTCAGGAAATCCGACTCAGATTTTGACAGCTACAAGAAACAGGTGATGGAGGCGGTCAGGTTTTCAAGGATGATCCCGAGTGAGCATGTTGAAGCCCTAGACCCGGTTAGTCTGCTGAATCGATACAGAATAGTGATTATGGACCTATCTCAGGGGCCCAACGGATGGGCACAAAAGCACATCGTATTAACTCAGGTGTTAACCAGAATTTTCTACGAAGCCTTAGAAAATTCCAGCTTTGGTTGCGTCGTCGTTCTAGAGGAAGTCATGTACTATGCTCCACAGTGGACGCAGTTTTCCATCGGAGACAAGGATAGCAGAGCTAGGTTGTTGTCTATCGTCAAAGAGATAGCCACCAATGGGGGACGAAACGGGATCGGGTTGTGGGTTGTAACCCAACGACTCGCCACGGTGGACAAAACCGTGATAACTCAGTGCGCCAACAACGTGATTTCACACGCATTAGAGGACATTGACAAGAAGAGGCTTCAAGAAGTGGTGGGAGAGCACTTTGTCGACCTCTTGGGGTCGTTACCCCAAGGGGAGGCTATTGTGAAGGGAACCGCGCTAAAGTGCAAGTTCCCTGTTTGGGTGAAGGTTACGCCGGAGTTAAAGCCGGCTTCTGCAGCGGCTCCACCCATGTCAAGGTTCGAGACGATGGCTCTGATCGAGAAACAACAACTGAAGCCAGAGATTCTGGTTTAAGCTACGTAAGATTAAGTACACGGGAATGACGGCATCACAGCTCATAGACAAAGCCCTAGAGGACGCTAAGAGGGACATCCGGCAGCGCAAAGATGTGGTGAAGGCTAGGCTCATAGGTTTCTTTAGATTGCTGAAGAATGAGTATCCCGTACGTAGCAGAGGAAAGGGCGAACACGTGGAAATACGCAAGGGCCTAAGCGATAAGACCGCTCATGTTTACGTCAACGCTGTACGATCCTTCCACGTACGAGATCTATGAAAATGTGAAAGGATTTAATCCTAAGAATGTTAAAGATGCTATTGTAGCCGCTACTGCTATCTACGAGAATGCAGATTACTTAGTCACGGATGACAGACGATTTAGAAATGCTTTTAACAGGATTAGCAAAGGTCGAGGGAGAAAGACTCGAGCAATAGATTGGAATAATTTTGTATCCAAGCTGCAATACCTATAGAGAACGGCGCGGAAATCTTTAAGGAAGCGGATAAGGATTGAAACCCGACGCACGTTTAGGATTTCCACTGAGCTCATCTTCATGCAGAAAATGGATTTTTAGGATTCTTTTGGACTTTTAAGCGATTTTTGGTCTTGAAACGGTCGTTTCAGCCTTTGAAACGGTTTTTTCACAGTGTTCCTTAAATTATAGGCTTTTATAAACATATGGTGGTTATCGAACTTGTTGAGGAGCAAACATCTCGTTGGGTTGATCCTAGCGGCAACGCTGATGGCAACATTGATACCATTTTCAACTATGGTCTACGCTCAAAGCTCAGAGGAAGAAAGAGCAAGTCCTCCTGAACATGTTATAGAGGCTGAAGGGACCGTAAGACAACCAGATGACGGTGACGCCCAGTATTTAGGAAGGTTTGATGTAACAACATACGATGGCAGTTCGGCAGAGGGAAACCTCAGAAGCGTGGTGGGGGTTATCATACTTTTTATCATCGTATTTTTAGTAATTTGTCCCTAAAAAGACCTCAGTTGATCATATAATAAAGATAGGATCGGGTCTTCAATGCGATATAGGCAGGAGGCTAGCAGGCAAACGCCCCAGCGAAAAATATTACTGGCTAAGAGGTAAACGTCCCCGTTTTTCTTTAGCTATTTTCAACAATATTTAGGCAATTGTACAATTAATCCTAGCTACGTTAGCCCTCAACCGCACCCCGCAATCTAGGCAACACCTGCTCTTTGATCCATCCTTCTCCCTGCGTGGTCAGTTTCCACTCTGGCATCGCGGGGTTTGGCTTAAAAACTAGTCCCCGCTTCGCCATCTCATTGAGGCGGGCCGGAACCTGAGATTTTATCCCACTCGATTCGATCAATCGACTTAGTTGGGTGGCGGTGTTGGTTTTTTCATCGGAAGCGTATAGGATCAGTCCGACGGCTTCGTAGTGGGTGAGCTTCTCTCGAGTGGTGATGATGGGTCCCTCGGTGGTGAATTCCATGACCCCCTCGAGCTGCATTTTCATGGGTGGGGTCAGTTTTGTGGATATGAGGCCGTCTATTTCACTCATGAAATGGGGCGGCACGGTTCTTAACGTTTCGAGGATCTCTTGAGGAGTATCCCCCTCCACCACAATCTCGCCAAAAGGGGCTTTAATCTGCACTCGAATTCTCCCCATACTTACGTCCCACTCCATCAAGCGTACACATACCTTTATCGACCTCTTACCTTTTAATCTTTAAAATCAAATTTTCATCAAAATGTTGACGCTCTAAAAGCGTATAAGTCGTTAAGCTACTGAGCAAATTCCTCCAGCTTTCTCCTTAGAGTTTCACTAACCAGCTCAGCCTTTACTCGTCCTCTAACCTTTTTCATGATCATGCCCATGAGAGGACCAAGTGCTCCCATCCGTCTCTCCTCTATGAGGCTTCTGTTTTCCCTCATCAGATCGTCTATCATGGCTTCCAGTTCCCTCAGAGAGATCATTGTCAGTCCTAGGCTTTCAACAGCCTCTTTCGCGGTTGCGCCTTCATGCTTGGACAGCCAAGTGATGACGTCGGGTATCGCCTCTTTGGTAGTTTTTTCAGCGTCTATAAGGCGAAACAGCTCCCTGATCTGTTCGTCGGAGACCCTCTCGACTTCGACCCCCTCCCTCCTCAACGCCTTCAGGGTCTCTGTCAAAGCCACCGCTATGACGGTGGGTGAAACCCCGGTTTCCCGAGCCATCGCCTCAAAGAGATCGGCGTACTCCGAATCCAGAACCTGCCTCGCCAGCTTCACGTTCAGTCCGTACTGCCTCATCAGGCGCCCCATCTTCTGCTCAGGCAGCTCAGGGAGGCGAACACGTAGCTGTTCAAGATACTCTTGGGTTAATTGGATTGGGGGGACATCGGTCTCGGGATACATTCGAGCAGCGCCCGGCCTTGGCCGCGTGTATCGGGTTGTTCCATCCAGGTTCGCTGCCCTAGTCTCCTCAGGAACGCCCCTTAAAGCTTCTATCGCCCTCCTTGTCACGGCTCTCAGCGCGTCGGCGGCGTTTTCCGGGGTGTCCGCCACAAACACCACGGCGTCTTGCGGTCTCGTTTCCATGAACCGCCTGAGTTGACTCGTTTCCTCCGGCGTTATTCCATAAGCGGGGAGCTCGTCGGTGTGAAAGATGCCCTCCACTCTCCCCCAGAAGTGGGCGATATCCGCCATCTCGGACCCCAGTCTTGTGCCGGGTGTGAGCTCCATCTTGAGGAGCCCGGCAAAATTCGGCAACTTCACCGCTAACACCTGTTTGTGTTGGGTGAGAGCCCTTTGAATCACTCGACATCTCGTTTGCTTAAAGACCGGGGTAACGTCCACAAACTCTTCTTTGATGTCTTCCTCGGCTGCCCCTCGCCTTTTTAGCTCGTCTCGTATTTTCAGGAGGTTGAGTTGACGCTGAACCTCGTATTCCACCACCTTGGAGACTAGTTCCAGCTCCTGAACACCCTTTATCTCGATGATGGCTCCCTCTCGAATGGAGACGTTGAGGTCTTGACGAATCGTTCCCAGGCCCCGCTTCACCCTCCCTGTGGCCCTCAAGATGCGTCCGAGGGCTAGGGCGGTCTTCTCTGCGTCTTGGGGAGAGTAAAGGACAGGCGCCGTGGTAACCTCAATCAGCGGGATCCCGAGGCGATCGATGCGGTATCGGATGATGGAGCCCTCCTCCCCAATCTTTCTGGCGGCGTCTTCTTCAAGGCCCACGTGCTGTACAGGAATTTTTTTCCCCTCAATGTCCACCTCACCGCCAAGGGCGACGATGCAGGTCCTCTGGAAGCCCGTGGTGTTGGACCCATCTATGACGGTCTTGCGCATCACGTGAATCTCGTCCACGGGCCTCGCCCCTACCATGACGGCAACGATGAGAGCGGTCTCCACAGCCTCTCGGTTAAGGTCGTGGGGCGGCTCCTCATCCATTTCCACGAGGCATGAGGTTTCTTTGTTGGCCTCGTAGAGGATCTTCACGCCCTTCTGGAACTCAAAGTAGGCGGCTGGGTCGATCTGGCCTAGCTCGCTCTGAGTTGGCCTCAGTCTTCTTAGGAAGGTGACTTCGGGCTCCTCCTTGAAGAGCTCGGGCTTGCAAGAGCAGAAGAGTTTGGCTTTTGTGTCCAGCTGTTGATGCACCTCGATTCCTGCTTTTAAGCCAATTTTTGAGTAAACGATACTCATTTGTCTCAACTGCTCCTCTCGTCAGGCTGATCTCTTTACCGAGACCTCATAAGCCATATTTATTGAGAAGCTTTTTGCTTCTTCCGTATTACAGTTTTCACAATTTGGTATAAAGGTATAGGTCATGACCGTCAACTCTTTCAATTCCCTTTTAATGGGATTTCTCTTTGAATCAAGCTAATGCGGACGGGGTGGGATTTGAACCCCACACCAAGTGGCGAAATCTCCCGCAGCTCCTTTTTTTCTGAAAAGGCTCAGGTGGTTAAGATCGCTTTAGCTCTGATAGAAGTGGTTCGTCTATGGGCACGAAACCTAACATGTCCTTGATTTTTGGATGGATGTAATCTACAATCGGGTCTATGTATAGTTGGAAGATTCGATATAGTGGGAGGCTAGTTGACTCTTCTGGTGTCAATTCCTTTCGTGTGTCCAAGTCGAAATGTTTGACCAATCTGAAGCTTATGGATCTGAAACCCATGTTTTCGATGGTTCTTATTGCAGTTGCGAACTCTGATTTCCTCAGTTGTTCTTCAGTCCATTCTTTGTCTATGTGAAAGCCAATGTCGATGTCTCGTGATCCGATGTATTTCCTTCCATTAGCCTTTTCGAAGTTTTGGTTTACGATGTGGTAGGCGGCCCATCCTCCTAGAAGGCATATTGGGCTTGGGAGCTGTTTGAAGATTTTCTCTAGTTGTTTTTCTGAAGTTTTGATTTCATTTGGTTCGTATAGCATGTTGTTTCACCTTTTCGAGTAGCTTTTCAGCTGCTTCAGTGCATACGCCTCCTTCTTCGAGCAGGTCAACGATCAGTTGTGGAATACACACAATGGTTAGGTTTTGGCGCTGGAATGAGCCATAGAAGACGTGAGTGTCAGCAATAAGTAGTCTTACGTTGCCCTTTCCAACTAATCCTTCCGCTGTCAAAAGTTGGTGCCATTTTTCTATGTCTTCGTCTTTGATATACAGGTCGGTGCGTGAAGGAAATAGATATTGTTGAACAAGGTTTTCTGCCTGGTAAGTCGTAAGCGCGTATGGCATTTTTGCTTTCTTAATCAGACTGATTGGGTCTCTGTGCATGTATTCTCTCTTTTCGGGCTTGATCTTAATTCGGAGCCAGTATTTTAGAAGGCCTGTATAGTTGGTGACCTTTGTACCTCTTACGAGTTCTAACACTTCTAGTTTGCCTAGCAACTCATGAGTCCATGGGAACGAGCATTCTGCCTTCTTAGCTAGCTGATATTTGGTGAGCGAGCCATCCGGCTCAGTCAAGAGAGCCCTTATTACTCGTTCTCTCATTATGCCCCGTTTCACATTTGCCACGTACATATATCGGTAAGTCATATTAACCCCAGAGTTGCCGATATATCGGTAACGCTTGGTATTTAAATATCTTACCGATATATCCGCTGCATTGTTGGTTTTTAGTCGAGCAGATGACGACTACATCGCCAAGATCGCCCACTTCGAGCAAGAAGTCTGCCAGCTGATAGAAGCAGGATTCGAATACGTCTGCGACTATAATGGCAACAGAATCTTCCGCAAGCGCAAGTAAAACCCCTAAAAGAAATGTGATAAGACCATCCGGGGTTCAGCTGTAGCGGGCGGTGGGATTTGAACCCACGACCACCTTTCAATTCCCCTTTACTAACCCGCCAATTCGTCGAAAACTCTCCCCACAACCTCATCAAACCCGAAAAAACCCTAACTGGATCAGGAAATACCCAATGATAACTACCGCCTAAGCTAGCCGAATAAGTAGGCGTCCTAAAAACCAACCTAAACGCATCCAAAGGCTCAGTTTCCCGCTCCATCTCCTCGTAACTCTTCGTCTTCACAGCCAAAGAAGCGATATGAAACGTGATGTCCCTAATCGCCACAGTGTTCCACTGCCTAAAAAATCAACCACGTATCTTGCATACTCGTCCTCTAAAAACCTAAACTGCACCCGACAAGAAAAGGCGGGATCAAGTAAATATCCCGCTTCACTCTTTGCCTTGCTCTTAAACCTTAAAGGCGCAACGGAATAGGGCTTCACCACATTCGGCGCATGCAAACGCTGCGAGGCGCTTGGATCAACCCGCCCCACCAAATGTAACAACAGACCGCGAGCCACATGCCTCGTAAAATGGGGTAAAAGCAGTTCTTTCTCCGCATACATCTCCAAGCCAATTTCGACAGGCATATTCAGTCCCAACTTTGGGATTTAACTTGAAACATACGCTACTAAACTGATTTGTCCTTATAAATCAATAAGATAGATGCTGACAATAAACTCATCTGAAACAGAAAAAAGAGGATGATTACGGGGAGATAACCTGCGATGTATGATAGTTCGAACCCCGCACCAGATAGTCCTTTCTCTATCTCTATCATCACTTCTTAAGCTACGCTTCTCTCATGCTAACTTTAAATGCTAAAATAATCACTTAACTAA
>Ga0209725_1001442_pt1 | contig 13291 bp, 15 predicted proteins | sample I18A1metaG_FD_184145 | JGI IMG/M metagenome (GOLD analysis project Ga0209725, IMG submission 184145) | Lake sediment bacterial and archeal communities from Gulf of Boni, Indonesia to study Microbial Dark Matter (Phase II) - ​I18A1 metaG... | ecosystem: Environmental > Aquatic > Freshwater > Lake... | reverse complement strand
TCTCCGTCCTGAACCTGCCGTGTGGCAGGGAGACCCTGACGACAAAGGCGGCCAACCGGCCGTCTTTGTCGTTCCTCCTGCGTCTCTTCGCAAGGCATCCCCCCGGGGGATTCAGGCTTCACGGGGGGGGTACATCGACCATCTCCACCCAGAAGGTGCTCCCCCCGCCGGGGGTCTCCTCTACCCAGGCCCGGCCGGAAAAGAGTTTCGCGATCTTCTGCACCGTTGCCAGGCCGATGCCGGTCCCTTTCTTGTGCGTACCGGTCGAGCCGCGGTAAAAGACTTCGAAGATGCGGCCACGCTCTTCGTCCGGGATACCCGGACCGTGGTCGCGCACGTAGAGGCGCACCGTCGCCCCCCTCCGCTCGCCTCCGACCTCGATGACTCCGCCCTCCGGGCAGCCGTACCGCAGGCCATTGCCGATGAGGTTGTCGAAGATCTGCGCCACCAGGCTTTTCGGCACCAGCAGGGAGGGGATGGTTCCGACCTCCACGGTCGCCCCGGACTGGAGGATCTGCAAGGCCAGGCCGCTCACCACCTCGTTGACGACCGCCACCGAATCGACGGGCTCACCCGGACGCTCCACCTGGCCCACCTTGGCCAGGGTCAGCAGATCCTCCATCAGTTCCATCATCCGTTCTCCGGAGATGCTGATTTCGGAGAGGCACGCCAGTTCCTGCTCGCTCAGCCGGTCGCGGCAGTGTTCAAAGAGGTAGTCGGCGAAACCGATGATGGGGGTCAGGAGAGACCGGAGGTCATGGCTGACCGTGTAGACGAAGGCCTCCAGTTCCCGGTTGGCCGTTTCCAGCCGCTCCCGGGCCTCCTTGCGGTCGGTGATGTCACGAATCGTCTCGATGGCACCGACAGTGTTCCCCTCCCGGTCGAGGAGCTGTGAAGCAGTAGCCCAGACATGGGCTCCCGTGCCACCATAGAGCAGCGGCAGGTACTTTTCCAACGACTCCCCTCCATTGCCGATGGCATCATAGTACCCCTCTTCCACCAGGTCGGGAGATTCGATCAGGTCGAGCAGCATCGGCCGCCGCTCCCCGTAGAACGGGACGGCGTAGGCGAAATCCCCCTGGCAGAGCATCTTTTCCTTGGGAACGCCGGTCATCCGTTCTATGGCACGATTCCAGGCGACCACTCTCCCGTCCCGGTCGATGACGAAGGTTGCGTCGGGAAGGAAATCGATGATCTCCTCCAGTTGCAGGCGGGCAGCCAGGAGATCCTCCTCGGCCTGCTTGCTCCGGGTGATGTCCTGGACCAGGCCGATGCAGTAGCCGGGGATGTTGTCATGGCCGAGGAGACAGGCCACCGATGCGTTTCCCCAGACAGTCCGGCCGTCGCGGGTGAGGTAACGCTTCTCGTAGTGAATGCTCTCCTCTTCCCCGGCGGAGAGGGAGCGATAGTTCTCCCGGGTGAGTTCCCGGTCATCCGGATGGGTGATGTCGGCGATCGTCATCCCCACCAGCTCCTTTTCCGAATAGCCGATAAAGCGGCAGAAGGCGGGATTGGCCTGTATTATCTCGCCGTTCGGGTGCATGACGGCCATGCCGGCGGCAGCGGTCAGGAAGACGGAGCGGAAGCGCTCCTCGCTCGCCCGCAGCTGCGTCTCCCGGCGATATACCGCCCGGAGGTAATGTCGGACCAGCACATAGAGGAGCAGCGCCGTTGTCAGGACGAAGAACCACCCCTTTGCCGTTTGAAAGTGGCTCAGCTGGTGGGCATCACGGACAATGAGCAGCAGGAGCTCATCGGAGAGGAGTATCCACGCCCCGGCGACAAGGGCATAGCCGATCGCGACCTTGAGCGGCACCAGATGGTCGCGGGAGAGGAGCACTGCTTCTGGGGAGGTCCTGTTCATGCCGGGCGTCTCCGGACGGAAGTGGGGTCGTGGCAGGGGGGTGGGAACTGAAACACAGTATACCACCCGTCGCCCGCGGGGCAATGGGGCAGCGGTGAACCGTCCCGGAAGGTGCGGGGCGCCCCTCCCCCGGCTTCAGCCGAGGAACGGCAGGGCAAAGAGGAGGGTGTAGCCGTTGATCATCAGGAGGGTGCCGCATGCCGCGGAGGCTGCGGAGATGCCGAAGACCGCGAGGGAGTTCGACAGGATGGCGATGGAGGAGAGGACGATGGCGATCTGCAGGAACGCCTCGGCGAAATCGAAATAGGGGTCCTTTCTCATGGCGACATCGCGGGCCGCCTCAAGCTGCTTCGCTTGTGCCTCGATCTCCTTCTTCTCAAGGGCGAACCGGGCGGATTCCTTTTCCGCCAGGGCGAGGAGCCCGTCGTACTCCTGCCGCGCCCGGGACGTCATGGATTCCCCCCGTTCGGCAAGGAGCGCCTTTGTTTTCAGGGCCTCGATCCGGTAGGTATGCTCCCGCATGACCTTCGACTGGTAATAGGCCCAGGTGTTCGATGCCTGCTGCTGCGACAGCATCATCTCCTTGCCCGCATTGTTCCCCCCCAGGGAGGTGATTGCCAGCAGCACGGCATAGAGCGCGGTCACCAGTGCCACCCGCCTACCGAATCTGTCCCTTGCCCGTTCCGCCAGCTCCTCGTAATCAGGTACGTCGATATCAGCCATCGGTCACTCCTCCCATGCTCCGGGGTTCAAGGGGGGTCCGCCCGTCCGCACCGGCTCCCCGGGAGACATTCCGGCACTACTGTACCATAGTTGCCGGTACCGGGCATGCTGTTTCATGGATCTGCACCCCCCACCATGGGGTAGATGCTATAATATGACTATGTGGCATGTCAGACGCTCGCAAAGGGGTGAGAGGAATGAAAGCGATACGTGTCCGTGAATTCGGTGAACCTGAAGTCATGCGTCTGGAGGATGTTCCCGAGCCGGTTCCGGGGGCGGGGGAGGTTGTTGTCAGCCTGCATGCCGTCGGCGTGAACCCCGTTGACGCGTACATCCGTGCGGGCTGGTACCGTCCCGGGAAACTCCCCTACACGCCCGGTCTCGACGGAGCCGGTGTCATCGCTGCCGTCGGACCCGACGTGAAGCACCGGAAGGAGGGACAGCGGGTCTACGTTGCCCGGTCACTCAGCGGCACCTACGCGGAGAAGGTCCTGTGCAAAGAGTTCCAGACCCACCCCCTCCCCGAGGGTATCAGCTTCGGCCAGGGGGCGGCCATCGGGGTCCCCTATGGGGCAGCATTCCGAGCCCTGTTCCAGAGGGGTCGCGCGGTGGCCGGGGAGACGGTCCTGGTACATGGCGCCAGCGGCGGCGTGGGTATCGCCGCGGTGCAGCTTGCCCGGGCCGCCGGCTTGCGCGTCATCGGCACCGCCGGCACCAACGAGGGGAAGACCCTGGTGCTGGCAGTGGGTGCCCACCACGTCCTGAACCACAGCCAGGACGGCTATCTGGAACAGCTGCAGGAACTTACCTGCGGCAGGGGTGTGGACATCATCCTGGAGATGCTCGCCAACGTGAACCTGGACCGTGACCTCGGCGTGCTTGCGACCGGCGGACGGGTTGTGGTGATCGGCAGCCGAGGCCGGATCGAGATCGATCCCCGTACCGCCATGTCCAGGGAAGCATCCATCCTCGGCATGACCCTCTACAACGCAAGCGAGGGGGAGCAGGCCAGCATGCATGCCGCCTTTGGCGAAGGGCTCGCAAACGGCACCCTCAGACCGGTGGTGAGCAGGGAACTTCCCCTTGCCGAGGCTGCCTCGGCCCACCATGCCGTCCTGGAGGGGAGCACCCTCGGCAAGATCGTCCTGCTCCCCTGACAAGAAAAGGAGAGGGAGTACACGTCACGGCGTTGCGCCTTCCCTCCCCTCATGTCCTCAGGATTTCAACCCTCCGAGGCGTTTCTGGATGTCGGCGAGTATTGTCTCCTCCTCCCTCAGTTCCTCGTTCCACTCCCTGTTGTCAGTGCCGGCCCTCTCCGTGGCCAGATCGGAGAGATACGATTCAAGCGCGCCGTTGAGTGTCGCCACTTCCTTTTCGTTCAACGTGAGTGCCAACATGGTGCACCTCCCTTCCCCTTCTCCTGTGCAGGTGATGTTGCGTTTCTCCTCCAGTGCAACGTTTTTCCAACTCCCTGGTATCAGGGTAAATCTAACGGAGAAAAGGGTCAACGGGGAGATACCCACACCCTCACTCTTCCACCCGTTGAAAGGAGTGCCGAGATCGCTCGGCCAGGTCCCTGAGGGAAAAGCAGCGGCTGACCGCCTCCTCCCTTTTCAGACCCCGATCCCCCTGGTGAAGATGGTGACATACTGGCGGATCAGCTGTTCGTCCTGGTCGGGCGAATGGCTGATGAGCGTCTCCGTGGCCAGGATGCTGAGGAAAAAGTAGTTGACCATGCCGGCAAGGGCCAGGGCGGCATTGACCGGCTTGACATCCCGCCGGAAATCCCCCCGCTCCACCCCTTCCGCGACGACCTCGGCGAGGATCCTGATCACTTTTTCGATGGCCGGCGCGACGATGGTGGGGAAAAAGGGGGTGGGATTGGTCAGCTCTCCCGTATAGAAGCGGAGCAGGTAGGGGTGGGTACGGTGGCGCCGGATGGTCCAGCGGGTGTAGCCCTCGATGACGGCCCGGGGGTCCGCCCCCTGCTGGCGGATCTCGTCGATCTGGTCGAAGCAGCCGAACTGCTCCGCCAGCACCGCGGCGTACAGCCCCTCCTTGCCGCCGAAATAGTAGGAGATCATGGAGATGCTCGCGCCGGCGGCCTGGGACAGCTCCCTGACGCCGACGCCATACAGGCCGCGCTCGGCAAAGAGCCGCGTCCCCACTTCCATCAACTTCCCCCGACAGTCCGCTTTCGTCATGGCACTCCCCGTTCCCCGTGATAGCTGGGTCAAGCATAGCAAAGTCACGACTGAAAACCAATCCATCCTTGATCCGCCCGCAGAGCGCCCCCTCCCCCTCCCGGTTTAATTAGCTGTTGCGGCTAAAATGGTGTGCTGTTATGATGTATTCGAACGAACGTTCGATTTGTACCTGTCCGGATATCTCCCGCTCTTACGGGAGCCATAACGAATGCCGTAAAGGAGAAGAGACAACGATGTCGGAACTGCACAGCAGGATCAGGAAAACCACACTCCATGACCGGATCAGGAAGGTTGAAGAGGTCATCCCCCTTTTCACGAACGGGATGAACATCGGCTGGTCCGGCTTCACCCCGGCGGGGTACCCCAAGATGGTCCCCATCGCCCTGGCCGACCACGTGGAGAAGAACGGGCTCCAGGGAAAACTGAAGTTCAACCTCTTCATCGGCGCCTCCGTCGGGGTCGAGACCGAGGACCGCTGGGCCTCCCTGGACATGATCGACCGCCGCTGGCCCTACCAGACCGGCAAGAACATCCAGGCCGGGATCAACGAGGGGCGGATCCGCATGGGGGATCGCCACCTCTCCATGTTCGCCCAGGACCTGGGGTACGGCTTCTATACCAGGGACAACGGCGGCCGGCTCGACATCGCCATCATCGAGTGCTCGGCCATCACCGAAAACGGCGACCTGGTCCTGACCGCCTCCTGCGGCGCGGTGCCGGAGATCGTGCAGATCGCCGACCGGATCATCATCGAGATCAACACCTCCATCCCCAGCTTCGAGGGGCTCCACGACATCATCGAGCCGGTCGCCCCCCCCAACCGCCTCCCCTACCTGATCAGCCGGGTCGACGACCGGGCCGGTTCCCCCTACGTGCGTATCGACACGGACAAGATCGTGGCGATCATCGAATCGAACCGCCCCGACAACGGCCGCTCCTTCAGCGAGCAGGACGATACCTCCGAGGCGATCGCGGCCAACATCATCGACTTCTTCTCCCACGAGGTCAAAGCCGGCCGCCTCCCCAAGAGCCTCCTCCCCCTCCAGTCGGGGGTCGGCTCCATCGCCAACGCGGTCATCGGCGGACTGGCCAAGGGGCCGTTCTCGGGGCTCAAGGTCTGGACCGAGGTGCTCCAGGACACCATGCTCGACCTCTTCGACTCGGGGAAGCTGGATTTCGCCTCCACGGTCTCCCTCTCCTTCTCCGTCGACGGTTTCAAGCGCTTCTACGACAACTGGGACACGTACAGCTCAAAGGTCCTGATGCGCCCCCTCTCCATCGCCAACCACCCGGAACCGATCCGCCGCCTGGGGTGCATCGCCATGAACACCCCCGTGGAATTCGACATCTACGCCCACGCCAACTCCACCCTGGTCGGGGGGACGCGGATGATCAACGGCATCGGCGGCTCCGGCGATTTCCTCCGCAACGCCTACCTCTCCATCATGCACACCCCGTCGTCCCGGCCGACCAAGACCGACCCCACGGGCATCACCTGCGTCGTCCCCCACGTCCCCCACGTGGACCACACGGAGCACGACCTGGACGTGCTGGTCACCGAGCAGGGGCTGGCCGACCTGCGGGGCCTGGACCCGAAAAGCCGGGCACGGCTCATCATCGACAGGTGCGCCCACCCGGACTACAGGCCGCTGCTGGGGGAGTACCTGGAGATGGCGACCACGGAGTGCCTGGGACGCAAGGCCGGCCACGAGCCGCAGCTCCTGGACCGGGTCTTCAAGATGCAGGTCAACCTGGCAAAACACGGCACCATGAAGATCGACACCTGGGAGATCTAGGCGGTTGTTGAGTTTTTAACAGCCTGCGAGACGACAGCGGCGGCCCGGGAAACCGGGCCGCCATGAGACAAGGAGGACAGGATGAACGGTTCGGACCATCTTTCGCGGTATTACCTCACCACGGCGCTCCAGGCGATGGAACAGGCCCACTTCCAGAACCGGGATACGGCGGTGACACCCTACCTTTCCCGGGCCATCTCTGCCCTGCACGAACTGATGAACCAGGCGGCAGCACCCCAGGGGGTGCACGGCGCCGATGTTGCCGACCCGTACGAGATCAACGAGTTCAACTCGGCCGTCTGACACCAGGCCTCACGGCGGCCAGCACAGCCAGGCCCCGAAAGGAAACGGCCACCCTCCTCCGGAGCGTGGCCGTTTGACTACCTGCAGCGGGACTTTTTCTAGTGGGTGATCGGCATCGGCGTGGCCGGACCGTTGGCGGGAAGGACCGGGTAGACCACCTTGGGCTGCTTGCCCGTCAGGCTGCCGAGGAAGGCGACGATCCGGGATGTCTCGTCAGGGGTGAGGACCTTTCCCAGCTGGACGTCACCCATGACCGCCACCGCTTCCTCCAGTTTCCAGACCTTGCCGGAGTGGAAGTAGGGGGGGGTCAGGACGATATTACGCAGGGACGGCGACTTGAAGGCAAACTTTTCGTTCTCGGCCTGGGAAATCTTGAAGCGCCCCGTGTCGCTCTCCGGCCGCAGGTCGCTGCTGGGGGCCGAGACCACGCCGAAGGGGAAGTAGCCCGTTCCTCCCATGTTGACACCGCCGTGACAGCCCGCGCACCCCTTGTCCATGAAGAGCCTGAGGCCGGCCTGCTCCCTGGGGGAGAGCGCCTTCCCATCGCCGCGCAGAAACCGGTCGAAGGGGGCATCGGGGGTGATGAGGGTCGCCTCGAAGACCTCTATCGCCTTGGCCATGTTGTCAAAGGTGACCGGGTCGGCCTCCCCGGGGAAGGCCTTTTTGAACAGCGCGGGGTAGGCGGGGATGCTCTTGAGGGTCGCTATTGCCCGCTCCGGCTTGTTGTTCATCTCCACCGAAGCCTGTACCGGCCCCTTGGCCTGCTCGGCCAGGTCCTTGGCTCTCCCGTCCCAGAACTGGGCAAGGTTGTAGACCGAGTTCAGGACCGTCGGGGCATTGCGCGGCCCCTTCTGCCAGCCGTGGCCGATGGAGGTTTCCTGCATGTCGATCCCCCCCATCCCCACGTTGTGGCACGTGTTGCAGCTGATCAGGTACGAGGCCGACAACCGGGGCTCGAAATAGAGCATCTTGCCCAGTTCCACCTTGGCAGGGGAGGCCGGATTACCTTTCAGGGCCAGGGGCTTGGCCGGGATCGGCTTGAACATGTCCCTGGCACGTTTCAGCGTGTCGTCCTTCCCCAAGGCCGGCAATGCCCCCAGACCCAGTGCCAGCACCACAAGACACCCTATACCGCCTCTCTTCAGCATCGTCCCTACCTCCTTAGCGGAAAAATAAATCCTTCGCCGCGGCGCGGCGCAGACAACATTAACAATGTATCACCAATTCGCAGATCTTCCACCCCGGTCTGTCGTTTCAGGAGCTCCCCCTCCCCAGGGGGAACCGCTGCCGGCGCCAGATGAGTGTTCCGTCGCGATACACCTCGCACACCCGGTGCAGGGGGATGGAGAGCGGCTCTCCGGCGGCATCGGTCAGCTGGAAGGAAAAGCGGTCGTCCGGATCGAACCGCACCCTGACGAGGGGGACCAGGATGATCCGGTCTTTGATGCGGTCGTAGTAACCGACGGTGAACTCCCCCCGGCCGAACTCCGGATCCCAGCGGATGCGGCTCAGCAGCTCGCGGATGGTGATCATGGCTTCTCCGTCTCAGGCTATCCCCAGCTCCTTCAGCAGCTTCTCCTCTTCCCCCCGGTAGCGCGGCGAAAAATGAAACGGCACCACCCTTGCGGCACCAGCCTGGCGCGCAAGGAGCCCGGCCTGGTGGGCGGTCAGGTGATACCGCTCCCGTGCCCGCTCATGCTCCCCATGGAGAAACGTCGCCTCGATGAAGAGGTAGTCGGCTCCCCGGGCGAGGTCGAGGATCCGGGCCGCGTTCGTCAGGGTGTAGGCGGCATCGGTGACGTAGGCGATTTTCTGCCCCGGAGCGATCTGCAGGATCATTGCTTTCAACTCCCCGAGGGGGAAGTGCCGCTCTTCCAGACCCGCCGGTCCGTGCCACCAGGCCCGGAACTCCCTGTCGTCGGCGTCTCCCCGCAGGACCGCCCGCTTCAGCTCGGACAGCCAGGGGCCGGTGGGAAGGCCCAGCTCCGCCAGGCGGTTCTTCATGATGTTCACGTGGCACTTTTCCTCCAGGGCAAAGGCCAGGGAGACCGTCTTGTGATCCAGGAAGGCGGTGCGGATGCGGAAGGTCTCCTCGTCCAGGAGAATGCCCCTCAGGAACTGCACACCCCTCTCCTCCTCACGGCGGAACCCCCGGCGGCAGTGGAACTCGGCGGAGATCCCCCTCCCGTCCGGATGGAGTTCAACGGCAACCACGGTGAAGTCGGTGGGATAGCTCTCCACCAGGTTCCAGGTAAAGGAGGCGAGACGGTGCTCCACCCGGGCCGTGAAGCCGGGAGGGCCGTAGAGGTGGAGACGCTTTTCCCGCCCGAGGCAGAGCCGCAGCAGATGGTCGAAGCCGATGAAATGGTCGATGTGGGTATGGGAGATGAAGACGTGGGTGATCCGCAGCAGCTTGCGTGGTGAGAGTGCCCGGATGTCTCCCAGGTCGAAGAGGAGAGCCCGTCGTTCGTAGAGGAAATCGACGTACACACCCGGGTCGTCAAACGGGCCGTTGACCAGGCATGGATGGAACTGTGGGGTCATGGCTCGCCCCCTTTCGCCATCGTCCCCGGGCATGCCGCCCGGGGACGGGGAGTCCCTGCCGCGGCTACAGTACCGTTATGTCGACTCCCGATTCCCACAGCCCGTGCAGGTTGCAGTGCTGCTGGGCCACCAGGGTCACCTTGCCGTCAACTGTCGCCTCTCTGGGGATCACCACGGTAAAGACCGCTTTCGGTTTCAGGTAACCGCGGGACTGGAACTCGACCCGGCCGGCCGGTTCATTACCGACACGCAGCTCGATGTACTCGATCCAGTGCACCGGACCCATGGGGTGCAGGCTTTCCCCCACCATGACGTCGACGGTGAACGGTTCCCCCCCCTTGACGGATGCCGGAGCGGCGATGACCGGGGCATGCCCCTTTTCCAGGGATGTCTTGGCAGCCGGGTTCTTGACCCGGTTGATCCCTTCGAACAGCGACATGTCGACCTTGGTGGGGAAATAGCGCTCCGCCGAGACGATCTGTGCGGTCAGGGTGCCGGCAGCGGTACCGATGAGTGCGGTCTTCAGGAACGTGCGTCTATCCATGGCAATCTCCTTTGCTGCTGAACTCAGGGAATCTTCCCGTCATCTGTCAAGTGTACCACCCCAGTGCGGGAACGCTACCGGCGTTTGCCGGGACGGGACTGGACAGGGGGGAGCGGCGTTGTAGAATTCTGGAGTGCGCAGGAAACCACGGAAAGGGGAGGACGGTCATGAACGTGCTGATCATGAGTGCAAACGGCTTCGAGGACTCCGAACTGCTGGTCCCGTTTTATCGCCTGCAGGAAGCAGGTTTCGGGGTGGACGTGGCTGCCGCGGCCAGAGGGACCATCATCGGCAAACACGGCTATGAAGTGCGGGTCGACAAGAGCTTCGGCGAGGTCGATCCTGCCGGCTATGCCGCCCTCGTCCTGCCGGGGGGGAAAGCACCGGCAGCGATCCGCGACCTGCCGGAGGTCAAGGAGATCGCCCGGGCGTTCGTCACAGCCGACAAGCCGGTGGGGGCCATCTGCCACGGGCCCCAGGTGCTCATCTCCTCCGGGCTTCTCACCGGTCGCCAGGCCACCTGCTACCGGAGCGTGCGCGACGAACTCACGGCCGCCGGTGCCCGTTACCTGGACAGGGAGGTGGTGGTGGACGGCCGGCTGGTCACCTCACGGCAGCCGGGCGATCTGCCGGCGTTCATGCGCGAACTCCTGCGACTGCTGCCAACGTGAACCGTCTCTCTCCGGGGAGTGACCCATGATCTACCCGCTCCTGGCCGATCTGGTGCTGCTGGTCCATGTCGCCTTCGTGCTGTTCGTTGTCTGCGGCGGCCTGGCGGTACTCCGCCGGCGGAGGCTGGCGTGGCTGCACCTGCCGGCTGCCGCCTGGGGCGGGATCATCGAACTCAAGGGGTGGGTCTGCCCCCTGACCTACCTGGAAAACGCTCTCCGGCGGCTGGGGGGAGAAGCTGGCTACGGCGGCTCCTTCATCGAGCAGTACCTCGAACCGGTGCTCTATCCCCTCGGCCTGACCCCGAACCTGCAGCTGGTCTTGGGTGCGGGGGTCCTGGGGCTCAACGCCCCCCTCTACCTCTACCTCTGGTGGACCGCTCTCCGCAGTCGGCGCTAGGACAGCCCCGCTCGTGCACGACAGCGCGGCTCACCTCCGTTCCCGTCCCCGCTCCTCCTCCTGGAACCGTTCCTGTCCCCGGCCCCGGGGTTCCTGCATCCTCTCCCGCTCCTGGAATCTCTGTTCCTGCCCCTGTGGCCGCGGCGGCGCCTGCCGCTCGTACTGCACGGCTCCCGGCTGTTCCCGCGGCTCCCGGGGTGCCGGTCCCCGCTGCTGGGGAGGAGCCTGGTACGGCTGCTGGCGACGTGGCCCCTCCTCCACCCCCTGCGGGAGTGGTGCCGGCCGCCGGACATCCGGCGTCCCGGGCGCTCTCATCCCGCGCTCGTCCTCCCTCCCCCGCTGGACCGGGGCAGGGGCTCTCTGTTCCCGTCCCGGCCGCACCTGCTGGCGGACGTTCCTGTCACGGGGCTGGTAACGGTACTGCTGACTGTGCAGCGACTGCTGCTCCTCGACCCGGCGGGGATAGCGGTCCCCCGTGTAGCTCCGCTGGTAGACGGGGAGGGGGGCACGTGCCGGGACCGAGCTTCGCTTCCACTTGTCCCACCCTTTCCGGTGCTGTTCCCATTCGTGACCCCAGTGCCTCCCCCAGCGGGGGGGGGCCTCCGGCCGCCACCCCCGGAAAAAGGGGGGCGGACTCCGGTAGTACCGCACCGGGATTCGGAGGATGAAGAGGGGGAGGTCCTCCGGCTCCACGACCCACCAGGGGCCGTTGTACCAGTCACTCGCGTACCAGTAGCCATCCAGGAAGACCCAGTACAGGCCGTCGTAGAAGAAATAGTTGGCATTCAGGCGGGGGGCGTAGTAGACCGGGTAACCCGGCACCGGCACGAGCTCCGGGAAGACCGGCAGGTTGATGCCGATGCTCACATGGGGAAGCCCGATACCGATGCTCACCTGGGCAGACACGGGGGTCACCGAGCAGCAGAGCAGCAGCACGAGCAGAACGATTCCGTAACGTATCTTTCCCATCAGACCCTCCCTTTCCGTCCGTAGCGGCACCTCTCACCGGGCCGTGATACCATTCCCCTCCCCTGTCGACGGGTGAGGGGAGCGGCACGCGGATAGTCGCCCTTCAAGTTTACCCCCTGCGTTTAACCTGTCAAACTTGCACCCGGCCACCCTGCTCCCCGGGGACCGTCATCCCGGCGAGCGGTCGCGCCCCTTGCCGCCACTCCCCTTCAACAGGGAGTCCAGACTCCAGATGCCGCTCCCCTGGGCGGCGATGAAGAGGAAGACGAAGCAGTAGAGCGCGGCCAGCTCGCCGTTGTTCTGGATCGGCAGAAGCGCCTTGGTCCCGTGGCCGATCCAGTAGGCAAACGCCATCTGCCCGCTGGTGATGAAGGCCGCCCAGGGGGTGAACAGGCCGATCATCACCAGGATCCCCCCCACCAGTTCGATGGGGCCGGCGACGTAGGTGATGAACGGCGGGACTCCCGGCGGCATGGCGCTCGGGAAGGCGAACAGTTTCTGGCACCCGTGCCACAGGAACAGAAAACCGGCGACGATGCGCATCAGCGCGTAACAGTGGGAACTGTATCTCAACATGAATGATGTCATGGTTCCACCTCCCGTTTCCGGGGCAGTTCCTGCCCCATGACATTATTGTAGTCCTCTCGTCGCCCTCCGCCTACCTCCAAGTTAACGGCCATGGCATCCCCCTGCCCCCTCCCGGGAGCCCTTTTCACCGCCGTGCCGCAACGCCTCCCCCCCGGGGTGATATAATGGAGACGCACGACCATGCGATGACACAGAGGGAGCCTCAGCCGATGCCGAACAGAGGACTGATCAAACCACCGGTTCTCCGCTCTTCCGACCCCTCCGAGGTGGAGCGTCATGCCACCTGGCTGGAGCTCTTCTACGACCTGGTCTTTGTGGCGGCGCTCTCCCAGCTGGCCAGCCGCCTCGGCGCCGACTACTCCCTCTACGGTTTCTGCCGGTTCGCCCTCCTCTTCATCCCGGTCTGGTGGGCCTGGGTCGGCCATACCTTCTACCTTTCCCGCTTCGACACCGAGGACCTGCTGCACCGACTCCTCACCATGGTCCAGATGACGGCGGTGGCATCCCTGGCGGTCCACGTCCCCGATGCCCTGGCAAGCACCTCCAGCGGCTTTGCCCTCTCCTACGCCCTGGTCCGGTTCATCCTGGTGGCGGAGTACCTCCGGGCCGGCCGTCACATCCCCGTGGTCCGCCCCCTGACGGACCTCTACGTCCGGGGATTCGGCGGCGCCGCCCTCCTCTGGGC
>Ga0209725_1001440_pt1 | contig 13309 bp, 12 predicted proteins | sample I18A1metaG_FD_184145 | JGI IMG/M metagenome (GOLD analysis project Ga0209725, IMG submission 184145) | Lake sediment bacterial and archeal communities from Gulf of Boni, Indonesia to study Microbial Dark Matter (Phase II) - ​I18A1 metaG... | ecosystem: Environmental > Aquatic > Freshwater > Lake... | reverse complement strand
TCTTCAAGATTTTCTTCTCGCAGATCGCGCAGGTCTGGGCAGGAGCAGGAACAGGCCTCTTTGCCCAACCAATAGACATAGATGCCGTCACAAGGGTCTTCTTCCACATGGCGATCATTGAAGCCTTTGTAGGCGGCTTGATCGCAGGTAAGATGGGAGACGGCTCGGTAGGTGCAGGATTGAAGCACGCGCTTGTCCTGATGGTCGCAGGATACTTAGTGTTCTACTTCTTCGTCTGGTAAACGCGAACAACAAGCAATAACGATTAATTGTCTGGCTACGTGCAAGGATTCTTACGAATCGGATACAGCATATTCTTGGGCACGATGGTGGTTAAGGGTCGGTCAGGCGGCGTTCACTTGACTGAGGTACGTCTTGTGAATTATGCTGTCCATTCACCGCGGGCCTGGTTGCCTCTGGCCGTTGCAACTACGATGAGCTGAGGATACCTGGCGTTATGCGAGATTGATATCGTCAATGTCAGGTTTCCTGATACGTACAGTCGATACGGCAGGGATGGCGAAGGACTGACGCTAGTCCCATTGACGTAGACAGCCCTGATCTCAGCGTCTCGAGAACCAACATTCCTCACAAAGACCTTTATGGTGGCTCCTCCTTGCAACCACACGTTCTCGATTACAATGGCTTCCTGCGCCCTCTCACCTATCAGCATGTACTGGACCTGGGTGCCACCTTGATACGTGCCAATCAATCCCATGGCCCAGGCGATCATGACGGCCCCCATTGCAATAGCCGTGTTGATCATCAAGATCGTCGCAACAAGTGTAGAGACAGCTCTTCGCCTAGCAATGACCTTCATCGAATTTCACCATCGCCTAGATCCACCCATAACAGTAGAAATGCTAACCTGCTAAGATGATATTCGAACTGCAAGAATTGCCATGTTTGTTCCCAAGATACTGCTTTGAGGATTCGTGTAGTGAAAGAATATCGCGACCAGAACGTAGTAGTATGTTAATTGTGAATCAAAACTGCTCCTTGGAATTGAGGAGAAAACCAGCCACCCCTCCTGGTCCGAGGCTAGATCCAACGTGTTTGATAAGCCGGTATTCGCCTTGCTCATCATATTGTTGCTAGTACCAACCGTCATGAAATTCAAATGTGATGCGGTTTCAATTTGGACGGCGCCTCCAGCCGTGTTCTTTATCTTCAATTGGAAATAGACTGGGTCGTTTCCCGGCAATGATACGATTACCCACGCATTGGACCATGGTCCACCCGGTGTTCTCGCATACTGCCAGTCCTGCGGCTTGAAGCTGAATGTGAATGGGACAGGTTGGGTTCCTTGCGGGGTCTGTCCTCCCGCCTCTCCTCCTACAAGTTTCAGGTAGACTCCGATATTTCCTCTTTCAGTCGCAATCTTCAAGTCGTATAAGTTGCCAGATGTGAGGGAAATAGTTGTATTGACCCATTTCTCGGTGCCGGGAGTTATCCAAGCCGAACAGTTGGAGGTTATGTAGTTGGCCAGCACAAAGGCACGTGGGATATTCGCAGTTGTGTCGTTGAGGTAGACTGTGACTATGCGAGCAGTGACACTGCCGATGTTGCGAATCTTGAGACGCAGATAGCTTGCGGATCCCATGTTCAGATAATCAGATATGATTACTCTTTCGTTGAACCGTTCCCATTCCCGCTGATCCCGTTCCACGGCTATCTGACGGTACACGTCGTATTGAAAGAACTGCCAAGCTAGTACATTGAAGATCATTACTGCAACGGCTACTAGAAATACGCCGCTAATGATCCCGCTCACACCCTTCCTCTTCCTCAGAAAAGTCAAGTCAAATCTTCCTCCCTGAATCTATGCCGAGAACAGGTTCGTACGGACATACCAGCCTTGTTCGAGAGTTATTCCGTACAGAAGCATTGCTGACAGTAGAGAGACTCACGTGTGGGCGTATACGCAGATCATACATTTCCGGCCGTTCTCCTTGCTGATCGGTTCTTGGCCAACCTGCAAATATCAAGTTGTGAGGGAGGTCGGCGGTAATAGGCTCCTGTTTGTCCTTTCTTGGCAGACATGGTTTAGAGACTTGTACTCTCATGCGTGCGGTCGGCATAAGCCCCTATAGCATCCCAGTATCTCATACATCGCGGCGTGAGAGAAAATGTCATTTGGAACTATCGTCGTTCGCGACCGAGACGCCACGACCGTCCCCATCAATCGTAGAAAATCATCGATCACCAATTCCCATACCTTCAACTCTAAAGCGAATGATCACGAGGAGAAGCTAACGCTAGCCGTGGAGCAAGGCCTCTCCGTCCTCGGCGAGACCGTCTCCCAAACGATATTCTACAACCTCGAGAAGAAATACTCGCTGAAAAAACCTGACATCCTCAAGAAGCCTGACCGCTTCGTCGAGGCTTTGAAAGACATGTTCGACTCAGGCGCCGCGACGATAGAGAGACTCATCATCCGGTCCATATGCGCGAGAACAGGCCTCGAGGCGGACAAGCTGAAAGATTACACCCTTAGCCACTGCATAAAGCAAGCTAGGAGAATCCTTAACGCAAAGTAGAAGACAAGGGACCAAGACGCATATTCTTATTGTTGCTTCGTTGGCGTGCTGATTGGGCCGGTAGGCCTGATCAAGCCATGCGTAGGCTGACCATTCTAGATTCTTATCATAACCCCTGAACTGTAACAGTTCGGCGCGGAGGCGGTCAACTATTAATATCCGTGAGACGCTCATCGTATTGCAGGGATAGTGTCATACGAGTTGTCAAGGAAAGAGGCACAAGCTGAAAAGAGTCCATCTGCCAAGATCGAACGGCTTATCGACGAAGCTAAGAGGGCGAGGACAGAAACGGACTCGTCAAGAACTCAAGAGCCAAAAAGCAATGAAGAAGCGAAAACGCAGGGCGAAATGCCAACTACGAGGAGAACCTTGCGGGAGGAAATCCTTGTGACCCTGAATGAGACCAGCAAGGAGCTTTCACGGATAATCGGAGTCCTCATGGGTGAGAGGGAAGCTCCACCTACGGAATCCCGGATCCTTCCTAGATACTGCTCCTACTGCGGCCGTGACCTTCTCCCAAACGCTCTGTACTGCGATCGATGTGGAGCCAGCATCAAGGGTGTCTAACTAGGAACGTTTGTACCGCCGACGCGGAGGAGCCCTCATTCTTCGTTGCCGCTGTATCCTATAGGCAATAAACCCTGCAAACAAAGCCATCACCAGGACATATGCAAAGAGAACATACGCCGCAGTGTAGTCGGTCGTCCACAACGCTCTCACCTCTTTCGGAGAGTTCATCAGGACGGTAGCCCTGAAAGTCGATGCGCTGACATCACCCTCCCAACTATGAAACTTATGTACTATCAACACCCCTGAAACCTGATCTACCCAGAAAGTGGCAATTGAACCTTCGTCATACCATCCTCCACCCCCTGTAGAACCGAACTCAGATTTCACAGTCAACAGGAACTGCCTCTTCCAAAGGATCTGTACCTTCGTCGGTCCATTCATCTGAACCTTCGCTGCATATTCAAAATGAGATACATTGCCGGGCAGGAGCCATCTCACAAAGACCATCCTCGTTCCGTTCCTATAATCCACTGAAGGAGCAACAGAAAGGTTGGCGCTTGACCTTGCAGGAAGCCATCCAGCTCCACTTACAGGTCCATACTTTGATTCGACCTCCAGAAGGAAGCGCACGCCATATCTCACCTCAAAGACCGCGTCGTCACTGAGATCGAAAGGTCGAACTGTAGCATTGTAGCCGTCTCCAAAGCTGAGGAATTTGAGCTCAACCCCGCGCAGAGGAAAGGCCAACCCAGGAACCTCAATCGTATGCCTTCCTCGCATCAAGGCCTCTTTCACTTCGCCAGCGCCGTCGCTCACATATGAGCGACCATCGATCATCACTATGACACCTTGATACGGAACCCGAACGGTTAGGATGTAGCCATAGTCAACAAGGAAACTCTTCACCAGTTCGTTATTCCTGTAATTCAATTCCGGAGTGGCGCGGTCCTCATTCACAGTCACCTTCACCTGATGCTCTCCCAGTCTCCTCAACCATGAATACATACCAGGCACGTAGAGCGAGAGTCTTCGACTCTGACGTGGATGAAGCGGCTCAGATGACTCCACAAAGCCGCTATACATCTCTTGATGTTGTGGATGATCCTCATGGACAATCCTAAAGGAGAGCGTGCAGCCAGATGCCCAAGCCGTTCCGTTGTTCCCAACCTCGACCCAGAAAAAGTACTCCTGCCCTGGCTTCGGGAAGAGCCATCTGCCTGAAGCATCTCCGATCCACACTCTAGCTACAAGCAGATCGGGGAAACGGAGGCCAACGAGCTTCCCCCAACTTTCAGGGCGCTCAACCGATCCTGCCTTGGGCAATGCGAATAGAATACTGGAATCGCTATTGTATGCGGAGATATAGAAGCCGTAGATCTCTCTTGCCCCGAGAAAACGCAGCGAGATCTCCATTTCGCAGAGCCAATGTGCTTCAGAAGAATAGGGATTCTCTTCTCCAGAATAGTTCCCTACCCCGGACCCTGCGACAGGACAGATCTTAGTGAAGTATTTTGGCTTGACCCATGCGACCCCATTCCCCTGACTGTATAGTATAGTCTCCACAATCCCGTAACTCTCAGAAGTGAATAGCATCCAGAACAGATAGTCATCATCTTGGGGCGTAACGCCTCCTTGACCGTTCACGTCAACGCCCACAAGCACCTCGGTGTACATGCTTCGAGGATTCCTCGAAGTGACGAGATCAGCCAGAATGAATAGTCGAGAGCCATCATGCTTCAGTCGGAAGACACATAGCTCCTCACCCCCCAAGTGAGCATAACTAACCTTGAATTCAGTAGCATCTAACCATTCATCTGGGCTCGTCCAAGCACCATCGATCTTGGGCGCATTCAGCGAATATGCGCAGAGCAAATCATCCTTGCTTGCTTGAACAGGCAATATCGGAAATCTTCTAAGAACCAGCAGACAGAGACTGAAAGACACGAGCAATGCGCCCAGCCGTGGTGGCAAACATCTCACTAACGTCTAGATCGGCGTAACATCTGCAAAAACCTTACTCATGTTCCCGACCAGGTCGCTCGTGTACTCTCGATCTTCATTCCAAGTAGACTTGTGTGCAACCTTGTCTTTGAGACATGCGGTTGAATTGGCATGACCCTCTGTCCCAGATTCAAAGAGAGAGGCAGTAACCTAGACATTCGCATCTGCACGTAGCCCAGCGGCATAGAGGTATGGAGGTATCCGGCTTGCGGAGCCATGTATTCCTTTGCGCTGCGGACCTGCCCTGTGCATAGATGTCTGATGACTGCAGAAAACTCTGCCCAGTCTGTTACTGTTAATGATACAACATATGAGAGAAAGACCCGGAGCTTGCCTTCTAAACGCCTCCTAGCCATATGGATTGTCTGGCGTCTCAGAACACACAACTCCATAATACAAGGCAAAACTAACCGCATTGATCTAGATGTGACCCCTTTGCCGATTGAGAGGGTTCCTACCGGCATAAACGGCTTAGACTCCTTGATTCAAGGCGGATTTCCTCGCAGCTGTCTGATACTTCTTGCAGGCCATCCCGGCTCTGGAAAGACTGCTATGGCGGCACAGTTCCTACATGCAGGTGCGGCATCACACAATGAGAAAGGTGTCTACGTCTCATTTTCAGAGGGAAGAAAAGCTCTCTTGGACTACACAAATACCCTAAGCATAGACATCGCTGAGCAGGAGAAACTTGGAAACATAAAAATCTTGGACATGGTGACGGTCAAAGAGGAAGGATTATCGGCAGTATTAGAGGAAATGCTCGACAGCTTAGAGTCGACAAAGGCGCGAAGGCTTGTCATAGACTCATTCTCCGCCATGGCTCAGGCATTCGCTAGCCAGATAGAAGCCAGAATAATGCTTCACACAGTCCTCGGCAAAATTGTGAGAGGCATGGGATGCACAACAATTCTGGCATCCGAGGTTCCATGGGGCAGCCAGAGAATCGGAATGGGCATAGAAGAGTTCGTTGCAGACGGCATCATACTGGTATCATCGTTCATCGAGACCTTCGCCATCAAGAGGAGACTGTTGATCATCAAGCTGAGAGGAACAAATCATAGTACGAGCTATCACGATCTCATCCTATCAAGCAGCGGCATCAAAGTCGTACCTGTACCCTCGATGAAGTGATAGAAATTGTCATTCGCTGGAACAGGAATCGCTGAACTAGACAGGCTTCTGGGCGGAGGCATCAGGCGAAGTCACTCCATCCTTCTCCAAGCCGATGTCGGTACCATACATGAGCGATTCCTTTTCAGCTTCATCAAAGAGGCACTCGACAAGGGCGAGCACGTATGTCATGTCTCCATGGACGAGAACATTGACGCCTTCATTCACATGGTCAAGTTCGTGTCTCCATCTGTCTTGGAATTTCTCGGAAAGAATCTTTTTGTAGTAGACCTTCAGACTAGTAGGGAAGTCCAACTTCCCGACGCCATAAGAAACGGTGTCTTCACAGTTTCAGACCCCGCAAACCCATCTCTAGTAGTAGCGATGACTGGCTCTTTCCTCGCGAGACTGAAAGCCATAGCGAAGAGCGGACTTCGATATGTAGCAAATTCTCTGTCTGGTGCAATCATGACCTATGGGCATCCTGCCGCGTACAAGATCATTAGAGAATTGCTTTCGTTTGCCAAACAAAGTGGATTCATAGGAATTGGCCTCATATATCCGAAGATGCATACACCGCAAGAAAACGCTACGATCGAGCATGCCTTCGATGGCGTAGTCGAACTTTCGACGCAGCCAGTAGGCTCTAGGCTTCAGAAGTATCTCCAAGTGAAGAGCATGGCGGATACAAAGTTCTCTTCTGAGATGGTTCCATACGAACTGGTAGATGGGAAGATCGCGCTCTGGACCAGGCTTATCGAGGATTTTGAGGCTATGAAGAAAGGGATAACGCTCGAGTCCAACGGGACACTGAGAATAATGGGATCTAAGGGACAGTTCATCTCTGAAAGAAGCCTAGCTAACCTCACATCCATTATCCTCAGAGAAGTGGGCTATGAGAAAGGCGGTAATATGCTCTATGAATATACTAGAGCGAGCGCAGGCAAAACGGCTGAGGAGATCTCGAAAGTCCAACGGATCTCGGGGGCAGAACTGTTGAAAACATATCTCAAAGTCTCGCAGATAACAGGGTCCGGGCTCTTCACGCATATCTCTCTTGACGAAGAAACAGGTGTAGCCTCTGTCCGCGCCATGAACCTGATTCCAAGCACGTTAAAACAAGATCGTCAAGTCCACTTTCGAGATGCAGGCGCAATCGCCGGCGTCCTTGAATTCACGATGGGAAAACCATACAAGATGCAAGAGACTCGATGCGTCTGCAAAGGCGATCAGTACTGTGAGTTCATCGGGAAGCCAATGTAGAGGAGGGATGAGCGATTCAAAACAGGTTCCAGGAGGCTGTCCTTGAAGCGGTTAATGACGGCTTAACTGTGCTTGGTGAAAGCGTCAGAGGTGCAATATACTATCACGTTGAAAGGACCTTTCAGGTCAAGCGTGAAGAGATCCCAAAAAGGCTTGAAGCGTTCCATGAAGCTTTACAGGGCATATTAGGCGAAGGCGTGACAGTTGTTGAAAAGTTGATCGCCAAGAACCTTTACGCAAGGCTTGGGCTACAGTTCGAACAATATGGGCGCGCGACGCTGATCGACTATGTTAACCGCGTGAAAGGAGTCAAGGGGAATGAGAAAAGGTGAGGAAGAGAAAGGCCCCGACTCCATCTGAAACAGTGTTCAAGCCAAAGAGGACCTGTGAGAAACTGAAGGATTCTGAAAAGAAATTCCAAGCTTTGCTCAACCTAATGTCTGACCTCGTTGCCATAGTTGACGAAAAGGGCAAGATTCTGGCGGTTAACGACGCAGCAGAGAAACTGGGTGGCTATAAAAAGAAAGAGCTTGTCGGAAAGAACTTCTTGAGTACAAACGTCTTCACACCGCAAAGCAAAGCCATCACGGCAGAGAATCTCGCGAAACGAATGACAGGGGCACAGATAGCCCCCTATGAAGTTGAAATGCTTACAAAATACGGAGAGACAAAATCAGCTGAATTGAACGCTACAAAGATCGAATACAAGGGAAAAAAAGCAAACCTTGTAGTATTCAGAGACATCACCGAGCGTAAGAAGGCGGAGAAGGAGCTACGAGAGTCTGAGGAAAAATACAAGACCTTAATGGATGATGCACCAATCAGCGTATCCAACGTAGACCTCAAAGGTACTGTCACTTTTGTCAACAAGAGATTTGAAGAGGTCTCAGGCTATTCTCGAGGAGAAGTCGTCGGAAAGAACGGATTCGAGCTTGGTATGTTTGACGACGAAACTTTGAAATCTTTCGCGGAACGGATGAAGGCTATATTGGAGGGAAAAGCTACTCACCCTCTTGATACTCGATTCAAATGCAAGGATGGCAAATGGCTATGGGTAGAAATAGAGGGAAGAGCAATCAAAGAACGGGGACTTCCAGTTGGCTTCCAACTCATTTCAAGAGATATCACCGAACGTAGGAAGATGGAAGAGGCACTGAAACAATCCGAGGCGAAGCTTAAGGCGCTTCATAGTCATGCAAGAACGCTCGCCGTCGCCAACACCATTGAGGAGGTGGCGAAGCACAGTCTTGACGCAATGGAATTCACATTAGGATTCGATGTTGCCGACTTCTGTGGGGTCGAGAATGGAGAAATTCACGTCTATGGATCCAAAGGAGCACAAGTGTCGCCTTTAAGGTGGCCACTAGACGGGCCAGGCGTAGTGGTCAAGAGCGTAAAGGCAAAGGGAACGCTCAGGATTCCGGACACCAGAGAAGAGCCCTCTTTTGTAGACAGAAGAGGCTTCTCCGGAACGCAAGAGCTCCGGCCAATGCTCTCTGAACTAGCAGTGCCGGTGCTCACAGACGGCGAGGCCGTTGCTGTCTTGAACGTGGAGAGTAGTCGACTGAACGCCTTCACGGATGAGGACAAAGAGCTTCTTGAGACCTTGGCGATGCATGTCGCTTCTGCTCTTGGACGCTTGAAGCAGGTCGCCTCACTGGAGAGGCTGGTTGAGCAGCGGGCGGGTGAGTTGAAAGTGTCGGAAGCGAAGTATCGTCTTCTGGTTGACAACGTGATGGACGTGGTGTTCGTTATCGACCTTAAGGGAAATTTCACTTTCTGCAGCCAAGCAGCAGAGAAGATGACCGGCTACTCGGTGGGGCAGTTGCTCTCAATGAATATGGAAGAGCTGATAGCGCCTGAGTATTTCCCAGAGATACAAGAGAGACTTGAAGCCCGTATTCGAGGAGAAAGATATCTGCCGCCACATGAATTCGAGATCGTTAGGGCGGATGGGAAGCGGCTGCCGATAGAGATGACTACCGCACTCATGCTTGAAAAAGGGACTTTGACTGGCATCCAAGGGGTCGCTAGAGACGTCGGTGAGCGTAGAAAGACGGAGGAGGTGCTGAGGGAGTCCGAGGAGAAGTTTAGACGGATCTACAACGCTTCTCTGGACGCGATCTACACGACGAGTGTCGAGGGGGAGATTCTTGATATGAACCCTGCAGGGGTTTCCATGTTTGGCTTCGACAGCTTCGACGAATTAAGAAAGGTGAATTTCAAGAGCCTCTATGTCAACCCGGATGACCGGACAAGGCTCATTGAGCTTGCACATAAAGGCCCTGTTAGAAACCTTGACGTGCTGCTTAGGCGAAAAGATGGGGCCATCATTAACGGCATCATAAACACATACCTCATAAAGGACAAAGAGGGCGAAGTTGCAAGGCTCCAAGGAGCCATCATAGACATCACCGAGTTAAGGCAAATGGAAAAGAAACTGCGAGAGGCTGAACGGTTAGCCGCTATCGGTGAAACTACAGCAATGGTGAGCCATGACCTCCGCAACCCATTGCAGGCAGTAACCGGCGCCATATACCTGGCGAAGATGAAGTACGAGAATCTGATTCCAGTTCACAAAGAACTGGCGCAGAAGAGTGGAATGACGGAGGTGCTTACCACGATTGACGAGCAAGTGAAATACATGAATAAGATCGTCTCTGATCTCCAAGACTACGCGAGTCCTGTGCAACCTCAACTGGCTGAAAACAGCTTACGCCACTTAATCGACAACACGATCTCGACGATAACTGTTCCAGAGACCGTTAAGGTTTCCGTGGATGTTGAGAAAAACTTCCCAAACATGAAGATTGACCCAGCCCTAATGAGGCGAGTGTTCACAAACCTTGTCACAAATGCTCTTCAAGCCATGCCTGACGGAGGCCAGCTGACGATAAAGGCATCCAAGACAGATGACGCAGTGGCCATAAGCTTCCGCGACACAGGCGTAGGCATCGCTGAAGAGAACTTTGACAAGCTGTTTATGCCCCTCTTCACCACGAAGTCCAAAGGGCAAGGGTTCGGGTTGCCCGTCTGCAAACGGCTTGTCGAGGCACACGGGGGCACCATAACCGTCAAGACCAAATTAGGAGAAGGCTCAACCTTTACAGTCAAACTTCCCCTAAGGAACGCTTATTCTAAAGAACAAGAAAAAGAAAAGGAGAGGTGAATTGAGGATGGAAAAGAAACGGATCCTAGTCGTGGACGACGAAAAGGCCGTCCTCGAGAGCTTCAGAGAGATCCTCGAGTTGAAAGGATACAGCGTTGACACAGCCGAGAACGGTCAAGAAGCCATAAAGAAGTCGAAAGCGAGTTTCTACAATCTGGCTTTGCTTGACATACGCCTACCAGACATGGAAGGCATAGAACTGCTAGCCAAGATGAAGGAGACTACACCGAAGATGGTCAAGATAATGGTTACAGGCTACCCCTCGCTGCAGAACGCTATTGAAGCCGTCAACAAAGGCGCCGACAGCTACATTGTCAAGCCGGCCAACATGGATGAGCTTCTAAACAAAGTTAAGGAACACTTGCAGAAACAGGAAGAAGCCCAGAAATACAGCGAAGAAAAAGTCAAAGAGTACATTGAAACACGAGCCAGAGAACACGAAACGAAGAGCCCAAAGAACTGATGCAGCGGCCAGTATACCCGTCGTCAGTACTGGCGCGCGTTACCTGCTTACGGAAGCATGAGGATCCAAGGAGCGAAGGTGAAGGACCTGTCTCAAGAGCCCAGACATCTTTCGTAATCTCGCCTTCCACGATAAGCCATCGTTGCCTGTAACTTTCACCCTGTTAGGAAGGATAGACGAAAATCCCTTCTATTACCGTCCCGACTTCCATATTCAACAATGAACCACAACGAAAGATTATTCTACCGGCAGACCGTTCGCATCGACAGAGGGCGAGGCAGAAAGCCGGGATCGCCTAGAGATTCGACTCCGAATCGGGCAACCAGGTAGGGCGTCGGCTTGCTAGCCCAAGACAGAGAGCCGATGATCCTTATGGGTCACGGGGGTTCAAATCCCCCTCCCGGCGCCAAACCTCGAGTTCAACTCCTGACCATTCCGCTGGGTTCTCAGCTTCAACTAGGCTCAGCACAGAACCCTTGGCGCCGAGAATACGCGATAGGCAAATAGGTCCCCACAACCTTGCACGGTCTGAGACTCATCTGTAGGCTTCGAATTCGCTCTCTGCTCTTTAGAGGCATCTTGACATTCGTCAACCATGCTTATTTCTGCTATTGAGTCTTGATTTTGCGCTCGATTCCCGGGATTATCTTGTTGTCATCTAGAATGCGAACTCTGTTTCGCCGATAGAGCTGTACGAGATTATTCTCGACCCAATTCTCTATCGCCCAATCTTTCAAGATCATGGCTACTCGTTCGAAGTCCAAGGATCGTCGATTCTCCTGAATGAAGCTATTCAGCCGTGCTGCGTTAAGGCGTGTGATGCCCTCTGGTTGTCTAAAGGCGAGACGGAGGGCGACTATGGCTTCACGTGTCGGCGACCATAGATCTAGGGCCCAGCGACTCGTTAGCTCGACGTAAGGTTGGAGAATTGAAGGAGGCCGGCCGTCCAAGATTCTGTCGAACACTTCAACGAAGAACGGTTTGCCTGTCACCCGCAACTCTACAGAATAGGTTGTCATCTTTCGATCTTCGAATCTTCTTGTTTGAGCAGTAGTTGTCTTGTACTGGACTTCTTTGATCTCGGAGAGCTTGTCTGCTAATGCCTCCATCTGGCGAAAACTCACTTGGCTGGAGAGAAGGTCCAGATCCTTACTCCGTAATGGGTTCGTCATGTACACGGACATGGCTTGGGATCCATATAGTAGAAGATCGCCAATTCCTTGCTCCATCAGAAATGAGTATGCGACTCGAAGCAGTGCTATCCACTCCTTGGGAGCTGCCCGTATCTCTTTTGGGCGTTTCAATCAGCCTGTCACTCCGAGTTGTTTCCCAGCTGCCATGATGATCTCATGTTCGCTCAGGCTGCTTACTGTCGCGAAACCCAACCGGCCGACTCCTCTCTCATCGATGAGCCTCCAAAGTCCAGATTGACTGTACTGTCTGGCGATCTTCAAGAAGTGTGTCCTCACTGCCATAAAGACCGACGCGGCCACTTCAGTCTCACTGGAAGATGTGACCTCAAGAATGCGATTGAACAGCAGGCGCAGAGTTATGCCCAGATGCATTTCGTCAGCGCGCGCGAGCAAATATGGAAGATCTAACACTCTTGTTGATATGATCGCGATGACGAAAGAGATCGTGCCTGATTTCCTGGTAAAGTCTCTATGCAACTCTTGAATGAGACAGTCCTCAATAGACGCTATCAAAGTCTTGTCAAGAACGCAGGAACGCACAAGGCCATCAAAGTCTGTCACGAACGGTCGAATCTCTGTCTCGGGAATCTCCCAATTCAGACCATATCTTCGGAGGACTCCAAGTCCTACACAGATCTCAGGTTTCCTAGATCTCACAGTGTACAATTGTTGCAGGTTGACGGATCCCACATCGCGAGTCCGCATTCTCAAGACTTTCCCCTTCACTAAAAGGGTCAGATAGCGCCGCAATGTCTCATGCCTCTTAAGGACGCCAACACGTGCAGCCTCTCGCATTATGTTCCTGAAAGAAGCGGCGTCACCGAGCGCTTCTACAATACGAGTTATTTCTTTCGCCTTTCGGGCGTCTAGGATTCTCGGCAAGGGTAATGCCTGTGCGATTAACCGCACAGGGATAACTTAACGCTTGTGGTATCTGTCTCCATAAGCCACGAACGCGAACAGACCTGGCCGGCACAGCAGAATATGTCTTAGAGATGTATCTTTTTCATTCTTCTTCAGTGACCAGTCGTAGCCCTCGCTGCACTGTTGACATAGTCGA
>Ga0209725_1001439_pt1 | contig 13324 bp, 13 predicted proteins | sample I18A1metaG_FD_184145 | JGI IMG/M metagenome (GOLD analysis project Ga0209725, IMG submission 184145) | Lake sediment bacterial and archeal communities from Gulf of Boni, Indonesia to study Microbial Dark Matter (Phase II) - ​I18A1 metaG... | ecosystem: Environmental > Aquatic > Freshwater > Lake... | reverse complement strand
TGAGCCTCGGCGAAAGGTATTCTCCGCTCATAGCCTCTGCTGCAATCCTAACCGTGCCAAGCTTTCTTCTGGGCACAGTGTCCCCCTACGCGATAAAGCTTGTCGCGAAGAACATATCAGATCTTGGTAACGTGGCGGGCAAGCTGTATTCGCTCTCCACGGCGGGTAGTATTCTTGGCACATTCGTCACCGCCTTTGTTCTCATTCCAGAAATGGGAATCGTGAGAATCCTTCAAGTATTGGGCGCCATACTCGTTGGGCTTTCACTATTGGGACTCAGAGGGAAAGGTCAAGTTCTGCTGATTCTCTTCCTGATTCTATCTGCCTTTCTCGCTCCTCCTACGTCTATGAGTCCAAACGTGATGATGTTCAAGCTAACTCTGAACGATGTAATCTTCGAGAAGGAAACGCTTTACCATCACATGGTCATCTTGGAGGGGATCGACCCTTTTCATGGTGGAAAGGTCCGAACAATGCTGCTGGATGATCACTTTCACAGCGCAATGGACCTGAACGATCCGCAGAGAATAGTGTATCCCTACAACTACTACTTTCATATGGGCTTTGTATTCAACCCTAACATTACAGATGTTCTGTTCATTGGTGGTGGGGGCTTCTCCGGCCCAAAGCGGTTCCTCGCGGACTATCCCCAAGTATACGTGGATGTCGTAGAAATAGATGGTGAGGTCATCGAGGCTGCCAAACGATATTTCGATGTCAAGGAGAGCCCGCGTCTGAGAATATTCAATGAGGATGGACGAATGTATTTGCAGAGATCCGAGAAGAAGTACGATCTGATTGTGCTCGATGCATATTCACGAACCTACGTTCCCTTCCATTTGATGACCCTGGAGTTCTTCAGAGAAGTGGGCACAGATCTCAAGCCCAACGGGGTGATCGTCTCAAACCTGATCTCCTCTCTGATCGGCCCATACTCAGAGCTTTTCAAGGCTGAATGCAACACCGCCATGCAGGTGTTCAACAATATCTACGTGTTTGAGGCAAGTGGATACGCCTTCCGAGATACGAAAGACTACGAAACGACTCAGAACTTGGCACTTGTAGCCACAAAGGGAGCCAATAGGTATTCTAAGGAAGAATTGGTTGCGAGAGCGCGAGCGACCAGAAGTATCAGGATTGCTGACTTCTATGAGTATGTCGGAACCCTAGTTGAAAGTGAGTGGATCATGGCTAGCCACATAGTCTTGACTGATGATTATGCCCCCGTCGAAACGCTGCTCAATCCGATCACGGGAGAAAGAATCCAAAGAGAAGAGCGATTTGTCTCTGTGCGGTCGTTCCGACCAAGCGACCTACTGATCCTCCTGTCTCTCTCAGTGGTTCTCGGTGTCTTCTGGATCCAGCATCTCCTCAGGCAGACACCGACAAGTTCCGAAGAACATTCTTCAACTGCATATCAAGGACGACGCATGCCGGTCAGAGCAAATCAAGATCGAGCCGCGGACGATCAAAGTGATGGGGCTGTGAGCCTATCAAGACCTTGATTGTTTCCCTTTCAGAATGATTGCGGCCAAGGCTCCCAGTCCGGCAGTCGCCGTAAGAATAGTATATTGAAACGCTGCAGCTGGACCTAGGTTGCTCCATAGCACTCCAAATATCGAGTTTGCGGCCATCGAACTCACGCCGATAAGAGTGTAATAGAGAGCGTAGGCGGTTCCTTTGAGTTCCGGCTTCGTAAAGTCAGGAATTATGGCTCGTTGAACAGTCTCCGCAATTCCGAGATGGCTTCCGAAGAGTAAAGCTATGACAAATGCGTAGAGAGGATTTCCGACTAGTAAGAGTCCCCCTACCGATGTAGCAAGAAACACCATGTAACCGAGGCCAAGCACCGGAATCTTCCCAGCTCTGTCTGCTAGTATCCCTGCCGGTAGACCAAGTATGACGGTGGCGACGTTAAGAGAAGCGTAGACCAGCGGAATGAGACTTTCTTGAACACCTAGAGATCCCGCCTTCAAGAGTATGAATGAGAAGTTGTATGCGCCGACAGCAAAGATCCCTAAAGCTGCAAGCAGGAGAATGAACTCACGACTCAAGACATCTCTAGCGTTCTCGAAAACGCCTCTCTGCCTCGCTAATCCCTTTGTGTCCTGCACGAAGAAGAGAAGTATCATTAGGGCGATCGCGGCGGGGACGAAAGAGATCCAGAAGACTCCGCGCATTCCAATGATCGGAACCGCGACGAAAGCCATGAAGGGGCCGATGATAGCGCCGATTTGGTCGAGTGAACGGTGTAGACCGAACGCTTTTCCTGCCTCTGACTTGGCTGCCGAATCGCTGATCAAGGCGTCTCTCGGCGATGTTCGGATTCCCTTTCCAACCCTGTCAGTCACTCTCACTGCTAGAGCGTGACTCCATGAGAACGAGACTGCGAAAAGCGGTTTGGCGATTGAGGACAGCCCGTAGCCAAGGAGCACAAGCGGTTTTCGCCTTCCAATCTTGTCTGTGACAACCCCCGCGAAAACCCTGAAAGCATAGTTGACCGCTTCTGCGACGCCCTCTATGAACCCTAGGATGGCGGCAGTTCCACCCAGCTCCTTCACTATGAAGAACGGCAGCACGCCTAGGATCATCTCGGTTGAGATGTCCGTGAAGAAACTGACATATCCCAATCTCAGAACGTTTCGAAAACCTAGTCCTGCAGGCCGTTCAGCGTCTTCCGTCTCACTCACTCGTCTTCCCTCTGCATCGTTAGCAAGCATTTGATGGTTGACCGTGACTTCGATCAATAAAGCTTGTTCGCCACAAGGAGTACCGAGCGGTTTGGAATCTAGTGTCAGATCCCCTATCTCATTCTGGCATCATATGGCTTGGCCGGAGAGCCTCTTCTCAAGTCCAGTTCTACTCTAATGTGATTCCTCCAGCTTGGAGAGTAATCGTTTCAAGATGCGTACTTCTTGGTCAGTCCCGTCGACGAAAGTTCTCCTTGAAAGAGATCTTTCAAGTTCGTGAATTGTCAGGAACTCGCCTCTTGTTGCCTCTAATCTATTCAACTTGGGCTCCTTCTTCGTGACAACGTAGAAGAACGTGATATTCTCCTTCTCTTCTTTCCCTCTGTAAGCGAACCTTCCTAGATACCGAACGGGTTCGATGATCCTGAGCTCCTCCTCAAGTTCTCTAGCTGCCGTCTCCTTGGCGGTATCTCCGTACTTTATATGGCCCCCGACACTTGTCTCCCATTGGCCCGGAAACATATCCTTTGATTGGCTTCTTCTCTTCACGAAGATTCGGTGTCTAGTATCAAGCACTATTACATGTACGGCCCGGTGGATTATGCCTTGCCTGTGGCATTCGATGCGGGAACACCTGCCGATGACACGCCCCTTTGAGTCTATGGCCCAGAGGTATTCGTTGCTTAGCGCTGAGCCATACTTGTTGGGAAGCAAGCTGCGCACAGTGTTCCTTCCTCGTATGATTGCACTTGCCGCGATGTTGGGGATCGTTGTCAGTTAAGCTTTCGCAAACTGTTATTTTCTGCGAGAACATTGTCGATTCGAATTGGGAAGGCTGTGATTGACTAGAATGTTTGGGAACGTATCTCCGGAAACAGTGTTTCGACGACTGTCTTTGCACTATCAAACTGTCTAAGGACTCCAAGGGCTAGTGAAAGATCACTTGGGCCCATGAAGACCGCGTCGATACCATCTGTTGTCACAGTGTCTTCTAGATTCTTAAGAGCAAGCTTTGCCTCCACTTGAGGAATGACCATGACCTCGGCGTTTGCTGTTTCAGCGTAGTCGGGATCTCTGAGCGCGGGACATCTAGGTCCTCAACTTCACATTCCTTCTGGTGGGTATTTGGCAGCGCGGACAGCCCTTCGCGCGTCATCCGGTGAATTGACTAGAGGAACTATCACCGCTTGTGCGCCAATGTCCAGCGCCCTGTTGATGAGACCTAGGTCGTTAGAAATTGCTCGAATGATAGGTACGCTCTGAGAGTAACTTATTGACTGAATCATTGCCCGCACGGTTTTTGTATCTAGGCTTTTGTGTTGCATGTCAAAATTGATTCAGTTCAAGCCAACGTTCCCGAGGGCCTCTGAGGCTTCAGGGTTCCCTATGCCAAGGGTCGCCCCAAACGTCACTTCGCCAGATCGGAGCTGAGCCTTTAGCGCATTACGCAAACCTGCTCTCTCGATCAGATCCCATCTATCGGCCGAACAGGTACGATTCCAGCGTTCAAGGAAGTAATAAGACTCACTGGTAGAAACACCGGCCCTACTGTCAGGCAACAACCCCTGATCAATGAAGAGCAAGAAACGCTCAAACATATACTCAAGGGTGAAGGAATCATCTAGGCAGACCGGAACCTGCAGGCCAAAGTTAACATGCACAAGACACACTTCTAGAAGAACACTTTTCCTCGACTTTTGGGCAGGCTGGAAACTAAGGACTTTGGTTACTCGGTCATTCATCTTTGTTTTAGCACTCCACTGATAATACTTTGGAACTCTGCTTCAGAAAGCAGGGCCCGCTTGTCCTTCGCGACAGCAATGACCCGTTCCAAGATTAGGGTGACATCTTCTTGGGTAGCCTTCATTCCGAGGCTGTTCAACATTCGCTCTACAGAGTAGATATTGCTCTTAGTGCCAAGTCTCACGTTGAAGTTCCTCCCGACGAAAGACGGCGCGTATGCAAGGAACCCCGTTGAGATGCCGGCCTTTAGGAACTCATCGTTGATCATTACGGCCGGGCCAATCTCAAAGAGAGGGGCATTTTCTCCCGCTACAGGCTTCATCGGAAAGATCGGAACGCCTGTCAGCTCAGCGAACAGTCTCGATGCATCATAAAGCTTGCCGAATTTGATCCCAGACTCGACACCTAGGAAGAGCTTCAAGCATAAGGCTATCTCGTCAAGCGACGTGAATCCGCTTCTTCCAGCCATTCCGTTCAAAGAAACGTGAACGACCTGTGCCCCTGCCCCTACAGCGCTAAGAGCATTTGCCGTCGCTAAGCCAAGATCGTTATGACAGTGAACCCCCACAGTCACTCCTAATTCTCTGACCTTTCTTGTGAGGAAGGCCATGGCTTCTGGATAGCAAGAGCCTGTGGAGTCCACCAAGATAACTTCGTCAGCACCGCCCTTATTGACTGCCTCTTCGACCATCTCCAGCAGGAATCGTAGATCCGCTCTCGTTGCGTCCATCAAAAAGAATGATGTGAACAAACCCCGATTCTTGGCAGACTTTAAGACATCGATGGATTCGTTGAGTGTTTTCTCTCGAGTTGACTTGAGCCCCACGGTTATTAACTCGTCGCTGCTTGGCGCTTCAACTAGAATGCTTGAAGCTCCGCATTTGTCAGCCAAGTTGATGTCCGCCGATCTTATGCCGCAAAGAGCGAAGATTCTGGCCTCTGTACCAGCCTCTATCGCATCCTTCACGAATGCTGCTTCCTGCGGAGATCGCGCTGGTATGCCTGCTTCTATTCGATCTACCCCCAGTTCATCAAGAGCTTGGACGACCTTGAGCTTATCCTCTCTTTCCAGAAATATTCCAGGATATTCCAGTCCATCCCTCAACGAGAGGTCATAGAACTCCACTCTTCCCGGCGGAGATAGTGAGGAGCGATGCTCCTCCAAGTCTATAAGGGGGGTGACAAACCAATCGTTAGTTCTATGTCGCGTCCGCCTCTCCTCCTGCGATATTCCAGCGATCAGACTTCAACTTGGATAGGCAGGACTTCCTTGATCGACCTTTCCGCTGCCAGAGCGACCGCCGTCGCTTCCATCGCTACCCTTCCACCCACTCGGGGCTTCTCGCCTGTCTTGACGCACCGGATAAAGGACTCCAATTGCTGCTTACAACCGTCCCCTCCGCCAGGCGTATAGAGACCGCCGGTCTGGGGAGGCAGGATGTATCTGGTCTCTGTTGAGTCGACTATCCCAAACTGCTTCACTATTCTCGACTCAAATAGAGCCTCAATTTTCCCTTTGTCTCCTATTACGCCCAACTGCCACTCATTTCCGTACGGAGAGAATCTGCAATATTCTAGGCAAGCTGTGACACCATTCTCGTATATTGTGATGACCCATGCGCTATCGATGTTTTCCGGCGTGTCCTTTCTCACCCTCACTCCACCCACTCCCATCACGCTCTTCGGTTTCGCGCGTGCTAGTAGATTCAATGCACAGAAAGGGTGGACCCCCCAGCTATTCATGACGCCGCCCGATAACTCAGAATCCGTGACCCAAGTTCCTGTTCTATATGCCCACCCGACAGCGCTGAAGCTTCTGAACCAACTCATCTGAGGACTACCTATGCCCCCTCCTTCGATTATGTCCATGACTTTGCCGAAGAGTTGAGAGTATGGCATCTGAATGCCTATCTGTAGGACAAGTTTAGTTCTCTGTGCTTCCTCTACGATCACTCGGCAACCCTCAAGCGTGTTGGATAATGGTTTCTCGCAAAAGACATGTTTGCCTTTCCTAAGGGCGGCCGTCACAATCTCTCTGTTCAGGTGTGGTGGCAAGGATACGACTACAGCGTCGATGTCCGGTTGATCGTAGACTTCTGCAGGTGCTGCGCAGACTTCGGGATTGCCGCCTATCAGGAAAAGGGCTTTCTTCAGGTTTTCCTCTCCCCTGTTGTATACGGCTACAATTTCTGCTTCAGGAAGTAACTTCAGATTTGTTATGTGTGCATTCTGGCACCAAAGGCCCGTGCCCACAAGACCAAACTTGATCTTTTTCACGTGATTCACCTGGAGCGCTATTCTTCTTCGATCGCTATTTTAATTCTCTGACCTGTTGTGAGCTATCTTGTTGAGGAAGGCTAATATATTGTATGTAAGCGACTATACGCCGATCCGGCTATGCTGACCAGAGAGAAATTCAAAGGTATATTTTGCCTCATGCCAACACCTTACACAAGAGAAGGCAAATTCGATGAAGAGACTTTCAGAGAAAATGTCCGAATAATGTGCGAGAATGGAGTGCATGGCATATCGACTACAGGCACTGTAGGGGAATTCCATACATTACCTTGGGAGGATCATAAACGACTGATCAAGGCTCTAGTCGACGAAATAAGTAGCAATGTCTTTTCGGTTCCTGGATGTTCAGGAGTTAGCACGCAGGAAGCAATAATGAAGACTAAGTATGCACAGGAATGTGGAGCCGACGCGGTTATGAATGTGGTTCCATTTTACCAGAAGCTTACAGACAATGAGTGCGTAGTATACCACGAAGAATTGGCAAAAGCTTGTCCAAAGATTGGGCTGGTTGTCTACAACAATCCTGACACCGCTAAGGTCTTGCTTGGCCGAGAAGTATTTGAAAAGCTAGCTCGCATTCCGACAGTCTGCGGGAGCAAGGAAATAGTGCCAGATTTTGAACATTGGATGAACATTACAAGAGTTCCTGAACTGAGTTTCCTGCACGTAGATCTCATGATGGTCCCATCGATGATGTGGGGAGGAAAAGGGAATTTCTCCGGCATGGTCTGTATGAAGCCAGAATTGGTCTTGGATGCTTACAAAGCGTGCTTAAACGGTGACTGGGCGAGAGCTAAGGAACTCCAATACAAGATGAGAGAGCCTTGGGCACTGGTTGAGCCTCTCCTGAGGGGATATAGCCCGATTTCCACATACAAGTGCATGGTAAATGCCTTCGGCCTGCTAAAGGTCGGCCCACCAGGAAAACCGTTTATCCCTGTGCCCGAGGAAACACAAGAAAAAATCAAGAGAATAATCCGAGAAAAATTCCTTCCATGAGAGCTACTGGATCGTCGAAAGCCTTTTCTACCTAGACAAGAGAACTAGTACCCGAACTGAAAAAGGAGTGTAAACTTTGTTAACCTCAGGACGTGGAGCTGCTCTTGGCGCTCTTGTCATAATGGTCATCGTGTATGCTTGGTTGCTGAACAGGGCAAGCAAAGGAAAAGTTCCACGAATAAGGAAGATGGCTGGGTTCGACGCTATCGAGGAAGCTGTAGGCAGAGCTACAGAGATGGGAAGGCCAGTGTTTTTCACACCGGGTATAAGCGGATTTGATCATGCAGATTCTCCTCAGACAATAGCGGGACTCACTGTACTGAGGCATCTTGCAAAGCTTACCGCGAAGTACAAGGCACGCCTGATAGCAGCTGTCAGCAAGGCAACCGTTCTTCCAGTTGCTGAGGAAACAGTTCGCCAAGGCTACATAGAAGCTGGAAGACCCGAAGCCTACGAGCCTAGCATGCTTCGATATCTGTCTGACGAGCAGTTTGCTTGGGCTGGAGGCTGCATAGGGATCATGCATAGAGAGGGGGTCGCAGCAAACATAATGGTCGGCAACTTCATGGGAGAATCCCTTCTCTTGGCTGAAGCGGGGTACCAGGCTGGAGCAATACAAGTGGCAGGCACGGCCAATAGATCTCAGATAGGGTTCTTCGTGACTGTGGCTGACTACTGTCTGATTGGCGAAGAGATTTTTGCGGCCGGAGCATATCTGTTTCAAGACCCAGTTCAACTAGCAGGTCTTGGCGCACAAGACATGGCTAAGTGGATCGCGATTGGCGCCGTTGCGTTGGGGATCATTCTGAATGTTCTCGGCATTCCTGTTCTTGTTAACCTCCTAAAAATGTAGATGGAAGTGACCTCGATGTCTGTGCTGAAAAGGAGAGAGGTCGCGGTCTTCATGACCGCACTTGCAGGAATCGCAGTGATCGCAGACTATTTTCTAAAAGTTCCAATCCTCAACACGGCGGTTGCAGATCTCTTGAGATGGGGAGTCATACTCGCCTCATTCATGCTAATTTGGGGAACTATCAGCATGATACGTGTTCATGCTAACGTCATTAGAAAGAAGACTCCGAATCAATGGTACTACAGCGTGTGGCTAGTCTTTCTAATGGTAGTATTTGTCGCCGTGTCTCTGATACAAGGATTGGCAGGACCAAGTTCTAGATGGATGTATGACAGCATCTACGTGGCATCCAGCTCGACGTACTATTCTATTCTTGGATTCTACATGATTTCGGCAAGCTATCGCGCGATTAGGGCAAGATCCGGAGAGGCCACTCTTCTCCTCGTCATTGCAGTAATAATAATGCTGATGAACGCACCGATTGGAGCAGCGGTTTGGGAAGGGATCCCCGCCCTCGGCAAATGGATTGTAGATGTGCCCAACACCGCAGCCTCTCGTGGATACATAATCGGGTTGGCCATTGGCGCAGTGATTCTTGGCGTACGTACCTTGGCTGGTCGGGAGAGAGGATACCTAGGATAGGTGAACATAGATGGCTGGAGAAGATGCGTGGACGAAACTAGGTCGAATAGACCCAAGAATCCTGTATGCACTGTTGATCATCGTTCTAATCATACCGATAATCACACCAGTTGGACTTCCGATACCAATCACTGACCAGACAAGAAAGACCTACGAGGCTGTAGAGAAACTCCCCCCCGGAAGCGTCGTCGTATGTTCGATGGATACGTCAGGCGCAGCATGGGGTGAAAATGGACCTCAGGCAGTGGTTGTGCTCAAGCATCTGTTCCAGAAGCCTTTGAAGATAGTTGTCGTTGGCTTTGAAACAGACGGACCCATGCTGGGCCAACAAGCTCTTCTACAGATACCCAAAGGTGAGAAGAAGTACGGCGAAGACTATGTCAACCTTGGCTTTATTGCTGGGGGCGAAACTGCACGAGCAGCGTTCGGACGCGATATCCATAAGCTTGTTTCAAGAGACTTCCTTGGAAACCCCATTGACAAGCTACCGATTATGGAAAAGGTTCGGAACGCAGAGGACTTTGCGCTGTTCTTCACCTTTACATCGTTGATCTCCGCAGTCGAAATGTATGTCCGTCAGCTCCACGCCCCCTACAAGACGAAAGTAGTGGCAGCAATAATAGGGCTAGGGGTTCCGTCTATAGTACCCTACTACAACGCTGGGCAAGTGTTTTCAATACTTTCAGGCTCACTGGGCGCTGCCGAATACGAGCTACTCACCAAGATGCCGGGTGAAGGTGTGAGACTTTCAGATGCTCTTTCGCTATCGACTCTATTGGTTGTTGCATGCGTTGTCGTCGGGAACGTTGCTTTCCTCGCAGTCAAAAAGAAGCGAAAAGAAGAGAAGAGGTGAAGAGAAGTGGATTTTGCGCTTCTGGGCTCTTTTGTAGCAGTAGTCTTGACACTCTTGATCTATAGCTTCCTGTACAAGGAGAACAGGTTCTACCGATTCGCTGAATATTCCTTCATCGGCGTGGCTTCAGGCTACTGGCTGATGGTAGCGATAAACAACCTTCAGAGCGTAGCTTGGGGACCAATCATCAAGGGGAACTATCTGTATGTGATACCGTTGATCTTGGGCGTAGCTCTATTTGCCAGACTCTCAAAGGGATACTCGTGGCTTGCACGCTGGCCAGTCGCAGTCGTCGTTGGCACGGGAACAGCATTGGCCCTAAGGGGATTCGTCGATGCAATGTTCATCGGCCAAATCAGGGCTACAATAGCAGCCCCCATGAACTTCGACAACCTTCTAATTGCGGTCATTACTGTCTGCTCTCTCTTCTTCTTCATGTTCACGGTGGAACATAAGGGTCCTATCGGTATCGTCGCCAAGATAGGCCGTTACGGACTGATGGTATACTTCGGCGTCCTGTTCGGAAATCACGTGATGACAAGGATGGCGCTCCTGACTTCTAGGTTCATTGAGATACAGAAATTCCTGCTAAGAGTTCTGGGACTTGCCTAGCCTCAATCACATAAGATACAGTAGGACCGCGGTTCTATAATCGCCGTACGCTCTCCTCTTCCAAAATTTCCGTACGATACCGAGCCCGTTTCATGAATGGGCTAAGCAGATTGTGCCATTGCCCAGAGGGCGGGTAACAGTGCGGTCACGCTTAATAGGCATATTGCGGAGCATATCCACCTGATGTCCAATTGATGGTCAAGGATCTGATGAGTACGAACGTTGTCTCGATAGATTCAGAGGCTTCGGCGAAAGAGGCAGCAAGTAAGATGGCGCAGGAGGAGATAGGCAGTCTAGTCGTAACGGAGCAGGGTAAGCCCATGGGCATAGTTACAGAGAGGGATCTCCTGTCAAGAGTGCTTGCCCTAGGTAGAAATGCTGAGGCGACGCGGATCAAGATGATTATGTCTAAACCGTTGATATGTGGACAGCCGGGCATGGGCGCGACTGAAGCGGTCAGATTCATGGTAGCCAGAAACATCAAGAAGCTTCCCATCACTCAGGACGGACGCCTCGTTGGAATCTTGACTCTAACAGATCTCTGCGCGGCCCAACCTGACATGTACGAACTCATTGAGAAAGAGACTAGGGGAAAGATTCCAAAGAGGTTCATGAAGAGATTGGCCAAGAGATACTACAAGACCTAGTACAAGATGCTCTTGACGAGTTCGATCCCCTGATCATCCAATTGGAATCGAACTGAATGTCTGACTGAGGCTACGATTCCGCTAGATTCGTCTTGCAGACTCGTCGGTGGCTTCTCTAGCCTTCTTCAGCAGATCTGCAACACCCCCAGCTAATACTGCGAGATCTCCTCCGATCGCTATCAGCTTGAAACCCTGTTGAATGCTCCTTTCAACGGGTCCCGCCGGAGCAAGAAGCCCTGGCGCAACTCCATGCGCATCGCAGGTGGACACGAACTTCTCTATCGCTCTTAGAAAACTAGGACTGTCAAACTGTCGAAAGACCCCTAGAGACATGGAGAGATCCATTGGACCCACAAACGCCGCGTCGATGCCTTCGGTGCATACGATTTCCTCCAAGTTCTCGAGAGCCCGCTCTGTCTCAATCTGCGGCATAACCAAGATTTCATCGTTAGCCGTAGTGGCATAGTCAGGATCTCTGAGTGCGGGGCGTCGGGGTCCCCAGCTTCGCATTCCTTTCGGCGGATACATTGCGGAGCGTACAGCTCTTTCCACGTCCTCTCGGGAATTCACTAAAGGGACAATGACTGCATGCGCGCCGACGTCTAGCGCTCTATTTATGAGTCCGAGATCGTTGGATATCACTCGGACGACGGGGACAGTCTTCGAGTAGCTCATTGCTTGGATCATAGCCTGAACCGTTTCGGTGTCTAGACTTGTATGTTGCATATCGAAGTTGATCCAGTCCAAGCCAAGCTTGCCGAGAGCTTCTGAGACTTCAGGGTTCCCTATCCCTACATTCACTCCAAAAGTGATCTCGTTCCTCTGAAGCTGCAGCTTCAACACATTGTGCAAGTCCACTCCCTCAATCCACAATCGTTGATAAGGGAACGTTACCACTCGCCCATTTATCTGGCTACGCTATCTTGATTTCTTGAGTCGGACCGGGCTATGGATGTCTTGCCGTCTAGGAATCAAAGATCGGCGCGGCCTTTCTTCTGAGTAGAGGCCCATGCCAAAGACTATGCATGCTCAGGCTCTCAACGCTTTGCGACTTCAGCCACAGTAAAGATCGTACAGGTGGCTAGAATGATTGTTGTAAGTGCCAGAAAGGAACCCACATAGCCGAGACTTGTTGCGAGTATGAACCCAGTAACGATTGGACCTAGAGTTTGCCCTACATCCATGATTGTTCCTAAGAAACCCATTCCCGTACCTACAAGGCTCTCCTCAGTGAGTTCGCTGACCAGCGCTGGGGTTGAGGAGGTCACCATCGAGAAGCCGATACCAAATGTCACTGAAATCAGTAAGAGGGGAACGAATTGTAAAGTGAAAGGAATCATGATAAGACTCAACGCGCTTACCAATGAACCGAGCACTATCGGGATTCTCCTTCCTATCCTGTCGGAGAGTCTGCCCATGAATGGTTTGAGCATCGGAATCATGGCAAGTTGAGATCCCGATATGACGCCTAAGGAAAACGAGTCGAAGCGAGGAACCTCCTTGAGATAACCAATAAGAAAGAACTCTGTTGCTCCGAAAGCATAGTACTGGGCGGCTTCAATTAGACTCACGACGAGTATGTGGGGGTTCCTTGCAACAGTAAGCCAACCTTGAACGAGTCTTGAGTCTGTTCGACTCGTGCTGCTTGTATCTCCTCCTAAAGTCTGAGGTTTCCTCCCAAGGAGCAGCAGCCCTGTGATGAAAGCCGTCACGCCGGCAACTCCCACGGTTAGGTAGAGTTGATGAAAACCGTAGCCTGTGACAAATAGAATGTATCCTCCTAGAAACGGAGCGATAGTCCTTCCCACAGTGGTCGTAGAGGAGAAGAGCGAGATCCGCTCCGCCTTTCTGGTCGGGAACAGCTCTGCGACGTAGGCGTTCGTGACTGGGACAAACATTGCTGTGGCGAAGCCATGATAGAACCTGACCAAGGCGAGCTGCCACCAAGAACCCACTAGGAGATAGAGAAAAGGGGCTGTAGCGAATA
>Ga0209725_1001438_pt1 | contig 13330 bp, 11 predicted proteins | sample I18A1metaG_FD_184145 | JGI IMG/M metagenome (GOLD analysis project Ga0209725, IMG submission 184145) | Lake sediment bacterial and archeal communities from Gulf of Boni, Indonesia to study Microbial Dark Matter (Phase II) - ​I18A1 metaG... | ecosystem: Environmental > Aquatic > Freshwater > Lake... | reverse complement strand
ACTTCCGCCATACCGTCATGTCTACGGGTTTCTTCAGCGCTCCTGAAGTTCGTCATCCTATTCGTCCGCAAACCCGTTTGGCTTGGGTCTTCTGGAGCCCTTGGCGGGATCGTTCCTGTCGTCATCCCTGGCTAGAGACCGTCACTCTTTCCCAGTCACCGTGTCTACGGCCCCAATACTGGTGGGACAGGTCGGCCCCGAGCGGACTCAGGCGCAGCAAGTCCCTATATGGATTTTGACTGAATCCCCCAAACCTGTCCGGCAACTAGTAATATCCGGCCCACGGGAAGTGTACCGAGAAGTTCTTGATCAGGATAGGTTTGATAGGTAAAACCAACGCCGGAAAGACCACGTTCTTCAACGCCGCCACCCTGCTGAGCGCAGCGGTTTCAAGCTACCCCTTCACCACAAAGCGACCAAACATAGGGCAGGCATATGTGAAGACCGTCTGCGTTTGCAGAGAGCTCGGCGTGAAAGATAACCCGAGGAACTCGACCTGTATCGACGGTGCACGCTTCATACCAGTGCAACTCATTGACCTGCCAGGTCTAATCAAAGGTTCATGGGCCGGTAAGGGATTAGGCACCCAGTTTCTCAGCGTGGCGTCACAGGCAGACGCATTGATTCACATTGCAGATGCCTCAGGTAGCCTAGACAGTGAGGGCAAGCTGGGCAAACCCGGTATGGGCAATCCGATTGCCGACGTCTATGATATTGAACAGGAACTTGTCAGATGGTTCGCCAAGATCATCGAGAAGAACCTCAGTAAACTCAGCAAACACCAGAAGAAGGGAGTGACTGCGGAGCAGGCGCTGGCGCAGGAATTGGCAGGGCTCAAGATCACGCAGGAGCATGTGACGAAGGCTCTGGAGAGTAGCCGGCTCTTGGGGGATGATCCCCTGAATTGGTCAAAGGATCAACTCTGGGACTTCGCTAAGGCCGTGAGAGAATTCTCGAAACCCACGATCATCGTCGCTAACAAAATGGACCTGTCGCTTGCCGAGAGGAACTACGAGAGGCTCACCAAAGAGTTCGGGCAGGCGATTGTGGTGCCTGCCTCAAGCGACGCGGAACTGGCTCTCAGGCGCGCTGAACAGAAAGGCTACATCGAGTACATCCCCGGAGAAGAAGCATTTCGAGTGAAGAGCAGAAGCAAGCTGACTTCAGAGCAGCTGAAAGCTCTGAGCTATGTGGAGCAGCGTGTCTTCTCAAAGTGGATTCAGACCGGCGTGCAATTTGCCCTAAACACAGCAGTGTTCAAACTGTTGGGTATGAATTCCGTCTACCCAGTCGAGGACGCTGAGAAACTATCGGACAAGAAAGGCAGCGTGCTCCCAGACGCATTCCTAGTGCCATACAACGCGACGGTTGTCGACTTGGCGGGGCAGGTCCACTCGGAGCTAGCTAAGACAATGATCTATGCCATAGATGCGCGCTCCAAGATACGCCTGCCCGCCGACTACCGGCTGAAGGACCGTGACGTCATCAAAATAGTCTCGGCTGCCAAGGGCAAAACGGGCTAGGTACCAACCACCTTCAGCAGGTCCGCCTTAGTTATGATGCCTACCACGTTCCCTCGCCTAGTCACGAGTACAGCAGGCTCGAACTGCAAGAGAGTGGAAACCATTGACACAGGGGTTTCCTCGCTCAGCGTTGGAAACGCGCTGTCCATAATTCGATCAACGGTGAGCCGAGACACTTCGCTCGGGTTCGACGTGGAAACCAATTTCTCTAGAATCGTCTTCTCGGTGATACTCCCAACAACTTGGTGACCGCTGAAGACGGGGAGTTGTGAGTAGCTAGTCTCCCGCATGACACGGACGCCCCTCGACACAGGGTCTTGAGACTGGACTCCGACGACCTTGGCGTGACAGATGTCTTTCGCTTTAGTTTCATTTCTGCGTTCCAGACTCTCAATTGTGTCGAAGATTGCCTTGGTCTTCAAGTAAGATGGATTCGCGCGTCCACTCTCAATCTTCGCGATCATCGACTGGCTTACGTCGGCAAGCTTCGAAAGTCGCTTCTGGCTCAGCCCAAGCAGCCTTCTTCTTCGCTCAATTTCACCAAGACTGGGTAGCATTGCAGCAAACCCCTTTCCGAAGGTTATTCTTAGGAGAATAATTTACAGTCTCAGATTTATATTACGGGAATAGGGCACTTGCGCAGGCAATTTGCAGTTCCCGACGAATCAGGAGATGCTACGAACGGCCGGAACATATCTTCTCACTTCAGAGAGCGTGACCGAGGGTCACCCTGACAAGGTAGCCGACCAAATCTCGGACGCAATACTCGACGCCATCATCGAGAAAGATTCCAACGCCAGAGTTGACATCGAGACACTGATAATGAAAGGCACCGTTATAGTCACAGGCCAAGTGACCACGTCCACATACGTACACATTCCGCAGATCGTTAGGAATGTTCTCCGTGACATTGGGTTCTATGAGGCGAAAGTTGGATTGGACTGGGAGGCATGCGGAGTGTTGGTTTCGCTTGAAGAGCAGTCTCCGGACATCGCCATGGGGGTTAACAAGGAGAATATGGGAGCCGGCGATCAGGGCATGGTGTTTGGTCATGCGACATACGAAACGCCCGAACTGATGCCTCTGCCGATCATGTTAGCCCATAAATTGGTGAAACGCCTTGCCGACGTTAGAAAACATGGTATCCTTCCATATCTGAGGCCGGACGGGAAGTCGCAAGTGACCGTTGAATATCGGAATGGTGCGCCGAAAAGGGTCGATGCGGTCGTCATCGCGGCACAGCACGATGAAAGAGTGGAGAGGGAGCAATTAAAGAAGGATATCATCGAACACGTGGTTAGGGCTGTAGTACCGAACGATATGCTCGATGAAAAAACGAAATTCTTCGTGAATGAGACTGGAAAATTCACGATAGGCGGAACACTCGCTGACACTGGGTTGACTGGGAGGAAGATAATAGTCGACACTTACGGTGGCGTCGGAAGTCACGGTGGAGGATGCTATTCAGGGAAGGACCCAACAAAGGTGGACAGGTCCGGCAGCTACATGGCAAGGTACATTGCGAAGAACATAGTCGCTGCTGGTCTGGCAGACAAGTGCGACATACAGATAGCCTACGCGATAGGGGTTTCAGCCCCGGTATCAGTGATGGTCAACACCTACGAAACCGGGAGGGTGTCCGACGAAAAGATAACTGAAGCAGTAAAGATGGTGTTCGACATGAGACCCAAAGCGATCATTGAACACCTTCAACTTATGAGACCAATCTACCGAAAGACCGCAGTTTACGGCCACTTTGGCCGCGACGATCCCGATTTCACTTGGGAAAGAACGGACAAAGTCGAAGAACTCAAGAAGGCCCTTTTGATTTCCCCGTCTTTCTCATCATGATTCTGCTCGAATGCATAGAACCAGTACATTGAATTAGTTCGATCACGCGGGTTTCAGCTCAAGATTCCCAGTCTGTGATTCAGATGCCAACTGCCGCAACTGCCGTGAAAGGAACAAAGCTCGCCCTGAAGGTTGCGGCCCTAGTTCTTGTCGTGGTCTCAGCTGCAACCTATATGATAGCGCTTGCCCTCGGTCCCGTCCTATTCTTCTCAACATCTGATGGTCTGAATGTGGCATCGCGGGTCATACAGGGATTGCCGATCGACATTTTCATGGCGGTCACGATTCCGTTGCCACTCCACATCAGCTATGGAGCGCTTTTCATTGCGGTCTGGGCTCTGTTTGTAGCGTGCATTGTGCTCGCCTGGGTAGACAGAGTTGGATTCCTTCAGACGCTGAGGGACGCTCTGTCCAAACCGCTTTCGCTGGCCAAGAGCAGTTCGCTCTTCACACTTCCCTTGGTGGCCACTGCTCTATTGTCCGCCACAGTGCTGATACAGGACTTGCAGGAATCTGAAGGAGTCCAGACAGGAGGCTTGGTCTTTCCGCCAGCAACGAGTCCTTTTGTGATTCTGATGAATTTGGCTTTTGCACCACTTCGAGAGGAGCTGGCCTTCAGGATTACCTCCATCGGCATTCCAGCCGGGATTTCCCTCATCATCCTCTATCGCCACGATCCCAAGATACAGGGGCTAAGCCGAAAAATCAAACTGATCCTACTTGCCATGTTCAGCCCGGAACTTGCCAAAGCGAAGATGGGTCACAAGACCGTTGGCGCGAATGGTTTCCTTCATGGAATCACTGCACTCGAGTGGGTGCTAATACTGCTAACAGCCGCCATCTTCGGATTAGCTCACTACCTGCTCGGCGCAGGTTGGGAGGTCGGCAAGATCTCGACTGCCTTCCTAGCCGGCCTTTTGCTCGCCATAATGTACGTTGCCTACGGAGCGCACGCGGCCATTCTTCTGCACTGGTTCTTCAACTACTATTTCACAGTCCTCGACATGGCGAGTTCTACATTCGGGGGAATGTTCAGCGCCCTGTCCAATCTCACTGTAGTGGCAAATCTTACTGCGGGTTACATAGTACTGATTGTCTTCCTGCTGGCAATGGCGCTCAAGCTCGCCGACTACTTGACGCTCAGAGCTGCTGGTTTGAAACGCGGCGAATAGTTAAGGCTGGTTCGACAATCTTATACGTGGAACCAGCATTCCAGAATTACGGTGCAGGGGCTTGTATCACCGCCAAGTTCAGCGAGCCTGACTCCACCTCATCTTAGCAGCCAATCACCGCAGAGAATAGGTCAGTCTGGTGACACGGAAAGGATGAGCCAAGACGACAACCAAAGCATGAGATTTGCTCCCAAGATCAGGGAGAAGCGGTGGGATCACAAAGTTGAGCAGAAGATTTTCGATGATTGGCATCGGAATAGAATTTACAGGTTTAGGCTCAAGAAAGGAAGGAGGCCTTTTGTCATCGACACGCCGCCGCCTTATCCGTCCGGAACATGGCATATCGGAGCCGTAGCGCAGTACACGCAGATTGACATGATCGCCAGAACGGGGCGAATGCTGGGCGATCAAGTATTCTTCCCGATAGGCATAGACCGCAACGGTCTGCCCGTTGAGATCTACACTGAGAGAGTCTACAAGGTACGGATGCGCGAGGTCCCTCGAGAGAAGTTCATCGAGTTCTGCAAAACAGCTCTAGACGACCTCGAGAGCAAGATGCTAGCAACCATGAGGCGCGCTGGCCTCAGCGGAGACTACGAATCGAAATATCGAACGGACGATGTGGAATACAGGAAGCTCACGCAGACGACTTTCATCGAACTCTGGAGGAAGGGGCTCATCTACGAAGCAACTAGGCCCAACAACTACTGTCATGACTGCTCCACTACGATAGCAGACGCCGAGGTTGAATACAAGGAACTGCCCACGAAGCTTGTCTACATCAAATTCAAGGTCAAAGAAACCGGGCAGGACCTGGTGATCGCAACCACTCGGCCTGAACTCATCTGCTCCTGCCAGCTAGTCATAGTGAACCCCTCAGACGGACGATACAGTATGATTCAGGAGAAGCATGCAGTTCTTCCCTTGTTCGGTCGCGAGGTCGAAATCAGGCCGCACCCTAGCGCGAGACCAGAATTTGGAACGGGAGCCGTAATGATATGCAGTTATGGCGACTATACCGATGTCTTGCTCTTCAGGCAGCTGGGGCTCGCCGAGATTATCGTCGTGGGGCAAGACGGGAAACTGGCCCAAGCCGCAGGCCCATACCAGGGGCTAACGGTCTCAGATGCGAGAGACAAGATCCTCGGCGACCTTGAGTCTGCCGGACTGCTTGTGAAGACTGAGAACATCCAACACCGCACACCCGTGTGCTCGCGAAGTGACACACCGATAGAGATTATTCCTATGAAGGAATACTACCTGAAGCAGCTCGACTTCTTGCCTAAGCTCAAGAAGCTCGCGAAGCAGATCAAGTTCCACCCGGACGCAAACAGGCAGATTCTGCTCAACTGGCTCGAGTCTATCACAATTGACTGGCCCATATCTCGCAGAAGGGTCTACGCCACTGAAATTCCAGTTTGGTACTGCAAGAAGTGCGGTACAGCGGCTCTCCCGTCACCAGGCCGGTATTACAGGCCATGGTTGGACCCTGCTCCGATAAGCCAATGCGAAAAATGTGGCAGCACCGAATTCGAGGGTGACACAAGAACTTTCGACACATGGATGGATTCAAGCATCTCAGCCCTTTTTGTTACGAAGTACAAGCGTGACGCGAGATTCTTCGATGTGGCCTATCCCACAACCATCCGGCCTCAAGGGAAGGACATAGTCAGAACATGGCTGTCTTATTCGATTCTGCGTTGCTACCAGTTAACCCGGAAGGCACCCTTTACTCACGCTTGGATAGGCGGCCTAGGCATGGATGAACACGGCCAGACGATGCATAAGAGCAAAGGAAACGTCGTGGAACCAGAACCGATCTTGGAAAAGTTCGGAGCCGACGCCTTCAGGTTCTGGAACGCTTCGGAGGCATCCCAAGGATCAGATTTTCGATGCTCAGAGGCGCGTGCGGCAGGAGCCCACAAGTTTCTGACTAAGCTATGGAACACCTGCCGCTTCATTTCTTCGTTCCCACAAGTGAAAAATGCCAGGCTCCTTGCCAGCGACAAATGGATATTGGCCGAGCTGGGAGCATTGGTCGACTCTTGCCTCGAAGGCTACAGAGAGTTCAATTTCTTCATTCCAGCGACGGAGATCAGAGACTTCGTGTGGGAGACTTTTGCATCGCACTACCTTGAGATGGTCAAGCCGCGGGCATACGGCCAAGGATTCAACACAGCCCAGCAACGAGCCGCATGGTACACGCTTCATACAGTTTTGAAGACCGTGTTGATGCTTCTGGCGCCTGTAACGCCCTTCATGGTGGACTACGTCTGGAGACAGCTGTACTCCAAGAAGAGCGTACACATCGAGAGATTTCCAAAAGCGGCGTGGTCCAAAACCGCGAAACGTCACACCGAGGAAATAATCATGTTCAATCGTCTCGTATGGAAGACGAAGGAGGAGAAGAACCTGGCCTTGCGTGACCCATTGGAAATGCAAATTCCGAAATCACTGCAACCCTTCCGACATGATCTCATTAGGATGCATTCCTTGCAAAATCCATAGCACTGTATGTATTTGGCGCCGCGGATCTAGCGCTCCGCGTTGTTGCTTGGGCATTGAGGAAGGGGTAAGGTGTTTTGTTCAGCGAGCATTAGCCCGTTGAACTCTTGCTCTCCATTGAACGTGATAGTTTAATAACGAAGCCGGAATTGTACCGTCACGGTTTCGATGAAGATAACAGAGCTAAGACCTGGAATGAGACGGGTCGATATAGATGCCAAGGTTCTGGAGATTTCCGACGCGCGCGACGTGACAACACGCGCGGGGGAGCCCTCAAGGGTGGCGACGGCGGTCGTCAGCGATGATTCGGGGACAGTCAAGCTGACTCTGTGGAACGAGCAGATAGAGCAAGTAACAGCTAACAGCAAAGTGAAGATAGAGAATGGGTACGTCACGAGTTTTCGCGGCGAAACCCAGCTGAACGTTGGCCGCTATGGTAGGCTTACTGTAGAGAAGTAGCTCGATGTCCGGACCGCGTTCTCCCTGCTAGTGCCTCTTCGTTGAGCACGGACGACCGTTTCGAAGAGATCAAGCGACTTCTGGATTCGACGATAGACGAATTTCAATCTCTTTTCCAATCTGCTGGAGGCTTCGAGAATTCCAGGGTTGGGAACGGATGGAACCCGAATACGATTGCCCCGGACATTTACTATTTGCAGCCGAAACCCGCGGAAGAGATAGCCAAAATTGCAGAGAGCGGCAAGAGATCACTCTTTCGAAACAGACTGCTGACGTTTCTCAAGCCGCGTGAGAACGAAATCAACCTAGTGGACAAAGCCAAGCTCAGGCTGGTACCATTCTGGCGAATAAGGGGCTACCATGAGTGTTTCTACTTCCGAGGAAATTCATACAGAATTGACCTACCCGAGGACGTGGTTGCAGTTGAGGTTGAAGGCAGAATCCGGGATCTTGTCGGACAAGACGCAACAGATTCGCAAACCCTCTCTGGAATAACACGGAGGCTCCTAGGGAAACCAAGCTTGGGAAGCAACAGGTATTTCCGACTCAATGAGGTCACCGAGCTGGCTTACATGTACAGAGACGGCTCCCTGTTCCTAAACGCGGAAGGCAAAGAAGATCTTGAAGCAGAAGCTTTCTTCGATGGAAAGGTCCCGCTTCAGAAGACCACAACTGGAGGGCTCAAAGAGAAGTTCTCCGAAATAGAAATCGCCGAGAGCATCATCTCTAAAGAAGAACTGGTCCGCAGACTTCACTTGATGGTAGTCAAACCCCCTGCGACGTTCTCGAAGATACTCAGCAACAGGTTTCAGGTGACGGAACTATCCCAGTACCTCATGCCCATCTACCACTTCACTTTCGAGTGGAAAGGCCATCGAAAGCAGTTGTCCCTTCACGGCTATACTGGGGGAATTCTGCAGTAACCCTAACGCTCAGCGTCTAAGCCTTTGAGACAGCTTTCTGACTCTTAGGTATGCTCTTCTTCCAAAGCGTGAGACAGTCCACCGCGCAAGCAGAGCAACGAGAACAAGGAGCGCGATTATGCCGAGGAAGAGAAACGGCTGGGCTGAAACTTCGTAGCTGGCCACACCGGAATTACCGAACTTGTCCTCAGCGGCTACATTCAGCGTCCACGTGCCTACCTTCCATAAGTCCGAGAGTGAACTCTGGTACGCGGTTCTCCAAGCGCTAATGTTGCTATCATATGCCAGTCCCAGTTGAGTCGTTGAAGGCCCTGCCGACAACATCAGCCACACAGTACCGTTCGTCAGCGGGCTTCCGTCAGGGTAGGTGACTCGGGAAATTATGCTCACTTGGCCGAATGGGACTTGAATCTGTGTTCCGTTCACCTCGCTCGAGATCTGGAGTGTCGCGTTTCGAACTTCGAAATTACCCGATAAGATGTCCGTCAGGCCGCCTTTATTGTCGAAGCCATCATCAAAAGACATAGCCGGCAGTTGGAAGCGATATCGTGGGCTTAGGGTTGCATTTTCAAGGAGTTTTGTTTCGGCTTCCCAGATACCGCTCGTCTGGTCCACCACGGTCAGAGATGTGTATGCGACGGCGGTCTGGTTCAGCAGGAGAACAACAGGATGAATGTCAGCTTTTGACTTCACAACGGGTGTTCCATCAGGATATTTGATGCCGAAAGTAACTTTGGCTCTTTCAGTGCGCTGATATTCGGCCGCGGGCTGTTCGACTATGGTCGCTGACAGAACGGCTGTGGTAACACTGAACTTTGACGCGGAGAAATAGTCCTGCTGAGCGTCGTCGAACGTGCCGGTGCCATCTATGAAGATAGTATAGGCGTCTGTGAGGGCATCTTCTGGAATTCGCCAAGTTGTGTTGAAGTTTCCGTCTGCAGTCGAAACAGGAGTAGTCTGGTGGACAAAGTTGCCAGCGGGGTCACGAATGTTCAACCTGAAGCTCGTACCCGGAAACAGTCCGCCCCCAAAAATCATCACTGACTGAGTTCGCTGATACAGAGGCGTTGTCGGCCCCCAAATTCCGTAGTGCGCCCTTGATTGAGAATCGTCGACGGATGAAGAGGTCGACATACTCAACAAATAGGTGCCGAGGGCAGAGTCGGGGCCTATAGGGAGGCCAATTGCCGGAGGTATCAAACCTGTCGAGGTGGGCGCAAAACTAGTCCCAGTATAATGCGTCGAATTGTCTTGCGGGGTTTTCTGCCAGACGTAGTAGATCTGATTGGCAGCATAGCCTGAGCCGGTTAAGGTCACCTGCTTGTCGCGTTGCGTATAGAGCGGCAGGTCGGTCGTGAGGGTCGGCGCGGCGTGGGCAGGCTGAATAACAGAAGACCAACTCACGACGAGGAGCGCGAGAATAAGAACGCCGACACTGATTTTTCTCATGGACTCTCTCCTCTCGTCATCAGTCCCCAGCCGCCCTCTCGTCGGTTGGCGCCGGGAGAGGGATTCGAACCCCCGAGGCCCATAAGGGCCACAGGCTGACGTTGCGCTTCTCACTCAAGGCCTGCGCCTCTGGATCTGGCTTTGACCTGCTAATCCGCTCGGCCATCCCGGCTAGCTATTGCCCTAAGCCGATTCCTATTTAAGTACCGGGATAGCTTGCCAGACGAAAGAACCCCGAGAGGGATTCTATGTTGCCTGACTCCGGCTACGAGTTCCTCCCACACACCACAGACGCGTATGTAGCCGCGAGAGGAGAAACGCTAGAGCGTGCACTGCAATCTGCCGGAACAGCGTTGTTCGACGTAATGTGTTATGTTCAGAAAATTTCCCCCAAGGTGACCGACGAGGTTGATGTGGAAGGGTTCGATGAGATGGGTCTTCTTTACAATTGGCTAGAATCTCTTCTTTTAAAATTTGACTTGGAGGGGAAGGTCTACTCAAAGTTTGAGGTTACCCCAATCGTGCATTCAGACGGGAGGCTCCGCACCCGGGCCAAAATGATGGGCGAACTTTACGACCGCGCAAAACATGGGGCAAAGGTTGAGGTCAAGGCGGTCACCTACCATAAAATGGAGATTACCAGAAACGAGCGAGGTGTCACCCTGAAGTTCATTCTCGACCTGTGAATCAGGCCAACTTTCACAGCGTCTTCTACGAGCGCTGCATCAATTTCCTCAATGAGGGTATTACCATGAGCTCGGAGGGATCGACACCCCTCAGGACTGCCAAGTATGCAGAGACATAGTCTCCAAACGTAATTGCAGTCAGCAGCTGGCTGAGCCTATCCTCTCCACGTCCTTCGAACTCGAAGGCTGAGGGATACCCGATTTCTCCAAACAGATCGTATAGCCTCATTCTTCTTCGCTTGTCGTTCTCGCTTTCCTCATGACCAAGTAACATCACTGGTTGTACCCGAACGAGCTCTTTGAGGCTCTGCAGTCCTTCTACGTCATCGTGATATGCTTCTGGCACCGCATAATAGAAGGCAGGCACTTTGCTGTTCTCGTTCAGCCCGTTCTTGAAGCGTCGCAGAACGCTAACGTCTTCTTCCCTTCCGATTAGCAATGGGAGCTTGCCGGCCAGAGAGCTGGCCAACTGCTTAGCAGGGTTGCTTGAGGAGGGCGCGCTTGGTGAAATGCTCTCTATTTCACCTTCGAGTTCACCCGCCGCGCGGGAAATCAGCTCTGAAGCATCCTCGACTACTCCTACACGGTCCAACGCAAAGAGTGCGGCAGCCACCATCTCTGGCAATGCCACCCTTGGAAGTAGACCGGGCATGGTCTTCAGGTAAGGTATGCTCTCCTTCTGAGCCAAGGGGATCAGCCTTCCCGCAGAGCCTATCACAATCAGATTAGCTCCCTTTCGTAGGGCCTGCCGCATTAGGCCAAGGGTTTCCTCGGTTTCGCCAGAGTAACTTACGGCAATGACCAACGAGTTTGTGCCAACGTAAGTGGGAATCGACGAGGCCCTACAGACAGACACCGGGATGCCAACTGCCTGTTTGGCATAGTCGCTGAGAACATCTCCTACGATTCCCGATCCACCGACTCCGCAGAACAGCACATTATGCGGTTTCTCGATCTTCAACCTACAAGTCGATGAGGCGTCGGGTGGAAACGCTAGGCGATTCGGTGTTCGTTGCATGGCAGGTAACATGCCTGAACGGTCTACGGCGGAAATTGCCTGCGGATCGTCAAGGTTCAAGGTTCTCGCCAGAAGGGAATACGTCCTGATGAAATAAGATTCATCTTTGAGTAACTTTAGGCTAGGCGAGAAAGGAGCTATTTGGCAGTGGGCGATTGGGCTTCCAAGTCAGTCTCGGTTGCAATTCCGGCTTCACTGGTATCCGACACGCCGCATCTGAGGGAACGCACCTCAAAGGTAGGGCAGATTGGACGGGCCTGTGCAATCTTCGGAGTCCGGAACATTTTCGTCTATGAGGATGATCCCCGCAGCGACCAGCGTGAGGAGATGGAGTTCTGTGAACTCATCTTAAGTTTCATGGAAACACCGCAGTATCTTAGGAAGAGGATTTTTCGGCTTAGCCCTCTTCTGAAATTCACAGGAATCCTCCCACCACTTCAGACTCCGCATCATGCGGTCCCTTCGTCCCTGCATAATGTCAGGGTGGGCGAGATGAGGGACGGGATAGTCATACGGAGCACAGCTGAGAAAGCTCTGGTTGATGTTGGTCTGGAGAAGGAGACGGAATGTGCAGGCGGGTTGCGACCCGGAACGCGGGTGACTGTGCGTGTCACCCAGCTGAAGCCGACTCTAGTCGGAGAAATTGTTGACCAATCCAAGATAAGCATATCTGGGCCGGATATGCGCCCGATATACTGGGGCTACCACGTAAACCGTGCCCCTTCTCTGGGAAAGCTGCTCCAAGAACACCGCTTTGACCTTAAGATCGGGACTTCCCGCTACGGTTCTCCTGTTACCGAAGTTTGGCCTTCGCTTTCGTCTGAGCTTAAGAAAGCAGGGTCCGTCTTGGTTGCTTTTGGCTCCCCAAGGTTCGGTCTCCGAGAGATTCTGCAACAGGAGAAGCTTGACCGGAACGATGTGTTAGACTACTTTGTCAACACGATACCGAGTCAGAAGACCGCCACTGTTAGAACCGAGGAGGCGCTTCTTGTCTCCCTTGGCATTCTCAACTTGGCCCTAACTTGCTGAACTCTGTGCTCTGAATTTCGTTTCGCCGCGATGGAAAATGGCTTGGCTTAGACTGAAATTGAAATCCATGAATCAAATGGGTCTGGCTGCGGTAAACCGTAAACCTATTTTCTGAACACTGTTAAGAGGGATTAGGCATCTCGGAATTTGACTGACAACCCGGCTTCGATCAGTCCCACCTTGCGGGCGAAGGTTTCGACGGGTTACGGTAGGCTGGACGAGGCGCTGCAAGGTGGTTTTCTTGCGGGTTCAGCCATCGTTCTCTGTGCGCCTGCGAGCGATGAGGTCCCGCTACTACTAAGGAGCTTCCTTATGCCCGATAGAGGCGAAGGCCTACTTCTTTCCAGAGGCCTGTCCGCCGCTCAAGCTGTTTCTCAACTGGACACTGACAATCTGAAATGTTTAATCTGTAGCGAGAAAACCCTCCCACCCTCAAAAAACGTAATGCCCGGCAAGGGCATTGAGAGTCTGACCGAACTGAACTTCCTGATCACAGAGGCCACAAACTCAGTTCAGCCCAAGCGTGTTGCGATTGATATTCTATCCGATATTCTGCTGAGGCATAAGGCGCTTCAAACAAGAAAATGGCTCAACGAACTCCTAGAAAGACTACGGTCCAAAGGCATAACGACGCTCGCGGTCATCAACCCGAATATGCATTCCAAAGAAGAGACTGAAGCAGTCCTAGATATGTTCGAAGGTAACTTAGAGATCA
>Ga0209725_1001437_pt1 | contig 13343 bp, 12 predicted proteins | sample I18A1metaG_FD_184145 | JGI IMG/M metagenome (GOLD analysis project Ga0209725, IMG submission 184145) | Lake sediment bacterial and archeal communities from Gulf of Boni, Indonesia to study Microbial Dark Matter (Phase II) - ​I18A1 metaG... | ecosystem: Environmental > Aquatic > Freshwater > Lake... | reverse complement strand
CTCTAGACGGATAGACGTAAGCTAATGTGAGAAGCGAAGATGACTCTGGAGGAGTATCTAAGATCGCAGGGTGTCTGGCACAGGTTCATTCCCAAGCCCGAAACGATTCACACGGCTGATGCGGCAAGAGTGAGTGGCATAGAGCTGCGGAGGATCACGAAGAATCTAGTATTCCGAGTAGACGACAAGGAGTACGCCTTGCTCATAGTACCAGGAGACAGAAAGGTTAATTCGAAGAAAGCTGCCGAATCTTTGAAGGCGGCGAAAGTCTCTCTCGTCCCTTTTGACAGGTCCGAAGCGATAAGCGGCTATCCTCCAGGCGGCACGCCATCGATAGGTCATCGTACACGGATGAGAGTCGTCTTTGACAGGTCTTTGCAGGACTTCGAAACTATCTACTGCGGCGGAGGCAGCAGAGACAGATTGCTAGAACTGAAGACAAATGACGTGATTAGGCTTACTGGTGCTGTCATCGCGGACATCTCAACTGGGTGAGCTGCTCGTGAAGACTGAGACAAGATTCGACATCGCCTTTCTGGGACACTACACGAAGGATACGATCGTCCTTGCTGGTAGAGAGAAGGTTGTGGACGGAGGAGCAGTCAACTACGGAGCTAATGTCACCGCAAGAATGGGGCTTCGGACTGCCATCATCACAAGAATGGCCCCGCAGGATCTCAAGGTATTTGAGGAGCTTCATCGAATGGGTGTTCAGCTACTCGTACATGAGACAGCTGAGTCTACTCAGCTGAGACTCGTATACCCCAGCAGCAACCTTGACGATCGTGTCATTCGCGTGACAGGTTTCGCAGGGCCTTTTGCCGTCGAGGATCTCCACAAAGTCGAGGCCTCTGTTTTCCATGTTGGAGCCTCGATGCGTGGCGAGGTACCTGTTCACGTTGTCCAGTCACTAAGGAAGAAGACAAGCTGCGTTTCGTTAGACCTGCAGGGCTTCATCCGAATAGATTCCGGCGGAGAGCTGACCTTCGACGGCTGGAAGGATAGACAAGACGTGTTGAAGTACATAGACATCGTGAAGGCAGATCTTGTCGAAGCCACTATGCTAACCGGGAAGAATGACAGACATGAGGCTGCCGAAGCGTTGACGGCCTTCGGATTAAAGGAGGTGGTTCTGACGCACAATGGGGGAGTTCTTGTGCATGCCGAGGACCGCTTCTACGAAGCGCCATTCATGCTAAAGGAACTGAGAGGCCGAAGTGGTCGAGGTGATACATGCATCGCGGCGTATCTTGGTAAGAGGCTCACTGCTCCACCGGAGGAGGCAACTGTCTGGGCCGCCGCCGTAACGAGCCTGAAGTTGGAAGATGAGGGCCCATTCAGAAGAGATATCGACGAAGTCAGGAAACTGATTCAAACGAAGTACCTCGGCCGAAGCTAGAGGATTGGGCTAGGTTTCGATCATGGCGTCAGGGAAAGCAGACATTGAGGTGGATATTGCTGTCGTAGGTGACTTTGCAAGGGACAGACTTGTCTTCTGTGGGCAGGTCGAGTATTCTTCCGGAGGTGCAGTGTACTACGGTGCGCTGGCTCTGCAGCGCATGGGAGTACGCACAGCCGTCATCACCAGACTCGCTAAGCAGGATTCCCATCTATTGGAAGAGCTCCGTCGCGAAGGCATAGTGGTCTACGCCCAAACCGCACCGCAAACATCAGGGCTTGAGAATATCTATACAACCGAGAACATGGACCGCCGCGTTTGCCACCCCCTCGGGTTTGCTGGACCATTTCGCCTTGACGAGATACCCGAGATCTCAGCTCGCGTATTCTTGGTCGGACCTATAATGGCCGGAATCGTGGACGTGCCCCTCCTTAGAAAACTATCCGATATTGGCAGCGTCGCGCTTGATGCCCAAGGATTCACTAGGATACGCAAAGGAAACGATGTGGCACTCACTGATTGGTCTCAGAAAGAGGAGGGCCTTGCTCTCGTCAAAGTGTTCAAGGTGGACGACACGGAAGCTGAGGCCCTCACAGGCGAAACAGATCGGCTCAAAGCCATCAAGAAACTGTCAAGATATGGCCCTTCAGAGATCATGCTGACGAGTGCAGACGGAGTCACAGTCTATGCTAACGGTGATCTGTACGAGGCGCCGTTTGTCCCGCGAAGGATCGTTGGGCGAACAGGACGAGGAGACACGTGTCTTGCCACTTACTTGGGGAGAAGGCTCACTTCGTCTGTGGAAGACGCCTGCTGGTTTGCAGCAGCCGCCACCTCACTGAAAATGGAAAGGCCTGGACCGCTTCAGGCCTCGGTTCAGGAAGTGCAGAAGCTAGCCGATTCGCTTCGCCGATCAGGCAGTTAGGTTAGAATGCGGGAACTTGTCTGTCAGTCCTGTTCTTGCTTGCCTGCGCCTAACTTGCCTCTGGGAGTATGTGCAGTTTCGAGCTGTCCATGCTCACGTAAACGCTGTCCTTCAACGGCACGTCCGATCCCTGGACATCGGCGATTAGCTCGAGACCACCTGCCTGAACGAAGTATCTTGTTATGGCTCCCATGAAGATCGTGTCCTTCACCTCACCCCGTAGAAAGTTGCCTTCACGTGCGGGTTTCTCCCCACCAAGTTCAACGTTCTCAGGCCGAATTGACAATATTACTTCTTGGCCATCTCGCAAGACAACTTCAGGGCTGACACACGTCAACAGGACCTTATCTGGACCTACGGAAAGGAGAACCTCTTTCGCAGTCGTCTTGGCAACAGTTGCCTTGAGCAAGTTGATCGTTCCTATGAAGTCGGCCACAAACCTTGTCTGTGGCTTGAAGTATATCTCAGTGGGCGTTCCGATCTGGGTGACCTTCCCCTTGTTCATGACAACGATCTTGTCGCCCACAGCAAGCGCCTCTTCCTGATCATGTGTGACGTGTATTGCCGTGATCCCTAGGTCGCATTGGATTTTCTTCAGCTCGGCTCGCACACGAACCCTCACCTTGGCGTCCAAATTGCTCAGAGGCTCGTCAAGAAGAAGAACCTCAGGCTCGATCACAAGAGCTCTCGCCACTGCCACTCTCTGCTGTTCGCCTCCACTCAACTGCGCCGGAAACCTCGTCAAGAGATGCTCTATCCCGAGCATCCCCGCGACTTTTCTGACCCTTTGCTCCGCCTCTGCCTTGGGAGACTGTCTGAATTTCAGTCCATACGCTATGTTGTCGAATACTTTCATGTGAGGGAACAGGGCGTAGTTCTGAAAGACCATTCCCGTGTTCCGTTTATGAGGAGGAACGTTTGTAACGTCTTTTCCTTTGATGAGAATTTGGCCTTCATCTAGATCGTAGAATCCGGCTATGCTTCTCAGTAAAGTGGTCTTTCCACATCCGCTTGGTCCCAAGAGCACCGTGAAAGACTTGTCTTCAACAGCGAATGTTGCGTGGTCCACGGCTGTGACGGAGCCGAACTTCTTGGTTGCTTCATTCAGACTGACTGCTTCTTTCATGTTTGCATCCTCTAAACTTCAAAGAGAGGTATTCTTCTTCCAGCAATTGCTCGACAAACGAGTAGTGTGCCAACAACTATCGTCAGCAGAATAGCGGAGAGTGCGGCAGCCTGGCCCCAGTATCCCTCACCTGCTAGTCCCAGTATGATTGGTGAGGGTAGGTTCCATTTGGGTGTTATTAGGAATATGACAGCACTCACTGTGGTCATACACTTGATAAATGAATATATGAAACCCGCCCCGAGTGCGGACTTCAATAGTGGTATAGCAACGTTCCGGAGGGTCTGAAAAGTGCCAGCGCCAAGGTTCACCGATGCTTCCTCAATCGAAACATCGATCTGCTGAATCCCCGCCATCCCAGCCTGGAAGCCAGTCGGCAAATCCCTTGCGATATTGTTTAGGATAATAATGTACGGCGTCGCTGTCAAAATCAGAGGAGGAGTGTTGAAGCTTAGAATGTATCCTATCCCCAGTATGAAGCCCGGAACGGCCGCAGGCAGAGTGGAGATTAGGTCAAGGAGCTGTCGCCCTAACATCTTCTTCCTGAAGACAATGTAAGCATCAAGGACACCTAGGATTGCACATGCAAGTCCTGAAGCTAATGAGAAGATCAAGGCATTTTCTATGGCAGGGATTCCTTGGAATAACACATAGTCTAGATGCAGCGTTGTGAATGAGTAATCCACACCCCACGTTCTAACGAATCCTCCTAAACCGAGGCTTGCGTAGGTCAATACGATAACTGTCGAGATGATCAGACAAAAAGAGAATAGAGACCATTTGACGAGTCTACTTGTCTTTCTGATTCCCAATTGAGTTGGCGCTCCCGTCACGGTGACATAGACTTTCCTGCTAACCCAGTATTTCTGGGCGATGAAGAGAATGAACACGGGCAGGAATAGAATATTGCAGAGAACCGCGGCCATCCTGAAGTTTCCCCAGCCGACTATCTGCATATAAGCCTCAGTGGCGATCACTGTGAAATCGCCTGCAATAAGCGCAGGATTCCCAAAGTCGCCGAGTACGTTCATGGCGACAAGTAGAGCTGCACTAGCCACTCCCGGTATCGACAGCGGCAGAACTACATCTCTGAAGACATGAGCATCTCGGGCGCCTAGGTTGCGGGCTGCATACTCCAGACCTGGGTCGATTGATTTGAGAACTCCAACCAATACCAGGTATGCCAGAGGGAAAAAGGTTAGTGTCTGAACCATCCAGAGTCCATGCCAACCATAGATTTCGAAAGGTCTTCCAAACAATCCGTAAGTGATCAAACCCCTTCTGCCGAATAGCATTACAAAAGAAAGGCCAACAGTGAACGGGAGGGAGATGAGCTGAAGGATAACGACCCCTTTGAAAAACCTCTTTCCCGGAATATCCGTACGGGTCATGGCGTAGGCGAACAGGAAACCGACGACCGTAGCCGACGCAGTAGAGATGACTGCCATCGTTAAGCTGTTCCAGAAAGAATTGACCAGCAACTTCCTTGAAAGAAAATCAACATAATACGCGAACGATATGCCAGAGGGTCCTTCGACACTCGCGGCTACCATCATAGAAAGAGGCCATATGAAGAAAATCAGCATAAACAGGAAAGCTGCGAGATAAAGGCCGACGGTGGTTGGATCCTTGGAAAGGAACCTAATCCTATTAGGAAAGACCAACACGTCAGCCTTTTTGAAAAAAGAGAAGGGAGATGATCAGCCTGCTCTGATCTTCTCCCATTCTTTGAGGATCCTGTCCAGGTTGTCGGCCACCCACTTGTAGTCGTACTTTATCAGTTTTATCTTGTCTAGAGGTATTGCTCCTGATGGCAATGCAACATCCTTCCTAGTTGAGAGCCTTAGCGAGATGTCCGTGTGAAGCTGCCCCGCCTTCTTCCCCAGCATCCAGTCGACAAATGCCTTTGCCGCTTCAGGGTTCGGCCCGTTCTTGATTATTGCGAGACCGCCTATCTCCCAGCCCGTTCCCTCTTCGGGGTAGATCAACTTGACTTTGTATCCAGCAAAGATTATCTTCTGTATGTCGTGCCCGAATGACAATCCGATTGCAGCCTCTCCAACTCCAACTCTTTGCGCCGGAGCTGCCCCTGCTCTCTCAAGGTGGTGTACGTTTTTGTTCAACGCCCTAAGGTATTCCCATCCAGGGTCCCAGCCATAGAGCTGTAAAGCTGTACCGAAGATTGTTTGTGCTGTTCCCGAGGTTGATGGGTCGCTCGAGATTATTTCACCCTTATACGTGGAGTTTAACAGATCTTTCCATGTTTTGGGCTCCTTAAGTTTCAGAGCCGCAATTCTGTCCGTGTTGACACAGATGCCAATGGCTCCCAGATAGAACCCGAACCAATAGTTGTCCACATCACGATAAAAGGGATCAATCTCAGCTGCCACTGGAGACTTGTACTGCAAGAGCAAGCCCTTACCCTTCGCTACCTCATGGTTGAGGCAAGGTCCGCCCAACCATACGTCTCCTATGGGTTTCTTAGATTCTGCGTCAATCCTGGCAAGCAACTCCCCGGCGGACGCTCTGAGGAACTTCGTCTCTATTCCAGTCTCTTCCTGAAAAGCACTACAGATTCTTGCAATCTCAAAGTCTGAAAGTGCACTGTAAACCATGAGTGGACCTGTGGGCTTCGGGGGCTTCGTGACAGTGGGGGTAGTAACAGTGGGCGCAGTGGGAATGGAGGTGTAGTAAGCTGCGCCTCCGAGAGCTGCGACAACAACTATTGCGACGACTATGAGTATACTTGTGGTCTTGGCTATGGCCTTTGCTTCCCTCAAGATTTTCAAGTTCGTATCCTCCGTGCGATGGATTGCGTCTCCAACGCTTATCAAACTTTCCATGAAGAAACACCTAGCCGTCTTCCTGTCTTCAGCCACTCGGTTGACGTTGCAGCCGATGACCAGAGAGCTTGTTGAAACTACTTTTATAATCCTTGAGCGCACTGTTCAAGGAAAAACAGTGTGCGGTGCAGACTTTGGGCGCGAGAAGAATCGCTAGTGCAGTCTTGCTCGTCATTGTCTTGGGAGTTGTCTTCTATTCTTCCTTCGCGATGGGCATCATAACCTTGAAGATCACCGATAGTGGCGCCCTACTAGGGGAACCTCTCTACGCCAAGTACTCGAGCATTGCCCTCCACAGAATAGGCGAGGGAGACAAGACGGGATGGATAGAGCTGATAAATGTGACAGGTACGTATGATCTGTCGAGCCTTAGAGACACAACGGAGACCGTGTTCAGGTCAAGGATAACTATTGGCCGTTACGACAAGATCAGGTACACCTTGGTCGAGGCGACAGCGGTTCTCAACGCGAGCAAGGTGAAGCTTTCAATCAAGCAGGCGGCTGTAACACTTGAGCTAAACCTGGTCATAGCCTTTGGTGAAGAACGGATTCTTCTAGTAGATTTCAAGACCGATTCGACCAAGGCCCGAATCAATCGTGTATACGAGAACTCTCCAACCGTCACAGTCCTGAAGTGATGGTGCTGGACCATGTGCATATTGGGCAAGAACGATCTCGTGAAGCTCGTTGACAGGTGCAAATGCATATACCCATTCGATTCCAACCTATTGGACGGAGACGGTTATGTTCTGACTGTGAAAGAACAGACAGCTCTTCAGTATCTTGAGCATAAGAACGTCATATCGCATGAGATCATATTCACGCCTCCGGATTATGTGGCCCACTTGACGGCGAAGAGTAGGTACGGACGAATGGGCCTATCCTTTCTCAACGCTGCAAAGGTCCATAGCGGATTTGTTGGGAGGCTCGCCCTGGAACTTGTCAACCTTCACAACGAACGGCAACCGATTACCATTATGAAGGGAGATCCGCTGATGCACATAGAGTTCATGACCAGAACGGGAGATCCTTCCCCCTATACGGGGACCTACATGTTCCAATACATGGAAGATGAAGAAACAAATATGTATGAAAGGATCTTGACGAGCCAGTTCCAAGGACTCTTTGACAGCGCCCAACTGCAGAAGATGATTGAGGGAAGGGTGCGCGAGTAGGCGCTCACGCGTACGCAGTCGGCCGCAAGGGCACTATTTCTTGAAGACCAAGCAGGTGACATAACAGATCATGATTAGCAGTGCGGGTCTTGCCTCTACATGCGGTCGGGCGTTTCGATTCCAAGTAGTGCCAGACAGTTCTTGAGAACGATTCTTGTGCAGTCGACTAGTCGGAGTCTGGTCAGCTCTAGGGTCTTAGGCTTTTCCCCTATGACTCTGCATTTCTCGTAGAATGAATTGAAGATGGTCGCCAGATCGTAGGAGTACTTCGTGATTCGCTGGGGTGACATGTTCTCTGAAGCCATCCTGACGATATAAGGAAACTTGGAGAGCTGCTTTGTGAGCACGATTTCCTCGGGGTGGGTCAATAGTGATGGGTCGGCGACCATGCTTTCCGAGGTTGCCGCGGCCTTCTCAAGGATTCTGCAGGCCCTTACGTGGGCATACTGAACGTATGGGCCAGTCTCGCCCTCTAGGTCTATTGCCTCGTCCATGTCGAACACAATGATCTTGTCGCTGTCGACCTTTGTGAGGTCATATCTGAAGGCGGCTATGCCTATCTTATTGGCAGTCTCGCTCAGCCAGGCTTCATCAGCGCTTGGGTTCCTCTTGCGTGTCTCTTCAAGAGCTTTCTCCTTGAGCCTATCTAGAACCGTGTCAGTGTTCACGAATAGGCCTCTGCGCCCTTCCATGTGCAACATCTTTCTTTTCTCCTCGCTCTCCGACACTGCGACTCCCAAGTCCCGCGCGGTCTTCGTGCTCAAAGACACTACTTCGTAGGCGTAGTGCACGTATTTCTTCTGACTCTTTTCCCCTGCGATTAGTCGCAGGAAAGTCGAAAGGATCTCTTGCGGGCGAGTTTGACGAACGTCGATGACTGAGATCGCTGTCTCCACAGAGCCGAATGCGGGATGATCGCTGACACCATTTCCTGAAGTTGTCGTCCACAAGTCAGTGCGGTTCGGCTGTGTCAGGAGGATCTTGTATGAGAAATCTTTGCCCAACAGGCCTAACTTCCACATCGCGTATGGGACGTCCTTTCCCAGATACGTGGTCGTTCCGTCGCTTCTCACGAGGACCGCGTCTGTCTCCTCGGCGAATTCCTTCAGTTCAGTTACCTTGGCAACCCAGCATCCTGCCAGCTTGCCCTTTTCCTCCAGAACCAGGAGGCCAGTCTCCTTGAGCTGCTGAAAAGCCTCCTGCCACAAACCTGAGCGCAGGGTATCTGTTTCCCAGTTGAGAAGGTCAAAGTAGATGTTCAGTCTCCAGCATGTCTCAAGCTGAGCCTTCAGGACTCTCAGAGAAACTTTCTTTGCAAGAATCGCTGTTTCATTGTTCCCCTCCTCTATCAGTCTGCTAATGTTCTTTCGTTGCTCGAGCAACTCAGGACGGGTATCATACATCTGGTTAACTTTCACATATACATCGTCACCGCAGTACTCGTCGAACTTCACACCTTTGGGAGGGTCCGTTTTGAACCCCAGCGCGAGAAAGCCCAAGATGACATCTGCGACTTGTGTTCCGGTGTCATCTACATAATTTGCCACTTGCACCTCGTATCCCGTAAACCGAAGAATCCTCGCAACAGAGTCGCCTAGGCAGCTGTTTCTGGCGTGTCCGATGTGGATCGCTTTGTTTGGATTCACATTTGTGTGCTCCACCAATGTGCGGCGTCCTCGGCCAAGGTTTGAACTACCATAGGATTCTCGCTGCTCTTCGATCGACCTGAAGGTCTCTTCCGCAATTCTGCTTGTACTCATAAAGAAGTTCAAATAGGGACCAGCAGCTTCCACACGATGTATCAGCGACTTCTCAGGCAAAGATATGTGACTCAGGATCTCTCTCGCCACGTTGGAAGGGTCCTGCTTTGTCTTCTTGGAGATGTCGAATGCAACCGTTGTGGCAAGATCTCCCATCTTGGGGTCGGGTGGAGTTTCCAGAGGGAACTCTCCCTCGTAGCCTAGTCTACTGAGAGCCTGAGCTGTGACATGTTTTACCTCATCAACGAATAGCTCGTAAGTCATTGTCCCAGCCAGTGTATGAATGTCGGCCCACTGTTAAGCTATTCCCCGCCTATTTGAGATGATACGCAGGTCTCTCCAGGTTAGCCTCTGAAGCGTGATCTCTGACTGCCCTGACAGCCGAGCGTGCAGGGATATCTATTGTTGGGCTGGCAGACGAAAGTGGCTGGCCTCTCCATCCGTTTTGAGATTGTCTGAACTAGGCTTAAATATGGCTGGCTGAAATCTTGGCCGGAAACTAGGTGAAGACTCATGAGCTTGCTGAGACTCCGCTTAGGCATGGTGGGTACGCTAGCGTTCATCATCGCCGTCTCTACGCTCTTCTTCGCTGCTATTCTCAGCTTGATGGGTGGGCTGAACCTCATCGCTCTCACGTCCTTCGTGATTCTATTCAACATTGGACAATGGCTCGTCGCACCATATCTCATAGACTCGCTGTACAGTACTCGGAGCGTATCTAGGTCTGAGAGCCCGAAGCTATGGGAGATGGTCGAGACGGTCAGCCGAAGGGTTGGATTGGAGACTCCTAAGCTGATGCTGGCGAACATATCCTTACCGAACGCTTTCGCATATGGTTCTCCCATCACAGGTAACAAGGTAGCACTGACGACTGGGCTTTTGAAGGAGCTTGAAGATGAAGAGGTGGAAGCCGTCGTCGGGCACGAGTTGGGACACCTCAAACATAAGGACATGCAAGTAATGATGCTGGCGTCTGTACTACCGGCGATCTTCTACCAGCTGGGCTATTCAATGATGCTCTCCTCCGCGTACGGCCGTGGAGAGCGCAGAGAAGGGAGCGGAGGGCTGGCGACTCTGATTGGAATCGGTTCACTCGTCCTATACTGGATTCTCACTCTCTTCGTTTTGGGATTGAGTCGAATGCGTGAGTATTATGCAGATCGAACAAGTGCTTCGTCAGTCAAGGATGGGGCACGGAAGCTTTCGGAGGGCCTTGCCAAGATCGTGGCATCAACAGGCCGGATCAAGAGCCGACCCGTGAGCTTAGGAACTTCGAACAGCTTCAAGGCCCTTTTCATCAGCGATCCTGACAGTGCTGCGCGAGATGAATTGGCGATTGCGCAATCAAGAATGTTCAAGGCTGACCAGAGGCTCGTAGAGGAAATAGTGTCCAGACGGGTGACTGCCTTCGACAGAGTGCTTGAGTTGCTCTCTACGCACCCGAACATAGTAAAGCGACTGCAAGCCCTACGGAAATTGGCGTAGAACTGGGCAGACAGATTCTGCTGACTGGTTCTTCTCCTTAGCTTGCTTGCTCATCAGGGTTCTGAAGTCATACTCCTCTTCTGCATCCAATGTTTCCTCAGCTGGAGGTGTACTGCAAGACTTATCTGTCTGTAAACGGGCGATGCGGTCTAGCACTAGGGCTACGGTGGCGGATGAGACAGGTGAAGAACGGTGTCGACTCTTCAGAGTTGTCGTATGGTTCCTTAGACCTAGTGGTAATGGCGTTCACACATTTCGCTAATCACGTCTACGTGCAGATACATCTGGCCCTGATTCCAGTCTTCATGAAGGAGTTCAACCTCAGCCTCGGATTCATCGGAATAGCGGTCATGATCCCGATCCTCTTTGAAGCCCTTGCAACAATACCCGCCGGGTTCCTCGCAGACAAACTCGGGTACTCTCGACAGATCATACTCAGCTTAGGCCTGACAGCAACCGCTGCCGTTCTTATGACTCAGGCCTCAAACGTGTACTTTGTGATTCTCTCGCTCTCCCTTCTGGCTCTGTCGACAACGATATACCATCCACCTGCGTACGGTGCCGTTAGCCAGATGTTCCAAGCAGAAAGGAATAGGGCTCTTGGCATACATGGCGCTGGCGGAACCTTAGGTTGGGCGCTCGGTCCCTTATCGGTTGGGGTCCTGCTTGAATTCGCAGGATGGAGGCTTGTCTACTTACTTTGGGTTCCTCCAACCTTGGTCTGCATATTTCTCTTGGTGAGGATGAGGCTCCCAGATACGAAGACGTTCGCCAGAACCGAAAGAGGCGGAGAAGGTCTAAGATCCATGTTTACGATAGCTTTCTCAACTGTTCTTGTAATGATCGCCATCAACTCAGTTGGCAGACAAATGGTGTCAACTCTCATGTCACCTTACATAGTCCTGATGCGAGGCTTCTCTGTTCAAACCGCAAGCTACATCATCGGACTGATAGCGTTGACGGGAATTGTCGCAGCCCCTGTGGGGGGTTTCATAGCCGACAAGATCGGAGAGAAGAAATGGCTCACACTAACGATGACATCGTCTCTCCTTCTACTGGTTGGCTTCACGAATGTGAGAACCGTTGAGGGACTGTATCTCCTCGGAATCCTGTACGGCTACGCGGTCCACAGTGGGATGGCCGCGCACGCAGCCCTAGTGTCTCATTTCACTCCGACTACGAAGAGGGGACTCGGCTACGCACTCTACTTCTTGCCTTCATATATTGCGGGGGCAGTTGCGCCTGCCATCGGAACAGCATTTGCTGAATTCTATGGAATGTGGAGTTCGTTCCTCCTAGCTGCAACGCTTTTGTTGACTGGAATCATGCTGCTCCAAAAGGTCCCTCGCACCAGGTAGTATGTCCAGTTACTGATTGGAGAGCCACGTTTGCTACGTGAATGAATCCAACTATGCGTAGCTCTCACACTTTTGCTGATGGATGCTCTAGCCTCTCCATAGAAGCATCAGCAACATCAACATAAGGAATATCCAGAACAATGTTGAGAATCCGCCCCTCCCTTCTCCACGTTTGCATGCTTCACTGCAGAACTTTCTCCCTAATGTTATCGCCTTATCGCACCTCTGACAATGCGAATGCGCGGCAACTCCTTCGACAGGGCTGCCTAACTCAAGCGATACGCCTTCCGGTCTGCGAACACCAAGTATTTTTCGAAGCCAATCCGACAAGAGAATCACTTGCTCCTTCGCACTAGTAGGCCGTCGATCTTGCTTATCTTGCTTATTGGTCTCGCCAAGTTTCGAGAGAGCATCAGGTAATTAACTCAAAGGCTTAATATTCGACGGTACTTCTTGAAAGAAAAGTGCTAGGTCGATGCCCTACTTCACCACTCGAGACTTGATGGCTGCAACTGTCTGCGGTGCTCTCTGGGCCATACTGAACGCACTAATATCTCCAATCTTTTGGCAGTTGAGCCATATGCCGTTCCTGTGCGACCTTCTTGCATTTACATCATTGACGCTAGTTGTTTGGTGGACTAGAAAACTTGGAGCAGCCACGCTTACTGGCGTGGTCGTCGCGGCCCTAACGCTCATCCTAAATCCGGCCGCGTTTCACATATTCGCCTTCATGGCGGCAAGCATCATATTCGACATTGCGACAAAGGGTGTCGGGTACCATAACTGTCTGGACAAAGTGGTTGTGAGTATGGCATGTGTCATATTCTTCTCCACACTTTCGGCGGGGTTGGCGGGCGCCATAATCGGCAGCATCTTTATGGACATACGAACCTTGACGGGAGTTCTTACGTTTGCAGGCCTCCACGCTGTTGGAGGCACACTGGGAGGAGCGATCGGGTTCACGGTTATCAGGGCGCTAGCTGCCAGGAGGATTCACCCTTCAAGCAGTCTCTAGATCAAGTCGACTATTGGGGGAGAGTGGTGGCGTGATTTCACGTGATCAGGATCTGGTCACAATCCTGCAAGGGGCCAGAGACTTCCACGGACACTTCGGGCCATTCCTTGTTCTGGGCGTAAGAGCTGGCATGATAGCCCTGAGAGAACTCCGAACAGACAACAAGAATCACAATCTACAGGCAGCAGCATGGCTGATCCTGTCGATTCCCTACTCCTGCATCCTAGACGGAATTCAATTCGCAACTGGGTGCACCA
>Ga0209725_1001436_pt1 | contig 13344 bp, 13 predicted proteins | sample I18A1metaG_FD_184145 | JGI IMG/M metagenome (GOLD analysis project Ga0209725, IMG submission 184145) | Lake sediment bacterial and archeal communities from Gulf of Boni, Indonesia to study Microbial Dark Matter (Phase II) - ​I18A1 metaG... | ecosystem: Environmental > Aquatic > Freshwater > Lake... | reverse complement strand
ATCCGTTACCGTCGCTTCGTCCGCGCTAGCTACTACTATGGGCTCAAGAGATTTGACAAACGAATGCATCACATACTTGTTGTAATCGTCCACAACTTGTCTTGATGTTTCCGTCATCTTCGGATCGAGCGATATTTGGCTAGATGTGGGTTAAGGCTTTCTAGGCTCGCTTATGGTCGACTGTTCCTCAAGAACCACTATGCTTGTCAGTCTGTCACCGTTTCAGCATGATTTGGCGTATTCTTCTAGCTCGTGAAGCCGCTCCACACTTTCACGAGATAACATTGCCAGCAATTCTCCAGCGTCAGCCGACGTCTGCATGATTCTCGGCGAGGCCGCAGCGTAAAGTTCAGAAATGGTCCCCTCGAGGGCGATTGCTTTCTGAAGCTTGCCTAGAGACTTGTTTTGGATGACGGCGCTGACCATTGCCACCGGTTCACCCAATCTCAGGTCTGTGAGGGGTTCAAGCATGAACTCCACAACGCTCTCCGTGCGAACTTTCCGCATCCTATCTATTCGCTTCATGCAAGTTCGCTCGTAATCGGATACGAGAGACTTCAGTTTAGGCTCGTCGATTTCCTTCATCATCGTTTCGTAGAGTTGCCTGAGTTTGTCCTCAATCTCGATGAGTAAGCTCATGAGAGAGCTGAAAGTGTACCTCTCATCATGGGTCACGCCGCCTACCACCTTGTTACCACGACTTTCTTGTCTGCGAAGAAGTCTACGCAGTCTATTTGGCCGTGGAGGACACCGAAGAATGAGTCCCTAAGGCCTGCAAATGGAAAGAATGCCATGGGCGCGGCTATGCCCACGTTTATCCCAATATTTCCAGCCCGCACTCTCCGTCTGAATTCACGCGCGTTCTTGCCGTTGCGGGTGAATATGCATGCTTCGTTTCCGTAGTTTGTCTTGGTGTTGATCATCTCGATGGCGTCGCCGAGGGTCTCAGCTCTAATTATGCAGACAACCGGGCCAAATATCTCGTCTCTCGCGATCGTCATGTCTGGCGTCGCTTGATCGAAAATCGTCGGGCCCAGAAAGTAGCCTTCAGGATATGTTTCTACCTTGACGGCTCTACCGTCGAGTAATACCTTGCCCCCTTCATCTATCCCTGCTTCTATGTAGCCCATGACGCGCTCCTTGGCCTTCTGGCTCACGAGCGGCCCCATTTCTACAGATTCGTCAAGTCCGTATCCTAGCTTCATTCCGGAGGCTGCGTGGACGAGTTTTTCCTTGAGGGATTCGTACACGTCGCCTACTGCCACTAGGTTAGCTCCTGACAGGCATCGTTGTCCTGTGTTCCCGAAGAATGAGGGCAGAAGGGCGGGAATCGTTGTCGCGAGGTCCGAGTCGGGCATTACGACGATGTAGTTCTTTGCGCCGGCTTGGCACAGCGCCCTTTTGCCGTGCTCACCCGCCAGTCGGTATACGGACTTGGCTACAGGGGTTGACCCAACGAACGCGACGCCCTTTATGTCGGGATGCGTTATCAGAGCCTCGTTAGTCTCTTTCGATCCATGAACGAGGTTTACGACCCCTGGAGGTATCCCGGCTTCCTCAATCGCTTTGGCGCACCACTGCATCGGAAGCGGAGTTATCTCGCTCGGTTTCACCACCAGGGTGCATCCTAGAGCGATCGCTATCGGAATGTACCAGAAAGGAGCGAGGGATGGGAAGTTGAAAGGACCTATCACTCCAAAAGATCCTAACGGTTCGCGAACAAGAGTCTCATCCACTCCGGAAGCGATCTGGTCAAGGTGCTCGCCTTTCGCCAGAGTGTAGGCGACAGCACATCCGGCTTCAACATTTTCCACAAGCCTTCTCGTCTCTCCTCTGGCCTCATCTATGATCTTTCCGTGATTTTGAGTCGTGATCCTCGAAATGTCTTCGAAGTGGTCGTCGAGCTTCTGTTTGAGCCTGAAGATGTATCCTGCCCTTGTCGTTATTGGGAGCTCACTCCACCTTCCAAACGCGGTCCGCGCCGATTCAACAGCCTTGTCTATTTCCTCTCTTGTGGCGAACGGGACTTCAGCAATAGTCTCGCCCTTCGCTGGATTCACCACAGGTTGCGTATAGGCAGACTGGGAATCAATCCATTTGCCGCCTATGAAGAGCTTCAGCCTGCCGTAGTTGTTTTGGACCTCCTCCAATTCCACCATTTGTTTGGTCCAGCTACTTAATTCGCTTCGACTCTAAGAGCAGACCCTGATGAAGAGTTTGACAGTTTTAAGCTAGCTGTTCGACAGAAGACCTCGGGAAGTCCCTATTGCCTGGTGCTAGCTCGAAAGTGAACTCGCTCGTGTCGCCGCAGTTAACCGACTGCCGAGACTTGATCATCGACGCGATCGCTAAGCAGAAAGTTCTGATCATCGCGGGCAACTGCACTGTGAACTACGAAGGCAGAGCAGCTTCCAAGCTCACATGGGGCGAGCGGGTGCTGATGATCAAGGCTGATGGTTCGGTGCTCATTCACCGTCGGTCTGGGTACGAGCCGGTAAACTGGCAGCCCCCGAAATGTCAATTCCGAGTCAGCCTAGATGATGGTAAGCTTCTCAGCGTCTTGGCAACCCGCCAGAAGCCGAAAGAATCCCTCAGACTTCTTTTCGACAAGGTCACGATGGCTGTGGCTCTGAGCCTTACGGACGAAGGTGAATTCGCAATGCATGTCACAGAAGAGCAGATGAAGCGAGCGATCATGCTCGATCCGTCCTTGGTCGAGCCCGGATTGAAACTGATCTCTGAAGAGACCAAGATGGGCGAATCAGGCTTCACTGACGTTTACGCAGAAGATGTTCGCGGGCGTCTTGTTGTGATCGAGATAAAACGCAACCCAGCAAGCCGCGATGCTGTGCTGCAGCTGAATCGTTATGTTGAGACTCTGAAAAAGAGAGTTAGCCGTCCCGTGAGAGGCATCCTCGCAGCCCCTGAGCTGAGATCGGGAACATCCACCCTTCTCGCGAGGCTCGGGTACGATTACAAAATGGTTTCCCCTGAAAGATGCTTTCAGATACTGAAACCTAGAACCGACGCCCGCCTCAGCGAATTCCTTCAATGACAACCTGCAAGTGCCAGTGGCAACCGAAGGCCCTATTCGTCGCGTTCGCCAAGCGGTCTTGAGCTAGGCTGGCGATTTGCACGCCAACGGGAAACGCATTGTCACCATCCGCGAAGATGCTTGACGCGTTGCGGCGGTCGCTCGCAAGTCAGCGGGAGCCTTTTCGCTCCGACTCGAAGAAGCCTCGAGGCGCCGTGGCGGTCATCTTCAAAGCGGAGGCGGATGATCTGTGGCTTCTCATGATCAAGAGAAGTGAGAATCCACGGGACCCTTGGTCCGGTCAGATGGCCTTCCCGGGAGGGCACGCCGATCCACAAGATCAGGCTCTCTTCGACACGGCTGCTAGGGAAGCGTTAGAAGAAGTAGGAATCAACCTGTACAGTCAAGAGTTCCTCGGATGTCTGCAGAATGTGCAGCCGAAGAACGCTCCGATGGTAGTCACTCCATTTCTTTTTCTCCTTTTGACAAAGATTCATCCAACGACTGGTCGTGAAGCCAAAGAAATCCTGTGGATTCCGATGTCTTTCCTGTTGAATCCCAAGAACGTTTCTTCGATCAACGTCCCAATAGATCGCAAAGAAGTATCAATGGGTTGCTATGTGTACTTGGATCACATCATCTGGGGAATGTCATTCAGAATCATACGAGAGATTGTGTCTAAGATAACAAGTGGTCCCTAGGCAAAGCGATTCGATAGACGACAGTCCATCGCGGAATCGACGCACTCGTTATTTATCGCGTGACCACACCTGTCCAGCAGTGTTAGTATTGAAGCTGTCAGTCATCGGTGCAGGAGGGGTCGGCCAAGTCATTGCCGGCCACCTCGCCAGAGCGAAGGAAGCAACCGTGAAAGTCGGCGACATTGACCGGTCTAGGCTGCGAGAAGTCTCGGAAGCTTCTGGTGGAAGAGTCTCGACCGTCAGGTTGGATGCCCGCAACCCTGATCAAGTTGGGCGATTGATCAAAGGATCGAACGTAGTAATCAACGCGTCGCATCCGCGGTTCAACCAGCTTATCATGCATCAGGCGCTCAAGAGGAAGGTGCACTACATAGACCTGGCTGGATACAGTCCCACCGACATATTCGCACAGACGAAGCAGGACGCGAAATGGAAGAAAGACGGGCTTGTGGCGATATTGGGAATGGGAGAAGATCCAGGGCTCTCTAACGTCATGGCGAGACGTGGCGTGGACATGCTTGATCGAGTGAGCGAGATTCGAATACGAGACGGAGAAACATCTACAAGCGAGACGTTTCCCTTCATCGCACTTTTCGCGCCCGATGTCTTCCTAGAAGAGGCGGTTTCTCCGGCCCACTACTTTGAGGGCGGAGAGACAAAGACGAGCCCTCCGATGTCTGGCAGGGAGATCTACCCGTTTCCGCAGCCAATAGGAGACGTGCCTGTCTACAGCATGGATCACGACGAAGTGCACACGTTGCCATTGTATCTGCCGAAGAAGCCTAACTATGTCGACTTCAAGCTCGCCCTTACGGACGAGACGGCGTCTGCGATCAAGCTGTTCCACGGGCTCGGCCTGTTAGAGCGAAAACCCATGCGAGTCGGAACTACAAAGGTCAGTCCGCTGAGCGTTCTCTTGAGCCTGTTACCTCCGCCCTCGCAGATCGCCGGGAAGATACGAGGAAACGCGGGAATCCTCGTCGAGGTCAAAGGAGAACTCTCCGGGAAACGATGTCTGCAAAGATTCTGCGTAACGATGTCGCATGACGAGGCGTACAGTAAGTTCCGGACCAACGCGACCTCTTATTTGACAGGGACGCCCACTGCTGTGTGTGCGCTGATGCTGGCTGCGGGGCGCATAGAGAACCGAGGCGTAATTGCTCCTGAATGCTTGAACGCTGAAAGGTTCATCGACGAAGCCAGAATGTTTGACATCCAGGTGCAGGTCGAGAAGACCAGATGGTAGAAATACTCCTGAACTAGTCCAGGGTGGAGGGTCAAACGAATGAAGACTCTGGTCCTTGGGGCTTCAGGACAGATCGGAGCGTACACTGTCCAAGACTTGGTCGAGTTCTACAAGGCGGAAGTGATAGCCACCAGTAGGAAACTCACGAACGTCAGGAAGGCCATGGCGGATCTGAAACTGGTTGATCGAGTCAAGATCATGGAACTTGACGCGAGCAACACCGCCGACGTGGCAAAGCTCGCAAAAGCGGAAAGGGTTGACACGGTTGTAAACTGTGCCTGGTATCAGACGAACCTATCGGCCATGGACGCATGTGTCCAAGCTGGTGCTCATTACACGGACCTCGGCGGCTTCTTCGACACTACCCTGAAGCAACTTCAGTTTGACCAGAAGTGGAAGGAGGCCGGCATCAACGCTACGATAGGGCTGGGTAGCACGCCGGGGCTGACCAACGTTGCCGGCGCTGCAGGGGCGGCTAAACTTGAGAGGGTCGACACCATCAACATCTACTGCACATGGGGCAACACTCTTCCCGCGAAAGAGCCAGGGTGGCCGGGCTACTCCATACGAACCGTCATGGACGAGTTCACTCAGGAGCCAGTCATGTGGCTGGACGGCAAGCATGTGAAGCAACCTGTGCTCTCAGGCGAGACCACGGTCACCATGCAAGACCCGATCGGCAAGATCACCACATACTACGTCAAACATTCTGAGCCTGCAACCATGGGCCGATACATCGGGAAGGGATGTCGCAACGTGACATTCCGCATCGGATTTCCAAGCACGGATCTCGCGACCTTTAAGACATTGAAGAGTCTAGGGTTCGCTGACTCGACAGAGATTCCGGTTGGGGACGCACGGGTTTCCCCGATTGACTACTTGACTACAATGTACCAGAGAGCGATCTCAAAATCAAGAGGTGAAGCCCCTCCGCGCGAAGAGTATGAGTATGACGCATTCAGGATAGACATCTTTGGTCAGCTAAGGGAATCGCCGGCCATGGTCACTTACCACATAATCACTTGGAACGACCCGGAGAGAGGAATATCTTCAGCGCGTGACACCGCAGTCCCTCCGTCACTCGTATCACAGTGGCAGGCAACGCGTAAGATCAAGAACCCCGGAGTCTTTCCGGCCGAAGCCACGGTCGATCCCATACCATTCTTCATGGAAGTGGGCAAGCGCAAGATCAGGGTAGAAGAACACTTCACAGAAACACGAAGGTTCTACTAGAACGCCTTGCCCTCAGCTGTCTCTGACGGCAAATCTTTAAGCAGACTTGCTCGCATACTTGCCGCGAGACATTCTTTGAGCAAGTCAAGTCGAAGAGACTTCGTGAAGATAGCGGCGGCGGGAGTCGTCGGGGCCGCGGTCGGCGCTGTCGCTGGGAACTACTACGGCGCACAGACGACTCTGACCCAAGAAGAGAGCTTGAAGACACAGCTTGAGGATCTGAAAAAGAAGATCCCGGTCCAGCCCGAGGGAGAAGTGAGAGTCTACACTTGGAGCGAGTACATCCACGAGTATCTGATCGATGTCTTCAAGATGAACACCGGAATCAACGTCATATACGATACGTTTGAAAGCACAGATGAGATGAGGGCCAAGGTCAGTCCCGGACAAAGCGGCTACGACGTCGTCATGATCACCGACTACATTATCCCTGAGTTCGTGAATCTCGGATTGCTGGCCGAACTCGACACCGCACTATTGCCGAACCTAATCCATCTGGATGACAAGTTCAAGAACCCTGACTATGATCCCGGGGGCAAACACTCGGTCCCCTACCTGTGGGGCACGACCGGCATTGGCTGGAACTCGGCAAAGGTAACGGATCCGATCGCAAGCTGGGCTGATGTGTTCGAGCCGGAGAAAGTCAAGAAGTATGAGAAGACTGTTACCATGCTTGACGACATGCGAGAGACTATCGGTGCGGCCATGAAATATCTTGGATACTCTCTGAACGATCTCGATGATAGTCATCTCAACGAAGCAAAGCAAGTCTTGCTGGGCCAGAAGCCGCACCTAGCAAAGTACACAGGAGCGCTTGAGTATATCCCCGGGCTCGCTGGTGGGAGGTTCACGATCTCGCACGCGTATAGCGGAGATGTGTTCGTTGCGGCAGCGGACAATCCGGACGTCAAATACACGATCCCGAAGGAGGGATGTACCCTGTGGGTGGACAACATGACGGTGCTCAAGAACGCGCCACACCCCGTCGCCGCGCACGCGTGGATCAACTACATAGTGGATCCGACCGTCATGGCGATAATATCAAACGTCAGATACTACGCAAACCCCAACAAGGATTCATTTCCATTCCTGAACAAGGACGTCGCCGAAGATCCAGCGATCTATCCGCCTGAAGACGTGTACAAGAAACTTGAGATCATGAAACCTGTCACACCCGCCGAGTTGGAGAAATATCAGAAAGTGTGGCTGGACGTGGTCGGGTAGCGTGAGGCCAACCTAAATAGCCTCACACCCTCTTTTTTCTGGGTTCTAGAATGTTCGAAGTGGAACTCATCGATGTATCGAAACGTTTCGGCAGCGTGACAGCGGTCGATCATGTCTCTCTTGGTGTGAGAAAGAACGAGTTCTACTCTTTCTTGGGCCCAAGCGGATGCGGCAAGACCACGACGCTGAGAATCATTGCTGGCTTTGAGGAACCCGACGAGGGAACTCTGAAGATAGGTCAGACCATTGCAAATGATATCCCGTCCTACAAGAGAAACGTCGGGATGGTCTTCCAGCATCTTGCACTCTTCCCGCACATGAGTGTGTTTGATAACATAGCATTCGGCCTGAAGATGGCAAAGATCGGGAAGGACGAAATACGAAAAAAGGTTGAAGAATCCCTCGACTTGGTGGGGCTTCCGGGTTTTGGAGACAGAAGGATCCATCAGCTTAGCGGTGGGCAGCAGCAGCGCGTCGGCATTGCTCGGGCAATGGTGAAAGAGCCCGCGGTGCTTCTGCTGGACGAACCACTCGGCCCGCTCGACCTGAAGATTAGGCAGCACATGCAGCTTGAACTGAAAAGGATTCAGAAACAGGTAGGCACGACGTTCATTTACGTTACACACGATCAAGGCGAGGCTCTTACGATGTCAGACAATATCGCTGTAATGAACGTGGGAAGAGTAGAGCAGATCGGCACGCCGAGAGAAATCTACGACAGGCCCAAGACGCAGTTTGTAGCAAATTTCATCGGTGAGACAAATTTCTTGAACGGATTGTGTGAAGCTTCTGGGACGTTCATATGCAAAGACCTGCCTCAGCCCGTCTTGGTCGAGGCCGGAGAGGAGCGAACGGGCGAGGCTGTTCTGTCGATCAGACCGGAGAGAGTAGGGATAGCGCCGGACCTGAAAGGGCTAGATAACTTGTATGACGGAAGAGTCGAAGACCTCGTCTATCAAGGCTCGCATGTGGCCGTCTCAGTGAGGGTCGGCGACAATTTGACGATGAAGATACGAGCCAATCCATCCGTTCCTTTGAAGATCCGAGAGAAGACACGCATAGGGTGGAACAGGACAGACGCGACGGTGATCAGGCTCGAAAAAGATGAATAGCCTGACTCAATCCCGCGTGAGAAAGAGTCGCCGTTTCACTGTCGCTCTGCTTGCGTCGCCAACGGTGATCTACCTAGCAATCTTCTTCTTCGCACCGTTCGCCATCGTCCTGATGTACGCTTTTGGAATGATAGACATTTTGAGGCAGTTCCAATTTGCCGTGACGCTTGACTTCTACCTCGATTTCTTCAACTCCGTCGCGCCGTATGTGTTTGGCAGGTCGCTGCTGATGGCCCTTGCAACCACAGCGGTCTGCCTTATCCTAGGCTACCCAATGTCCTACTACATTGCGGTGAAGAGCGGGCGTCGGAAAGAAACTCTAATGTTGCTCGTGATCATTCCTTTCTGGGTGAGCTTTCTACTCCGGACCTACGCGCTCATGACCATCCTCGATGTCAACGGAATCATCAACGTCACTCTGCTCGGCTTAGGCCTGATCTCTGAGCCGCTAAGCTTGATGTACAATATGCAGGCCGTTCTGCTTGGAATGGTGTACAATTACCTACCGTTCATGATCCTCCCACTTTACGCTTCAATGGAGAAGTTGGACAAGTCGCTCTTGGAGGCAGCGGGAAGTCTAGGCGCCGGACCTGCGAGGTCGTTTCTCCACGTCACGCTGCCTCTCACGAGGTCCGGCATTGGTGCCGGATCAATTCTGGTATTTGTTCCGGCCGTGGGCGAGTTCATAATACCTCAGCTGCTGGGAGGAACGGAGTCTTTCATGATCGGCAACCTGATCTGGACGCTGTTTCTCAAGGCGCGTAATCTGTGGTTCGGATCGGCCGTCTCGATAATTCTGATAGCGCTCGTTGTTCTGCTGGTCGCGGTTTACATGAAGTACATCACAAGGGGCGAGGAGATGGCGATATGAAGAAGGCCTGGGACAAGATTCTCCAAGGATACTCTCTCGCTCTTTACTTCTTCCTCTACACGCCCATCTTGATCATGGTGGTGTTCTCATTCAATGACTCAAAACTTCTGGCCGTTTGGCGAGGTTTCTCGCTCAGATGGTACGAGATGCTTATCGCGGATCCGACTGTCTGGAGGGCGTTCTACAATAGTATCTGGGTAGCTTCGCTGACAACTATCGTCTCGATGGTTCTAGGCACAATGACCGCGTTCGTCATGATCAGGCACAGTTTTCGAGGCAAGTCAATTCTCGATAGCTCACTGTACTTCCCAGTAGTTATTCCAGAGATCACGGAGGCGTTGTCGCTTCTACTTTTCTACGTCTTCACGGGCATACCGCTCGGGGCTCTGACAGTGGCCATAGGGCATATCGCCTTCTCGATCTCCTACGCTACTATAGTAATCAGGGCAAGACTCGTCGGATTCGACCGGTCAGTTGAAGAAGCCGCAAAGTCGCTTGGCGCGAACGAGCTACGCACCTTCTTTCACGTAACGCTGCCCCTGATACTGCCAGGGGTCATAGCCGGAGGCCTCCTCGCTTTCACGGTATCCTACGATGACTTCATCAAGACGGCGTTCACGGCAGGACCAGGATTTCAAACCCTACCGTTGAGAATCTATGCGATGGCAAGCAGAGGGGGCGTCTCACCTCTGCTTAACGCTCTGGCGACGATAACGCTCGTCGTGTCATTGGGTCTTGCAGTGGTGAGACTTCGCCTATCGAAGACATGATCGGGCAAATGACGTGACTCCTCAGAATCACTAGGGCGGAAAGAAACATCGTGATCGAGTTTAGCAAGAAGATTTTGTTCGTCGGTTACGGTGCGGTCGCGCAATGCACCCTGCCGATTCTAGTCAAGCATGTCAAGGTGCCGTGCAAAAACATCACGGTTATGGATTTTGAGGATCGGAGCGACGTGTTGCGTTCATGGATCAAACGCGGCGTGAAGTTTGTTCGCCAGCGGGTGGCGCCAGACAACATGGGTAAGTTGCTCGGCAAGTACGTTAGTGCGGGCGATGTGCTCATTGACCTAGCGTGGAACATTGGCTGTTGCGAGATTCTCCAGTGGTGCCACGACAACGGTGTGCTCTACGTCAACACGTCGGTGGAACTGTGGGACCCCTACGCGAACGCCAAGGACGCACCGCCGCAGAAGATGACGCTCTACTGGCGGCACATGAACATCCGTCGCATGGTCGCCAAGTGGTCGGAGCCGGGACCGACCGCGGTGTTGGAACACGGCGCCAATCCCGGTCTCATATCCCACTTCACCAAGCAAGGGTTGATTGACATCGCCAAGCGCCTGATGCGCGACAAGAAGGTCAGCGGCCCCGACGCCGAGGAACTCCAGCAGTTCATCAAGGATGGGAAGTTCAACCTCCTCGCGATGAAGCTCGGCGTGAGGGTGATCCACTGCAGCGAGCGAGACACCCAGATTACGAACAAGCCGAAGAAGGTGGGCGAGTTCGTTAACACCTGGAGCGTCGAAGGTTTCCGCGAGGAAGGCACGACGACGGCTGAGATGGGCTGGGGCACGCACGAGAAGGAGTTGCCGGCGCTGGCCTACGAGCATCAGGATGGCCCGCGCAACCAAATCTGCCTCGCGCGCATGGGCATGAACACGAGGGTCCTGTCGTGGGTGCCTGACTATTGCATCCACGGCATGGTTGTGCGCCACGGCGAAGCGTTTACCATCTCTGACCGCCTCACGGTGTGGGAGAACGGCAAAGCCATCTACCGACCGACGGTGCATTATGCGTATTGCCCGTGCGACTCAGCGATCGCTTCGCTGAACGAACTGCGCGGCCATGATTACACACTTCAGAAGAAACAACGCATCCTCAACGACGAGATCGTCAGCGGTTCAGACATCCTCGGCGCGCTATTGATGGGTCACGCCTACAAAGCGTGGTGGATCGGCAGCGATCTCAGCATCGAGGAGTCGCGCCGCTTGGTGCCGCATCAGAACGCCACCACGATGCAGGTTGCCATCTCGGTCGTGGCGGCGACGATGTGGATGATCGAGAATCCGACGCGCGGCGTGGTCGTGCCGGACGATCTGCCACATGAGTATGTGTTGAAGGTCTGCAAGCCCTATCTCGGCAGATGGATCTCCAAGCCGGTGGACTGGACACCGTTGAAGCACTACACGAACGCATTCCAGGGTCACAACAACCCGCAGGTGGACTTGGACGATCCGTGGCAGTTCAAGAACTTCCTGATCACCGACGGAGACTAATCTCGGCCTCATCGCGATTGCTCTTGAAGCTGGAGAAGAAACACGGCACGCCGGTGTTCGTGGCGGACCACGAGCATGAATCTATGCGAGTGAAAGCGTTCAACCTGTCTCCGAGCACATTGGAATGCTCTCGTTCCTTCGAGAACCTACCGCCGACGCGGATAGAACCGATACGGGTGATACAGTGGGGTGCCGCAAGTCCGGCAGACAGTATCGCGCGGACTGACTGGCGCGCGGCATCGCGAGCAGATCAATTGAACGGTCGGCATGATTCTCCTACGCTTCCTGGTGGCCAATAACACGGCAGCGAGAATCACAGTCAAACCCGCTCCTACCCCGATCAGTAGGACCGGAATCACCAGATCCCACTGGCCAAAGAGTGACGTGGTTGTTGCGGTACCATTGGTTGAAGTGGAAGTCGTCTGCGTGCCTGTTACACCTGTCGAAGTCGTATTGCTCACTGTTCCTGTGGTGGCAGAGATCGTGGCGGTTTGAAGCGCGTACGTGATGGTCACCGTGCTACTCTGTGTTGATTCCGGCAGTGCCGATAGCGTCACAATTGTGAAAGCTAGGAGCAGAAGCATACTGGTCGTGCAACGAGACATTGTGCTAGGCATTAGTAGGCAGGCCTTCTGAGTGCAGATACGGGATGGAGGCGAAGATAAGACGCTTTCCCATTCTAGTGAGTGACTCGTTCAGCACCTGAGCTAGGTGATATGCAGGCCGGCCGCATGAGATGCGAATATGGTCGGCTACCTTCCGGCCGCGCCGTGAATGATCCAGCTGATCCCGTTGATCAGCAGGACAAGCGGGATCAGGATGAGGACGATCTCGATGGTGAGCAAAGGACGAAAGATCGCGGCAAACGAGATGATCACAGAGATGATCCCGATGACGATGAAGACTGCTCTCATCCAGCCCGGCATGCCTGTCGGTGCACTCATTCATTTCACTGATACCGCTTCTCGTTCCAGTTTTCTATAAAACGTTAACCCGAAACCTCGCTTGAAGCAGACCGGGTTGAGGCTTAACTGTGCCAGCTCTGGCCGGCCGTCACCAGATGCCGATTGAGCTGTCAAGGAGGCGCTTGAAAGCTTCACAGGCATGCCTAGGCGACACAACTAGTCTTGCTCTTCGGCCGCCGCAATTGTTCCCTCCACCCTTGCGCCTGGCTTTACCAAGACCCCAGGCCCAACCCTCGAGCCGGCCGTTAGGTGTGCGTTGTCTCCAAGTTCTGCTCCTGCGCCAACGAGGGTTTCACGTTCAATTTGAACTCGGTTGCCTATCTTGCAGTTCTCGGCCACGACGCAGGCGTTGAGGACCGCGTTGTATCCGATCTGTGTGTTTTCGTACACCACCGAGGAAGCTATTCTCGTGCCCGCTGAAACCTCGCTTCCGTCACCTACACACGCATGTGGGCCAATGATAGCGTCTCCGTGCACCTTCACGTCGTTTCCCAGACACACGGGTCCTCGTATGGTAGCGGTTTTGGAGATCGAGCTCCCTGATCCGCAGACGATTTTGTGCTCGGATTTGGTGCTTGCCGGTTCAAGCTTGTCGAGCGCCCAGATGTTCGCTTTGAGATAGCTTTCGGCGTCGCCGATGTCGACCCAGAAGCCGCTGGCATGATAGCCCGCTAGAGTCA
>Ga0209725_1001435_pt1 | contig 13346 bp, 13 predicted proteins | sample I18A1metaG_FD_184145 | JGI IMG/M metagenome (GOLD analysis project Ga0209725, IMG submission 184145) | Lake sediment bacterial and archeal communities from Gulf of Boni, Indonesia to study Microbial Dark Matter (Phase II) - ​I18A1 metaG... | ecosystem: Environmental > Aquatic > Freshwater > Lake... | reverse complement strand
GGGACGGCGAGATCAGCGTATGACAAGGGATACAAGGTGTTCCTTCTGAAGGACTGCACTGCCGCAATGTCGGCTGGGGAGCAGAAATATGTCGAGGAGAAGTTCTTCCCCCTGATGGGGGAAGTACTGACCCATGATGAGTTCCTGACGAGGCTCGAGTGAACTCATCTTATTCGATTTTTCCGTCCTGAACATAAGGGGGATCGGTGACACCAAGAACACGCCGAGGACTAGTTGACTCAGGCATACTCGTATCGCGTGTGGATTTCGCCCAAGGAAGAATTAGCTACCCGCCGATCGTGTGCATCGGTCGAACGTGCTCGACCGTCTTGAACCTCTTGAGAACGGTCTCCACGCCAAGTGCCTTACGTAAGACTGACTCTTTTATGAAATTGGATAAGACCTCGTCAGATGCTCCGCTTCTGAGGAGGGGTTTTGGATCATACCCTGTTTTGTCGAAGAGACATGGAACTATTTTGCCGTCTGCCGATAAACGAACCCTATCGCAATCAGAGCAGAAAGGGTCGGTCATCGGCGTGATTACGCCGATCTCGCCTGGGCCCTCGCCGAATCTGTAGTACTCAGCTGTGCCTCCAGGTTCACGCGGGAGCGCTATTAGCTCGTAGCGCTCACGGATTCGTTCTATGATCTCCCTTCCGCTTACTAGTTTGTCCGTTCCCCAGAGTCGTTGACCGTCAAAGGGCATGTATTCGATGAACCGCACCGTGACATCTCCAGTTCTGGCCAGGGAGGCCAAGTCTGCTATCTCGTCATCATTGCATCCTCGGATGATTACTGCGTTAACCTTGACTGGTCTGAATCCGTTTTGCTTTGAGGCCTTTATTCCCGCTAGTACCTTTTCGAGCACGCCTCCTCCGGTAATCTCACTGAACCGTTCTGGCTTGAAGCTGTGAAGGCTCACTGTTACGCTATCCAGCCCCGCCCTCTTCAGAGCCGCCGCTTTCTCTGCCAAAAGGAAACCGTTCGTTACCATTCTGATGGATCGTATTCCAGGTACTGCCGCGAGCATATTGACGAGTTTCTCAATGTTGCGGCGCAGCAGAGGTTCTCCACCACTTATCCTCAGTTTCTGTACGCCCATTGCGGCGAAAAGCGATACCATCCGGGATATTTCCTCGAAGGTGAGAATTTCATCCTGCGGCAACCAAAACGGGGTCTTCGGCATACAAAATGTGCAGCGGAAATTGCAACGATCTGTAAGCGATATCCTCAGTTTTCGCACAACGCGCCCAAATGAGTCAGTCAGAGAGGCCACGGAACCGAAGCCGTCCCCTTATCGGATGGAGTGAAGCCGGCCATAAAGGATTTTGTCTGAGAAGGCGTCTCGGAGTCTAGTCCTCACGTTGCTAGATGTCGAGTAACTTCACCTATTCTTTGACCAGATGATCGTCGCGCTGGTCATAGACACCGTCTGTCTGTAACGAGAACCGAAGATAGGACACTACGCCTGAGGAGCCACCGGACGAGCAATGCGAGTCATTCCCTACCGAGAAGAGATCCATAGATTCAGCCGAGGGCCATCTTGTCTCACGAAGAGGTCCACCTATTAGTTGCCTTCTCCAGACCAAATGAGAAGAGGCGTTGAGACATGATCGACGATCGCGTGCTGAACGAGCTGCAGGGTATCGTCGGAGGTGACGGGCTTCTCCGCGGCCATGAAGACCTGCTTGTCTATGAGTGCGACGGACAAACTCTCTTTAAGCATATGCCAGACGTGGCTGTCTTTCCCAGATCCGCGGAGCAGGTCTCGGCGATTGTGAAGCTTTGTGCGAGGCGCAAGATTCCGTATGTCGCCCGTGGTTCGGGAACCAGCCTGAGCGGAGGACCCGTTGCTGCCCGAGGAGGGGTAATCATCTGCCTCTCCAGAATGAACAGGATCATTGAGGTGGATGTCAGGAATCAGGTCGTGGTTGTGGAGCCTGGAGTTATCAACAACTGGGTGACGGACGCTGTTTCCGGGGAGGGCTACTATTTCGCGCCAGACCCTTCCAGTCAACCAGTATCCACGATAGGCGGGAACATCGGCCACAACGCCGGGGGAGCGCACTGCCTGAAGTACGGCGTGATAACAAACCATGTCCTCGGCCTAGAGGTCGTGCTGCCCAGCGGCGAGATCATCGAAACCGGCGGCAAGACACAAGATGTCCCCGGATACGACTTGACAGGCCTAATCGTGGGCTCCGAAGGAACATTAGGGATCGTAACCAAAGCTATTCTCCGGATCATCAAGAGGCCTCAGGCCGCCAAGACGATCATGGCTCACTTTGATAGCGTAGCGGACGCCAGCAACACCGTTTCCGAGATAATCGCGAACGGCATAGTTCCCGGAGCCGTCGAGTTCATGGACAATCTCGCCATACACGCTGTGGAGTCGTCGGTCCACGCAGCGGGTTTTCCCCAAGACGCACAAGCGGTCTTGCTGATAGAGCCGGACGGTCTTAGGGAGAGCCTCGACCCCCTTGCAGACAAGATCGTCAAGATATGCCACACGAACAACGCTAAGGACATCAGGTTTGCGCAGAGTGAGCAGGAGAGAAGGAAATGGTGGAACGCGAGGAAGCAGGCCTTCGGAGCCATGGGAAGAGTTAGCCCCAACTACGTTGTCCTTGACACGACGATCCCAAGATCCCAGCTTCCCAAAATGCTCGCACTCATCGGAGAGATAGGACGAAAGTACTCTATCAGAATAGCGAACGTCTTCCACGCTGGTGACGGAAACATGCATCCACTAGTCCCGTATGACGCGAGAAAGCCAGGGGAGACCGAGAAGGCAATGCAGGCCGCCATGGAGATCCTCAGGGCTGGGGCTGAGCTCGGAGGAACGATAACGGGCGAGCATGGGGTAGGCCTAGAGAAACGCCAGGCTATGCGGTTCAACTTCACACCCTCGGACCTCTCCGTGCTGAGAAGTGTGAAGGAGATCTTTGACCCAGATGGGCTTTGCAATCCCGAGAAGATCTTCCCGAGCGACCAGGCGGCAGGCCAGCCGCCGATGATCTAGCGGAGGTTTAGGAAAGATGGGGCATAGTGCAGATGCTGCACACAATGACGAGACTGTCCGCCAGAATGTGTGCGAGATAGTCGGCGAAGACAATGTTGTCCAGTCCTCTGAGGTTCCCGCCTATGCTGTTGATGGTAAGATTCCGGAAGTAGTCGCGTTTCCGAAGGATGCAGACGCTCTCTCGACCCTCTTGGAGTTCGCAAACAGGACTGACCTGTCGGTGATTCCCCGAGGAGGAGGGACGAAGATGCATTTGGGAGGCGTACCAAGAACGGCAGATGTGGTCGCCTCTCTTCTCAATCTGAACCGGATCGTTGAGTACGAGCCCGCTGACCTCGTTGTCACGGCCCAAGCAGGCCTCAGGTTGGTGGAGCTTCAGAAAATCTTGGCCAAGAATGGCCAACGGTTACCGCTGGACCCGCCGTATACCGATAAGACCACTATCGGGGGTACGGTCTCCTCGAACTCGAGCGGACCGATGCGTTATCGCTTCGGATCCTGCAGAGATCTCCTCTTGGGCGTCAGGGTCATGTCTCCCTCAGGCCTGGTAACGAGCGCTGGCGGAAAAGTGGTCAAAAATGTCGCTGGCTACGACTTGAAGAAGCTGTACATTGGCGCCCTCGGAACTCTCGGCATCATCACAGAACTCACCTTCAAGGTTTACCCCGTGGCAGAATCGGAGAAAACCTTCATCGCCTCATTCAAGGACACAAAGAACGTGGCGGATCTGGCAAGCCGAGTTCTAGGATCGCAGCTTCTGCCCTACGCCATAGAAGCCCTCAATTCGGGCGCGGCGAGGGTAGTTGCTGAAGAGGCGGGCGTTCAATTAAGCGAGGCTTCGTACGTCCTTGCGGTGGGATTCGGTGATGTCGACGAATCCGTGAGAAAACAGCTCTCCACGATCGAAGAGCTTGCCCGGTCTTCAGGGGCCTTCAACAGTATCGTGCTCGACGGGGTCCGGCAAGAATCCTTTTGGAATGCTATTCGGAATCTGCCCGGCTCGATGAACCGGTGGGAACCACCCCCGGTGGCCTGCAAGGCGAGCGTTCCGGTTTCTAGAGCTTTAGAGGCATGCGACGCCTTGGAACGTCTTGCGGCAGGAAGAGGGTTTGACTGCGCCGCCTCATCTCACGTTGGAAATGGCATAGCTCATTTCTATCTCTCGGCGAAGCCCGGGACGCAGCCGGCTGGGATTGAAGATCTGCCGGGTCTGATTACGGAAGCGAGAGACTTGACATCCCAGATGGGTGGAACACTTGTCGTCGAGAGGTGCCCGCCCGGGGTTAAGGACGTAGTTGATGTCTGGGGGCCTACGCGAACGGGCTTTCAGCTGATGCGAGCGATGAAGTCTCAGTTCGATCCTAGAGGGACGCTCAGCCCGGGAAGGTTTGTTGGAGGAATATGACCGCGATGCAGGCTGGGCTAGGTTTCGACGATTTGGACCGCCCATCTGAGGAGTTCCTGCTCGAGTGCGTCCACTGCGGGCTGTGCCTCCTAACCTGCCCGACCTACAGCCTTCTGGGCATTGAGGCAGATTCGCCTAGAGGCAGACTCTACCTCATGACTAGCATGCTCGATCGGAAGATCGCATTAACAAATAGATTCGTTGACCATATGCGTCTCTGCTTGCTCTGCCGAGCCTGCGAGAGCACCTGCCCCTCAGGTGTCAAGTATGGCCGGTTGATGGAGGCGGTGAGAGGGCAGATTCGAAGGCTGTATGGCCAATCCGCGCTCGAACGCTTCACAAGGTACATGGTCTTCAAAGCTCTGCTTCCGAACCAGCGGAGTCTCGAGTTCCTGTTCGGGATTTCGCGCCTCTATCAGCGGACCGGGCTACGAACCGCGATGAGGCGATCAGGCTTGATTCGCTTTCTTCCAAGACAACTGAGGGCCTTGGATGAGTATATTCCTCCAATCCCCTCGCAATTCTTCAAGGCAAGGGAGCATCCGCTCACCAAACCCAAGGGCAACAAGGAGCATCGGGTGGGCTTCTTCTCGGGATGTGTCATGAGCCTCATCTTCCCCCCCGTGAACCAGGCCACGCTTAATGTGCTAGCGAAGAATGGCTGCGAGGTTGTCACGCCCGAGCGGCAGAAGTGCTGCGGCGCCCTACACATACACAACGGCGAGCTGGAGATCGCGAGGCAGCTGGCAAGGACAAACATCGATGCGTTCGAGGAAGCGGACGTGGACTACGTCGTCTCCAACGCGGGGGGATGCGGCGCCACGCTGAAAGAGTATCATGACCTCCTCAGAGGGGACCCGCAATATGTCAGCAAAGCTGAAAGGTTCAGCGAGAAGGTTAGGGACGTGACCGAATTCCTGAACGGGATCAATCTAAACAAGTCGTTCGGGCGGATTGATGCTAAGGCGACGTATCAGGACCCATGCCACCTGGCCCACGTGCAGAAGATCAAGGACCAGCCCCGCGCCCTCATCAGGGCCATCCCAGGAGTTGAACTTGTGGAGATGAAAGAGCCGGACCGCTGCTGCGGGAGCGCGGGAAGCTATTGGTTCACGAACAACGACCTCTCGATGAAGCTGCTTGACTCCAAGATGGCAAACATAGCAACAACCAAAGCGGACCTGGTTCTTACGGCAAACCCACCGTGCCTGATGCATCTGAGGCTCGGCGTCGCACGAGCCGAGATGAACGCTAGGGTCGCGCATGTTGTTGAACTACTAGACTGGGCATACCGATCCGGGAAAGGTGAATAGGGAACTAAAAGTGCCCAAAGATGGGATCTATGAGGGTTAGGAAGGAAGAAGGCATTGATATTCAGGCCGTATCCTACGGGGCAGGTGGCTGAGACCTAGATGGGTGAGCGAGATCTTCTGATGATTCCAGGACCGACAAACGTAGCGCCGACCGTGCTCGGCGCCATGGCTCGGCCAACATTGTCTCACGTCAGCGGAAGCTTCGCCAATATTCTGAAGGAGACCTTGTCCGATCTAAGGCGCATCTTTAGGACCAATGGCCTCATCTTGCCTCTAGCTGGGTCCGGAACGCTTGGGTGCGAAGTTGCGCTGGCGAACGTGATCGAGCCAGGCGATAAGGTCCTCGCTGTATGCGGCGGCTACTTCGGCGACAGACTCGCAGACGTCGCGGCCACACTTGGCGCTAACGTGGAGAGGTTCGAGGTGCCGTGGGGCTCCGTGGCGGAGCCCAGTGAGGTCGAGACGAAACTCTCCTCAACAGACTATAAGGCGCTCTTGGTTGTGCACGTGGATACATCCACAGGCGCCGCAAACCCCGTAGAGAAGCTCGGCACAGTAGCGAAAGAGAAGAATGCGCTGTTTATCCTCGACGCCGTCTGCTCCCTGGGAGGCATGGATGTTCAAGTTGACGCTTGGGGGATCGATGTGTGTTTCACCGGATCCCAGAAGGCCCTGGGCGTTCCGCCAGGGTTGGCAGTCATTTCCTTCAGCCCTAACGCTGTGAAGGCAAGGGACCAACGCAAGGCGTCCATCGGAACCTACTACGGCGACCTCAAACGGTGGGCCCCAGTGATGGAGGACCCAACGAAATACTTCGCAACTCACCCCGTGAATATGATGTACGCGCTCCACCAGAGCTGCAAGATGATCCTTTCGGAGGGTCTTGACGCGAGATTCGCTCGGCATGCCAAGCTAGCCGCTGCCTTCCGCGCGGCTCTTCGATCTGTCGGCCTCCGCCTCCTATGCGAGGAGACCGCGTGCGCGAACACACTGACCGTCGTCTACTATCCTGATGGCGTACGCGACGCGGAATTCCGGAAGACAATGGCTGAGAAGTATGGCGTTGTGGTTGCGGGCGGCCTAGGTCCGCTGAGCCAAAAAGCCTTCAGGGTGGGGCATATGGGCAACGTTAATCGCAACGACATTCTGGCGACGATCGGCGCCGTGGAGGGCAGCCTTGCCGAACAAGGCTACAGTTTCACAGCGGGTTCGGCCATCGCGGCCGCTAACCGCACGCTCGCGACGATCAGCGAGTGAATTGTCGCTTCCAGGGAACGAAGGTTCCGAACCCAACTCTTGACGCGAATTACGGGCCCCGTATCTATCGTAGCTGCTGACACCCACTGATCGACGCCCTTCCTCATCCGCCTCCGACTGGGGGAAAGAACGCTACGCCATCTCCGTCCAGTATTCTCGTGTCCAGCTTGTCTAGGAAGTCTATGTCTCGGCCGTTCACCAGTATCTTATAGGACCTCCTGACGCACCCAGTGTTGGCGTCTATGAGGAGCTCCTTGAACTGCGGATTATACTGAGCTGAAAGGAAATCTATGAGCTCCTTCACTGTCTTCGCTCGCGTGCGCAGCTCAATATGTTTGGACTTGAAGAGCTCCCCGAGTGTTGCGTAGACGTGAACAGTAACCTTGGTCATTCGTACCAACGAAACGCTCAGGACTGGCGATGGAATAAGCATTATTCCAGATCTGTTTTAGCTCCATCACTTTGTTGTGGGTTGTTGGGCTGCTCGCCAACCAGGTCCGCTACATACTGGGCAATCCCGTTTCCTGCGGACCTCAATCTCAGTGAATCTCATGTCTGCTCCGTCCCAGAACAGTAGTTTGCCTGAGTACGGTCTCCCAATGCCGGTTATGAGCTTGAGGGCCTCCATCACCTCAAGGGAGGCGATAGTGGCCGGCGTGGCCCCGACCACTGGAAACTTCTCGATCTCGGGCGGCGTTTCGCCGTAGATGCACACTAGACACGGGGTCCTGTGCGGGACAATTGTTGTCACGTACCCTTCTAGCCCATAGATGGAACCGTGTACGAATGGAATGTCTTCGCTAACACATGCCCTGTTGAGGACGAGTCGCGTTTGAAAGTTGTCCATTCCATCGACTACAACGTTGAATCCTTGGATTAACTCCGTCGCGTTTTGGTCTGTTATCGTGTCTCTGACCGCTTCAATTGTCACGTTTGAGTTAAGTCGTTCCAGTTTCTCCTTCGCCAACTCGGCCTTGTACCGTCCCACGTCGCTCTCCCAATACAGAATCTGCCTGTTCAGGTTGTTCAGGTCGGCCCGTTCTTTGTCTATTATACGAATTCTGCCGACCCCCGCAGCGCAGAGGTAGATCGCTGCCGGGCAGCCAAGGCCGCCTAGTCCAGCAACGACAACACCTGCTAGTTTCAGTTTGGCCTGTCCCTCGTGCCCCCAACCTCTAATCATCATCTGCCGATCATATCGTTCGATTTCTCTTCTACTCAGCGAAGCCAAATCCATCACCTATGCCCAGACATTCGTAGTTCAATACGCCAAATATCCACCTATTCGAAACCATGCTTTCGGCGACCTGAGATTGGTCAGTCTAACCGTGCTCTTCTCCTTTCTCGCAAGAGGACGGGTTGGCAAGGACAGCGTGCAGTCCACTACGGATAAGGTCGTTCTTGGAGAGGCTCTCGAGGAGATTGTAGTAAGAGGAAAGATACAAGCAACTCGCACTCCGGGTCTACGACGGGAAAGAATAGCTGATATTCTAGAAGGCGCAGAAGCGCAGGTGGTCGTGGAGAACAGTCCCAGCTCCGGGGGGTCGCGCTTGTCAGACAACCAAGGGCAAAGAAAGGCGAGGGATGATGGTGCGAAAAACGGTCCAATGATTGAACTCCACCTTTACGGCGACCTACGGCGCCATGCAGGGGAGGAGACAACGAGCCGCCAATCAGTTGTGCAATTAGTCATCGGTCATGACGAGACTGTGGGCAGTGTGTTGCGTAAGGCCGGAATCAATCCCGCAGAGGTCGGTCAAGTTTTCCTTGATCACAAGTTGCTCGACAGCCGCTGTTCGATGCGCCTCTGGCTGGGCTATCAATCCGCTAGAGAGCGTATCCCCAGCGGCGGGTCCTATCTCGATGCGCCTGTACGCTCCGGCGACCGGCTAGGTCTGTTTCCAACGAATATGGCCATGCTGGTGATATGACCACAACTCTCTTGCGAGGAGCCATGCGGGTCAGGAAGCGGAAGAGGCAAACGAGCGTGTCAAAGCCGGGCCGAAAGTCTGAAATCTGATGAGGAGAATATATGACTGGCTCTCTAAGACTTCACTGTCAACCTGTTCCGCGTTCACTGCCTTCTGCACACGTCGGAGCGCCGAGGAGGGGCGCAGTGATAGCAAGTACCCAAACCACATAGGAAAACAAAGAGGTGAGTTACATATGACTAGCAGGATTCTACGAGTCAACATGACCGAGGGCAGAGCAAAGTATGAAGACACGCCTGAGAAGTACAGGCTAATGGGCGGCCGCTGGATTACCTCTAGCATCGTGTGCGATGAGGTTGACCCCCTGTGTCACCCATTGGGGCCTAGCAACAAAGTGGTGATAGCCCCTGGGATAGTGACTGGCACAGCGGCACCTACTTCAGCCCGGGTCTCAGTCGGAGGCAAGTCTCCACTCACGGGCACAATCAAGGAGACGAACGCCGGTTCGAAGTTACCGCCGCAGGTTGCCCGGTTGGGCATCAAGGCGATCGTTGTCGAGGGCAAACCCAAAGAGCAAGACAAGTTCTGGACACTTGAGATCAACAAGAACGGACCCAGGCTCGTCGGCACACCTTCCGATTGGACAGGAAAGGGCCTGTACCAGACAGTTCCTCTTCTCTACAAGAAGTATGGGGACAAGGTTGGATTGATGGCTATCGGGGTAGCCGGGGAGATGAAAATGGCGAATGCCGGGGTGTGCTTCAACGACCTCGAGAACAGGCCCAGCCGATATTCCGGGCGAGGAGGAATGGGGGCAGTTCTCGGCTCTAAAGGCCTAAAGTTCATCGTTGCGGACGACACCGGCGCTCCGGGAGTGGAGATCGCCAAGAAGGAGTTGTTCGAAGTTGGGCGAAAGAAGTTGACGGACGCGTTGATGACGCACGCCATCACGAAACCGAAGGGCTCGCTGAACACCTACGGCACCGCCGTCTTGATCAACATAATCAACGAGGCGGGCGGACTCCCAACACGCAACTTCTCCAGCGGCACCTTTGAGGGCGCAACGAAAATCGCTGGCGAGGCGATCTTCGAGGGGAATAAGAAGCGTCTAGGAAAAGAGCTCTACAACCACGCATGCAGCCCCGGCTGCATAATCCAGTGCTCTAACACTTGGCACAAGCCCGATGGCACCGAGCACACCTCATGCATCGAGTACGAGTCTGACTGGGCACTCGGCGCCAATTGCGGCATCGACGACTTGGACGTCATCGCCGAGTTGAATCAGCTGTGCAACGACTACGGGGTGGACACCATAGAAGAAGGTGGCGCTCTGGCCGTAGCTATGGAGGGAGGAGTAGCGAAGTTCGGCGATGGAAAGAAGGCCATCGAATTGATGCATGAAATCGGCAAAGGGACACCGCTCGGCCACATCTTGGGAAGCGGGGCGGTTGTGACTGGCCGTGCGTTTGGCGTGGCGCGAGTTCCTTCAGTCAAAGGCCAGAACATGCCCGCATACGAACCTAGGGCGATCAAGGGAATTGGTGTGACCTACGCGACCAGTACTATGGGCGCAGATCACACTTCCGGCTACACAATCGCTCCAGAGATCCTTTCCGTTGGAGGCAAGGCTGACCCGTTATCAACTGAGAAGAAGGGAGAGCTCTCCCGCAACTTCCAAGCAGCCACAGCCTTCATTGACTCCACAGGCCACTGCCTGTTCATAGCCTTCGCCATCCTAGACATCGCCGCCGGCTTCGAAGGAATGGTGGAAGAATGTAACGGCGTTCTGGGCACAAACTGGACAGGAGACGATGCGACCAAGATCGGGCTGGACATCTTGAAGATGGAGCGAAGATTCAATGAAGCTGCCGGCTTCACCAAAGCTCACGACCGCCTGCCAGAGTTCATGAAATACGAAAAGCTCCCGCCACACAACACGGTCTTCGACGTACCCGACGACATGTTGGACAGCGTATACAAGTTCTAGTCCCCGATGACCCTGATACGGGGACTAGAACTCTGTTCCCAAGCTTGAGGCATGGGACATGATCGAGGTACACCTTTACGGCAAGCTACGACGCTTCGCCCCCGACCAGGACCCTGCCGGAGACTCGGTCGTATATATGCCGGTGAACAAGAACGATACAATCTCGGACGTACTCTTGCGACTTGGCGTGCCGCTCAAAGAGGTGGGAAGCAACATATTCCTCAACTGGCAGTACTCAGGCCTGAACCGACAAGTGCAGAATGGTGACCGACTGGCAGTGTTCCCAGACGATATGCAGGTACTCTACAAATGGTACTTCAGAAAGATCGACGCAGAGAGCGGTCGATGATCAGCTTTGACCAGGTCATGTCGTTTTGCGACCAAGGGCTACGCTATAGGTTTCCGTTCGACTGAAACGAATTGACCTCTGCGCGCTCTCGGAGTTCACGCTAGAATAGCAAATTCCCATCTCCAATCCATCCAAGTCATCCCCAAGTCGTGGCCGCGCACCAAGGGACGTACCGCCACATTCTCTACCTCATAGAACTAGAAGTAATCTATCACGAGCGATGAATCACATGGACGAATCATCCTCAGAGCTTAAGAGATCTTGAGATCTTGATGCCCTCCTGGAAGTAACGGTTCATGTCGACTGTGAGATCACTCGTTGACGGGATAGTGAACTGGATAGCAGCAAACGCGAGGTCGTTCAGCTATGCGCTCCCTGACACAGTGGAGCTTGCGCTTTACCTCTGCCTTGCAGCATATTTCGCGATACAGCTTGAGCTGCAGGCATAATGGATTCAGATCATGCGCGTTCTAGCGTATTCTGCCCTCAGGAAATCAGACAAAACCAAGGCGACTAGTGCGCACCTAACGATTGCCTGAATAGGAAGGGGAAGACGACCTATCTTCGTGAACGCTCCGGGCTAGAGTAGCAGCCTGAGAAAAATCAGTGCAACGAGTGCGCAAGGCGTCGGCGAGTCATAGGCATCTTGAGTGTCCAGCCTCCTCGACTTGGCCTACTTCGCCTTGATCTTCTCAGCGTACGCGTCTGCTAGTTTACCGATCTTCCAGAACAGCCACATAGCCGCAACAACCACTACTGCGCCCAGGACGGTTCTGAGTATTAGACCGGTAAAAAGCAATCCCACGGGAACAGGCATCTAACTCACCTCGCACGCGAGGAAGCCTCTGACGATAAAAGACATTGTGGATGAATCATACAGCCTACTGAAAATGAAACTCCGAAACGACGAGCCCGTTATATCAATGCACTCCAATGTCCTCAACGTCATTCAGGTATCGCGCTTTCCCCGTGAAGTTCTATCCGACCGCCTCGAAGACAAGCCGCGCCGTGACGTTTTCGTGTTTTTGGTCCGGTGCTTGCAGGGTGAATGAATTTCGCGGATCCGACTTCTACATGAACGAAAACAGACAAACGAATTTCTTGCGGGTTTGTCGTCATGTCCTTCTTAGCTTGTCTAGAAAGTGTTTGCGGAACTTTGCGACTTTAGGCGCGATCACGACGCGACAATAAGGGTGGCTGGGGTTTCGTTTGAAGTACTCTTGGTGGTAATCCTCGGCCGCATAGAATTTCTCGAACGGCTTCAACTCGGTGACGACAGGGGCATCCCAAATGCTTGCTGCACCGAGTTCCGCGATCACCTGCTCGGCAACCATCTTCTGTTCCGATGTGTGGTAGAAGATGGCCGACCGGTACTGCGTGCCTACGTCAGGACCTTGACGGTTCAGCATCGTTGGATCATGGATCGTTAAGAATACTTTTAGGATTTCCTTGAACGAGATGACCTTAGGGTCGAAGGTGATCTGCACAACCTCAGCGTGGCCAGTTGTTCCTGTGCAAACCATTTCATACGACGGGTTAGGCGTCTTCCCGCCGGAGTATCCTGAAACCACATCCTCAACACCATTTAGCTCATCATATACTGCTTCTAGACACCAGAAGCAGCCACCGGCGAGTGTTGCGATCTCTTTGCCTTGGGGCGGAGAAGTTACTCGCAACTGTTCTCGGAGCATTTGTGCTTTCCTCGAACTCACACGAACAGGTGTGGCAGGCTTTTCGGATTCAGTTCTCTCTCTCCATTACGTAGAAGAGCATGCTGCTGAATGAGGTTTCGAGCTCACGCTTTTCCCGCACACGGAAGTTCTTCGAGAAGCGGTCCTCAACCTCCTTGTAATCGATTCCAGGCGGACCGAAACCCGGCCTTGAACCTCGCAGAAATCCCCATAGAAGGTATACCGTCCCGACACGTGACACGCGTAGTAGAGAGTTCGCGTACTTGTCCCTATCGTTTGGCGACAGACTGTGATAGCATCCGTTGTCTATTAGCAAGTCGAATGCCGGCAGACGGGCTGATGCGAGCTCGTTCGGGTCAGCGAAGTCGAGCCTGTAGAAGCGACAATTGAC
>Ga0209725_1001434_pt1 | contig 13354 bp, 11 predicted proteins | sample I18A1metaG_FD_184145 | JGI IMG/M metagenome (GOLD analysis project Ga0209725, IMG submission 184145) | Lake sediment bacterial and archeal communities from Gulf of Boni, Indonesia to study Microbial Dark Matter (Phase II) - ​I18A1 metaG... | ecosystem: Environmental > Aquatic > Freshwater > Lake... | reverse complement strand
CCTGCGCAGTAGCCTACACATTGGCCAAAGGTGAGCACATAGACCTCATAGCTCCCGGCATTGATGAGACGCTTGTCAGAGAGCCACTGGGAGCGTTTGCGATACTTGGGCCCTTCAACTTCCCCACTCTTGCACCATTCTGGTTTATTCCTTATGCCTTGGCATTGGGCTGCACATTGGTGGTGAAGCCAAGCGAAATATGCCCTGTTCCCATGCACTGGACGTTCAAGGTCATGGAAGAGATCGGGCTACCGAACGGTGTTCTCAACCTAGTTCACGGCGGTCGAGAGGCCTCTGAGGCTTTGATCGCTCATAGAAAGATAAGGGGAGTTGCCTTTGTGGGTTCAACGACTGCTGGCAGATCTGTGTATAGGCTTGCTGGAGAACATGGCAAGAGAGCGATAGCGCAGGCGGGCGCAAAGAACTTCTCGGTGGTCATGCCGGACGCAGACCTAGACGCAATCATGCCAGCGCTCATGACCTCTTTTTACGGCAACACAGGTCAAAGATGCCTTTCAGGAGCAAACCTCGTTGCAGTCGGCGACGCATATGAAACTCTGAAGAAGGAATTTGTGGAGGCGAGTTCAAGGCTCAGGCTCGGCTATGGCTTGGATGAAAGTGCAGAGATGGGTCCGGTTGTGACAAGGAAAGCCAAGGAGAGAATACTAGGCTACGTGGAGAAGGGAATGGCTGAAGGGGCTAAGCTCTTGCTCGACGGAAGAAATGCCAAAGTCGAAGACTATCCCAACGGATACTTCTTGGGAGCGACGGTGTTCGACGAGGTTACCGCCGACATGGAGATAGCTAACGAAGAGATCTTCGGACCAGTCGCATGCGTCATGAGAGCGAAAGGCCTGGAGGACACAATAGAGTTGATCAATAGGAATAGGTATGGTAATGCTGCCTGCATCTTCACGTCGAATGGAAGGTCTGCTCGGGAGTTTAGACGGAAGGCAAATGCAGGAAACATAGGAATAAACGTGGGCATACCTGCGCCGATGGGGTTCTTCCCATTCGCAGGATGGAAGGAATCATTCTTCGGTGTTCTGCACGGGCAGATGGACTGCGTCGACTTCTTCACCGATAAGAAGATAATCATAGCAAGATGGCGTTAGAGGCTTGGCGAGCGAGGACAGGTGCACTTTCAGTCAAGTGATAAGTTCACTAATTGAACTTGAGTCCATGATAGCTGAGTTCTACAAGGCTTCCGTAGAAAGATCCCAGGCTAGTGGCTCGAAGGAAATCTTTCTCACATTCGAGAAGGCGAACCGGTGGCGGATGAGTTCCTTAGACAGAGTGCGGCGTGAAACGGTCGTAGAAATGTCGCTAGAACCCATAATGGGCCTAGCCCTTGAGGAACACAGACTTCACGTGAGGCAGGTGATTGAGGACAAGAACTTGGACGACCGACAGAGGGCGATAGCGTTGGAGGACATCATGCAGGGCATCTACAGCGAAGCGTCAAGGAAGTTGGAATACGTGTCTGCTGAGGCATTCGACCTCTTGAACAGGTTTTCATTGGAAAGCTCGCGACGCATGGATATGCTTGTTGCCGGTAACCGAGCATAGAAGGCAACTGGCAGACCAGGAGACTCAGCTTAGGGTCGCGCGCAGGCAATTCAGCATTGAACTGGGGTTGCCTATGTGACCCCTTCCAGCTTGACTTGCGTCGTTTGATTGTCAAATTCTTATATGGTCTATCCCGGCGATAGCGTCTCCCCGCCTATGGCGAGACTATTTTGGGATGTAACTCCTGTTAGCGGGGATGAAGAATAGGCACTAATGAGAGCTTCAAGGAGTATCTTCTTCAGGCCACTGATGAAGGTCTCGAGGTTCTTGGTGAAAGTGTCAGAAACTCTCTGTACTATCATATTGAGAGGACTCATCAGATCAGGCGTGAAGAAATCCCCGACAGGATAACAGAGTTCCACGGGGCTTTAGAGGGTCTGCTTGGTGCAGGAAGCCAAGTTGTTGCGAAACTTATCGCTAGAAACCTATATGCCAAGTTGGGCCTGACCTTCAAGGAACGTAAAGGCTGGACACTGGCAAACTATCTCAATCATGCTAAGAAGGCTGCCAAGCGAGACCGATCAGCTCGACCTCGAATAGACCATAGATAGCGCGGGCATAAGTGAAGCAGGTCTTCAGAAGACTCCGCTAGCGCAAGACATCGTAAGCGATTTTCGAATGAGTCTGCCAGAGATTCAGAGAGTACGCTCGCAAAGGCACACTTCAAGGGAGACTCGTCATCATGTTTGACTAAGGTCTGATCGGTCGAGCTCGTTCACTTCGGAAGGAGTCCGTAGTGATGCTCAAGAATGTGATGGTAATGCTCGATCGGCATGAGGGGGTGAAACGCTCTTTGGACGACCTCGCTCAAGGCGGGGTGGATGTGCATCGCTTCAGTTATCGACTCGGCGCTCTGTTCTCGCGTGTACATTGCGTTGATGATCTCTTGTATGAGGACGGAGGCGTAGGGTCCGATAATGTGCGCTCCTAGAATCCTCATGGCATCTTTTTCGACTATGACTTTGACGAAGTAGTCGTGCAGGCCCATAGCTTCACCTTTAGCTGTGTCTTCGTATCGCTGCGTTCCGATCAAAACCTTGCTTTGGCCATACTTTTCAATCGCTTCCGCTTCCCTCAAGCCGACACTGGCAATCTCTGGATACGTGAAGATGGCATGCGGCACGGCATGATAGTCAACGGCTGCTTTCATTTTCAGTACGGCATTGTAGTAGACGACCATGGACTCATAGTTTGCAGCGTGCTTGAACAGGTATCTTCCGTTGGCGTCGCCTAGCGCCCAAACATTTGATTGTGAAGTCTCCAAGAACTCGTTGACCACGATCCAACCGTTCGAATCTGTCTTGATTCCTCCCTTTTCCGGGTGGAGTACGTCTGTGTTCGGGCCCCTCCCTGCGGCCACCAATACCTCCTCCACTAGTGCTTCCTTCGACCCGCCTCCATCTCTGTCGGTTGCGATCAGTCTCTTCTTGCCTGTTGACGTTCTCTCAACTTTGCGAACTTCGTGGTTGGTGATGATTGTCATGTGCTTTCCCAGTTCCTTCTTGGCCAATGCCGATACCTCTGGTTCCTCTTCGGGAAGGAAACGAGGGCTTCTGCCAAAGATGGTGACTTTCGATCCCATTGCTGACAAGAAGTGCCCATACTCTGCTGCTATGTATCCGCCGCCGATGATGCCTACGCTTTCGGGAAGCCGATCCATCTTGAGGATTGTGTCGCTCGTAAGGTAGCCGATTGTTTCCAGTCCTTCGATAGGAGGAATCACGGGCTTGGATCCTGTGCACAGGAATATCATCTTTGACCGTACGGTTTGATCGCCGACCTTCAATGTGTAGGGCTCAACAAACTCCGCAATGGTAGGATAGTAGTCTATGTTCCTTGAATGAGAAAGTCCCTGTCGTATCGCCTCTATCTCCTTGTGGGTTAGGGTTCTCATTCTCTCCATGACTCTGTGAAAACTGACATTCTTGAGATCAACTTGAACGCCAAACTCTCCGGCTCTCTCGATTGTTCGAACCAACTCTGCGGGATACAGCAATATCTTGGACGGGATGCACCCTCGCGTCAAACAGATTCCGCCCGGCTCATCCTTGTCGATCACAGCAGCTTTCAGATCAGCTTTCTCTCGAATCATAAGATCCAGAACATTCATCGCAGAACCAGAGCCTATCGCTATCACGTCATATTCTTTCAATTCAAGAACCCCGTCTTCTTATTCTTGGTTGTGACCTTTACCCGATAAATCCTTTGACGATCTCCGAGTGTATCGTCTTTCTGGGGCTCAGGGTTCTGTCAACTTGAGCAGGGGGGCACTTCATGCTTCCAATGATTTTTAACCATCGCGCTCATCTTTGGCAGATTAGCCAATTGACCTACGATGTTTTGGCAAACAATTAAGTGCGGTAGCCGCGTCAACAACATGACATGCGACGAAGTTTCTAAACGCGGGCTGATGAGCGTGTCTGAAGCAAGGTTGAGGCGCCTACGTGCCACCCTGCGAGAATTAGAGCGTAGAGGTCGGCGACGTGGAGTAATCGTGGTATTGATGGGGTCTGGCGGACGAGGGCTTCTGCAGAGAAGAAGATTGCGAGACGCGTTGTCACGAGAAGGGGTGATCCCTCTCATTCCCGAGGATGACTTTCCTCAAGACGTTCCACCATCCATAGTGGAGAGGATGGTCCTTTCGAGAGCAGAAATCGATCTTATCTTTCTTAATCTGCAATCATGGGGAACCGCAACTGAGTTCGGACAGTTCCATGAACATAGACGAACCGCTCGTAAGCTAAGGGTTCTTGTCGATTGTCATTATCATCCTCTCTGCAGCAATTCAAGAAGCTACCTTTCAGACTTGTACTTGACCCATCTAGCGGCATACGGCCATGTTTATCCGATCACCTCGAACCGAGGATCGCCATGTCCATCCGCCAAGAAAACGATAGTAAGGTTGGCTGTAAGATATGGTCAATGGAGAGCACTGCGGTAGGTCAAAATATCTTGACTAGGTAAAAGGATTTATATCTGATAGAATCCAATACTCCGTAGATGACGAAAGATGAAAACAACCCAGATTCTTAGTGAACTCAGGATGTACACTGGTCTTGATAACGAGAGTAGGTTGCGAGCGTATCTAGCTCTGTCTGAAACCCCTGGGATAAGTTTCAACGAGTTGGCACGTAAGATTTGTCTAGCGAAGGGGCTATTGGCTTATCACTTAGGAGTGCTGAAGGCTGCTGGCCTTGTTGAAGTGACATATGACCGCATGAGCAAGAAGACTTCAAGGTACTACCCAACAAGGGAAGGAAAGAAGCTCCTACGGCGACTGGTCTCCAAATAGCCTTCCATCTTCGGCCAGCATCGTTTGTAATACCTCATCCAACTACGAACTCTGACTAGCCGCATCTTGTATCCGAGTCATCCACTTGTTTTCGCCCTTGTTCTTGACTCCGCAAGCCTCGGCGGGTGTCTTGCGGTTTAGGGCCTGGTGTGGTCGTATGTGGTTGTAGTAGATGCGTTGCCTCTCAATGGTTGACGAATCGGTTCTCTTGCGATGGAGCTCTCCACCTGAGAGAATGGCGTGACGTTTCAGCCGGTTACGTTCATCGAACTGAGTCCGGATGCCACTTCTTCTGAATCCTCAGTGCCTCAGCTTCCCCTTTTTCTTCTAGCCTTTTAGCGATCTCTTTCACTGGGGTGTGTTTGGCTATAGGCTTATCTTCGGTTGCAATTCTAAGCAGGAACTGGGCCAGGACCATAGAGGCTTCCTTCAGTCCCCTAGGATCCACTTTGTCTACCGTGTCTGCCGATGTGTGCCCGAACCCTCTTCCCAACGCAACCGCGACCGCCCCTGTTAGTGGGTCAGGAGGTCCAGTTGCGAAGCCTACGGCGGGTATGCCCGCTGTGAAGAAGGGCCAGTGATCGGAGGCGGCTCCGAGAGGGGTAGGTATGTTCATTGGATAGTTGATCTCTCTTGAGATCGCTTCGAGGTAGGGCACCAGCTCCATCGGACCGTACACCGCAAACCTGTGTCTAGCAGCTCTACCTGCGCCGTCACAGTTTATCATGAGCGTCATCTTCTCTATCTCGCCCTTGTGCTGATCCAAGTAGCATGTCGAGCCTGTGACGCCGAGCTCCTCCGCGCCGAAGAGCAGGAACCTTATCGTTCGTTTAAAATGCTGCTTGAACGGTGCCATAGCTCTCGCCACATCCATGACGACGACCGCTCCGGCACAGTCGTCCGCTGCTCCTTGGGCAATGTCATGGCCATCAAAGTGAGCTCCGACAAGTATCAACTGGTCGGGATATTTCGATCCCGGAATCTCTCCGACCACGTTGTACGCTGTCCAGTTGGGCTTGATCTCGTTTTGAACATTCATGCGAACCCTAGCCTTGCTCCGCTTCAGTTGCCTCAAGATGAGCGATCCAGTCTCCAACGAGACGCCTACGCCCGGTATCTCGCCTATCATCCTGTAACCTGGCCTTAACGAACCTGTTTGAGGCAACTGGCCAGGTAGATGCTGCATGAATACAAAACCCGCAGCGCCGTGAAGAACCGCAAGTCCATACCTAGTTCTCCTGTGGCCCCAATTTCCTTCGCCATCGAAGGGCTCCGTTGAACACATTGCGATCTTTCCCGAAAGCTTCTCTCTGATCTTCTCGTACTCTTGCATCCTTCCTGCGCCAACGTTGATCACTTCAGCCTCTAACCCTTCCTTCGGCGTCGAGGGGGAAAGCGCCAAGGATATGCAGGGTAACTCGCATCGGAGCGGTTCCAGCATCTCCATATCCGCTCTTCCTCGGAACCATCCTGTGTATCTGAACGGTTCCGAGGCTACGTTAGCCAAGCCGTATGCCTTCAGCCTACCTGCCATGAACTCGACAGCTTTCTTCTCACTCTCTGTCCCAGCGAATCTGCTTCCGAATTCATCACACATCTTCACGAGGTTCAAGAATTGCTCATTCGACGTCCAGATGTCTCCGACAATGGCCCTTTCGATTCTCGCTAGTTCTTCACCCAACATTCCTAACACCGATCAATATTCAAGATGGCAATGGGCACGTTGGCCCTCGACGCTATTTAAGTTGGACCTTGAGTTCAAGTTCTCCGATGGAGGCCCAGTTTCCCAATAGTCCACTAGAGATTCGTGTAGATATGAGGAAGTCGATCAGCCAACTTGCGGGATAACTTCGGAGGCAAAACGATCAAGGTTTCGTAGGTCACGATCAAAGTAGAGCGTGAAGTGTCGGACGCCCACATCAACGTACTCGTTCATGCGCGATGCTATATGGCTTGGTGAGCCCACCAAATGCCTTCCCATGAAAGATTCCATTGTGGTATTGAGGTCTCTCGCCTTGGCCTTGACGAGATTCACTGCGCAGTCCTTTGTATCAGACAAGACCACCATACATGAGTGGGAAAGCTTGATCGAATCTGCTCTCCTTGAGATCTTGTCGCAGTACTCATTCATGCGATCAATCCTTGCCTTCACGGCTTCAGGTGACCCTGCCAGGCCAAGGTCCCATCCGTTTCCTTCTTCGGCTACTATGCGCATGATGCTGTCTGAGGCACCTCCTAACCAGATTGGAGGATGAGGCTTTGTGATAGGTTTAGGTTCCAACACTGCGTTCTCAAGCCTATAGTGCTTACCCAGGAAGTCTGCTCTCTTTTCGGTCCAAAGCTTCCTGATCACCTGTAGGCCCTCTCGAAGTCTCTCGATTCTTTCCTCATAGGGGAACCAGTCAAGCCCGTATCTACGGCACTCCTCACGAAGCCAGCCGGCACCCATGCTCAAGACAAATCTCCCGCCCGAGATTATGTCCAATGTCGAAGCCATCTTCGCCAGAAGAGAGGGAGCTCTGAAAAGGTTGCAGAGAACAATGTTGCTAAGCTTAACCTTCTCGGTTACTGCGGCTAACGCTGACAGGGTCGTCCAAGACTCGTATGTTCCCAACGCTAGGTATTGAGTGGAAGCAGCCTTCTTCGGGGTCGATCCTATCCAGTTGAGCAAGTGATCCGCAACTAGAATGAAGTCGTACCCCAACCTCTCTGCTGTCTGCGCGAGGCGGAGGAAATAGGTGAAATCCGGAGACGGAGTAGATATCGGGACCCAGCCTTCAACCGGAATCCGAACACCAAATGTGATCTTCTTTGACTCTTGGGCCAAGGAATCTCCCCACTTTCTATTGCCAGTTCTTATCGATAAGTCTTCGACCGAACCATCGCGGTGAGTGCTCATGTGGAAGGAGCTTAGTGCTATCTTCAATGTTTTGAAGCTAGGATTCGGTATGTCCAGAACTGCTTCTTCCCTCGTGTCAAGAGATAAATAGATGCGAAATCAAGGAATCGATTGGTGCAAGCGGTGGGTTCATCGCATACGAGAAAGATCTGTGCAAGAAGGCTTCTGAGGTTCCTGCTTCTGGCATTGGTGGTGGTTGTGGCTCTAGGGAACGTCGTCAAGATCGTTGTGGCGGACATACCTGATGTTCTTCAGGTTGAAGACATCTCTCAGGGGTCGACAGGGAGAATTAGGCTTCAGGTTAGGCATCTCAACCCAAGTGGAACTCACTACGTTGATACAATTGAGGTTGACATCGACGGACAGATCAAGAAGTTCACCCTGCAAGCCCAAAGCACCAATCCGTTCACAGTAGAATCGGATCTTGGGCAGTTCCAAGGCAGGCCAAACGTCAAGGCCAGAGCTCACTGCACCTTACATGGATGGGGTCCCTGGTCGAATCAAATACAGATACCAGAATTCGCAGAAGTGGGAACTACGCTACTCTTGGCAATGGCCGCATCGCTTCTCATAGCTAGAAAAGGCAAGAAGAAGTAGCGTCCTTCATCCTGCAAGTCTGCGATTCGAATCAGTAGCCTTGAACGGTCTGCGCAATGCAAATAGAACAGGTCTTGTGATGCTTGAGTCAAGGTGAGTCTAGTCGTGAGAGAGCTTACAATCTATGACCTTAACCTCGTTCTGCAGCTGATAATCTTCGTACTATTCTTGGCTGGAATCTACTACATCAAAGCAGAAAGGAAAAATCTCAAAAGACATCGTCAGCTCATGGGCATCGTAGTAGTTCTGAACGCTATCTCTATCATCTTCATAATGGGGAGATCTTTCATGACTAGTCTTGGCCTTTTGACGGCAAGGCCATTTCAGGTCGGCGCTTTCATGATGTGGGTGCATGTCATAGTAGGAGCTTACGCAGAAATATCCGGTGTCCTATTCCTTCGTAAACATCCTCCCAACTTGCGCCTCAACATGAAGGTAACCACGATCTTCTGGACAACTGCACTGCTGCTAGGAGTGATCTCCTACGTGTATTACTATCTGCTCTAGCCCCATTCTACGCGCTCCGCGCGCACTCCTAAACGGCCGGCCGCCTCGACGACATGACCTCAGAGAATCGGGACATTTCGCTAAGGAGTCGCTTTGGCGTATACTCTCTCAAAGTCATCGTTAGTCCTTGATCGTGCAATCTTCCGATTTCAATTGGAATCGATACGCCGTCAACGGTTTGGTAGTCCGACATGTGGAGCGATCCGAGTGGTGATCTGGCGAGTTTTCCTGATGGAGTTTGGGAAGGGTCGATCGTGATGGATCCAGGCTTCTTCTCATGTCCGCCAATGATGGGAAACTGCGTTCTTTTCCTGACAAACTGAAGCCACTTCGCAGTGAACCCCTGCTCTGGCATCGCGTCGCTATAGTGGATGTTTTCTGTGTAGAAACTGTTTTTCTGTCTTTGCTTCAGAAGCAGGTAGATGTGAAAGGATGATCCGGTCCACGCCACAAGGGGCGGGTCACTGATATATTGATGGAATCGATCATCACTCAGAATGGCTTCCAGAAAGAGACCAGCGACCTCTCTCGCTCCTTCGTGAAGCATGTCTTTAGGTCGATCAATGTCAAAGAACACTCTATCGATCTCTCCTCCCCGCCCTTCATGGTTTGTGGCGTAGAAGTAATCGCAAAGCTTCCTTGGCGGAAAATACCTCCAGATCTTCTGTTCCACGGCGTTCAAGCTGCCCCTCGCGTCGGCCAACCCCATCTTTGCCCTGAGCTTCAGCAAGTCGGGCGTAACCTTTGTGGCGATCTCGTCTGCATGTAGTGGTGGAAGCTGTGAGCCTCGGTTCAATAGACTTCGCTGTTTCAGCCAGACCTTTGAAGCTACCTCTCTGTCTCCAAGAAAGGTCTTGAGTTCAGGCGACACTATCGAATAGAAAAGGAGAACGTCCAGCTCGCCGAAGGGTTTCAGTATTTCTCGCTCTTCAGCCAGAGCCCTAAGATCCGACATAGCCCTCACAGTTTCTGATGCTACTGGTTGGACATATCCTAATATTCTTGACTCGTAGACTTGGCGTAGCTAGCTCGACAGGTTGCGGGTTGTTCATATGGAGTACTCGTCTAAAGCTCGGTTGTCAAACAGAACGAAGTCGCTAGAACCGTCTGGCATCATGGCCATCTTTGAGAAGGCCCACGGACTCAAAGACGTGATCAGGCTTGAGGTTGGCGAGCCAGACTTCGATACGCCGAAACATATCAAGGACGCTGCGAAAAAAGCCTTGGAGAAGGGATTCACTCATTACACCTCAAGCGCAGGAATCCTTCCGCTTCGGGAAGCCGTCGCCGAGAAGACCAAGAAAGAGACAGGAGTCGAGGCAGATCCCAAGAGAGAAGTTGTGGTCACTGATGGAGGAAGCTGTGCGTTAACCCTTGCCATGATGGCTACGCTGAACCCCGGAGACGAGGTCTTGATCTCCGATCCAGCTTGGCCATATGGCCCAAGCATAAAGATGGCTGAAGGGGTCCCTGTCCGTTATGGACTCTTAGAGAAGGAAGGCTTCAGGATTGATTTCGACGACTTACGGTCCAAGATCTCAAGAAAATCGAAGATGGTACTGATCAATTCCCCTAACAATCCTACGGGATCGGTCCTTGACCGACGCGAACTTGAAGATCTCTCGGAGATCGCATTGGAGAACGATCTACTTGTGATATCCGACGAAGTCTATGAGAAACTGATCTACGATGCGAAGCACATGTCTGTGCTTTCCCTGCCGGAGATGAAGGAGAGAACCATCTTGGCGAACTCCTTCTCAAAGACCTATGCGATGACCGGTTGGCGTGTCGGTTACGCCATCGCAAGCGAGGATATTGCCCGAGAGATGGCCAAACTGAATCTGTATCTGAACACGTGCAGTACTTCTTTTGCTCAGGTCGCCGCTCTTGAAGCTCTTAGAGGTCCGCAGGACTGTGTGAGAGCCATGGCTGATCAGTACAGAAAGCGCATCGATCTGATGCTCCAAGGACTTGAGAGGATGAGCGTTCCGTGCGTCAAACCGAGAGGAGCGTTCTATCTCTTTCCGGATTTCTCCGGGTTCAGTCACTCATCACATGAGATAGCAATGATGCTCTTGGAGAAAGCACACGTGTCCACGGCACCCGGCATAGCATTCGGGCAACGCGGAGAAGGCCATCTCCGACTCTCCTGCGCGAACTCGATTGAGAACCTTGGCGAAGCCCTTGGAAGGATTGAGAAAGCCTTGGGCGACTTGCGGAAGAGATGAAAGGAAGCCCATTGAGCTGACCTATCGATCTGCTTCGTCTTCGCCGTAAGATTGCCTTGCATACCTTTGCTCTCATGTTCTCCGTCGTAGACAGAGACTACGGGAATGGGCCCGGCCGCAAGAGAGTAGATCTAGAGCAAACGATTTCATCGCTCTTCTTCATGACCTTGCCATTCAATCGACCAAGGTCTCCGTCATTTCCTGTTGTGGGCTGGTGAATGGGCTTATATACCGTGGAGACAGGCTAAACGAATCGGTTGATAAAATTGTCCAGATCCCTTGAACTGAGAGATCTAGCACGGTTCGTTTCAGTGATCGATCCTCAGCTGTCACCGGACGTAGCCAGAGTAGCCTTCGTCGCCATCAGGCCGGATGAGGGGCGAGACAATTACGACTCGACGATATGGGTGGTTGACAGGGTTTCCGGGGAATCTCAGACGTATTTGAGTGGAGGAAGCGACCTCTGGCCTAGATGGTCTCCTGACGGAAGACATCTCCTGTTCTTGTCTAAGCGAACTTTGAAAGAAGGCGAAAAGGGAAACGAGCTATGGTTGGCGTCCATTGGCGGTGGGGAGCCGAGACGTGTTCTGAGGTTAGCAGGAGGAATAGAGGCGCCTTGCTGGATGCCTGACGGAGACCGAATTGTCTTCATTTCGGCAGTCGGAAACGAAGAAGAGGGCGCGAGAGTTGTCAGAAGGATACCGTTATGGTCAAACGGAGCAGGGTTCACCTATCACGTCCGCAAGCATCTGCACATCGTCGATGTTAGTTCTGGAAGCGCTAGACAGCTGACTGAGGGCGAGATGAATGTCGTGTACGCATCGTCATCGAGTCGAGGGAACCAGGTTGCATTCGTCGCTGCCACAAATGATCTAAACCCGATGATAACCGACCTATTCGTAATGGATGTCGAGACAGGCGAGACAAAGAAGCTAACGGAGAGCAACATGGCCATTGGGCCTGTCGCCTGGAGCCCCGATGGCAAGCATCTTGCGTTCAGAGGACACAACCTTCGAAGGGGATTCGCTACTCACGCAACCATCTGGACCGTACCGGTTGGGGGCGGAAAGCCCACAGATCTGACTGGAAAACTGGATAGAGGGAGCGCTCGAAGCGTATACTACGATGTGAGAGGGCCCTTTACCTATCTTCTGGCTCCGGCGCCCGTGTGGAGTCAAGATCACATATACTTCACTATCTCGGATAGCGGTCGCTACAACCTTCACAGAGTTGATCCGAAAAGCGGCAAGATAGAGCCCGCGATTACAGGTGACTTCCTTGTCGATGACTTCTCTGTGAGAGAGAATGTCGTTGCATATCTGAAGGTGACTGAGACCGCCCCTGCGGAGGTGTGGGTAAGAGATGAGCGCGGCGACCGGAAGGTCACAAACCTGAACGGAGCGCTCCTCTCCGAGCTGAAGCTCTCTTCTCCTGAGTACTTCGAATACCAGGCCAGTGACGGAAAGAAAATAGATGGCTGGATAATGAAGCCGCCCCCCTTCAAAGAAGGCGGACGATTACCGGCAATACTGGATGTTCATGGAGGCCCAAAGAGCGTCTTCGGGTACTCATTCATGTTTGAGCACCACTTCTTCGCCTCGAAGGGATTCGCGGTCATCTACCTTAACCCGAGAGGGAGCGACGGCTACAGTGAGGAGTTCGCCGACATACGAAATGCCTACGGAGAAAGAGACTTCAAGGATATCATGGAAGGCCTCGACTACGTCCTGTCAAAGTTTCCGTTCATAGACCCTGAACGAGTCGGCGTGACCGGGTTGTCTTACGGCGGCTTCATGACGAACTGGATAGTTACGCATACAGATCGGTTCAAGGCAGCAGTATCACAGAACGGCATATCTGACTGGACAGCCATGTTTGGAACGACAGATATCGGGTTCTATTTCTCCCCAGACCAGATAGGAAAGGAGCCTTGGACCAACCCTCAGGGATATATGAGCAAATCACCTTTGACATATGCTCCAAAGGTCACAACGCCTACGATGTTCGTTCACAGCGCCGAGGATTTCAGGTGCTGGATTGATCAATCAATAACCTTCTTCACAGCACTCAAATACTTGGGGAAAGTGGCAGAGCTAGTTCTGTTCGACAAGGGAGAACACACATTCAGAAGCACAGCGAGACCAAGCTTCAGAATGAAGAGACTTGAGCACATGCTTCGATGGTTCGCGACATATCTTGCAGCCATCGAGAGCTAGTTTGCGGCACTATTTCGATGTCTTCAAGATCTTCCAATGTTCTTTG
>Ga0209725_1001432_pt1 | contig 13375 bp, 11 predicted proteins | sample I18A1metaG_FD_184145 | JGI IMG/M metagenome (GOLD analysis project Ga0209725, IMG submission 184145) | Lake sediment bacterial and archeal communities from Gulf of Boni, Indonesia to study Microbial Dark Matter (Phase II) - ​I18A1 metaG... | ecosystem: Environmental > Aquatic > Freshwater > Lake... | reverse complement strand
TATGTTAGGATGGAGTGGTTAGCAGTTTTGTCTTTTTTATCTCCTCTTCAATTTCATGCCAGTCAAATACTCGGAATTTTGTGAGGGGTAGTTGCCCACTCTTTAGTTTCTCAGTGGTTGCCTTGCCTGTTACTCGTTCTACGGTATACTTGGATCCGTGAAGAAGTATAGCCGGCCTTACTTCAAAGGGTAAAGGGTTATAAGCTCTTACCTTGGGCAACCGAGCCTCATCGGAGATTTTGACGAGAATGTCTCCTTCAAGTTTTCCGTAGTCTACCTGTCTGGGTAGCGTCAATGGCGGTAATGGTGGCGACTTCTCATCATCCGTGTTCAGGCATAGCCCCTCGTCAGTCAATGCCACTCTCCCTGGACCAGAAGTAACTGTTAGAGCGAGGTTATTCGCATAGCCCTCTTTCCTCAATCTCAAAAACAAACTCCAATAATTTGGCCTCTCAGCTATGGACATGGGCTCGGGCAGACTGAGGTTCTCACCAAAACTTTTTCTAGCTTCTCTACTCAGCCTTTTTGAACTCTTTCTTTCATCTCCTTTGCCCAATTCAAGCAGAACAGTACTCAGATCGTCTTCCAAAGGCATTTGAATGCCATACAGTCTTCTTGCTATAACCTTTGCACGCAACCACCCTAACCATCTAAAATATTCTTCAATTCTTGTGACTATGTGTCGAAGAACCGCTCTTTCTACAGGCAATAACTCCTCATCTTTGGGAAAGCCAAAGATCCTAAAGTCAATATTGTATTCCCAAAACGGGTTTGGATAGAAGTGGAAGAAGCTACCACCTACCATGGGACCATAAAAGCTAGGCCATGGCGCTTCGGAATATGAATAAACGTCGTCAGCCCCGTCCTTGAGACCTTTCTTGAGTATCCGCTCTAGATACATGATTTTGTGAAATGCAAGCATAGGACCAAGTTTGCCTGGGTTAGGACGATAGTAGGTATGCTTTACTCTATCGACAATCTCCTCTTTCTTAAGAAGAATTTGCCACTGGGTAAGTTTGTTAAGATATCTGCTGACCTTTTGCTCATACCATCTTGTAAGGCCGTACTTTCCTTGAAGTTGCTTCAATACTGTTCCCCATGTTTTCCATCCGTCACGTCTGTCCCACATTTCGAGGAGCTCCCGCAACTCTTCCTGTTGTACCGGAGCGAGGCTCAATAGATTTTCAATCCAACCGTTCTCGGGCAACTCACACCCCACTCACACATATGTGAGTAGGGGCCACATCAGTCCTATAGAGGTATTGTCGACCGTGCAAAGAACCTTCGGGTTCATTAACAGCGCTGAAGCAGCAAATCGGTCCAAAAAGCAGGCGCACTTCTACTTAACGCAAAAACAATGGAAAGAGCTTATGGCCGCTTTAGAGAGTCTCGGGTACTCCAGCGCTTCGGAGTTCTTCAGAGAAAAGGTCCGGGAAATCATTAGAGAAGCGACAATAACTAAGCCAGCAACCGGCCTTGTCCAAAAAAGTCTTAGAAAAATTATTCGTGGAGAAGAGATGTAGTGTCCACAGCTGAGAAAGTAACCGACTTTCTGGAATGCAGAGGAGGCTCTTGGCGGCAAGTCCTAATAGCCAAAGAGCTAGGCCTGAACAAGTCATCAGTTAGAAGTGCCATTTTTCGACTTAAGAAGGGGCACAAAATAGTCCCTATTGACGGTAAGCGTGGCTTCTATGCGGCATGTTCTAAAGCGAGGGAAGAGCTTGACGATCAGCTGAAATCTCTTGTTTCGCATAGTCCTGATATTCTTCCGATGATGCATGGGCTCGTTCTGTCAGTTAAAAGCCCAAATTCGTGGAAGACAGCTATCCGGATGAATTGGCATCAACACACGAATCCCATGTACTTATACAAATCTTTTGACACTCTGCTTTGCGAGAATATCGAGTTGCATGTTTTCACGAATGACACTGTTGAATTTTTCGTAAGCGCGACGAGGAGACCGCTTGACTATGAGCGCTTTGTCAAGGTCATGTGTTTCCTAGACGGCATCTTCCTAGCTTGCTTCAACTTCTCGCTGATAGACCAAATGAGCGAAGTCTCAGTCCACAAAATAGAGTGGAATAAAGACTTCCAGAACATTAAGCTCGACGGCCTCAAATCCATAACGCTCAGCGAAGTGACTGGAATTATCGAGAAGATCTACAACAAGGACGGAAAGCTCAGAAAGGAGACAATCCTTACCGATAGAGCCGTCCAGATGAAGCTCGGCGATGTAATGGAAGCCGTAATGAAAGGCGGAGTTGGCGACTACTACCTTAAACAGACGCTGGGAATCATAGCACAAGACCAAAAATACGTCCTACAAGGAATCAAAGTTGTTCTAAATGAAAATCGCACCATCGGCACCATGCTAAACCGAATCGCTGACAAGCTCACCTCCGAGCATGCAACGAACCGCTCCCAGAGCCAAACGTTGCATCATCGCTTGCGCCCCATCGAATTTGGAAGGGCATCCGAGTCGATGGACAAATCTCGCATTTTCGGTCCAATTGTGGAAAACCCATCGATTTCAGACGATTCTGGCCTAGGAGCCCTCGTTGAAAGAAAGGACAGTTTGAAGAAGAAGTGATAGTTGGCGTTGCGAAACGTTTCATCATCCCAAAGAGAAAGTTTTAGCGGGAAAGTTGTGAAAAGCAGATCGAAGAGAGCCCGAATGCGGACGGTCTATACTAAAGGCGAAATCAACGAGCTCATAGACGGCCTATGCCATCCGTTATCTAAGGCTAATCCAGCTATGTTAATCGTAGACGGTCTTCTACATGGGCTGGTCGAAATGAACCCTCCACTATCAGCTAGGAAATTCCTGAAACACAACATACCGAGGCTGATAGAAGAGACTGGCAGAATATGTGGAGGAGAAGGCTACAGGACCGCAAGAGAGTTGAGTAAGGCGTTCCAGTCATCAATAAAGCTCGCTGAGAATCTAAGGAGACGAAAACGAGCCATGATGAGCCTTAGAAGCGGATCCTCGTAGAGAAACCTCTGCCCGACCGAAGCAACGCCTACCGGAAGGATGCTGGAGGATACAGCCGAACCTTCACTGTAACATGCGTGCTATCCGGAGCAAGCCGCGAACCGCAATATCTCACCGACGACGGCAGGCTGTGCTTTGAGCGCTGTGGAAAATCATTGAGAACGGGGGAACAGCTTACTATGCTGACGACGACCACAACGGCCCCAGCGGAACTAAAGAGAAGCATCTGCTTAAAGTCGTGAAAGAGAACTACTGGCCTAATCAGGCGAACAGCTACTATATGAGTCAAGACCGCACGGACACAGTTTACCTCATCCCACTTAAGACATATGAGGGTCGAGTGATCAAGTTTGGAACATTCCAATTCTCACATGTCCAAGATATAGCCCAACTGGAACCACGTCAATTTGTAGAGAAATTCATTCCCGACAGAAACATCGCTTACCCCAAAGGTATTGGAGGTTACGGACGCTCGTGGCGCCTCGACGGTCACATTGACGTGGACATCGTGAACACGAAGAATACGATGAGGGGATTGGCGGATGACGTAGCGAGAGACTTTGATCTAGACACGGGTGAAGCTCTAGTCAATTGCATTATGAAGATTGAAAAGCTAGTCGAGACCACGACGAAACCGCAACGACTATTCTACACGGTTACGTTGATGGAGCAGAACAACCCATGACATCCGATACTAAGAGGACTTGATTGACACTGTATTTCTTCTAATCTTCAAGATTGCAACAGAGAAGACTAGCGACATAGCGATGAATATAGCGGTTTGTTCGGGAAATTCAGGTATGGCTAGGCTGCTTTCCCTTATGGCGGCATTCCAGAGGGATGCAACTGCTTTCACGGCTAGATTCAGGAGGAGTGATTTCACCTTTGCGCTTCGGCCCAATAGTGGTGTATGCGACAAGAGAGACCAACGATATGAACGAGATTGCTATACTACCCCATTCGAGAAGAGACTTTTCATATTGGAATGTTACTCGGAATGGCGGACTGACGTTGGGCATCCTAACAAAAATGAAGCCGGGCCCGGCCTTGTATATCTTCAAATCAGTTTTCAAACCATCCTTCTCAACGTAAGAATGCCAGTTTGGATGATAGCCCTCTCTGAACAATATCGCCGTATCTTCGCTAGCTTCACGAACATCGACTACCATCTTATCCGGGGTGGGCCTTGAGATATCGTAGCTATCTTTCGATGGTGTTGTTTGCATAGTCCAGTCGATAATTCTCCTTATGAACCTGTACTCTTCCAGATTAGAGAAGGAGCTTGAGTGCGCCCGCAGGTCTATTCCTTGCCAGACAACTTTCCCTTCGCCATATCTGCCAATTACGACCAAGGGATGACCATGATTCCACAGTATTGGTTGAGCCCATTGTCTAAGGCTTTCGTTGTTTGTGGAGGAGAGCCCCCATGGATAGGTACCCCAGATAGGTGGTGAGAAATTGCTGAAATTGATCCCTTTCGTTATAGGATGATCTGCCCCTATCAGTCTCCACTCCTTCCCATAGTCAGTCCAGAAAGTCTCTTTCACGGGACTCGGCTCAGGAAGCGCTGGGTTGCTCCAATCGGCACTTTCATACTGCCATCCCGTATTTATGATGAGACTTCCACCTTCAGAGACGTAGTCTCTAAGTAGTTTCCAAGCCAAGTTTGAGTCATGGTATTTGTAGCCATGGACGAAAACTGTATCAAACGTTTTCAAATCTTCAAGCGAGTAGTCGTCGATGTATTCACCGCCTTGAATTGGGTAGAAGTCTTCGCAGTCATACCCTATCTGAATAGTGTTCAGGAAGAAGTATTGGAAGGCCGCTCCCTTCTCGCTGCCGATCACCAGCAGAGATGGAACATTCTTCACCGTTACCAGACCCGTGGAATTCAAGCTTTTCAAAACGATTATCGTCCTGCCACCGAAGTCGGTTCTGTAGCTTTCCTCAAAACTATTTTCGTACTTCCACAGTGGATCAGATCCCTCTTCCAGAACTACGTACTCAATTCCCCACCACCTAGCCAACGTGGCCAACTCAGCTTGACTGCTTCCTGGCGCATAGAAGACTCCCTGCTGATACGCCCACCATTCGTGGTTCAGCGGTCCTTGGATAAAGTAGGTACTTACCATTGAGACATCTGTCGAGATACCTACAGACTCGATCATAGGGGCGAAACGAGGAGAAATATCGATTCGAGTCAAGTTGCTCCATCTCAAGTGCTGCTGGATCTCATTGACCTTTAGATAGGTACCTTCATGACTCAACTGATGAGCATTCTCACTATACGGGTTAGGAGAAAACGGGTCGAGAACATAGAAAACCGGGAAGACCAAGAGACCTACGATCGCTACAGATACAACAATTCTTAGCAGCGTTCTACGTCCAACAGATCCTTGCGCAACACGACCTTCAGCGGCTGCGACGAGTATTCTCTGTATTTCAGCTAGACCAAACCCCGCTACGACGGGCAGGAGAATGGCAGCTGGGAGAATAAAAGGCCAAGCACCATACAGGAATTCAAAAGGAAAACCGAGTCTGAAACCTAAGGTCGAAGCTATCGATGGTGCCAGAGAAAGGACCACGAAAAACCCAGCCACTCCCAGCAACCAAAGTTGAAGACCACGCCTTCTCCAAGACAAGACTGCTCCTATCAATACGAAGAAATTCACCGCAGCCGAAAGATGTGGAAACCCTATGACATGAGGAAAACCTAACACATGACTTACGGACCAAAATTCGGCTGTAGAAACATAACCCCCAAAACTCTTCTGCGGGCTAGCGTAGAAGAATGGAATGTACCAGAAGGCGGCAAGTGAAAAGCCTGCGAATAGAATCCCCAATAAGTTAACTGCAACATCTCTCAAGGCCATTTCCCTCGGGGCTGCTTTCACAATGACGTAGCAGAACAGCATGAGCGTACCTAGCATTAATCCGCCGTAGAGATGGGATATTATGGAAAACGTGTAGGAGATAGTCGCCAGAAGAAAATATTTCCTGTGCCCCGTTCTCAGCTTGAGCTCTAGGAAGACGATTACGAAGACCGAAAACGGAATGGAAAAGATAAAGGCGTAAGATCCTATCAACCCAAGTGTACTCCAAATAGCTGGGGTTAATAGAACGAGAAGAGCAGACATCGTGGCCATGAATTCATCCTCAAATCTTATTCTTACAAACAAGTAAACTCCTATCGCTATCGCCACCACAAAGATGACGCCGATCAGGCTTGCTGCATTCAGAATAGTCAAGCCAGATACCCTGTGAACAATGAGCAACACATACGTGCTCAAGGGCGGGTAGTTAGCAAGAAAAGGGAAACCAGAGCCTTGCGCGTAGAACCACTGTGGGATTGAAGGGAAATACCGATCGAGGTAGAAGACCCAAGTAAGATGATATGGAGTATCATTCCCTCTCGGGAACCCCCCCGTCAAAGGTTGACCTATCATATACCCAAGGAAGGACACTATTGCCAAACTAAGTAAAGAGCACAGTGTCCTTCTAGATGACTTCATCGTTTGCACCATGTGTCCAGTTTTCCCAAAAGCATGGGCTTTTCATAAGCCTTTGAAAATTTTATTCGCATAATGGCGCAACTAACATAGATCCTACCTTGTTTTCGAAGGATGCTTCGACTCGAAAGGAAAAAGAAAACATAGCACCGAACAGCGTCAAATTCACTAGTCTGCCGCGGTGAACTTGGCTGTAACCCTCTGCCCCTCAATGTTTCTCCTCAAGTCTCCAATCGATCTTATCTTCAAGAGTCTTTTGATTATGTAGCTCGGCCTGTAGTAGAAGGCCTTGAAGGCCTCTCTCTGCATCTCCGACACTTCGTCTCTATCTTGATAACCCCTTGGAACGAATACAGGGTTCCAGATAGTATAGGACGAGAAGTCCTGAATCAAAGTTCCGTACTCTTTCGCTTGATCGTACAGTTCGGTCCCAGGGTAGGGGGTGGTAATGGTGAACTGCGCATAGTCAGGATCGAGTTCTTTTGCGAACTCAATGGTCTGCCTTGCTTTGCCCGGGGTCTCGCCTGGTAGAGCCAGCATGAAGGACAGACCCACCTCTATACCACTGTTTTTTGTCAACTTTACGGCTTGCCGTACCTGATCAAGTGTTATGCCTTTCTTAACCAAGTCAAGTAGCTCTTGATCCCCAGATTCGACGCCGTAACCAATCTTCCAGCATCCAGCTCTAGCCATCAACTCCAAGATCTCTTTATCCACTCTATCCACTCTTGTCTCGCATGTCCACAAGACTCCCAAGTTTTCCTTCATCAGGAGCTGGCACAGTTCCATTGCCCAAGATCTTTTCAATGTAAAGGTATCGTCCCAAAACTGAATCTCTTTCCCGTTGAAGTCTCGCATAACGCTTTTAATCTCATCGACCACATTCCCGGGTGACCTAGTTCGAGTACTTCTGCCGAAGACTGCGTTGCTACAATAAGTGCAACCAAAAGGGCATCCTCTGCTCGCCATCAAATGGACAACGGGTAGCCGCCGATATTGGTTGGGGAGAGGCTTGTAGAGGGTCATTGGGAGCAGATGTCTAGCAGGCAAAGGTAGGTCGTCCAAGTTTTCTATCGGTTTCCTTGGCAGGTTCCTTACGATCTGACCCTTTTCCCTAAATACGATTCCTTTGACCTGTCGTAGATCGCCGCCACCTTCTATCGTTTGAACAAGATCAAGAAGAGTGTACTCTCCTTCTCCTACACACACTATATCCACGGATGGATTGTCGGCTAGTGTCTGCTCTGGAAACAAGGATGCGTGAGGACCGCCCAGCACCGTGGTGGCATCAGGGCAGACATTCCTTATCATTTCCACGGCTTCCAAGGTCCTGTGAAAGAAGGGGGTTATCGCTGAGATTCCAATCAAATCTGGATTCCTTTTAGAAACCTCATGTGGTAGCTGCTCAACTTTCAATGAAAGAGCTGGAGCATCGAGAATCTCCACAGCGCACTTGTGTTCTTCGAGTACTGCAGCGAGGTAGGCTAGGCCAAGTGGCGGAAGGATTCCGCCCACATCCTCAATCTCTCTTCCATATCTCTCTTTCAAGGTAATCGGAGGAAAGACTAAAAGCACTTTCATTCGACAGCATCTGCCTCGACTATTCTGCTTCGGCCTGTCAGTCTCTTCGCTCTATTTTCCCAGTAGTACCGAAGGAACGCGTGAGCTAGATCATCGAGAGTTCCTTGCTTACGGAGAGCGCTGAACCCTTCAACTATACCCTTCGGATACCTTAATAGAAGTAGAAGGATCTTGGAGATGTAGATTGGATTCTTCAGATAGGCCCCAAAGTTTCGCAGGAAGAATGCGTTCTGGAGTCTCGATCTAATCTTCATCAGTGCCTCCTTTTCAAAGTTGATGTTCATGACAGGCTCATATCTCACGAGGAAATCTGAGTAGTCCATATTGGCTATCCATCCGTTCTTAATCGCCATGTCGTATAGGGTTGTTCCTGGATATGGCGTCGCGTAGTAGAAGTTGACGTAGTCTGGGGCAATCTCCTTGGCAAGTTTGAAGGTCATAGCTATGTCCTCAATATTTTCTCCAGGGTTCCCTATCATGAATGTGGCGAGAGCTCTTAACCCCAATTTTCTCGTCAGCCTGAATGCGTCTTTAACCATCATGGAGTCTGTATCTTTCGTAAGGATTTTTAGCACTTTGGCTGAACCGCTTTCAACGCCGAAATCCAGTTGAGAGCAACCGGATTGTTTCATCTCTCGTAGCATAGGTTCTGATACTGTATTCACTCTCGCTTGGCATCCCCACTTTATGTTCATCCTATTCCTTCTTAGAGCTCTCGAAAACTCGACAACCCATCTGCTGTCAACAGTGAATGTATCGTCCATGAACCAAACACCATCAATACAATATTCATCGATAAGAAGCGAAATCTCATCTATGGCATTGTCTACTGACCTGTGTCTCACTCTCCTTCCGAAAATCAGGTTACTTCCGCAAAAAATACATCTATACGGACATCCTCGGCTGCATATCATGTGGATACATCTCTCTAGCCAGAGACCTCTTATGGGACCGGGCGGAACGAGATATTTTTCCAAGTCTAGTAAATGCCATGCCGGGAAAGGCAGGTCATCCAGATCTTCAATCAGAGGTCTCCTCTCATTTACCGTCACCTTCCCCTCGTTCTGATCAAGATAGGCTATGCCTTTCACGTCTTCGAGAGATCTGCCGCTCTCCAGTTTCTCGCAGAGTTCCCGCATAGTATATTCTCCCTCACCCAATACGACGCAGTCAATGCCCAACTCAGTGAGAGATGCCTCAGGGAGAGCCGTTACGTGAACACCACCGCAAACATAGAAAGCAGTGGGTAGCTCTCTTTTCAGCTGCTTGATCAGATTCTTGGCCAACGCGAACTGCGGCGTCGTCGAAGTGACTCCAACAACATCAGGCTTGAACGACCGTATTTCCGCTGTTATTCCTTCGACTCTGCCATCGAACACTCGAACTTTTTGACCGCTCCCTTCCAGGACGGATGCTACGTAGAGTATCCCTAATGGCGGAGGCGCTTCAGACGGACCTAGCCCGGGACGGTTTGTTCGAGGGCTGGCAAGAGCAATTTTCATTCAAGACAGCTTCTAGCGTTTCGCTTAGAATGTTTTTGAGATATTGGTTCCGGTAGCTAAATTACCTTTTGGAAAAGAGTGATTAACCGTCATCAGCGAAGGTTCGTTTTATACAAACCAGTTTTTATAGGGTTCTAGTCAGATAAACAATCATTGTGCTCTGAGCGATGAAGACGACTGGCGATGTTTCCAGAGGTCTACTCAGCCACGCCCCAAGTCGGTTTGGCCCAGTAGCCTTGCTATTTCTCGTCTCTATCGTCATCAGATTGATCCTGCTATTCTTCATGACGCAACCTGGGTACACAGGCTGGTACGGCGATGTGTATCACCACTGGCAGATAGCATACTATACCCTTCATGTAGGTTTGAATCAGAATCCGCCTAGAATGTGGGATCTTAATGGAATGGAGTATTACTGGGGAATATTGCCGGCTCTAGTTCATGCCTTCCTTCTCTGGGTCTTCAATACGGCGAGTTTAGTGCCCTTCCAAGTCTTCAATTCAGTGATGGGAAGCGTAAGCTCCTGCGTGATGTATCTGTTCTGTAGGAAATACTTTACCCAAAAAGTCGGTTTACTCGCTGGGTTTCTAGTAGCGGTGAACCCTGTGATAGCGGTTTCAGATATTAGCGGTATGTACGAGCCTATTGGTATCCTACTCCTACTTGTGGCGGTCTACTTCTATGACTCCAAGCCTTTTTTTACAGGTTTACTCCTAGGAATGGCGACGATGTGTCGTGTCGAATACTACTTCCTTTCAGTGGCCGTCTTCGCTTGCTACTTGATCTTTGAGCGTTCAGGGATCAAATTCGTTCCAGGATTCTTTGGGTGGTTAACAAGCTCCTTCCCTCATTTCCTATGGATCCAGATGGGAACGGGAGATTGGTTATACCAGTTACGCTGGAACATTGTGAGCGCGCAGGGAGGCTGGGATCCTAGATACAATTTGCCCCAGTATCAGCAGATGCTCATTCTCCCGCGCTCAGTCGCAGCGATCCTTCTGATAATCTCAAGCATGTCGCTGCTTATTCTACTATGGAAGAGGCCTAGAGGCTATGCTCTACCCGTTCTATTTCTTGCATACTCGAGCTTACAATTCGCAGCATTCTCGCTCTCGTCCTATCTCGCGATAATACTGTTTACGCCTCTGGAGAGATTTATCATAGACCGGATGTTCTCTCTGGATTACATCTTCATCTCATGGCTGATCGCCATGGGGATTGAAGGTTTCCCATTGATCTTCAAAGAGAACCGGTTTCAAGTTGAGAGTGAAAAGCTTAAGGAGAGATTTCTTTCAGGAGAACTCTCGGAAGAGGAGTATGATCGAAAGTTCGAGAGACTCAAATTGGAGACCGAGAAAGATCAAGAGACTTCTAGGATCGGCAAATCTAGGATGATCCTCCGTAGGTTTCAGTTAAGGAAGCCAGTCAAGATCGGAATCTTCATTGCGCTACTAGTGGCAAGTCTCGCAGGCTTTCTTCCCGTGGTTGCCAAGTACAATGAAGGGCTTCCCGGTTACTACAGCTCAGAAAAGATCGCTTACGATCTCTTGGGAAACTATAAGGGAGGAACTATAATAAGCGGAAACGTATTCTTGAACTATCACATGATAAATAAGGGCATCTCACACGATAAGATAGTTGGGTCCCTTTACTCGCCTCGATACTACGGAACCTATGACCTGAAGGCTTCATTAACGTGGCTGAAGGATCTAAATGCAACTTGGATCTTCGTTGACGGGCGGATCTACGAGGAGTTTCCAGTTCTCAAGGATGGGCAGACACATCCTCCATTCTACGTCATCATCCCCAGACTACTCTACCAAGTAAACCAGACGGACCTATCGGCACAACTAGCTCAAATGTAGCTCAAAAGTTACTCGCGACGACTTTTTCTAGAATTGGTATGCCGATCAGCTTCAGGATAGAATGAACCGACCTCTCTGAACCCTTTGATAAGTATGTTGAATGCCAAGCTTGGCCTCTCGCGGGTTAGGGAGACAAACAGCCGTCTAAACATTTCAGGAAAATAGAATGGGAAACAGAACCCTAAACCTTCAATTTTGTAATGCCAACTTCTACCTTTAAGGAACTCTCGAAGCGATTGAAGATCATATGGCAAGATATGTGATCGATCAATTGTATAGTAGGGACCTTTTGGGTTCGGAACTGTCGCCACTATCATCTTGTCGGTAACTCTCTCGATTTCGTCGAATACGTTCAGCGAAGCAACATGTTCAACGACTTCTGAACTCCAAACAACATCAAAACACTTGTTCCTGAATGGGAGGTGCATTGCATCTGCTGCTATGAGATCGCAATATTTTCTCTTCGACTCCATCAACCGTTCAACTGATGAATCAAGGCCGAAGACTCTCTTGCCTCTCTTTGCCAAGTAGGCGGCGTATATCCCATCTCCGCATCCGAGATCAAGAATACTCTCACATTTGGGAATCGTTGAGACGACGTATTTCCTCTCGGAAACAGGCCTATATCGTCTCCGTTTCAGGGATCTTAGTCCTCCAACTTCATCAGAACGCTAAGCTAGTCAACAGTTCTTGTAGAGACCTGATATGTCTCTCCCAAGAATAATTCTCATTTGCAAATTTGACTCCTTCAAGACCCATCTCTCGATTCAGTGTTGCGTCTTTGAGAAGAAGAATCACTTTACTGGAGAAATCATGCAGGTCATAGGGCTTGGCTTTGAACCCATTCAATCCATTCTTCACATTTTCACTTGGACCGGCATAGTCCCACACAACTGGCGGAGTTCCGCAAGCCATGGCCTCAATGGGCCCAAGACCAAAATCTTCGCAAGGAGATGTGTAAGCATACACGTCCGCATTCTGATAGAGGTTGACAAGCTCTTCTTCATCAATTCTGTTTGTGAAGACTATTTTGTCCCTTACCTTCAAACTGCTCGCCAACCTTACTAGAGTTGAAGTATAACTTGTGAAGTCACCCGTAATCACAAGTGTTGTGTCGACTTCGGCTAGTATAGTAGGCATCATCATAATGAGGTAATCCATCCCTTTCTGAGGAAAGTGCCTGTTGGTGGAAAGAATGAAAGGCCTATTGACTATGCGGTCTCCAACTCTTACACTCGACTTCTTTGCCACTGGCATGAACCTATGTACGTCCACTCCGGGAGGACACAACTTGGGCTTGACACCGTAAATTTCCTTGACCCAACGTTCAATCCATCTACTATTGACTAGAACACATTCAGAGGCCGTAACTGACACATGATCGAAAGCACTCACCAAAGGTCTTCCCAAGTTCACGAATCCGTTCAATAGGGCAAAATCCCTCTTTGTTTTCCATCCGACCTCTAGGTCTATTAGTCTCGGGTAAAGAAAGCGCGCTGGCTGATGAAGGTAGCATAGGTATTTCTTCGATGCCAGTCTGGATACGGAGTATCCTATCCAGATCGCTGGCTGGCCATGACATATGATACAGTCGAAGTCAAGGAACTTGTGAGCGAAGGAGAGAGGAAGCGCTGAACTAGCCGCCATGCTGAGAAAGTCACGTAGCGGTAGCGGCATCCGAACTCTGGGTAGAAAAGTCTTGACATCGATCTTTCTCAATAAATCGGGGTAGCATACGTCGAACCGAGTTGCAGGAGCGAAACACGTAACATCGTAGCCCTTCTCTTTAAGTAGAAGGGACTCATAGATAGCTGTTCTTTCTCCGCCTCCACTGTACATGAAGCCCATATGGAAGACAGCGATCTTAATCGATGTAGCCTCCAGCTCTTATTCGGTTAGAATCGACTTTCACTCTATCTGTTT
>Ga0209725_1001431_pt1 | contig 13383 bp, 13 predicted proteins | sample I18A1metaG_FD_184145 | JGI IMG/M metagenome (GOLD analysis project Ga0209725, IMG submission 184145) | Lake sediment bacterial and archeal communities from Gulf of Boni, Indonesia to study Microbial Dark Matter (Phase II) - ​I18A1 metaG... | ecosystem: Environmental > Aquatic > Freshwater > Lake... | reverse complement strand
AAAGAGGATAGTGGTTGAGCATACGAGTGCAAACCCGAGCGGCCCATTGCACCTGGGGCATGCAAGAAATAGTATCCTTGGTGATGCGCTTGCTAGGGTGTTGAAAGCTAGAGGGCACAAAGTTCAGACAAGGTTCTACGTGGACGACGTGGGCAAGCAGGTCGCCATGCTTGCTTACGGGTACCTCCTCTTGGGCGAGCCGAAACCGGTCGGAAAACCAGACCAGTGGCTTGGTCTCCTGTACGCGTGCGTAAACTGTGCTGTTCAGATCGAAACTCTGAAGGCCGAACTTTCCCGGCGACGTGGAACGCTTTATCCTGGCAAGGAAAGCTCCGAGATAACGAAAGATCTGGACGACTGGGTGTCGGTCGCGAGAGAACTCGAGTCGATTGACCCGGAACTATTCCACAAGACTGTCGAGGCAGTCAGATCAAGGACAGAGCCGATGCAAGAGGTAGACCAAATTGTCATGCGATATGAAAAGGGCGACGAGAAGACACAAAAACTTGTCAGGGCAGTCGCTGAAGTATCCCTTGAAGGAATTCGCAAGACACTTGAAGAGATGGAGATCGCATTTGACGAGTGGGATTGGGAGAGCGACCTCGTTTGGACTGGAGAAGTTCGGAACTCCATGCAGAAGCTCGCGTCTACCTCATTTGCAGTCGTCGATGGTCTATCCCTCACCCTCAACGTCGACAAGATTGCGCGGACCTATGGCCTAGACAAGACTCTAGGTTTTGCCGAAGAGTATGAGGTTCCGCCACTTACTCTCGTCAGGAGTGACGGGACCACGCTCTACGTGGCTCGGGACGTGGCGTACTCCCTTAGGAAGTTCCGGAACGCTGACATCGTGATCAATGTAATAGGCTCTGAACAGAAACTTGCCCAGTTGCAGCTGAAGCTCGCTCTCTATGCGCTCGGCGAGAAGCAGGTCGCCGAAAACTTGGTCCACTATGCATATGGAATCGTCGAACTGCCCGGAGTCAAGATGTCGAAGCGCAGGGCTCGATACATCAGCTTCGACGAAATCATCAGCCAAGCTATCTCAGGCGCCCACGAAAAGATATCGACGCGGGAAGACTCGCTCACACAGGAAGAACGCGCGCGGATCAGCAGAATAGTAGGCGTTGCTGCGATAAAGTACGCATTGCTCGCAACCTCCAGCGCGAAGACGATCACGTTTACTTGGGACAGAGTTCTCAGCCTTGAAAGAAACAGCGCTCCTTTCATCAACTATGCATACACTCGCACGCGAGGAATACTGACCAAAGCCGGAAAAGGCCTCGAAGAAGCAGACTACGACGCTCTCACCGACCCTCTGGAGCGCTTGCTGATACTCGAGATCGGCAAGTTGCCCTCCGTCTTTGCAGAGTGCGCAGACAATCTCAAGCCAGAACAAATCGCTGCCTACGCAAACATGCTTGCGGAAAAGTTTCACGAATACTACGAAAAAGTGACTGTTCTTCGGGCAGAGAGCCCGGCATTGAGAGCTGCCAGGCTCATGCTGGTTCGCGCACTGCGAGTAGTCCTGGCCAACTCCATGAACGTGCTTGGTATATCCTTGTCTGAGAAAATGTGATGCACTGAATGATTAGCTTCCAAACTTTAGCGAGCTGTAGCAGTATTCAGGATCTGATGACCTCTCGGGAAGTTGGAAGCTGATTGTCGAAGCTACGCAATGTATTGGCCATCGACTTTCATCCCACGAGAAATAGGTTTGATCATGCTTTCGCGTATCTGTTTGTCGTGAGCGCGGCGCTCAGACTAGTTTGGCTCGATAAGCCGGCCGGACTGCTAATCTTCGACGAGACATACTATGTCAACGTGGCTAGAATCATTCTGCGGTTGCCTCAACAGCCCAATGTCTGGCCGCAGGCGACGCCGGGAATCGATTCCGTGAACCAAGAGCATCCGCTTCTAGCGAAGCTCCTCGTCGCCCTTTCAATTAGCGTCTTAGGAGACAATGGGTGGGGATGGAGAATTCCCAGCGTTGTCTTCGGCCTTCTCGCCATCTTTGTGCTCTATCTGCTTCTCAAGAAGACATCAAAGAACCCCCTGATTGCCCTGATGGGGTCGTTCCTCTTCAGCTTCGACACCCTCGTCTTTGTTCACAGTCGCATTGCAACACTCGACATATTCGTCCTGGGGTTCATGCTCCTTGGATTCTACTGGTATTTTTCGCAAAGACTGAAGCTGAGCGCGTTCGGAATGGCCCTAGCTACACTCTGCAAGCTAGGAGGCTTCTACGGTGCTCTAACCCTTGGAGCGTTCCACCTGGGCAAAGAGCTGTTCTCAAGGCATAGGAAGATCGACTGGCAAGGGCTATTGACAGTCTTCGAGAAGTACGCCGTTGTCTACTTGGGTTCTTTCATAATTCTCCTGGCCGTGCTTGACTTCTTCTGGGGCGGCTACAAGAACCCATTCGAACACCTGTCGCATATGTACACATACACTTTTGCGCTTCGCGCTCCTGAAGTCCGGGGCCCCAACGACATCTGGAGTTATCCTTGGGAGTGGCTACTGAATCAACTTAGGATTCACTATGCAGTTGTGAATGTCTCTGTGTACGCCGATGGTACACTTGCTCGAACGTACCCGAGCGTCAATTTCATCGGTGCCATGAACCCGACGATAATATTTCTGACGATTCCTGCGATGTTTTACAATGCATACAGCTACTATGAGACAAGAAGCGATTTCACCCTGTTCATACTCGCGTGGTTCTCGATGACATATCTTCCGTTCATACCGCTGGCACTTTTCGGGCGCCGGATAATGTACATCTTCTATTTCCTAAACAGCGTTCCAGCGGTTGCAGCCGGGATAGCTAATATGATCGTTGAGCAGTCGCCCCCTAGAATAATTGTATTGATCTATATCGGGGCTGTGATCGGGGGCTTCTACATGATGTTTCCATTCAAGATCATTCCGTAGGATCCGGGGAAATCAACAAGGCGTCATCGATGGATGCAGGTCTAAGCCTATGGCATAGGAGAACATAGGAGAAAAGTCAAGTCAAACAGGTCGTTTGACTAAGGATCAGTCGCTCTTCTCAATCTTGATGTCTATGGTGGACACGTTCCTTGTGTCTCCTCCTTCGCCGAGCGCCTGGGTTCCGATGGTGACCTCCTTGACTGACATCTTGCCGCCGAAGAACCTCCTCCTGACAACCTCGACAACATCGACTGCTCGACTGATCGCTCTTCCTCTAGCTCTTATTGTAAGGATCTTGGCTCCGCTCTGGAAGTGCATCATGACCGCAGTTGCATAAGCCATCACAGGTTTCTTTCCGATGAGGATCGTGTCGGGAGGGATTGGTTCTCTTGGCGCGGTTGGTGGAGGGGCGGTCGCCGTGGGCTTTTCTGTCATGCGATGTTCACCTCCGAATGAGAGATATCGTTGGACGAGTGCTAGGCTATAGTTTCGAAGAGTTGACTTAAACCTTGCCATGTGCAGGTGGGGGATCCTTCGTGAATATGCTAGAGATTGACACTGCCAAGTTGTTTTTTTGCGTGTTCCCACGTATTCTGCCTCAGACAGATCTTCCGAGAGTGCTTAGCGCAACTCTAGGCCTGATCTGCTACTATTGAGAGAGCGGCAGTTCATCTCTGGCGGAAACACATACCCGTCAGAACTCTTGCGTGACCTCCACAGAACATCTTTGTGAAACCACGAGGGCCAATCCTATTTAAGCCTCGAAAGCTTCGGAAACTTCTCTTTTCGCTCGGGCATCATCTTACCTCGGTCTTCACGGACGTGAAAGGGGCTCCTTATGAAAATGCTCTCCACGTGATTCCGCTCTTTTTGACAGATTTCTTTCCAGAAATCTAATGGCAACAGGCAGACAAAACGACGAAATCACAACTCAGTTTGTAGGTTGCACAATGTAGGAGTGGCAATATTGAGGCATAGTTTCAACGACTGGGATAGAGAACCTCTTACGACTAGAATCACCAACAGGATGCACCGAAACATACCGGTAAAGGAACGCGTCGACGAAGCGATCTTCCGACTGCGAGTTCAGGAGAACCGACTTGATGCTGCCGCGAATCGAATGCAACAGCACAACAAAGACATGTTCGACAAGTGCGTGAAAGCACAGATAGAGAAGGACAGCGCTCGAGCGGCAATGTACGCGAACGAATGTGCACAGGTCAGAAAGATGGCAAAGGTCACGCTCCAGTGCCAGCTCGCGCTCGAGCAGGCGGCCCTGAGGCTTGAGACCGTTCGCGAGTTCGGACAGGTCGCCGCGATGATGGCTCCTGTCGCAGCAGTGGTCAGGTCGGTGCAAGGAAAGATCTCCGGCGTGATCCCCGAGGTGGGATACGAGCTCGGCGAGATCGGAGAAATGCTCAACAGTGTCGTGTACGAGGTAGGCGAAGCCACTGGCTCAAAGTATGAAGTCCAAGCGTCAAGCGAGGAGGCCCAAAGGATACTCATGGAAGCCAACACCCTGGCAGAACACAGAATGCAGCAGCGATTTCCAGACCTACCAGCAACGGCGCCGACAGCTGTCCCCCAGAGTGGAACCGAGCAGGGATTCCAGTAGCCAAACTGGAATTCCTTCAGGTGTCTACCAATGGTCATACTCGTCGAAGATGTTGGAAGATTCCTCGGCAAGAGTGTGCAGACCCCATACCACACAATCATTGGAAAACTAGTAGGCGTTGACACAAACATCAGGAATGAAGTCACACAAGTGAACATCGAACAAGCATCAGGCGTACTGACAAAGTATCCAGTTGCCCAAGTGAGAATTGAGAACCAGTCCGTCGTGATCGCTCCCGTGTGGAAAAGTGAGGCCGCTGACTTGGAGAGGGAGTACGTGACCGCCTCAAAACGAGTGGCAGCGCTTAAGGCACTCCTCTCTGACGGCGACATCGACATAGCAGCATACAGGGAAATGACAAGCGAATACGAGAATGCCATACACGCCATTGAGAATCGTCGCGCCCTGCTTGTTGATTCGCTCAAAGAGAGAAGCGCCAAGCTTGAGGAACAGATCCGAGAACTCCAGCTTGCATTGACGGACAACAAGCTGCTCTACTCGTCTGGAGTTGTCGAAGCAAGCGCATACAAGGAAGCGTGCCAAATCATTCACGAGATGCTCGACGCACACGTTGCTGAAAAGAAAGACATCCTAGGAACGATTGAGACTTTGGCGCACTTAGAACGGAGCGAGCCGCCGCAAGAACCAACAAAGACCGAACCAGTTGAACAGAGAATTCCCGACTTCGTCGTTGTGAAAATCAATGAAGAGACGCCCGCCTAGGGGGCCGAGCACTTGTCGCTCGTAAAAAAGATCGAGGAGCGCTTCCATCCCATTCCGCTTAAGGAGCGGATCATGCAGGCACGATTGAGGCTCAGCGTCCAGAAAGAAAGACTCGAGAGCATGGCCAGCAAGATACAGCAGAAGGACCGAGAACTCTTCCAAAGATGCATCGGCGCAGAGATGTCGAAGGATCTGGCTCATGCCCGGCTATATGCTAACGAATGCGCCGAAGTGAGAAAGATCGCGCAGGTAGTCATGAGTAGCGAACTCGCGCTTGAGAGAGTGATCCTCAGACTCGACACAGTATTGGAATTCGGCGAACTCATGACCGACATGAAACCCATTGTCGGAATTGTCGCAGAGACTAAGGGAAGGATCGCTGGAATCGTTCCGCACGTTGCAAGTGAGCTAGAGCAGATAAACTCCATGCTAGGGGACCTCAGCATCGAGACAGGGCCCGTCATCGAGAGTCCGGCAGGAGTTGAGACCTCAAGCGAAGAAGCAAAGAAGGTTCTCGAAGAGTCCTCAGTAATCGCAGAGGAGAGGGTTTCTCAGATTTTTCCGAAACTCCCGGAAGTAGTGATAGAACAGAAGAGCGCCGAACCCGTACCCCTGCTTGCGACGAGTAACGAGATAGGGGTCGAGCGGCGGCTTTATGATTTCATCAAGGCTCATCAGGGCAATCTCCGAATCTCCGAGGCTGCATTCGCGCTCGGGGAGTCTCCCGCCCGAGTGAAGGAAGCAGTCGATCGTCTAGCGAGTGAGGGGAGAATTGTCGTCCAGTAGTCCTCCCCATCGAAGTCAGAACAGCGTTCAAGCGTTCGTCAACCCTTCGCTCGCTCCGTCAGCGACGGGCTCGGCGTCTGCTTCGGAAGAACTAGAGAATCTGGCTCTGCGCTACGCAAACGAGGCGATTCAGTTTGATCGGCAGGGCTCGAAAGGCATGGCAGTATCACGTTATCAGAGAGCCTGCGAGGTTCTGCTGAAACTATGCTCCTTGTACCCTGAAGCCACCCTCAACAAAGTGTACATGGAACATGTCGAAAACTACCGGCGAAGGATAAAGGAACTCAACGATCAAAACGGCCGCTTCAGTCTGACTCATCCACCTCAGCTCTCGACTGAGCGGGTCGAGCCTCTTGCACCGATCGAGAAGCCAAATGTCCGCTGGAGCGACATCGCGGGCCTCCAGGATGCAAAGAAGGCCATCGAGGAGTCTGTGATCTATCCAGTCAAACGCCCCGACCTATTCCCGTTGGGCTGGCCTAGAGGTGTACTATTCTTCGGGCCTCCAGGCTGCGGCAAGACGCTCCTAGCCGCGGCGATAGCGACCGAGATCAACGCCGAATTCTTTTGCGTAGATGCGGCGACGATAATGTCGAAGTGGCTGGGGGAGTCCGAGAAGAACGTCTCAAATCTGTTCCAGGGAGCAAGACGGGATGCCGCATCGGGGCGACCTTCTATAATCTTCATTGACGAAGTGGACTCGCTGGTTGGGATCAGGGCTGAGGAGGTCGGCGGTGAAGTTCGTACGAGGAACCAGTTTCTGAAAGAAATGGACAGCATACTCGACAAAGCTAACCCGATCCATGTATACGTGGTTGGCGCGACGAACAAGCCCTGGGTTCTCGACGAACCGTTCATTCGACGTTTCCAGAAACGCATATTCGTTCCTCTACCTAACACCGAAGCGCGAGCCGAACTCATCTCAATCTATTCGAAGAACTTGAGCACCAACGAGGACGTGAGCAGTGAAGAACTTGTCCGAATGACGGACGGCTTCTCCGGAAGCGATATACGCGACATCCTGCAGTCGGCACAGATCAAGGTGGTTCGAGAGCTTTTCGAATCGCAGAACATCAGTGAACGTTCAAGGCCTAGACCAATCTGCATGCAGGACATCCGTGATGTCCTCCGAAAGCGTCGCCCGAGCGTCTCGCCTGAGATACTTCGGTACTACGACAAGTGGTATGAAACATACAAGGCGTTGTGAGAAAATGCAAGTCTTGACTGATTCAACGGATCTTAAGATTCTTGCCGAACTAGTTGAGAATGCGAAGTCATCTTTCGTGGATATCGGGAGGAAGCTGGATCTTCACCCGAACGTGGTCGCATACCGCGTGAACAAGCTGGAGCGCCTAGGCATCATAAAGGAGTACACGGCTAGGCTGGACCTTGAGAAGCTTGGACTTTCCGAACAAATTTTCGTCGCTGCCAGCCTGCCAGGTAACTCCGAACGCGAACGTGTCCTCGAAGAGATTGCTTCAATGCCACAGACGATCCAGGTCGTAAGTTCCCTTGGAGAACCCGAGAGCATCTTGTTCCTAGTAGGGAAGAACAAGGCGGACATTGACAGGACAATGTGGAAGCTCAGAAACATGAATGTGAAGATCGAATACACCGGCTCAATCGTACGAACCTATGATGAAGGAGGTCTCTGCAACTTCCTCAAGCTCCTTGCAAAGGAGCACGAGGAATCCAAGACTCCCGGCAGACAGCCGGTTATTGCTCAACAACTTGTAGGAGGGAAAGAAGGTGTTTAAGGAAAACAGATCGATCGTCGGCAGAGTCAAGGAAGCATTTCACCCAACACCGATTCGCAAGCGCATCATGGAAGCGCTCTTCAAACTCAAGATGCAGCTCTCCCGCCTCGACAGGACAGCCCAGCGGATGCAGCAACGTGACGCTGGTCTCTATGGCAAGTGTGTCACGGCAGTACAGCAGAAGAACGCGCAGCTCGCCTCCATGTACGCTGGCGAGTGCGCAGAAATACGGAAGATGGCAAAGGTGGTTCTACAAAGCCAACTAGCCCTAGAACAAGTGGCTCTAAGGTTGGAAACGGTACTCCACTATGGCGACGTCGCGCAGGCTATGAGACCTGTTGCGAGTGTAGTTCGCGCCATTAGGGCGCAACTGGAAGGTGTACTCCCAGACGTGTCGATGGAACTCGCATCGGTGAATGAGTCACTTGAATACGTCGTTATGGAAGTCGGTGAGGCCACTGAGCAGTCCTTTGACATATCAGTTTCCGGCGACGATGCCCAGAGGATCCTGAACGAGGCGAACGTCGTGGCGGAGCAGAAGATGCGAGAACGTTTCCCGGATCTCCCTCCGGTCCCGACGCAAGAAGCAAGAGTCCAGTGACCTCCTATACGTTCTGGACTCACGCCTCCTTTTCTCCCGTTTTCGAAAGGCATATAGCCTCTCTAGTCGCGGTCGCCCATTTCGTGGCGCCAGATGAGAACTTTCACCAAGACACTCACCCTCTCAACAAGAGAGAAGTATCAGCTCATCGACCTGACAAGCAGCATTGAGGAAGCGGTCCTGGAGTCCAAGGTCAGAGAAGGCCTATGCTTGGTGCATGCTTCTCACGCTACCGCTGCAATAATCTGCAATGAGAACGAGAGAGGACTCGTTCATGACATCCTTCGAAAAGTCAAGGAGATCTTTCCACCAGGTGCCGGCTATCTTCATGACCGGATTGACGACAACGCCTCCAGCCACATAGCTTCCGCCTTGATAGGTGCATCGCGCACCTTTCCGGTACAATCTGGCCGACTTGTCCGCGGTACCTGGCAGAACATCTTTCTGCTGGAACTTGATGGTCCACGCACAAGGCGCGTCGTGAGCGTGCTCATAGTCGGCGAATAGAGACAGGGACTGCCACAGAAGGCTCGCCCTCGCCAGTGAGAGGATATGACTCCATTAGACCAGTTGGTGATAGTGGGAACATCACTCGCCGCTGGAATGATTGGAGCAATACTTGGTCTCGGAGGGGGTTTCATAATAGTACCAATGCTCATTTTCATTTTCGGTTTGACAGCCCAAGTGTCCGCAGGAACAAGCCTAGTCTCGCTCGTTTTCACGGCGCTTTCCGGAGCTGTCGGCTATACATGGCAACGCAGGATTGACTACAAGCTTGGAATCTCGCTCGCGGTGGCAAGCGCTCCAGGAGCGGTCGTTGGGTCCCTGGCAAGTGCCTACGTGAAGTCGTCCGTCTTGACGGCACTGTTCGGCTGCTTCATGATACTCGTCGCGTCATACATCACCATGGGAAGTCCCGCTAAGTCGTCGCCGGGAGCAGGTGCTGGTTGGTCCCGTCACTTGGTTGACAGGGACGGAAACGAGTTTGAATATCGAGCGAAACACATGGCGCTCGCTTATCCACTGATCTTCCTTGCAGGCTTCCTGGCCGGATTGTTCGGGATCGGCGGCGGAGCACTTCAGGTTCCAGCAATGATTCTGCTGCTCGGCGTTCCTGTCGAAATCGCGATGGCCACATCGAGTTTGATGATTCTGATATCGGCGCTTGCGGGCGGGATAACGCATATTCAGCTGGCAAATGTGGCCTACGAATTCATTCCCTTCATCATCATTTCAGTGATAATCGGGGCGCAGATTGGGGTCCAGGTTCAGAGACGAACCGGTGCACGCACTCTCAGGAGGATGTTCGCCTTCTTTCTTATCGTCATCGGGCTGAGAATGATTCTTGTCCTGATTGCCTAAACCATTCCCGGTCTTAAAGACCGGGCATGCAAGGTCGATGGTCTCGCCACCTAATGGAGCATGTAGGTCTCAACACCACCAGCGTCGGAATAGTTCGTCTAGAGCTTCTGCCGTCTAGCCCTGCCTAAGCTTCTTTCGACGGTTCAGGAGGAAAACACAGGAAGACATGTTTGCGTATGCCTTAAAGGGACCTCTGGCTTCACTCGCGAGTCTGTTCAGTGGCACGGGTATTTGGACTCTTGCGGATGAAGCGTGACGGAGTTGTCGAAGGAAGGCGAGGAGCATGCACTCAAACGCGAGGTTGGATGGTACGGCTCCTTTGCAATGGGGTACGCGGATGTCGGAGCGGATCTGTATGTGGCGATCGGGTTGGTCGCGTTCTATGCCGCAGGGGCCTCACCGATCGCATTTGCGATCGCGTCTGTAACCTACATCTGTACCGGGCTTGCGTACGCGGAGTTAGCCACGGCATATCCGTACGCCGGTGGTGCCCAAGTATATTCGATGAAGGCCTTCAATGACATAGTCGGGTTTGTGGCCGGTTGGGCGGTCATGCTCGACTATACAGTCGACATCGCTCTATTCTCGCTGGCGAGCGCTGGGTACTTGAGCTTCTTTCTTCCATGGTTGAAGGGTTCTGTCTTCCTAGTCTCGATCCTGGGTCTCCAGTTGAAGATTTCATGCATCGGATTCAGCGCCTTTCTGTTGGTGATCGCACTACTGTTTCTCAACTCAGTCGGGATAAGAGAGTCTTCAGCCTTCAATGAGTTGCTCGTTTCTCTTGACCTTGTCGTTGAGTTTGCGATTCTTATCACAGGTGTCTTCCTAGCTTTCGGCTTGATGCTTTTCGTGACACAGATCACTGACTTCGGTGCCCCCTCGGTATTCTCGAACATTGTCTATGTCATGCCGAGCCTTGGGACCCAGACCCAGAACTTCGTCTACGGAGTCACTCTCGCTATGACATCATTCATCGGCATCGAATCAATAGCCCAAGCTGCGGAAGAGACAAGGAGACCCCAACGATGGATTCCACGCGCCAACAAGCTCTCCATAGTGGCTGTGGTGGTTTTCGCAGTGGGGCTGTCAACGCTGAGCATGGGACTGATGCCATGGCAAGACTTGGCTGCTTCGCAGACAGACCCCATGGCCACGATAGCGTCGAGAATTCCTTTCATAGGACATTTCCTAGCGCCCGTCGTCGCACTGACGGGTTTCACCATCTGCTATGTGTCGACCAACACAGGAGTGATCGGCGCTTCTCGTGTAGTCTTCTCAATGGGACGCTTCAGCCTAATGCCCGCTTGGTTCTACAAAGTTCACAAGAGCTTCAGGACGCCGATTCGGACAATCGCCGTTTTCGGTCTCATTGGCGCTGCGATGGCGCTCTTGGGCGAATTACACTTCGTCGCTGACCTGTACAACTTTGGAGCTCTCTTGTCATATATTATTGTGAACATTTCGCTGATCGTTCTTAGAAACAAGGAGCCTGATGCATATCGAGCCTGGAAGCTTCCCGGTACATTGAAGATTCAGAGGCGCAAAAAGACAATCCTTATTCCTGTCATAAGTGTCGTTGGCGCGATCGCAACTGCAACAATGTGGGCATTGGTCGTCGGATTCCATGCGGAAGGACGAATCGTGGGGGCGATCTGGCTTGCGATCGGACTCCTCGGGTTTGTTGCATTCAGAAGATCCCGCAAGATGAGCATCCTTGGAACCGAGGTCGGAAAGACCATTGCGCCTGGGGCATACATGATGAATGCGACTGTACTCGTCAGAACGCCTGAAGATGAGGACACGGTCGTTCAGGCTCTCAAGTACGAGCTTGATAGACGCTTTCGGGTCAAACTGTTGAGCATCGTTGACCCGAGGGACCTTGGGTTAAGCACCCATAGGATACGTGACTACTCTCAACTGAAGCAATGCCAAGCGCTTTCGTCAGAAGAATTGCGGCGTGTGGCCAGGAGGCTCGGCTCGGAAGGGTTTGAGGTTCTGGCGCACGTGGAAATTGGCTCTACCAGATCCATTGTGGAAAGAGAGATCGAGTCACGCGATAATGATGTGGTGGTGCTCATCAAGAGAAAGACGTTAAAATGGCACCTCGAAAAGAGAGAGGATACCGCCTACGCTGTCGCGTCAAGATATCCCGGGAAGCTCATGGTTGTCAGAAGGTATGATTAGTTTGCCAGCAGGCGTGGTGGTCATATTGAATATCTTTGTGCAGTCAAAGGAGTTGGACAGGGTCACAAAGAGGCTCTTGGCCTTGCCCGAGGTGAAAGACCTCCACGAGGTCACAGGAGAGTATGACATAGTTGCTACTATCGAGACCAAAGACATTGCCACATTCAGGGCGTTCATCAAGGATAAGATTCTAGCAATTGAGGGCATCCGGAGTACTGTGTCAGCGGTGATTCTGTACACGCACAAGAAGGACGGGAAGCCTGTAGCCTGATGCAGAGGAGAACTTCCCGAAAGCCCTCTGTGAAGATCCTAGTTCCAATCGCCACCCGTGCTGATAGGCAGCTGATGACGACGGCCCTCTACGCGCTATCTGCTTTCAGGGATCCCGAGGTTGTGCTTTTCCACGTCGTGGAGATGCCGAGCCGTACTGTGCCGATCGAGGTGATCTCGCACAGGGAGGAAATCGCTCTTGCCGACGAGGTTCTTTCCCCAACGGCAGAGTGGCTAGAGAAAGAAGGATACAGGACACGCAAGAAGATCGTCGTAGCTCGCGACGTTGCCGAGGCGATCGTCACTGAAGCGAACTCCGAAGACTACATGTTCGTGATCATGACGAAGCGCCGTCCCAAGAAAGGCCTTAGAGGGCTATTTCATCGCAGCGTGAGCGAGGCCGTGATCCGTGAAAGCAAGTGCATGGTGCTGACTACATTAACTAGTGAATCAAACGCACGGCAGGCTGCAAGAAACACTAAATAGACCATCAGAACCGTACGTGCAGACACAAGCTGTGGCGTTTGAGGGGACACATACGAGCATGTCTGCGACCGCGGGTGGCTCTGTTCCAGAGCCATAGTGTCATTTTCTCTCTCGCCTCGAACGTCATACCGCACCTGGTGTTGTGTGCTTGAGCAAAGAGATTGGAATCACTGTTGCCAAGAAAGAGGACCTATCCGAGTGGTACACTCAAGTTGTCACGAAATCGGGCCTAGCTGACTATGCCAACGTCAAGGGGTTCATGGTCCTCATGCCACATGGGTACTCGATCTGGGAGAAGATCAAAGAATACCTTGACAAGCGGCTCAAGGCCATAGGTCATAGCAATGCCTACTTCCCAGCTTTGATCCCGGAGAGTTTCCTCAAGAAGGAGGCTGAGCACTTTGCAGGCTTCACGCCCGAGGTCTTCTGGGTAACTCTCGCAGGAAACGATAAGCTTGGGGAGCGACTGGCTGTGAGACCCACTTCTGAGACTGTCATTTATGACTCTTATGCGAAATGGATCAGAAGTTGGAGAGATCTTCCGCTTCTGATCAACGTATGGAACTCAGTCCTCAGGGCCGAGATCAAAGCCACGAAACCTTTCATGCGAACATCAGAGTTCCTGTGGCAGGAAGGCCATACAGTCCACGCGGACAAAGAGGATG
>Ga0209725_1001430_pt1 | contig 13384 bp, 7 predicted proteins | sample I18A1metaG_FD_184145 | JGI IMG/M metagenome (GOLD analysis project Ga0209725, IMG submission 184145) | Lake sediment bacterial and archeal communities from Gulf of Boni, Indonesia to study Microbial Dark Matter (Phase II) - ​I18A1 metaG... | ecosystem: Environmental > Aquatic > Freshwater > Lake... | reverse complement strand
CATAATGTTGACAAGGCAAATGCCACTCCGCTTAACACCATCTTCCTTCCAAAGTACCAGTAGAATCCGAGAATCATGAAGAAGAGGACAAATATGTCCAAGGTTGCTATCCGACTATGCACAAAGACGAGGTTGTCAAAGCTAAAGAGAAATGTTGCTATCAGCGACAGCAACCTGTCGCCACTGACTTTCTTCAGTAGCAGGTAGAACACTAGTATGGATAAGGTCCCGAACAGCACGCTTGGAAGCCTAAACCCATACTCATTGTTTCCAATGAACCACATCGAGAACGCAATTATGAGTTTGGCAAGTGGGGGATGTTCGTGATTGGGATCTAAGCCTTTCACAGCATCAGGGTATGGAGGCTTTCCTTCCCCCCCAATGCTTTGGGGCAAACCCAAGATGTTTCGGGCAGCATTCACGTAGTACCAATGACGGATAGCGTCTGCCGCTACCTCTCGTCGAATATCAGGCTGCCCTTTGGCATGTCCAACCACACGAGTCTTAGCGCAAGACTGATTGCGAGCAAGTAGACAATAGCCTTGTCGTAGGAGTCCTTCAAATCAAGGTCGACGTGAAAGCTCCTGCATGCCCAGCTCAAACCGTACTTGATTAGTCTTCACCTCCAACACGCGATCTCCTGTCACTTGGTCGGCTCTTCCCCCTTTCTTCTGGCTGATCGAAGAGTAGCAAGCAAGGCCAATCCTACAACTGTGAAAGCAACTAGAAGTGCGAAGTCCACTGTCCAATCGGCAGGCTGTTCAACGGTCTTTGTTGACGTGACGGTCACAACGACCAGAGGCACTATCTCCAAGCTTTGCGAAGGGAGATAGGCAGTTGAGATCTTTGCCTGCGTAGTGTCATTTGCAAAATAGTATGTGATTGCGGCATAGGACTTGTAAGGACCCAGAGCAATGTCCTTGGGAATGCCGAAGGGAATCGTGTAGGTTATGCTTTGGCCGGGAACTAGAAGGTTGGTCCTCTCGCTTCCTCCACCATAGACATATGAGTTCTCAGGCATCCAAGCGAAGTGCAATCCGACGAACTCAAGCGTCAGCTGCTTTCTTCCATCATTGGAAAGAGTAATGCTGATTGACGACATTTCCCTTCCCCGTGGAAGAGTATTTCCGTCATTCCAGACCCATTTAACTGAAAGTCCTGTTTCCTGTGCCCGAATAGGGGTTAACAGAAGCAACAGAAAGAAGATGGTGATCAGAATGCACGGATGCTTCAAGCGATGACGCCTCAGCTGACGATTGCATATAGTCTGTTCGACTGCATATAAGAGATTCCAAGATTTACTTGGCGGAATAACTATCTGATCCTTGCAAAAAGATCTTCAGTCCAGACCTTAAGCTTTCCCGGGTACAGCACCATCAAGAAGAACAGCAACCATATCAACTGTCTCATCGCGGAGAACGCCTGCACCGGGCTACTTGCCACCAAAGGATTTCCAAGATTCAGTTGAGGAGTGAACCACAAGACTATGATTAACGCATTGAAGACCTCAGCCAAGTAGAACAGCCAGAGAGGTGCAAGAGGCATCAGGACCAGAAAAGGCAGAATCATCAGAGCCATCTGGGGTGGGCAGACATACGAGCTTATGAGCCAGGCCAAACTCATCAAGAATGATCGTTCCAAGATTCTGGAGGATTGTGAATCGTAGTTTTTCTTGATGGTTCCCGCTATTCCCTTGTAGATCAGATATAGCAGGACCAACAGGCTGGCGTAGTGAGCGTTCGGATCCATTTGATCGAAGAGATAGATCAACCACGAGTTCTCAATCCCCCAGGTCATGTGGTGTCGCCAAGTTCCGAACCACACATCATACTTCAAGATTACGAACGGCGCATTCAGAAGCGCAAAGACGCCGGCTGCAAGAGCAAAGAACACGAGCCTCGCCTTCCAAGTCTTCTCCTCAAGAAGATAGATCGGACCTAGAACCGCAGGATAGATCTTAGAAGCTATTCCAAATCCCAGACTGATCGCGGAATAATGTTTCTGTCCACGGAGATAGAAGTAAATCGAGAGAGCCGAAAAGAAGACCGCGAATATGTCCCAATTATATATCGTGAACATGATAAACGCAGGTGTTACTAGAAAGTAAAGGAACATCCTTTTCTTGTCAGCTCCTACTAACTCGCAGAGCTTGTAGACAACGGCTACTGTTCCCAGCGCAAACGCGATCAACACAAAATACATCCCGAAAGAGTAGAAAGCCATGGAGATTCCAAAGTCACCTGACATCGACCTGCCAAAGTATGAGCAGAGATACGTGAAGAAGCCTACGATCACAGGGTATTCAAAGACGTAATCGTAGTAGGGGATCCCGAGGCGGCCTTTCCCCACACCTTCTCTCCAGAATATGCTCGCTATATCCGTGTAGTGGTTAGGCACTATCATCGGGAAGTGCTCCCAGAAGCCGAAAGCAAGTATTACCCCTGAGACAAGCAGAATCTCAGCCAAGTCTTTCGGAACTAGTGAGCCCCAACTCTTCTCAGTCAACAAGACTCCCGCCCGACTAGTTCTGAAAACTTATATAAAACAGGTGGGAGTCGCAGAAACTCGATTCTCAGCCTCTTTTCCTCATCTGTCCGAGACTACGAACCTAATCAACCGGCGAAGAGAAGGGGGTTGTCAAGAATCTCTAATAACAATATGCCCCGGGAATTCGTAAAGAGACTCTTCCGTCGTTTGCTGCGGCCTTTCGAAGGTGAAGATGCAGCTCTTTATCTTGCGAGGCAGATCTTCAGGTTATCTATGTGAAACAGTCCTCTGTTGTATGCACTGTAGAAACCGATGCCTCCCCAAGTCCCGATTGACCATGTTTGGTCAAAGGCCGAGCATATCAGGTAGCCGTCTCGGTAGCATTCGAATTGTCCACCGTTGATCACTATCTTGATGTGCGTCCAAGCTTGAAGAGGAATGACTCCGTTCGCGGACTGGGTCCCTAAGATCTCATAGCTACCCCACCCGTTTTGCTTAAGGAAATAGCAGGTCCAGTCCTTTGTGCTCGTCAACCTGACTGCATAGTATTCAGTGTCGCTCTGCATTCTGAATGTGATGAACGCCTTCTGCCCTCCGGGATTGTCGAATAGTATATCAAACTCTACGGCCCCGTTCGTGAAGCATCTCATGTCAGGTTTCGAGACGTAAGCCGAGTAACAATTTATATCTGCAAATGGAGCGCCGTCGGCTAACTCGCTGGGGTGGTCAAAGAGCATTGACGGAGCCGACCTACCTGAAAAAGTGTCTCGGCCAGGAGATCCTCTATATGTCGTCCATTGGAAACCTTCCGGAATCCTGAAGTTGTCGATGTAGAAGGAAGCGCCATAGTAGTTGTTCTGGAATCCTATCCCGCCCCAGCATCCTCTTTGCCAAGTCTCATCGACAGCCTCACAGATGAGTACTCCATCCTTGTAGGCCTGGAATCTCGGGCCGCCGACCGTGACCACAACATGAGACCAAGCCTGCGTCGGAAAGACACCCAGGTCTGATTGTGTGCCTAACGTCCGCCAGTTTCCGCATCCAAAATACCTGGCAAAGTAACATCTCCAGTCCCTCGTACTTGTAAGTCTAAGAGCATAGTAGGTGTCTTCGCCTTGCATTCGAAATGTGAGCATAGCGCTGGCTCCGCTCTCTCTCATGGTTTCGAAGTAAATGTCAAACTCAATCATTCCCTCGGCAAAGTTCACTGTCATTGGGTTCGATAGGAACAGAGCAGTCGAGGCCTGATCTTTGAAGGCGCCGAGTTCTCCTCCTGGGTCAGGATGAGTCATAACGAGAACCGAGCCTCTGCCTCCTCCAACCCTGATCTCAGGGCCTCCTCGGTAAGTCGTCCAATGATCAGATAACTGGCCCCCAAAGTCATCGAAAGCAGTCAGCCCGTCGAAGGCTTCAAACCAGACAGCCGTGAAGGGTTGCCCCTCCGCAATCCTAGTAATAGAGGTGTTCGAGACAACAAGCAGGCTGAGAAGTGCCGCCATTGCGATGAGAAAGTGCCTATTCATTTCTGATCCCCGTGAACAATCCTTTGAGCCGTATTTAAAGGGTTATCTATTTGGAAGAAGCTTCGGTAGGTCCTACCTCTGTTTCCGGTGGAACTCTGTCGACACGCAAGCCATCAAAGAAGCGCTGTTGTCATGATGCCATTCTTGAATCCAACCTGTTCGCGCGCTGAAGAAAGTTGCATAATGTCCTGAAGCCTTCATGGTGAATCCATCGAAAGGGTTCTAAAGCTTGACTGGGCCGACCACTCCTTCTATTCCATCAGCCTTCTGGTGATTCTCGTCCGGCAACGAAGACGATTGCAAGTTGGCGATTAATCTTCTATAAACGCGCCATGAAAATTACATAGGACTTGTCGTTAACATTATATAGCCTATCCAAAGGTATAACCTTACTTCTGTGATACGTTTGGAGCCGATTTGGTATTTTCTAGGCTTCAACATATGCTTCCTCGCCGCCCTGATGCTATCCGGTCGATTCTTGAGCCAGATCGCCGGAAAACATGCGCTCAGGCGGCTCCTTCTAATCTTGTTGTCGGTATTCTTACTTGCCATGCTTATCCCTCAAAGAGCAGTCGCCACTGTTATTGTCGAGAGATATCTGCCTTCCACAGATCCCTCAGTGAGGGTGCCCTTCGGGATTGATGTTGCCATTAACAGTAGCTTTGTAGTATTTGCTGAGAAGCATTCTGGCATGATCGGCTTCATGGGCACAGGTCAGTGCCTTCTCAACGGTATCTACAACACAACTCTGGCTGAGTTCCGGCTGCCAGGAGATGACTGGCGGACAGCTGAACCTCGCGACGTCCAGCTTGGAAACCTCACTTTGCAGGTAGGAGGAGAACACAAAGAGAAGATGGTCTGGTTCACTGAGTTTGTTAGAAACCGTATCGGCGTACTAGATCTCACTACAGGACGCATGTTCGAATGGACGATTCCGACCCCGAACAGTGGCCCGATGAATTTGGCTATCGACCCGTATAACGGAAGTGTGTGGTTCGTTGAGTACCAAGCGAATAAGATCGGAAAACTATTCCTTCACATACCATCCCTCACTTGGAAGTTCGTGGAGTACAGCCTACCAACCCCCGAAAGCTATCCTACAGACATCTCAGTCGACCCAAACTACTGGACAGTGACTGGAACAGGTCCACAGGTGGGGAAGCACACCTATGTGTGGTTCACCATGCAGGCAGCAAACAAGATTGGGAGGGTGAATAGCCAGACGGGGCTCATCGATGAGTATTCAACTCGTGGCACTCCTTGGGGAATAATCGTTGATCAAGAAGCATTTGTTTGGTTCACGCAGAAACTTGGAGACAGGTTAGCGAAACTCAACCCCTGGACGGGAATCATAACTGAGGTGCCTCTTCCAGTTCATTCTCCAGGGAACGAGCCTCTTTACTTGGCAAACGACACAGATCGTTGCATATGGTTCACGGAGAGCGCCTCTAACCGAATCGGAAGATACATACCTGGGTTCAACGTGTTTCAGGAGTTCGTGATCCCGACGGACAGCTCCAAGCCTCATGGAATAGCTGTCACGCCGAGACTTTGGTCCGGGAGTGTGGGCCCCGGTGTGCATCCCGACCACGTGGGCAAGATCAATGTTTTCTTTGCGGAGGAAGTTGCAAACAAGATCGGGAAGATAGCGCTCCTTCTTGGTCCTTGGACAGCAAGCTCGGTTGGATGGGTATCCTCAGCAAGTACAACGACGTCCTCGGCAACAACGCTGTCAACGGGAGCGACGGCAAGCTCAACAGTAACCGCTGCCGCCCCGATGGTGACAGCCACTAGAACCACAACATCAGTAGCCGACGCAACAGTGACTATACCTGACATACTGACAATTCTTGAAACATCGACGACGAGTACATGGACGAAGACAACAACTTCGACCTCAATAACAACCACAACATCGACCAGCACATCAGTAACAACCACAACGTCAACAACGCCGACTACCACAACGCAAACCTCAACTTCAACATCGACATCGCTGACTACGACGTCGACAACAACGACGGCAAGTACGACCTACACATCCACAAGCTACTCTCCCACGATTACTACCCTGACAACCCTGAGCACAACTTCAACGTACCTGACAACGACGACCACCACAACAACTCCGACCCTATCTGTAACGTCAGTGATCCTTCAGACGACAACACTTACTACGTCTGTGACCGTAACTGCTACTCCTTCAAGGGCCTGCGTGATTGCCTCTGCGGCGTATGGCTCGCAGCTAGCTCCAGAAGTCCAGCTTCTGAGAGAGTTCAGAGATGGAGCGGCAATGTCAACATTCGCAGGCGCTCAGTTCATGAAGGCTTTCAACGCGTTCTACTACTCCTTCAGTCCGAAGGTAGCTGAGCTTGTGGCTGGGAATCCGACTCTCCAAGCTATCGTCCGAGTCCTCATTTATCCGCTCGTCGCCTCACTTCGTGTAACGACATCAGTCTATCAGCTCTGTCCGCAGGTGCCAGAGTTGATGGTCATGGTTGCGGGGATCCTTGCGAGTGCCCTGGTCGGTGTAGCATATGTTTCACCAATTGTGATTCTGCTGAAGGCGTTTCGCAGAAGGGTGATAGCTTTGGGAGGTGTTTAGTTTGGAGAGCATCGTCGGCTTCACAGGCTTCAACGTATGCATGTTCGTAGCCCTATTTGCGACGGGTTGGTTGAAGTGTCCGAGATTCAAGTTGTGGTTTAGAGGACTGAGCCTAGTAGCCTCATCAGCATTCCTTATCGGGCTGCTGATCCCACCTGTCAGTGCTGCTATGATCGCCGAGTACTGGCATTCGACGGGGCCGGCACGTCCATGGGAGGTTGCCTGCGACGTTTCGGCGAACCGTGCGTTCTACACAGCGCAGATGAGCAACCGGATCGGACTTGTCGAATGGGGTGCAGGGAAATTCACGGAGTGGACAATTCCAACCCCAGGCTCCAATCCCTGGGGTATCGCGTTGGGGCCAGAGATATACACAGACACAGGCACATTTGTCTGGTTTACTGAGTCAGTCGGAAGCAAAATCGGCAGGCTAAATCCAATCACCGGAGAATTCGTCGAATGGCGAACAACCACGCCTGCAGCAGAACCTCGCGATATTGCAATTGACAGGCCCAGGCTGACTGTATGGTTCACGGAGTTCATGATTAATCGAATTGGAAAACTAACCTACTCGGGTGGAGTTGGATGGCAGATGACCGAGTATCAAATCCCACCGGGGATGGGGATCAGCGGACCACATCACCTAGCGGTAGACAGCGATGGAATAGTCTGGTTTACTGCTATCGGATCGTACCACGTAGTACGCTTCAATCCTTGGAAGGGAGAGTTCACAGGCTACCTAGTTCCGTCTTCACCGAACGGAGTAACGTTCGACCAGGATGGATTCGTGTGGTTCACGTCGATCGGAACCAACATGATTTGCCGTCTGAACTGGTGGAAGAACGAGACGGTTGGCTGGGTGGTACCGACGGGTGGATCGAGCCCCAGCCAGATAGTAGTTGACCAAGACCGTAACGTCTGGTTTACAGAGTTCGCCACATCCAAGATAGGAAAGTTCGTTCCCGGAACTGGCAACTTCCATGAATATCCGACTCCGACTCCGGGCGGCCAACCATACGGAATCTGCATACATTCCTCAGATACTATAGTGTTCACTGAGGCGCAGACAAATAGGCTTGGAAGGGTCTTCCAACCAGCGTGGATGGCTGGAGGAGTAGACACGAAGACTACAACCGTGGACTGGATAAGCCATGCGTCTCCGACATCAACGGCAGCTGCAACGGTTTCGGCAAGGACTACTGTATTTCCGACGTCCCCGACTATCGCAACCGCGTACACCACCTCCACTGCAACAGCTTGGTCGATAACGAGTTCTACAGTCACTGAAACTAAATCGATCTTGTATACTAGCTCAACAACAACAAGTACGCAGACATCAACAAGTACAACCATAACCACAACGACAACCACAACTACGACTTCGCAGACCTCAACAACGACAGAGACGGCTACAACGACAACAACCACATCCACAACGACCACATCGACAACTACTGAGACCTCCTCCTCGACTACGACTGTGACTTATCCTACGACCACGTTTTCACCTACCTTTACGAGCATGGTTGTTACGTCATGGACTTCGACTTCCACGAGCTTTAGCACCTCGACGACCTATACAACGGGGACATCCACATCGACCTCTATCACAACCTATCTCACGACTGTGACCGTCACACCCACTGTGCGCAGATGCTTGATCGCCTCGGCGGCTTATGGATCAGAACTGGAGCCAGAAGTGCAGTTCCTCAGAGGGTTTAGAGACCAATCCGTTGAAGCAACATTCGCGGGCAGTTCCTTCATGAGGATCTTCAACGCGTTCTACTACTCCTTCAGCCCGGCGGTAGCCTCGTCGGTCACTCAGTATCAGATCCTGCGAGAGGTGGTGAAGATTCTTCTCTATCCGTTGGTAGTAGTGCTTCGGTCAGCATCATCGGCATTCGGCGTGTTCAGCTTCACATCAGAGTTTGGCATGGCAGCGTCTGGAGTTGCGGCATCGGCGCTGATTGGGCTGGTCTACGTTACTCCGCTCGCAATCATCGCAAGCCTATTTTCAAGGAGACTTAGAAAACACTAGGCGAACTGAAGGATCGCGCGTGTGGTTTGCTTGTGGTCAGCGACTTGGCTGTTGCTCTTCAACGCGGGCATGATCGCGCTTCTCGCCTGCAAGCACACTAAGATCGCGCATCTCCGAACGCGGACACTGCTCGCAGCCGTATCTCTGGTCAGCTTAGCAGTACTGATGCTACCACCCGCCAAGGGAGTGATCGTTTACGAGTATGGATTGGCCGGGACACCTATCCCTTGGGGAATAACTGTAGACAAGAATGGGGTTATATGGTTCACTGAACAAGGCGCCAACAAGATCGCGCAAATAGGCGTCGAATACCAAATACCGACCCCGGGCAGCGTGCCTTGGGGCATAACCGCAAGCAAGGATGAAGAAGACATCTGGTTCACTGAGGAAACGGCAGGTAAGATAGGTCGATTCGTACCTTCTCAGAGTTGGTTCTACGAGTGGTCTCTTCCCAAGCCTGAAGAATCGCCCAGGCCAAGAGGCATAACTATGAACATAACGAAGATGTCTATCAACGCAGGGAAGACACCAAGGTATGATGTCTGGTTCACCGAATTCGGAAGAAATCGGATCGGCCACCTACATGGAGAGGACGCGCTTAATGTCAGATTCTCGTTCTATACCATACCGCTCCCACCAGGAGAATCACCTTGGCCTGCGGGGCCAGGAGCTCAGCCTCTCTGCATAGCTATGAGTCCGATCGACTATTCGATCTGGTTCACCGAATTCAGAACGAACAGAATCAGCTCCATCAAGCTTCTTGAGAACGGAACAGCGTTGTTCAGACACTACCCCACAGGAGGAGACAGCGGACTGTGGGGAATCGGAGTGGATCCGGACGGATTCGTATGGGTTGCGGAAAGCAAGAGGAACTGTATCGGACGGCTGAACCCAGTCTCTGGTGAATATGTGACATTCGCCATTCCGACCGGGTACTCCGAACCACGCGAGTTAGCCCTAGAGACAACAACAACTCCGCCATACACAGTCTTGAACGTGTGGTTCACCGAATACAATGGAGACAAGATAGGCAGATACGATCCAGGACTGAACGTATTCTTTGAATACCCGATAATTTCCACCGGAGGAAAGCCCCACGGCATCGCGATCTCCGCAGCCTACGGAGCGGTATGGTTTACCGAACCATTTGCTCAGAAAATCGGAACAATATACAGCTGGTACGCGCCCCCTTATGTCACCGTTACAACAGTTGGGACAATAAGCTCAGCTCTCACCACGAGCCAGACGTTAACACCGAACCGAGCTGGGACGAGTTCCAGCACGGTTTCTACTGGTGCGGTGGTATCTGGGGCAGGCGGGGTCGGTGCATCTGTGACAACGGTGACGAGAACATATACTTTCACAAGTAGCATGTTCCAAATGACAAGCACAAGCATCTTTAGCTGGACAATAACCTCTTGGACAACCTCCTACACTGATACGACCACGACAACGACTGCAACGCAGGTGATCGTAAGCGTCTCAACCCTGCCAACAACTACATCTACAACCGCTACTGCGACCTCAACCAGCGTCCAGACAAGCAGCCTGACAACTTCAAGAACAAGCACTATTGTCATCGCCTCAACTTCTCTCACAACAACCACACTAACCGCCACGTCGACCTCAAACTACCCAACGGTCACCGTCAGGCTGGGGAACACATCGTTCATACCCACCACGACGTTCTCACCGACCGTTACTGTAACCTCTGTTCGAACCTCAATGGTTCCCACGACCTACACGGCAACTTCGATCTTGACGACAACTTCAACCGCGATAACGACTGTTGCAGTAACCAGGCCGTGCGTAGTGGCATCCGCGGCATACGGGTCCGAGCTTGCTCCTGAGGTTCAATTTCTGAGAGAGTTCAGAGATCGGACAGTTATGCCCACGTTTGCAGGCGCTCAATTCATGCGCATCTTCAATAGCTTTTACTACTCATTCAGTCCCACCATGGCGCAGCACGTCAGGGCGAACCTGTATGGTGCAGCTGCAGCAAGAGTTCTCATGTACCCCCTTCTGCTCTCTTTGCGCTCTGCAGTTTCGGCTCTTCCCATACTGCAGGCAGATCCTGAGATAGGCATTCCATTCATGGGCATCTTAGCCAGCTGCCTCATCGGGATCTTGTATCTAGGGCCAGCACTCACGGTAACGAACATGCTCAACAGGCATCTAAGGCGGCCTCAAAGGTGACTGAAGTGGAATCAGCCCTATGTCTTGCTGGATTCACGATATGTGCGCTTGTGGCCTCGTTCTGCTGTGCCAAGTCTCCCAGAGGCGGTTATTTTAAACGTATAGTTCGAAAGGCCACAGGTATCATCACAATCTTGCTCCTTGCAGGCCTCGTGTTTGCGCCAACTCAAGCCACAACAGTTACCGAGTACGTGGTGCCCGGAAACCCAGGTCTCTGGGATCTCAGCGTTAATGGCACCGTCGTGGCTTTCACTGAGAGTGCTGGCAACAATGTCGGCTACCTCTTCTTATCCAACAACTCATTGCGACAGATCCCAGTGCCAACTCCCAACAGCTTTCCCATGGGAATCGCGATCGTTCCATGGACAAATGCTACGATAAGTGCAAGCGCGGTATTCACCGAAAGCTACGGAAACAAGATCGGAGTGATGGCGAGCAACTCAACTCGCAAGATCGCGGAATACACTGTGCCGACTCCGGGAAGTGGCCTGAGAAAAATCTTGTATGATCGTCTTCGTGACACCGTATGGTTCACGGAGTACGCAGCGGGCAAGCTGGGGAGCTTTTGCTTCACAGTGGACTTGGCGAATAAATATGGCGGAAGGTTTAGTGAGCTTCTGCTCCCGGGGGCAGGGATAGACTCAACTCCTGTGGGGATTGCTATAGGCGCCGACCTGACGGTACCGGAGCCTAGACGGCCCCATGTCTGGGTTGCGGATTTCGGGAGAAAAAGTATTGTGAGAGTTTACCCGGAAAGAGGGGAATGCAGAGAGTATTCCGTAGCGCCGTTTAGTCCATGGGATGTGGCAGTAGATGTCGATGGATTCGTATGGTTCACCGGTCAGAAGCTTGGAACGGATGTAAATATCATTGGCCGGCTGGACCCGGTCGCCTATGAACAAGGTAAATGGGCGTTCACAATATTCTCGGTTCCTACGCCGAACAGCGAGGTCCGCGACATCGAAATAGATGCGAGAAGGAACATATGGTTCACCGAGTATTCCGACTACGCCAGTAAAATAGGAAAATACTCCCCCTTAACCAACACATTTTCTGAATACCAGATCATTACGCCGACCGCAAAGCCGCAAGGATTGGCAATCTACACGGAACCCAGTGGCGCCGTGAACGTATGGTTCACGGAGTACGCGGGACGGAGAATAGGGAGGATCAGACAGCCAGAGGGCCCGACGGTCTCCACGACTGTGTATTCGATTACTTCGGCAGTGACAACGTCTTCGACCGTGACTACATCATTCGACGGGTTGAGGCCTAGGACTACAGGGTCATCAACAGTCATCCATTCCACGGCAACCGCAACAAACGCCTCTGCTCCGACTGCAAGCTCTACAATAGTTGACACGATGAGCGTTGTCATAACTTCGCCAACATACTGGTCAATGACGTACACTTACACGACGAGTACATCCTTTACGACGATGACTACAACGTACACAGTATCCCTGGTTTCTGTAGAGACCACGTCGACAACTACATCGGTAACCGCTACATACGTTTCGACCTCTTGGGAAAGCGTCACAACACTCACGACCGCAACTGCGATATCCATATCTTGGTTCTCGGAGACCACATCGACAACAACAACCGCCACACAGGTGTCAACCATTTTCTCGCCGACGGTAACGATGCCTACAACGACGACAGCCAGGGCGAACATAACCTTGTACTCTCCGACCGTGACACTCACTTCTACTGCCCTAACAGAAACCTCAACAACCACAACATCAACCAGCGCGACGACAACAACCTCGTACTCGCCGACAGTGACTTTGACATCGACGGCCACAACCTTCACGACATTTCTGCCCATACGACCATGCATAATAGCCTCAGCAGCGTACGGGTCAGAGCTCGCACCGGAAGTTCAGTCGCTCAGAGTATTCCGAGACATGAAAGTCCTATCGACCTTCGCTGGGGCACAGTTCATGAATATCTTCAACGCTTTCTATTACTCGTTCAGCCCGACAGTTGCGTCGACCGTTGCTTCATCACTAGCCCTAACAGCGGTTGTGCGCGTGTTGCTCTATCCACTAGTCTGGGTCCTTCAGGCGTCATCGTTGGTCTTCAGCACGTTGGCCCTCGCTCCCGAAGTGGGGATTGTTGTGACGGGAGTTTTCGGTGGTGCCTTGTTCGGAGTGATCTACGTCGCGCCACCCGTTCTAGGGATTAGCTACACGATCAAGAAGAAGAATAATATCAAGAACGTAGTGAAACAAGCCCTGTCTTGGCGACGGACAGGACACGGATAAGTTCAATTGGTCTCAGCTGGAGCTGTCTCAATGAGAAGAGGTTGGCTGCTTGCCCCTATAGTTGTGGGAATTATCGTTTCGTCTCTCGTCATTGGACAGGTAAAGGTTGCTTACGGAACTGATGTAAATCCTTCTGATGGAATTGTGAAGGGCGTCTGGAAGATCATTGAGAGCCCGTTTCTCGTCAAGAGAGATATCACCGTCCCAACCGATGAGAGCCTGACCATAGAGCCAGGCGTGACCGTCTACTTCGACGGCTACTACA
>Ga0209725_1001429_pt1 | contig 13388 bp, 12 predicted proteins | sample I18A1metaG_FD_184145 | JGI IMG/M metagenome (GOLD analysis project Ga0209725, IMG submission 184145) | Lake sediment bacterial and archeal communities from Gulf of Boni, Indonesia to study Microbial Dark Matter (Phase II) - ​I18A1 metaG... | ecosystem: Environmental > Aquatic > Freshwater > Lake... | reverse complement strand
AGGGCCTGGCCTACGTCGAGCTTGATGGCAATATTGGCGTGATAGGGAACGGCGCAGGGCTGGTTATGGCAACGTTGGACATGATTCACTACTACGGAGGGAAGCCAGCTAACTTCTGCGACGCTGGTGCCGGTGGTGCAACAGCAGAGAGGATTGAAGCCGCCTTGGAGATAGTTCTCTCAAACGATCGGACCAAGACGCTCTTCATCAATGTTCTTGCAGGCATAACAAGGTGTGATGATGTCGCCAGAGGAATCGTGGCAACTAGAGAGAAGGCACGAATCAAATTGCCTATCGTGATCCGTATGGTCGGAACGAATGAGGAGGAGGGTCGCAGGATTCTCGAAGAAGCGGGGATTCCGTTCTTGGACAGTATGGAGGAGGGAGCAAGAGAGGCGGTTGCCAGATCCCTGAGGTGACTTAATGGCGATTCTTGTAGGGAAGAATACGAGGGCAGTGGTTCAGGGAATCACAGGGTCGCAAGGCATGTTCCATACGAAGCTAATGCTGGAGTACGGTACAAAAATAGTCGCCGGAGTCACCCCCGGCAAAGGTGGGACAAATGTGTATGGCGTTCCGGTATACGATACGGTCAGCGAGGCAGTGGATGTGCACAAGGCTGACGCCTCAATAATCTTCGTTCCCGCTCCTTTCGCTAAGGAAGCTGCCTTGGAAGCTGCTGATTCAGGCCTCAGCCCTATCGTTCTAATCACTGAAGGGATTCCTGTCAGAGATACAATAGAGCTCTTGGCGGTAATGCGACAGAGAAAGACAGTGCTGATTGGGCCGAACACACCTGGAGCCATAACCGCTGACGAATGCAAATTAGGTATCATGCCTGCGCATGTGTTCTCGAAGGGAAGCATTGGGTTAGTGTCGAGGAGTGGAACCCTGACATATGAGATAGCTGCCGGGTTAACCAGGTCCAGGCTTGGCGAGACAACATGCATAGGGATAGGGGGAGACCCCATAGTTGGATTGACGTTCATCGATCTGCTTGAGATGTTTAGATCGGATGAGGACACGAAGGCGGTGGCGCTAATAGGAGAAATCGGGGGAAACGCCGAGGAGCAAGCTGCAGAGCACATCAGGAGGACCTCCTATCCGAAGCCTGTGGCTGCCTACATTGCTGGGAGAACCGCTCCTCCAGGGAAGAGGATGGGCCACGCAGGTGCGATAATCTCCGGGAGGACCGGGACTGCTGACAGCAAGATTGAGGCGTTGCGGGAGGCTGGTGTACATGTGGCTGAGAAGCCTGCCGATGTGGCCCAATTACTAGCCAATCCAATCAGATAGTTATCCCTGAGCGTACTAGATTTGACGATCGACAACCTAGGTGACTGGAAAAGAACTCACTACTCCACAGACATAGCGCCGCAGCTCGATGGTAGAGAAGTGGTCCTCTTTGGCTGGGTTCAGGACCTTCGAGATCTAGGCAAAATTCTCTTCATGACTGTCCGAGACAAGAATGGCATTGTTCAGATCACCGTTCCGAAAAAGAAAGCCTCGAAAGAACTCTTGGAGAAGATTTCTCGGATAGGGAAGCAATTCGCTGTTGGCGTGAAAGGAGTCGTTCACACAACAAAGGAAGCGCCTCAGGGTGTCGAGGTCGTTCCCTCGGAAGTCAAGATTCTGGGTGAGGTAAGTTATCCGCTTCCACTTGATCCTACAGGGCGGGTTCCTGCAGAGATTGATGTTCGACTGAACGCTCGGATCCTTGACCTTCGCAGACCCGAGCCGATGGCTATCTTCAAGGTGAGGAATGAGGTTCTCATAGCAACGAGAAACTTCCTTGACAGACAGAGGTTCGTCGAGATTCACACGCCGAGGCTTATCGTGAGTGCAACAGAGGGAGGAGCGGCGCTTTTCCCTGTGGAGTATTTCGAGGGTAAGGCGTACCTCGCCCAAAGTCCACAGCTCTACAAGGAACAGCTCGTGACCGTTTTCGAGAAGGTGTATGAGATAGGTCCCTTCTTCAGGGCTGAGGAACATGATACAAGACGACACGCGAATGAATTCACGTCTGTGGATATTGAGCAAGCGTTCTCAACTTCAGAAGATGTCATGAAAGCTCTTGAGCAGCTGATGTATGAGATCGTCGTCCATGTCACAGACTCTTGTACCAAGGAGTTAAAGGTGCTCGGAGCTAATCCTCTGGTTCCAATGCTTCCACTCACCAGGTACACGTATGACGAAATCCTTCGGGAGTTGAAGCTGAAAGGGCAAGAAGTGGCGTGGGGAGAGGACATTCCTACACCAGCATATCGCGCCCTCCAAGAGCTACGTCAAAACCAATTCTACTTCATCGTCGATTGGCCGACAAAGGCCAAGGCGTTCTACATCAAGCCCAGAGAAAACAACCCAGAGCTGAGCTATGGATTCGACTTCATGTATGAGTGGGTTGAGATCGCGTCAGGAGGCTCACGTATAGACCGGAAAGAGATGCTCGTCGAACGGCTGAAGGAGAAAGGCCTTAACCCAGACACATTTCAGGATCATCTCAAAGCTTTCGACTATGGTATGCCACCTCACGCGGGATGGGCGTTTGGCCTGGAAAGACTACTGATGGCTCTGCTGGGAATAGAAAACATACGTGAAGTGACATTGTTTCCGCGTGACAGGTATCGGCTGACGCCCTAGGCCCTACTTGGCGCCCAGCTCTCTCTTCTTCCATCTGAGACTGCTGCTGCGACATTTTCTGCATCTGTAGGCAGCAGCCGAATTTCGGACTCCGCAGCTTCGGCATATCTTGTAGAATAGCCGATGCCTCTGCGCCAACTGCTTTTTTGCTACGTCGGTGATCGGCATACTTCGATAGCACCTCGGGTTGAGTTCTCTTGCAAGAGTCCACTTAGATATACGTTTCGAGTGGCCCTCTAATGCGCGAATCCTCACAAGTCGCGTTATTCCCCAACCCAATGGGTCAGCCTGCTGCCAGGTACTGGATGTCTGATGAGGCAACTTCGTGGGAGACCTGTATTGAATCTCTGGAGGCGCTGGGCATAGACCATTGCTATTACTTCCAGCCAACTTCACAGAGATACTGGTGCCATCCGTGCGATAGCCTAATAACGAAAGGACAGCACAAAGATTGATCATGGTGTCCTTGTCTACGAATCGTAGAAAGTGGATTCTTCTCGTAGTCTTTCTTGTCGCGGTCGTTCTGGGGTTTCTGGCGGCCATTGTCTTCTTCTTTCCGCCGAGGAGAGAGTATGTGGTGCTTCGCGAGATCCCAGTCACCACTTACTACCTGAGAACAGGAACCTCTACGGCAACACTCAGTACGGTCACAGTCTTATCGTCAGCCTCTCTTTCCCGCTTCACGACGACATTGGTCATTCCTACAATAACTTTGACCCGATACGATCCGCTCACATTGAGTTTGACTGCAACAACGACTAATACTGTCGCCACAGTGATAGGCAACACCACATCTGCCCTTCTTGTCCGAACCCTTGTCTACACCTACGTCTTCACAACATCTGTTCCGGTACCCTTGGTTTATGGCATACCGACGGTCATAACCGAGACAACCACTCGCTGGACAAGCTTCAACACGAGCGCAATCCTTACGACAACCATCACGTTTACTGCAACAGGCACCTCAACCTACACCAGGACGGTCTGGACCACTGTAACGGCTCCCCCGGCAGCTCTAATCATTCCGACGATGACTCTGAGTCAAGCCAAGAGTCTTGCCGAGGTGGTCCTCTGCTCAGTCCTCGTGGCAGGAATGCTTGTGTTCAGATGGCAGTCCATCTCCCCTCACCACAAGCAGCAAAGATTCTAGACAGACTTTCCAGATCCCATGGTCTCCGGGGATCAAATCTCCAGTTAAACCCGCTTCAAAGGAAGGATCGAACGAGAGAGAACGAAGTCAAGGCTTGTCAGATCATATTCATCGTCCTTGGGCTTGGATCTTTGGACGTTTCATCTTTTCAGTAGCCCGTTCTCTGTGATAGTATACGAGTAGTAGCAGGGTAAGCTCATGTACTAACCCTTAAGAGCCCAATTGATAACTTCAGGTGGGCATTCCTTCAGGCGTGCAGTAATGATCAAAAATCCTAGCGCTTCTCAAGTTAGAGAGAGCAGCAGACTACTTGAGATATCGGGGCTCAAGACGACTTTCCGTACTTTCGCCGGGATTGTGAAAGCTCTGCAGGGAATTGATCTCAAAATGTCGAAAGGTGAGACGCTCGGTTTGGTTGGAGAAACCGGATGCGGAAAGAGTGTAACAGCTCTTTCGATTCTTAGATTACTACCCGGACCCAGCGGCAAGATTGTCGGCGGGGAGATAGTCTTTGACGGATCCAGCCTCACAGATCTGAGTGATGAGCAGATAAGAAAGATTAGGGGTAACAAGATCTCAATCGTATTCCAAGAACCGATGACATCACTTAACCCTGTTCTGAAAGTTGGAGAACAAATAGCGGAGGTCATTCTTCTGCACCAGAACCTCGATCATGAGGCTCTTATCTTGAAGATTCAGCGCATGAAAGAACAAAAAACCTGGTTAGAGTCAAGGGGACTAGGTCTTCTCTCTAAACTATTGAGACTTAATGAGAAGATTAGAGAGTTTGAGCAAGATTCTGACAATCGCACGAGGCCGTCAGCATCGGAAAGGCGTCAGGTGGCCGTGAACAAAGCCGTTTCGATGCTTAAGCAGCTGGGTGTCCCAGACCCTGATAGAGCAGTGGAACATTATCCCCATGAGCTCAGTGGCGGAATGAGGCAACGAGCTATGATCGCTATGGCGCTTGCGTGCAGGCCTAGTCTGCTCATCGCAGATGAGCCGACCACAGCCCTTGACGTAACTATCCAAGCTCAGATTGTTGAGCTTCTTAAGGAATTGAAGAGGAGAATGGATACTTCAATTCTCCTAATAACTCATCATCTGGGCCTTGTGGCGGAAATGTGTGATAAGGTCGCAGTTATGTATGCTGGTCGAATTGTTGAGTATTCAGAAACAATGAACTTGTTCAGGAGCCCGTATCATCCCTACACGAGAGGGTTGCTTGGCTCGATCCCAAGCACTACAAGGGTGAAAGATAGGCTCGAAGTGATTCCAGGATCAGTCCCTGACATGATTCATCCTCCGAATGGGTGCAACTTTCATCCCCGATGCAGATACTCTTCAGAGGTCTGTTCGCATATTGAGCCAACCCTGAGAGAAGTGGAAAACCAACATTTTGTTTCATGTTTTCTCTACGGGGAAGATCGTGATGAAGGTTGATAGCAGCTACTTACTTGTTGTGAAGGGCCTGGTCAAGTACTATCCGATATGGCGAGGAGTCTTAAAGCGAAAAGCCGGTGAGGTACGTGCAGTTGATGATATCGACTTCCAGATCCCGGAAGGCAAGGCAATGGGTCTTGTCGGAGAATCTGGTTGCGGAAAGACTACGGTGGGACGTTGCGTTCTTCGTTTGCTGGAACCCACGGCAGGTCACGTGATCTTTCAGGAGACTGACATAACAAAGCTCAATCCAGAGGATCTACGTAGTTTCAGGAGAAACATGCAGATGGTATTCCAAGATCCTCAGTCATCACTCAACCCTAGAATGACTGTGAAGAGTATTGTTGAAGAGCCTTTGATCTTGAACACATCTATGTCTGAAAGAGAAAGAGAGAATAGATTTGCAGAGCTTCTAGCCGTTGTTGGCCTCAACCCTGATCACGCGAACAGATATCCACACGAGTTCAGTGGAGGGCAGAGGCAGAGGATAGGTGTAGCAAGAGCGCTGGCACTAAATCCAAAGCTCGTCGTCTTAGACGAACCTACATCATCGCTGGATGTGTCCGTCCAAGCCCAGGTACTAAATTTGCTGCGCGACATTCAAGACAAATTGAAACTGACCTATCTATTCATTTCTCATGACTTGGCTGTCATAAGACAAATGAGCGATATGGTAAGTGTCATGTATCTAGGGAAGATAGTCGAACAGGGCAGGTCAAAAGACATCTTCACTGATCCAGTTCATCCCTACACACAAGCGCTTTTCTCGGCCGTTCTGGATGTTGGGACAGAACAGAAGAGAAAGAGGATTGTTCTTGAGGGTGATGTCCCTAGTCATGTTGATCCTCCTTCTGGCTGTAGATTTCATCCAAGATGCTGGAGACGAAGCAGACAATGTTGCGATGAGGCACCTCAATTGACTATCATGGATGGCGAACACAAGGTCGCATGCCACATAGCCCAAGACTATTAAGTACAGTCAGGATCTACATTGTGGACAGTGGTTTCACATGTTATCCAGAGATGAATATCTCAAGCTTCCACTCAATGAACGATTCATCAAACTCAGCAAGACTGAAGAGGAAAGAGCAACAGCACTGCACGAGAAACTTCCGTTAGTCGACCTTCACAGCCACATAGTCTTTCCCCACAGGGAAGACTTCAACCGTCAACGTGTCCGGAACTCAGGCGTTACATGCTTCATAGAAGCAGTCGCAGTACTTTCAGAGAGCTTTCATGATTCGGTGCGAGAACTTGGATCTGTCTTTTCATTCATAAGAAAGCAGGCAGGCATGGGTTTGGCCTTCTGTGCCGAAGATATCAGACGAGCCAAACGAGAGGGAAAGCAGGTTGTCATGGCGCAGTTCGAACCGCAAACCATCGGCCGCGACCTCAATAACATAGAGATCCTGAACGGACTGGGAGTCCGCATGATGCTGCTCACTTTCAACACTAGGAACTACATAGGAGATGGATGCTCTGAGAATCAGGACACGGGTCTAAGCTATTTCGGCTTCGATGCTGTGAAAAAGATGAATGATGTGGGTATCATGATAGACCTTTCACATTGCGGTGAGAAGACGACGCTGGATGCGATTGCTGCTTCAAGGGACCCAGTGCTATTCAACCATACAGGGGCCCGTTCTCTGAATCCGAAATGCAAGAGGCTGAAGACTGATGAATCAATGAAGGCACTAGCGGAAAAGGGAGGCTTGATGGGAATTTCGGCTGTGCCGAATCAACTTGCTAGTACGAAAAGACAAGGCATCAACGATCTGCTTAACCATGTCGACTACGCTGTGAAGCTTATCGGAGCCAACCATGTTGCGATAGGTCTCGACAAGGTATTTGGAGACCAAGTGGCGAATCATCGGAAAATGATGGCTCAGGGCCTCATAGATCCTGTCAAAGCTGGCATGGAGTTGAATGCAGATTACATGGAGGGCATTGAAAGTCCCGAAGAATGGCCGAACATCAGTCGTGGACTTGTGTCCAGAGGATACTCCGATCAGGAAATAGAGAAGATCGTAGCCGAGAACGCGCTGAGAATCATGGAGCATATCATAAAGTAGGTCCCCAAAGACTCTGGTCTGCGCTTCGCGAGCCAGCAACAACTCTATGTCCAAAGCGCTGGCAAAAAAGAACCTTGCGTGGTTACTCATGAGCACAAGAGAACTGGTCTTAGAGCGGTTCGATGAAAAATACACCCTATCTCTCCTACAGAGACTTGTTCAAATCCCGAGTGCATTCCCTCAGTACGAGGAAATCGCCTCTTTCGTCAAAGAGGAGCTGGAGAAGCTGGGACTGGATGTAAGAGTGTCAGGGGATAGCGGAAAAGACTGGAAAAGACCCAACGTGATTGGAACATATAAAGGCCAGGGCAAAGGTCGTACGCTTATTCTAACAGCACACACAGACGTTGTGCCACCATACGACCTGTCGCTGTGGAAGGTTGAACCATTCGCTGGAAAAATCATAGACGGCCAGATCTATGGAAGGGGCACAGCAGACACAAAAGGCAGCCTGGCCGCTATGATTTCCGCGGCCAGATCTCTTGTTAACGCCGACCTAGAACTCGAAGGAAACTTAATGGTCGTTGCTTGGGCAGGCGATGAATACACGCCCAAGGACGCGAAATACTTCGATGGCATGTCCTATCTGGCTATGAACGACCTCGTGAAAGGACAAATGGCAGTTTTCGGAGAACCATATGACCTACGTGTCACCTATATATCACGCGGAAGAATCTGGATTGATTTTGAGGTAGGCGGAGAGGCTTCCCACTCTGCCACAGGTAGAGGAATAAACGCAATCCTCAAATCAATCAAGTTGATAGAGTCTGTCTACCAGTTGCAGCTTGGCGAGCATCCAGTCACAGGCAAGGACACAATTAACGTGGGAACTATTCATGGAGGGACGCAAACAAACATAGTTCCTGACTCCTGCAATTTCACATTTGACATTAGATTCGGAGAGCATCTAACCACTTCGAAGATCGAGGAAATGATCAAGGGCAGGATCAAAGAAATTCAGGAGTCAGATCCAAAATTCGTCCTGCGTTCGATGAAGATTCCTGAGAGACGAGAACCTTTCGGCTTTCCTAAAGACTCTGCATTGAATTCGGCACTCATTAAGGCGGGACAAGAGATCGGAGTATCGCTCCAGTACGGAGGCGCCGTTTCGTTCGGGCCGGTTGCTGACTGGAAAGACAGAGTAGGGCTCACGGAAGGTTGCCTGTTTGGGCCTGGAAAGACAGGCGAGGCCCACGCAATCAACGAACACATCAATGTGAACGATCTTTACTCAGCAGCGAAAATCCTCTCTCTTGCGATACCCTACACTTGCGGCTTGCATTGAGAACCCGAAATGAATCGACTCGAAAATATCTTCTTTCACGTGCTGGGCCAATGTGCGGATCTTAAGGCAGAGGACGTTCTCATCGTTTCAGATCTCAAGTATGACAAAGCGATAGTTGATGCGATAAGAGCAGCAGCAAAGAGATTCGGAGCGCGACCGATCGCCCTGACGATCGATATTGATGTGTTATCTGAAGGATCTATCCCAGAATCAGTGCTGGCGTCGATGAAGACATCGAATCTAGTTTTACTTTGCACCCACGTCCTCATCCCTCACCGTATTAGAAGAGAGGCGGTGGAGGCGGGAGCTCGCTTAATCTCGATGTCAGGCGTTGACCGCGAAACAGTGAAGCGCTGCTTCGATGTTGACTACGAAGAATTGTCTAAGGTGACGAGGGCGCTAGCCGAAACGCTCCAGTCAGCGAAAGACGCCACTTTCAACACAGGGTCCGGTACAAACCTCAACGTTCGATTATCCGGAAGGAAATCTGTCTTCCTAGATGGAACAGCAAAGATTGGCGGACAGTTGAGTGCACTTCCAGCAGGAGTAGTCGCAGTAGCTCCTCTTGAGGGGACCGCCAAGGGGACCCTAGCAATTGATGCAAGTATCGCAGGAATTGGCATTGTAGATTCTCCGATTCGATGTATCGTGGAGGATGGGAGAATAGTTGACATCAGCGGAGGCAGAGACGCCAGGAAGTTCAGGAGGCTTCTATCTGAAGGGGGGCCAACTGGCTTCTGCGTCGCAGAGGTTGGTGCAGGCACAAATCGTAGAGCCAAGTACTCTGGAAATCTTCTCGAAGACGAGAGAGTATACGCCTCAGGGCACATAGGCTTCGGAGAAAACACTCGCCTGGGAGGCACGATTGAAAGCAAGATTCACATCGATGCAACCATGAAGCGACCTAAAATATGTGTCGACGGTCGAGAAGTCATTAACTTGGGTAAGATCAAAATCCCTGAGAAGTCCCAGTCACATCGAGACTAGGTCCCTCGAACCGCAATCTGCTGATAGAGCGCTCGCACATCATCAAGATGCTCTAAGTCTTCAACTACACTGAGTACTTCGTGGGCGGCGTCCCCAAGAAGAGCGGTTGTCAGACTAAGAAACTTTTCGACGATCTCTCCTTTGGTCAGAGGATTCTCTGGGTCTCCTTTCGGGTGGATGACGGTTGCCTCATACTTGGCGCCACCTTCCGCATTGACCAACACTGACGATGGCCAGGTTGCTCCCCCCTCGAATCTCCTTTGATATTGCTCGTCGAAGCTCGGATCGATCTCAACTCGAGCCTTTTGAAGCACATCGACAAACAACTGGTTCTGCATGTTCTCCCTCCACTGCGTAGGGAGAAGAGGCTTCTTGTGCAGGAGTGCGCTGACTGTTTGGTATTCGTGGCTGAAGATGGCTGAAACGTGGGATTGGATGTCTCTATTCGATCTGGTAGCTGAGTGAGTATTCGTTCTGATTATGACTTGGCGTATACCATTTGGGTTAAGATTATGTTCATGTGAGATTCGCAATGCCGCTTCGATCGACGCGTGTAGATACCTGCATGCTGGATATGGCTTGAAGTAGCATTCGTCCAGTTTGTACCGTTCACTCAGCTTGTCCATCAATTCCTCCAAGTTACCCTGATCACTTATGGCCTTGCACAGACCTCTTGATCCTTCTAGCATATCGGTTGAACCAAGAACTCCTTGCTTGGATAGCAATGCTGAAAACAGACCTCTACGAGCCTCGTGACCAGGTGTCATGTCCTTCTCATGTCCTCCTCTCCGCGCGTACTGTGCTCCACATATCTGAATCGATGAGGCGAGGCCAATAGCTCCTGCAATCTTTGTCTGATCCAGGTCGAGGAGCTTGCCTGAGGCTATCGCACTTGCTATTGGTCCGAGCGCCACAAAGTAGGGGATTCTGCCGACGCTCTCACTTGTTTTGAAGAGCGAATAAGCAAGACGAATATATATCTCGTAGGCCAGAGCCACAGCTGTAATAAGCTGTTCGCCATTCGATCCAATACATTCAGCCAAGGACAATGCTGCAGGAACTACTCGATCGTTGATATGTCCGCCAGCATAGTGTCCATCGCTGAAGTCTAGAAAGTTTGCAAGAACGGCGTTAGCCATAGCTGCATCAAGACTTGATGTCCTCTTGCCAGCTCCTATGATAGTTGATTGTTCGGCGCCCGAAATTTCCGGAGTCATATCAATTAGCGATCTGACCACCTGATGCCTCGTACCATATGCCCCGATGGCGATCCCCAATGCATCCAAGATTGCCAGCTTTGCCCTATCAATCACAGGACCTGGTAGATCATTGAATTCTGTTTCTTCGACGAACCTTCCCACTTCTATTGTATAATTCCGACCTGCCGCTGCGGACCTCATACTTTATGCACTATCCTTCTCTTTGTGTCTAAGTCATTCTTGGGTCAAGAGCATCCCTGAGCCCATCGCCTACCATGTTGAATGCAAGAACTGTAAGCATTATGGCAATTCCGGGAAATGTTGAGATGTGGGGCGCTGCTCGAAGGTATACCCTACCTTTACTTAGCATTGCTCCCCATTCTGGAGTTGGAGGTTGTGCTCCTAGGCCCAAGAACCCTAGGGCCGCCGCGGATAGAATGGCTGACGCTATGTTCAATGTGCTTTGAACAATGATTGGAGCGATGCAGTTAGGCATTATGTGACGAAATAGGATTCTGATGTCGCTTGCCCCTACCATCTTGGCAGCTTCAACGAACTCTTGTTCTTTGAAGTGCAACACCATGCCTCGCGTTAGCCTTGCATAGATTGGGATCAGGGAGATTCCGACAGCTATCATGGCATTAAATAGGCCTGGGCCAAGTGCTGCTATCACAACTATGGCGAGAAGAATAGGAGGAAAGGAGAGGAGTATATCCATCAGCCTCATCGCCATGCTGTCGGACCACCCCCCTTTGTATGCAGCCACGGCCCCTAGCGGAACTCCTATGGCAAACGCTACACCAACGGAAACGAGGCCGATGATCAAAGAGATCTGAGCGCCATAGATGATTCGACTCAGAATGTCTCTACCCAGCTCGTCGGTGCCCAGCACATGGCCTTGGGAGGGAGGGGCAAGGTTGTCCTCTAGAGTCATTTTCAGCGGATCATATGGAGAGATGACTGGAGCCAATGAAGCTGTCGTAATGAAGACGGCGAGCGCAACCATCCCCGCTAAAGCAAGCCTATTTCGCTTGAAGCGGTACCAAACTAGATGGAGTTCTCCGATCGATCTGACCTGTACATATTCGACTTTCTCTTTGATAGCCATTGAAGGTTCACTCATATCTGATCCTTGGATCAAGGTAGGAATATGACAAGTCAACCAACAAGTTGACCAGGGAGAAGACCGCTGCATAGATTAGGATCAATCCTTGAACAACCGGGTAGTCTCTGCTGCTTATTGAGTCGATCAAGAGCTTTCCCAAACCCGGGTAGGAGAAGACTGTTTCCACGACTATCGAACCTCCCAGCATTCCTCCGAAGAAAATCCCTGCAACGGTCACGACAGGGATCATTGCGTTCTTTAGCACATGTTTCCATATCACAGTATTCTCCGGCAGACCTTTTGACCTAGCTGTTCTGACATAGTCCTGTCTCATCACTTCGAGTACGCCTGATCTTGTCTGTCTTGCCACAGCTGCTGCAACGGCTGCACCTAGAGTTATCGATGGAAGAATAAGGTGACTTATGGTGCCCACGCCTACAGCAGGTAGCAAGCTCAGGTATACCGCAAAGAGCCACATGAGCATTAATCCAAGCCAGAAGGCCGGAGCTGAAAGGCCGAACAAAGCTACGAGCATACTTAGATTATCCATCTTTGTGTAGGGGTGTGTGCCTGACGCGACTCCAGCAAGTATTCCTATCGATAAGGCGATCGCTAGTGATAGACATGCCAGATTCACAGTGTTCAGATATCTATCTAGGATCTCCTCAGCAACAGGCCTTCCGCTTCTTATGGAGGCTCCAAGATTTCCGCGGAGAAGGTTCCAGAGAAAGGTCAGGTACTGAACGTAAAGAGGTTGGTCAAGACCCCATTGTTGTCTCAGGGATCTTATTGCCTCAGGACTTGCGTCCTCCCCCGCTAAGAGAACAACAGGGTCTCCGGGAACAAGACGAATTAGAACGAAAACAACCAGGGAGACTCCGAGAAGAATAGGAATCGTCATCAATAGTCTGCGGGTAACGTACTCTATCACTCAGTTCGGGCCTCAAACGAAAAAAGGGGAAAGGAGGATATTACGTCTTCTTTTCGACGTATACTCCAAACAGCCAGATTGTTTCGTCGTGTCGCATCTTTGCGTTCTTTACTTCAGACCTAGCCAGGTGGAGCTGGGGTTCATAGAACAAGAATATCCATGGAGCCTCGTCGAATAGTATCTGCGTCGCCTCACGGTAGGCATTCTTTCGCTTTGTGACATCTGTCGTGCTTCTGCCCAGATCGAATAGCTGATCAAACTTGGGGTTGCTGTAGAAGGTTGGTTCCAAGCCAAGTGGCGGCCATGCCTCGCTATGGAAGTCGTGAAGCGCTTGGTCAGCGTCTAGGTTGGGCAGTCCAAAGCCCACGAAAGCCAGTTCGACTGTGCACTTGTCCACTGGCTCGCTCTCTCGAGCCCTGAAAGCAGCCCATTCCGACGGCGCGATTTTGGCCTTCACTCCGACAGCTGCAAGATATGATTGGATCGCCTCTACGACCTCAGTGTCCATCAGGAATCTCCCTACACCATAGGCCAGCTCAACCTCGAAACCATTGGGATACCCTGCTGCGGCAAGAA
>Ga0209725_1001426_pt1 | contig 13410 bp, 7 predicted proteins | sample I18A1metaG_FD_184145 | JGI IMG/M metagenome (GOLD analysis project Ga0209725, IMG submission 184145) | Lake sediment bacterial and archeal communities from Gulf of Boni, Indonesia to study Microbial Dark Matter (Phase II) - ​I18A1 metaG... | ecosystem: Environmental > Aquatic > Freshwater > Lake... | reverse complement strand
TGTGTAATGATTTAGCGTCAACGTGGGCGCTAACGGAACGGTAAACGTTGCAAGCCCAAAGTCTCCCGTCGTACCTATCACTTTAACAAGATACGGTCCAGCCGCTCCGGATGCGACCGTGAACGAGCCTGCCATTGAGCCACCTGCCACCGTGCAGAGGGGACTCGAGATCAAGTTGCCCGCACCGTACGCGATGATAGTACATCCCGTATCTCCTGCAGCAAAGCCTGTGCCTGAGACGAGCACGGGGGTTCCGGGACGCCCAGAAGTCGGCAGCAAAGTCATCGAGGCCGTTTTGCTGAACAGCGCAGTTGCCGTATCAGCGGAGGGCGCCCCTCTACCAGTCACGGTGACTGTGTAGTTCCCGTTAGCGGCTGCAGCTGCGACCGTAAAGCCGGCCGTTATTGTACCATCAGCATTGCGTGCGCAAGCAGCGGGAGCACCCAAGCCGGCCGGGTTCGAAGCGAAGGTGTTGCAGGCACCAAGCGGAGCCGTTGGATCGAAACCGGACCCTGAGACTACTACTACTAACCCTGCCGGTCCATAGCTCTGGGACAGGACTATCGTTGGGTTCACGTTGAACGAGAGTGTCACCCCATCCAAGCCTGGAGTTCCTCTAACCCGAACAGAGAAACCGACCCCGTAGGTCGACCCGGCGCCAACTTTGAACTTGGCCGTTAGGACTCCGTTGGTCACTGTGCACGCCGGCTCACCAGTTTGGTCGATAACCAAGTTGTAGGGTGCCGGCGGTGCCGGGAACACGTCGATGATGCATCCAGTGTCAGTCACGAAGAACCCTGAACCCGAAACGGTAACCTCAGTTCCTGGAGTTGCAGGGGGACCCGTTACAGGGGGCACCCCGCTCGTGGGGTTGAGCTTGGCCGAGGCCGTAACCGTCAATGTTGTAGAGGAGTAGTCGCCCCTGCTTCCAGTGACCTTGATCGTGTACAGTTGGCCTCCAGCTGTGTTGGAGATTATGAAGAACGTTCCAATCAGGTTGCCTGCTCCATCGATCGTACAGCTCGACGAAGCTGGTTGGAACAGGTTGCTAGGGGTCGGAGTAAGAGAGCAGGCTCCAACATCCAGAGGCGAGAAGCGCGGAGGCGGAAGAAAAAGCGTCACCGTAACAGCTGTACCAGCCACATAGGGACCTGCAGACAACGCGAGCGTCGGAGAAGCTCTTACTGTGAATGGAATGGCGGTATCGGCAAAGTCTCCAGTCGATCCGGTAACCCTCAGAGTGTACGCCGTGCCTATTGTTGCCAAAGCGGATACAGTGAAATTAGCCACTGGCTGCTTCCATGGCCCGACAGTCCTCATTGTACACAGTGGCGTAGAATCATAGAGCGGCCCGCCCCCAGGCGGAGCAGTGGGTGGGGTGACCGAGACCGCGCATGAGGTCGAGGAGTCCAATAAGCTGAAGCCGGTACCCGAAATACTCACCAGAAGCCCTTTTGACCCCGCGAGCGGATCCACTATTATCGTGGGTCCAGCCACGACGGTAACATCCCCCGACGCGGTGTCCCCGTTCAAACTGTTACCTGTGATGGTTACCCCCGGATAGAAGGCTGCGCTCCCAACGGGCGGGATGAATCCTCCCGACATCTCTCCGTTGGTAACTGAGCATGTAAGTTGGATATCCCCTGCAGGGTCGCCGGCGTAAGTGCAGCCAAACGATGCTGGATCAAAGCCCCAACCATGTATGTAGAGGGTCTGCGTCTCCATCACCACAATCGGAGACGTCCAAGGACCCGTGCTACTCAGAGAAAACCCGATACTCTGTGTCACAGTGAAGGGCTGCACAATAAACTCGGCAGGCGCGTTTGTGCTAAGCCTCCAAGAGTATGTGAAAGTCTGGCCAGGCAACGGGTTTGCCGATGAGATCTCCGACGGAGCTCTCACTTTGAAGAATCCAGTTATTGACCCCAATGCCAGTCCATTTCCTGCTACATTGCAGACGGGCGTCAGGCTAGGAGAGAAGAACTTCGTGTACGTTGAGCTCAGTGAGCAGGTAGCCGGAGTTGGAAGAGCGGCGGTGCTGTGGCCGGCAAAAGACACAAAGGTACCAGGCGGACCAGCGGCCAATGGAGGAGTGTCCCACACCACCTGGGCTTGAACTGGCGTCGGGACGAGAACCGAAGAAACAGAAACGAAGAGCGCTGAGGTGAGCAACAGCATCAAAAATAGGGAATTGACCCTTCGATTGGTCAACATGAAACACGCAGTATTGATGTCGCGACCTCGAGATATTTAACCCTACATATTCGGACGAAAACCCCCGTAAGCATAGAACAATCGATCGTTCGCCTCTGAGGTCTTAGCTGTTGCGTTGAAATAGCGTACAATTGTCATTTTCATGTCAATATCGTGTTTTGGATTACACAACAGACTACAATAATGAAAAACCGCTCAACATGCCTCTCATGCGGCACGGTCTCCCTTGTTCAGCTCTGTACTATGAGTGGCGCTGATCACAAGCTGCATGATGAGCCCGGGAACTGTCGGTTCGCGGATGAGAAAGCTAGCCGATTCCCACCCGAAACCGCAGCCAAGTTCGTGCAGCGCAACCTGCCCGAACTCATAGCGGAACTGTTGAGTAAGGGCAGATATCTTCTTGGACAATCCGGCTTTGCAGTTCACGCACTCATGGAACGCGACTCGTCTGAATCTCTCATGAAGGAGTCACGAATGCACGCAGCACGATGTTCGATCTTATGTTGACCGTTGTCGTGTAAGCGACGTAGCCTGCCTTGGTTATCTTCACAGTGTGATTCCCCGCCTCTACGCCTGAGATGACCAGTCTGCCATACGAGTCCGTCAAACCTACGACGACACCATCCAAACGAACCGTAGCACCCGCTAGCGGCGCTCGCGTAGTACTGTCGTACGCAAAGACAGTAAGTGTATAGGTTGGCAGTCCGTAGACTGCGGTCAAGGCCGATTGCAGGTTGTATGTGAAAGTGGGCGCCCTCGAGACAACGGCACTCGTCCCGTCTTGCCACGCAAGAAAGTTGTACGAGACCCCGCCAACCAAGATGGTCCACGGAGCAGCAAACGTGTGGCTGCCCGCGGGCAGGAAGAACGGGGTAGTCTTGGGACTCGCATAGTTCGAATCTACTACCACCGAGACAGCCAGTGGCACATCATGATTGGTCTTCGCGGTTATCTTGTACTGAGTCTGGTAGTTGGCCGTGAAAGTCCTGGGGGACGTAGGGCTGACCGAATGCGACCGAGCTCCTCCATCACTCCATGAGAGCCAAACATATTGTATAGCCCCACCGTCGCCGCTCACAGGAGACAGCGCTTCTATCGTATGTGACGAGCCACTGTTCCACCAAGGAGTCGTGTAGGGCGTTGTCTGAGCGACACCACCCACCTTTACGAACCCTGCGCCAGTCGCCGGAGACGAAGTAATGGTATGCCTGTACTGAGTCCTGTAGTTGCCGACGACGTTACCGGAACCAGACACGGTTATGGGGTCGCTCTGCAGGGTTGAGAGGCCATTCGTGCTGCTCCAGACATACCGCTTGACATTCGCAGTCACAACAAGTGGCGACTGGAACGCGAATGTGTGGACGGAGGAATCATCCCACCAGAGCAGTTGAGGAAGACTGCTGTAATCCGTTCCATCGATCTTGACAATTGTACCGGTGAAGTCGCCGGAGACACCATTCTGATTGAACTCAACTTGGTACTGAGTCACATAGTTGGCCGTTGCCGTCTTGGCAGCATCCATAACGACGGTGGCGTCTGTATACGTTCCTGTGGCGCCCGTCCAAGAGTCAAAGCGGTACCGAGAACCAAGAGCAATATCGGCGTACTGGTCTGTTGAGACATGAGCGGTATCGCCAGCGTCATACCAGCCTTCCCCTGTTGGGCTGTCAACGCTAGACGGGTTAGTGTCGACTGTCAGATAGTACTGAGTCACATAGTTGGCCCTTACGGTCCTTGCACCTGCGGGAGTCGTGTATGTACCTGATGCACCTGATAATCCATCATAACCTCCCGCCCACGATGACCAAACATACTGTTTGCCCGCTCCGCCCGAGACGGGTGTGGAGGCTGCGACCGTATGTGTCGTGCCAGGTTTCCAATAGAATGTGGCGGGCAAGTTCGCGTAAGTGAAAGTGTATGTTCCGTCAATGGTTAGAACCGTACCTGAAGTTCCCGTCATCGTACTGGACCGCCAAGTAATAGGCACACACTTGCCATAGCTGCCGGCGTCGTAGATGCCCTGGATCTGACTTACATCTAGCATGCGGTCGAAGATCTCAACCTCGTCTATGAGTCCATTGAAGTAGAAGCTCTCTGCCCGCCCTATCGTCAACGGCGCAGCTGCATCCGGAATAGGAGCGGAGATTGTCGTTTCTCGGACCTCAATACCATTGATGTAAAGACGAAAGGTGCTGCCGAAGCCGGGGTCTTCAATACTTGTCACCGTAAAGTGATACCACGTTCCCGTGCTCGGAGCCCAGGCCGGATATGCGACATTCACACCCGAACCGAGCGTCGGGCTGTTGACGTGAAAAGTTAACCCGGTCGTTGAGGAGTACCAGAAGATCCACTTGTTTACGCTTCCGCCGCCCTCATCGTGAGCGATGAACGGATCAGTACCGGTTACTACATTGAAGTTGGCCCACAGGTCGATTGTGAAGTCTGTCCCAAGATTCCAGAGAGCCCTGTCTGGGACCCGAACATAGCCTGTGGACCCATCGAAGCTAAACGCCTGATCAACCATACCAGCCGCGTACGTCGCACTTCCCTGCAAGACGCCGTCATTGCCCCTCACAACGTCGTTCGCATTTCCGTCGCCCGGCCACCAAGCAACCAAACCTGCAGGAGGCTGCGCACACGGAATTATTGCATAAGCCTGCGGTGGAGAGTTTGCAAGAAGAGAGCTTGCACCAATGAAAGCCAATAGAAGCAAGGTGAATACAAGTTTAGGCCTTGCAGTCAAGCCTCGTGGAACCTCATCTCCGATCTTATCCAAGAAACGAAGAACCTCCAGCCCCTCGAACGTCACGTTACAGTTCGTTCGTTGGACGTATTTCAAACCTTTGCGTGGCATTGTACCAATGAGTTAGTTTCTAGGCATCGCCATTCATTGTTATTGAGGCACTGGATAACATACGGCTTTCACGAAACCGCCGCCAAGTCCATGAAGCACAGTCTTCCTGAATAGTGGAACTCTTCAGCCGAACCAGCACGCGACTTCGAACAGTCCGGCTTTCCAGTTCAGGCACTCAGACGCGATTCAGGAATACACGCAGAAGGAGGTTCGAATTGACATTGACCGTTGTCGTGTAGGGCGAGTAGGCTGTACCCTTGGCTACCCTTACTGTGTGTGTCCCCGCTTCTACGCCTGAAATGACTAGTCTGCCCAACGAGTCCGTCGAACCTACAAGGACGCCATCCAAACGAACATTAGCATTCATTAGCGGTGCTCGCGTAGTACTATCGTACACAAAGACTGTAAGTGTGTAGGTTGGCAGCCCGTAGACTGCGGTCAAGGTCCCCTCTAGATCGTACGTGAAAGTGGCGCCCCTCGAGAGAACGGCACCCGTAGCATCTCGCCACCCAAGAAAGTTGTACGAGACCCCACCAACCAAGATGGTCCACGACGCAGCAAACGTGTGCCTGCCCGCGGGCATGAAGAACGGGGTAGTCTTGGGACTCGCATAGTTCGAATCTACTACCACGTTAACATTCAATGCGACACCATGATTGGTCTTCGCATTCACGCGGTACAGAGTTGTATATGTGGCTGTCACAGTAACGCCGGATGCGTGCGTTCCTAGATCTCCAATATAGTATGTGCCTGATGCTCCACTGAGCCCGCCACCGTTTACCCAACCTGAAAACACGTATCGTGTGCCAGGAGCGCCAGAGACGGGTGTGGAGGCTGTGACCGTATGTGTCGTCCCAGGTCTCCAGTACCATGTATGGGGCAACTGCGCGTAGGTGTAAGTATTTGATCCGTCAATGGTTAGAAGCACACTTGAAGTTCCTTCCATGTAACTAGTCTGCCAAGTGACGGGTACACATTTCCCAGCGCTGCCGGCGTTGTAGATATTGGAGATCTCAGAGCTGGAGAGGGCGCGGTTCGCGATCTCAACCTCGTCTATCTTTCCATTGAAGTAGAAGCTCTCTGCTCGTCCTATCGTCAACGCCGCATCTGCATCCGGAATAGCATGCGAATCTGTCGCTGTTGATTTCTGAACGCCATCGATGTAGAGGACGTAGGTATTACCGCTTCTTGTCACGGCGAGATGATACCACGTTAGCGTGCTCGGACTCCATGCAAAAGTTACAACATTGAGAGGACCGAGCGTCGGACTGTTAATATGAAAGGTTAGGCCGGTCGAGTCGTGCCAGAAGATCCACTTGTTTAAGTTTCCGCCGCCCTCATCGTGAGCGATGAAGGGATCGGTACCGGTTACTGTGCTGAACCTAGCCCACAGGTCGATTGTGAAGTCATTTGCCCCGAAATTCCAAAGAGGCCTGTTTGCGACCTGAACATAGCCTGTAGAGCCGTCGAACCTAAAGGCGTCACCAACCTTCCCAGCCGCGTACGTCGCACCACCCTGCAAGACGCCGTTTTCTTTATTCACAAATTCGTACGGATTATCGTCGCCCGGCCACCAGGCAACCAAACCTGAAGGAGCCGGCGCACACAGAGGTAATGCGTAAGCCTGCCGTGGAGAGTTTACAGGAAGAAAGCCTGACCCAACCAAGACCAAAAGAAGCAAGGTGAACACGATTTTAGGCCTTACAGTCAAGGCTCGTGGGACCTTATCTCCGATCCTATTCAATAAAGGAAGACCATCTAACCTTGTAGGGTCAACTTACACTTCCTTGGTTCCGCGTATTTCAAACCTTTGCGCGGCATTGTGCCCTTGGGTTACTTTCTTAGCATCGTGATTGATCGTTATTGACGCATCGAATAGCATGAGTAATTCATCCGGGTGAAACAGACGCGTACCAGGAAATGGACAACGTCGGCGCTAACCGATGCAAGCGAACCTGACCACGTCGGGTCCTCATTGCCAAGTTGGAATTCACCCAAGGGCTCAGACCGTCTTTCATGCAGTTCTCTGCTTTTTCTGAGTTCCCCTAACGAGCTCACGAGGCTGTGGTGAATGAACTTCATTACAGATTCGCGCGGGTTCTGCTCGATCATCCCATGGATCACTCCATCAAGTCTCATGAGGCCCGAATGTTCTTTGCCGAACGGGTGCAGCAATACATCAACCAATTTGGCTTCGAGCAATGTTCCCGTGTTGGGTACATGATGCTCGACGCTGAACGGTGATCCTGCACATCAGGTGCGTACTCAGCGTCGACAACCTTTAGCTGGTTTCATGGAACGTGGCGGAATAGGCTGGCCGTTCTAGTCCATCCTCGACAGTCCAAGAGGCCACTATCGTACCGAGCTTCGCGTTGGTCACGGCGCTTCCGTCTTCGAGGTCGAGCGCCCGCGCTGTATCATCTGCTCGTACGCGAATCCCTTCCAGTCGTAAGAGTAGTCCGAATCATCCCGGATCTCACCTGAGACCGTGATGATGCGGCCGCCCGCGGCCTCATCAATTCGGTGGCCGATTCTCGCTGAAGGAATTTGGCGTTCTTTTTTTGCTGATACCGCTGATCTACTAGCCGACCACGCCACAGAATAACGGGACCCAGGAACTCCCTCCTAACCATGCAGAAATGAACTCGTTAGAAAGAAAGCCTTGAGGCTGCTCGTGCTGGAGCAGCGGAATGGCTGGCCACGAAGTCATTTTGAAGGTGTTTCAATTATCGTGCGTTCTTGTCGGGAAATAACTCTGACAGTTTTCCACTTTCTTTCTCTACATTCTGGCGGAACTGCTGTTGGAGCCCGGTTGATACAGACGATGTGGCGCCACGCGGCTCGGTAAGGAGGATCCCGATCATGTCACGAATGTTGTCCATGCCTATCCTGAGAAATGGTGCCAGCCTGATCAGTCTCTCGATTACGGCCTGAATTGGAGACGTGCGTGGGTCTTTTTCCTTAGACCGTTTGGTCTCACGTTGACTTGCACTACCTCTGACCTTTCTCGATCGATGATTCGAATGTAGCTCATGTAGACGGACGTGGACTATGAATTGATTCATAGAAGGTAATGAAATACAGGACCGACGAAATCAGTCTACTTGATTGATTCCGAAAAGGTTCTTGAGGTCAGGAAGTTGGTCTGGAGATAGCAGCACGTACTTGAGCTTCTTCTCAGACAGGAACCTCCTGAGCTCGTCGTCTAAAGTCAGCAGTAGCAGGCCCAGCTCAACGGCGCTGGCGTAGAGTACGTTGTCTATCATGTCCTTGTGCCCCAGCCTATGCAGCCTGAAGGCTTCCTTGAAGATGTCAGAATCCTCCTCCACCCTAGTGTATCTGCCGCCCTCGATTATGCTCCTCAGGCCGAGGTGGAAGCTTTCGGGATTGAATATTGCAACCGATATTCTGCTTGCTACCCAGAGCGATTCGAGGATGCTGAACCGTGAATAGTAGATCCCAATTTCGGTCTCTGTGAGAACCTTGATGGCCTCCGGTGTCGCTCCGTGGACGTTGATTCCGAGCGTGGGCAGTATGAAGGATGTGTCAAGCAGGATTCTCGGCCGTTCCTTGCTGCTCTTCAAGGCTTATCGCCTCGACCTGGCTGGGAGTAAGCGAAGCGAACTTCTTCCCATGCAGCGCCAGCTGGACTGGATCTTGAACGCTTTCTAGGACAACGCTGTTCCCAGCGACCTTCAGAAGTACCTTCCCGCCCTCCTTGAGGTTGAGAGCCTCAACCACGACCTTGGGCAGGTATATGGCGTGTTTCTTCCCGACGTGGGCTTCAACTGTCAGAGTAAAAGCTCGTCACCAGACAAATCATGCCAAGTCAGACATTTAAGCCTAAGCCCGACCAAACGCCTCTTTCAGGGCAGGCAAGGAAAATCCTGGCTACGGGAGATCCATGCCTCAGCAAACTGGACGAGTGCCTGGGCTAGGATAGAAGCATCACCTACACGCATCGATCGCCATCCCATTAGGCCCTCAGTCCAGCTCGCCTCAAAACGTGACGACCAATTGTACAATTAGGGCTTTTTAACAATGATTAAGGTTCAAAAGCTCAAAATGCGACGCATTCGCTTCTTGGCAGCGAATGACTTCTTGACCAAAAGGGGTTAGGAGCCTTACCTCCTCTTAGAAAAGGGGACAGAAGCATAGCTAGGAAGACGTGGAAGAAGGTAGAGTAACTCACCACATAGCTATTAGGCGCTTCGAAGTCTAACCTAGCCCAATAGATCTTCAAGCTAAAGGTACTGGATGGATAGAAGATAAGAGACCTATTCAGGCTTCTAGAGTAGAGCTTGGCTATTCTTGTATTGCAACTAAAGTAACTATAACTCTGACTAACTAATCTCCAACTAATCTCTTACTCCAAGTAAAGTATGATTGGTGGCGCCACCCCCGTGGTTATCAAGGATAGATAGCCTAAGCCTAGTTGTTCTATTGTCTCCTAGTTCCAATAGAGGAATAACGAAGCCAAATGCTACCTGAATAGAGCTTGTAGGCGAACCTGAAGTATGGCTTGATACTCAAACCTTCTTTGGGAACCTATTTGAGATGTAGTTATGATCTAGCTAACATGGAACGGCAAGATGGTCCCAGCTTGACTAGAGATGCCGACTAGAGGTTCACAACCTATGGTTGGTAACAAGTAGAACTCTAGAGACGGCCATACCTTCTGGAGACAGTACTAGTCTAGTTCTTCACCCTCAAACACAGGTTCAAGTATAGTTGAAGTACAGGTTCCTAAGGTCTACTGAGTATCGGAGCTCTTTACTTTCGCCTACTTCTAGACTAGGTTGCAGGGTCTAGTACTTCTTCTGAACTCGAGCACCTCGGAACTGACAGGAAGTGGATGCTTGAAGATGGCTCTCTCCTACTTGGTTAGTCCACTATCAAGTAATCCCCAAGCTAGTTTCCATAGAGTAGAAGGCGTAGTAGCTTGACCTTCGGGCAGTACGTTGAAGAGCCTAGCCTTAGGCTTGTTCTACTATGCTAACTAGTTCACTTGCTTCTACAGCCAGACACAGTGGCGAGTCTAATGCGTCTGAAGTTAGAGTTGAAGATATGGCTGGGGATGCGGGTGAAGGCATACTAGGATGATGAGTGGGGGGCACTGGAGGATTAGTCCATCCATACTCATACTGTATCATTAAGCGGGATCGTCACATTTTGAGCGCATTGATCAAATTAACTAACTTTCGAAATAGTTTACGATGCAAGTTGATCGTCACGTTTTGACCGCCGGCTCGATCACCTTCACTTCCTAGCTTGGGGAGAACCCCCTACACTATCTCTGAGACCCCCTCCCACCCCCTACAGTACACTGGTAACTTATCGGGCGGTGAGCTAGGGTTCAGCTAGAGGCAAGAATGTTCTGTAGATCAAGACACCAGTGAGCAGAATCAAGACAACTGTTAGCACAGCCAACAACTTGGAATATCGTTCGATCTTCTTGCTCGATGCATACATGCCCATTGCTGTCACAGCCTCGGCAAGACCCGTAGGCGGTGGGGCAAGCTTGTCCATACCGGGCTCCTCTAGGTATCTCTTGATGATGTGCCCGAACCTCGGAAACAACTTACTGTGAATCTCACTGAGTTCACGCTCGAAATCAATATTCTCCGTCAAGTCAGACACAACAGGAGATTGCGCCGTAGAGTAGTATGGCGTTATCGGTGGAGATTGATGCCCCGACTTATGCCGTGCCTTGCTGCTTAGCGTATGAGGTCTAGCCATCGGTTTGTACCTAGTTGGATTGGTATTGCAGCCATTTCTCCGGGTGTGTGATTCTCTAGGGCCATGTGTGGCCTTGCGAAGTTGTAGTAGGCTCGGAAGCCCTTGAAGACTTTCTCCGCCGAGTGTGCTTTCTTGAGGTCCCGCATAACTTTCTCGTGCTCACGCATGATAGCGGCGTTCCTTTCGCTCCTTCAGCGGCCTGAGTTTGAGACGTACGTGGGTCTTCTGGGCTACCCGATTGGCTTCCTGCTTATCCTGGAAGGGATGAGACGAAGCAAGGCCAGCCTTGCAGACATCGCCTCCACCGCGGTGATGATCATTCTTGTCTCCGGGATCGTCTTCTACTTCATGCTAGTTGCCAGCGTTGGGCTTTCAGAATACTAGTCCGGTGAGTCCGAGAGGCGAGGTCAGCTGATCTCATAGAACTCGGTGAGGCCAAGCCACTCGTATCATGATGTGTTCAGGAATTAGAGGCGCCTACAGCTGAAATCCTAGGCCTGGTTCAGCGACTCGCTTCGGGATTTTGGGGAGGAATCCCGTTAGCACCGAAAGTCTCAAATTCTGACCGACCGACCCACTCTAGTGGCTCTCTGAGATTCACTGTCAACCTGTTCCGCGTTCACTGCGTTCTGTGCCTGTCGGAGCGCCGGAGAGGGGCGCGATGATGGCAACGACCCAAACCGAGTAGGACCGGAAGTAGGAGGTGAAGAACGTGAAGGAAAAACTGTTGCATCCACCTAGGCGAACCCTGACTCTCTTCGCTGTTCTGATGATCGGTGTGCTTATTGGAGCTGTCCCCGTGCTCTACAGCCAAGTGAACGGTCGAGATGAGGTTGGCGCGCAGGCTGTGCCTACGCCGCAATTCGGTTTCGGCGGCACTGTTGTCTACTACATCCATGCAGGGAACGCAGGCAGGGCGATTGGTGCTACAACGTCCAGCATGACACTCACGGAGATCACTCCGGCCATGCGGGTAACGATCAAGAATATCTGGAAATCCATGATAAAGGTCGAAGTCAAGCTGTGCATGGAACTGGCCGTCGCCGACACGGAGGAGCCGGTCGGCCTCTTGGCCGCGATAGACGGGAACGCAATGTATCCTAACGTAGGGGGACCAGGTGGAGGCTACCTGGCTGGATATGTGGCGCACCCTAGCTTAGGCGCCGTCTATAACTATGCTGCGCTGGAATCATGGTGCTTCGACTGGGAGGGACAAGTCGGCTATGGAGTCCACGTAATCTCATTCTACTGGGCTGTCTCGGACCCAGATTCTATCCTTTGGGGCGACTTCTACGCGATCTCGGTATGGGCCACCAAGGTGGTATAGTGCGCCACCCGTCCCCCCTACTTTTTTTCTGCTGGAACAACGGAGGCACGTATTGGTAAACGCCATTTCTCACGTACTTCTCTAAATACACTCGAGGCTGAATCTTCAAAGCCCTACTGTCATTTCAGCCACGGTGAACAATCGTGTGGCAGGTTAGTCTGAGTGAGTGTGAGAGCTGATGTGATGTATCCTGCCAATGGAGACTGCTAACAGCCGGAACGGTCGGGAGTGAGGCGGCTGATGTGAGGGTAGGCTTCTTTCAGAAGCGCAAGCGTGCCTGTGACGTGAGGAACCGCGTAAGACTTAAGACTTGGTAAGACAGGCCCATTTGTAAGGGGCCCGACTTGTCATACTCAAAGGTGACCAAGAAGGGGCAGGTAACAATACCCTCGCACTTCAGGGAAGAGCATGGCTTCGGCGAGGGGGTCGTCGTCGCTTTCAAGAAGACCAAAGATGGCGTCGTGATTGAACCTGTGCATGACATGACCGAGTCTGCTGGAAAACTCTCGAAGTTCGGCACCGCTGATGAAGTAATTCGCGACCTGATTGGGTCACGGGAACGGGACTTCAGGTAGCGTAGGCGTATTGATCCTCGTGCTGGATACCACTTTCCTAGTACTGCACTACTTCTCCGACGACGAGGGCATCCTCAACAAGACCCGCGAGACGCTTAGAATCTCCAGGAAACTCGGGAACAGGGCCATCCTACCCACGATCGTTCTGGCGGAATTCTACGCTCAAACCTACAAGAGAACTGGCAAAGAGGTCGCAGACAAGCACTTCAGGGAAGTGGTAAACTCGGGCCTACACATCATTCCGCTAACAGAGCAGATATCGTACCAGGCAGGCTTGTTTAGAGCGAAGTATCAAGAGAAGGTTCCTTGGGGGGACTGCATTGTCGCCGCGACGGCTGTCCAAAACAAAGCCAAGCTTGTCGTAACGGAGGATACGCATCTCATGGACATCAAGGAGATTGAAGCGAGAAGAACGTCTGAACTGCGTCTCTGAAAATGCCAACCGCTCACCGTCAGTGCCATGATGATGCCGGGGTACTGATAGGTGAAACCTGGTGCCTTTCCGTCCGCCCAGAAGTTGCGCAGCGAGTTTTTGGGATGATTGTCGTGGGTAAATTTCAAGACGGACTCACGTGGATTCCGTTCAATGATGATGTGAATGATATTTTCGAGGACTAGAAAGGCGGAGTCCAGTTTGGCGAGGGGATGCAAGAAAGCATCAGCCGTCCTGTCCTCACCTGCGGGGTAGGATGGTGAAAGGC
>Ga0209725_1001424_pt1 | contig 13416 bp, 13 predicted proteins | sample I18A1metaG_FD_184145 | JGI IMG/M metagenome (GOLD analysis project Ga0209725, IMG submission 184145) | Lake sediment bacterial and archeal communities from Gulf of Boni, Indonesia to study Microbial Dark Matter (Phase II) - ​I18A1 metaG... | ecosystem: Environmental > Aquatic > Freshwater > Lake... | reverse complement strand
TGCCGTCCAGCCTTTGCTTAAGGAATTGTTCCTCAAATTTTTCAAATCTCATGCCAAACTCTTTCTCAAACTTTTTGATTTTCTCTTCTATTTCCTCAGGTGTTAAACTTCGGATGATTCTGATAAGCATAAAGGTTCACAATTAAAGGTGCACCGACGCACTTAAAATTTTCACGATGAAAATGCTTAAAGCAGTTAATGACGACTTTAAATTTCCGCTTGAAAACTATAATATGGTGTAAAAATGCACGTGACAAAAGTTGAGAAACACTTGTATCAGATTGATGTTGAAACTGCTGGGGTTAAGAATTTTATCGCCAGCTACATATTAAAGGGAAAACAGGTGGCAATGGTTGAAACAGGTCCAAACTCATCAGTGCCCAATCTGCTTTTCTGCTTAAAGGAACTTAACGTAAAGCTTGAAGACGTAGTCTATGTTGCTGTTTCCCATATTCATCTAGACCATGGCGGAGGTGCTGGGAGATTTTTAAAATATTTGCCTAAAGCCAAGGTTATCGTTCATCCAAGAGGCGTGCCTCACCTCGCAAATCCAGAAAAACTGTGGCAACAGTCAAAAGAAGTTATGGGAAGCATAGCTGAAATGTATGGTAAACCAGAACCTGTTCCTGAAGAAAGAATTATTGCGGCAACAGATGGCATGACTTTTGATGTTGGAAACAATATTAGACTAAAAGTTGTAGAGACCCTCGGGCACGCTTCACACCACTTAAGCTATTATGAACCATTAAGCGAAGGAATTTTCTCCGGAGACGCTGCTGGCATTTATCTAAATGAAATTGATGTGATTGTGCCAACAACGCCATCGCCCTTCCGTCTGGACGTTGCATTAGCTTCTTTAGATAAGCTGATCAGTCTAAAACCTAAGGTTTTGTATTACAGTCACTTTGGTAAAGCCTACAACGCTGTGGAAAAGCTCCAAACCTATGCACAGCAGCTTAAGCTTTGGGCAAAAATCACGAGGCAAGGAATAGAAAATAAAGATAGCTTGGAAGCGATAAGTAAGAGAATAATAGAAAGTGATGTGGCTGTTCAGAAGGCAAAAGAATACATTAAGGCGCATCCAGTTTTGAGCGAGACTGTACTTAATGAAAGTGTGCGGGGTTTTATTGATTTTGTTGAAAAATTCAAAGAAATTCCGACATAGTTTTATTTTGGTGTAAACGCCAAAATCATTTATATTCCGCTCTTTCCCTTTGTGTAATAGGTGAAAAAATGGAAGAGGGAGAAGGTCGTCCTCCTACAGAAAAAATTCCACTTGAAAAAATAGATGATTACACTTGGCGCATTCCAAAATATAAGCCAGGCATGCGGGTTCCAGGCGTAGTTTTTGCTAATAGCGACTTGTTAGAGAAAATGCAAACAGATAGAACATTGTGGCAGTGTGTAAATGTTTCCCATTTACCAGGCATTTACAAGCACTCCATAACATTGCCAGATGGACATGAAGGTTATGGTTTTCCTATAGGCGGTGTAGCCGCAATGGACTATGAAGAAGGCATAATTAGCCCGGGAGGGGTGGGCTACGACATAAACTGTGGAGTCCGTTTATTAACGACAAATCTTTCAGAGCAAGACATACGACCAAAGCTTGCCGAACTAACAAATACAATTTTTGAAAATGTTCCATGCGGACTTGGAAGTCGTCGAAAAGACTTCAAAGTCACAATTCATGACTTAGATAGGCTTGTTGTGGAGGGTGTTCAATGGATTATTGATCAAGGATTAGGCTGGTCTGAAGATGCTGAGCACTGCGAAGAACGTGGATGCATGAAAAACGCCGATCCAGACAAAGTTTCAACAACAGCAAAAAATAGAGGATTGACGCAAGTTGGCACGCTAGGCTCAGGGAACCACTTCTTAGAAATCCAAAAAGTGGACAGAATTTACGACGCTAAAACTGCTAAAATCTTTGGAATCGAACATGAAGGACAAGCAACAGTCATGATTCACTGCGGCTCAAGAGGCTTTGGCCACCAAACATGCTCAGATTATTTGCGGGTTATGGAAAAGGCCGTACACAAATATAAAATAACGTTGCCAGATCGAGAACTTGCATGTGCACCCGGAAACAGTAATGAAGCAGAAGACTATTATCAGGCAATGGCGTGCGCCGTTAATTATGCCTTTGCAAACCGTCAAGCGATAATGCACTGGATTAGACAGAGCTTCCAGCAAGTTTTTAAGGAAGACCCGGAAAGGTTTGGGCTAAAACTTGTTTATGACGTAGCTCATAACATCGCAAAAATAGAAAACCACAAAGTTAACGGAGAACAAAAGAAGGTCTGGGTTCACAGAAAAGGTGCAACACGCGCTTTTCCACCTGGACATCCAGAAATACCAGCAGACTATAGTTCTGCAGGACAGCCAGTTCTTATACCAGGGAGCATGGGAACAAGTTCTTGGCTTCTGGTAGGCACAGAAAAAGCCATGCAATTAAGTTTCGGTTCTACGGCTCATGGCGCTGGTAGAATGTTAAGTAGGAGCGGTGCCAAAAGAAGGTTTTGGGGTGGAGACGTGAAAAAGGCTTTGGAACAGCGGGGGATCATTGTTAGGTCTGCAAGCTCAGTGGTTTTAGCTGAAGAGGCGGATCCCGCCTACAAAAATGTGGACGTAGTTGTAGATGTAAGCGATAATGTTGGAATAGCCACAAAAGTTGCAAGAGTTGTTCCCTTAGCCGTGGTAAAAGGCTAAATTTATTCTTAAAGCGTGAGCTTTCCTTCTTTTTTGACTATGTCAATCAAACTTTTTCTTTTAAGTTTTTAGTTTTTGCTCTTCTGTTGAATGCGCTTTCTGTATTTCCTTCATGTACCATCCTCTCTCCCTTGCATAATGGATGCTTAGGGCTATTCCTAAACAAAGTAAAACGAGACCGATGGATGTTAAAGATAGGCCTAAAAGGCTGTATGGGTGTGGCGTCAAATGATAGGGAATTATTAGAAACCATTCTGGATTTTCTACGGTTACTACGGTTTCAAGTAGTCCTCCTACAAAGAATATTGATCCTATTACGGTTATTAAATATCCAACGGTCTCGTTGTGTCTAGATTCTTCTGCTTTCTCGTGTAAATATTCGCTGAAAAACATTGAACACATGATTTGAGCACAGAGATTGTTGTTTATAAGTTTTATTATGAAATCCACGTATCGGTTAAACGCTAGTGAAGTTTATATCGAAAGTTTGAGTTTACAATAATATTAACTGTTGGTTTGTAATTGCTAGTGGTTTAGATGCCGTTTAAAGATGAATGTGGAATTTGCGGCAGAGTTCTTCCATATAGTTATCTTAGACGTTGCCAAAGATGTGGGCGAATGTATTGCAGAGATTGCATGGTTCCAGATGTTGCGACAGGCGACCCTACTAGGTTGTTATGTCTTAACTGTGCAAGAAGAACTGTTTTGCCGAAGTCCGTTACTAAATACGGCGGGCTTACTAGTTATCTGAAGTTTAGGGCTTCATTCACGAATGTTGTTAAGCTTAGTTTTGCAAGGATGGACGGTATTATAGGCGATAATTTGCCAATGAGTGCGTACAAGACTGAAAAATGGTGGAGTAACACGCCGACTAATGTGCATGCTAAGGCTTGGATGGATGCTGGATGGAACGTGCAGGAAGTGAATTTGAAGGAAGGCTACGTGGTTTTCAAAAAAGTGAAAGATGTAAAAGCAAAAGGCTTTAGAAGAAAAGCCTCACGCAATGAGATTAAGAAACCTTTTACTCCGGTTCGTGTTCGCATTCCCAAAAGCAATAAACCGTCAAAAACGAAAGTGTCAAGGCTTTATGCTCGGCTTAAGAATTTGGAGCGTCGAAGAGCTTCTATGCCCGTGTATCCTGGGAGTTTTAAGCCTAAACCAAAACATGAGAAGAAACTGTTTAAATCAGAAAAGAAACCGCAGTAGATGGGCGAAAAAGAAATTTTATCTAGCTCACCTTAACTATTGTAGTGCAGAAAGCAGAGCGGTCGTCGTCTAGACTGGTTTAGGACACAAGCCTTCCAAGCTTGCGATCCCGGGTTCAAATCCCGGCGACCGCACCAAAAAAATGGCAAGTGTTGTGTTTAGGAGTTTGTTTGTGTTGCCTTCGCCTTTGGCTTTTCTCAGTCTTTTAACGTTTGAGAGGAAGAGCATTAGGATTGCGACTAGGATAGAGTAAGAGAATGTTAGCTGAGCCTCTGTAGTATAGCGTGGCTTTTGCTGGATTTTTTGGTGGCGCAGAAATGTTAAACGGCGCCGAAACAACATTTACCTTGCCGTAGAAGGGTGCTGAAACATGTTTGACTGTGCCTGTTCGTTAGTGAACAGGGTGCTGGGGAATGGTTGAGGAAACTGTTTGGGTTGAGAAGAAGTATGTTAGGCCGCGGTTGAATTCGGACGAGCTTTGGCTTATATATCGCCTAATAGACAATCAATACTGGCTGTTGAGGAGGCATCCCCACCCGTTTTGGGATCTGGAGAAGGTCGGCAAGTTGAGGCGGAAGATCCTGCGGCTCATGAACAAATGCCGCAAACCAAAGTATCAAATAAGGTTGAGGCAACGAGTCTACTAACGCCTGCAAGGGCTATTCAAAAGATTAGGTTGCAGTAGTAAGTACCCAATAATCATTTCAAAATTGGGTGAACTGACGAAGCTTTGAAGGTGAAGGAAACCATGTTTTCACAATGTTTTTGTAATATACTCAAACCATTTGACCAAGCGTTTCCTCAAGAATAAGACTCCGCAATAAGAAAAGATGCTCCGTTGAACTTGCTAAAAGGGGGCTTTTGGTGGGGCCGGATAGGTTTAGACTTACGTTTAAATTTTATAAGGGCTTTTTGCACCAGTCCCTAGTCTGAATTTCTTTTTTATGCAATATTGAACATCCTGCAATTCGAATTCTCTCAGCCATTGACTTTGTAGTGATTCAAATGATCGTCCTAGCACACCTAATCTGTGAAGAGAGTAATCGGCAACTTAATTTGCGTTCACGGTCGCACTATCTTCCATTTGTCTGCTATCTTTACGATTCTTGCACATGCCTGCCTAATCTGCTCTCCTGTCATATTATCCCATTTTTGGGGCCAGGCTTCTTGTATCTCCTTAAGAAAGTGAGCTGTCTCTTCCTTGGATCGAGGCCATATAAGTACTTGCATTCTTTTTCTGATTGCCCCTAGTTCTCCTCTCAGGTGCGGATACTTCTCTGGAGGAAGACTTGGTTCCCAATCTCCTGTTTTAACTATCCATGAATATTCAAGCTCCTTTCTTGGCGGCATGGCAAATGCTCGACCCACTTTCGGTCTCTTTCGTAGGCAAAACTGGATGAACCGTGGCAGCATTTTCGCTAATAATCGCATCCCATTGGGGTCATCTGTGTATATCAGGTGTCTTAGTCCCTGCGTGTCGAAGGGATATCGCGTAACCGGCTGACTAATCAAAATGACGCTCTTTCCAATAGTGTGTGCTATTCCTAACTCGTAGAAAACATTTGGGTTCCATCCGGTCACATCACATATGATAAGGCCGCTCTGAACTATGCCTGACCAAACATCCTCAGTTATCATAGGTCCGTAGCGGGTATCTGCTCTCTCGATATTCAGGCCTTGTCCGTTTACAATCTCAACCAGTTTTTCCCAGATTCTGTCTGACCAAGGTTCTGAGAAGGGCATCAAGACAAAGACCATGTCTGGACGGAAAAGGAAATTCCTTCGACGAAAAATAGGCTCAATTCTTAGAAAACCCAGCACAAAGGGGACAGATCTTCTTTTCATTTTCGATCATCAGCGTTTGAAAGATGCTGGGTGGAGAATCTAGGCAAACCCTGTATTTAGAAATTCCGCAGATGGAAGGAATCTTTTCTGATTGTGGCCGTCACTGCACTATCTGAAAATCGCACGGTCTGGAGCGATGCACAACGACGCAACAAGGCTTTGTTTTGCCTAAAAAAAGAAATCAGTTGGTGAGGGCTAGGTTTAGACTTATGTTTAAATTTTACAAACCAATGTGCTAAGTTACTGATTTAGGGCTTCATCAGGTTTGTATGGATGCAACACAAGACCGCAACTGTCACTGATTTTGCAGAGCGGATGCCCCTCTTTGAAATAACTCATTCCTCATTCTCTCGCTGGCTCTTTTCAGTAACCCGAGAATATCATCTAGACTCATGAAACACCCAACAGCTTCAGGGACTCCATAGTTATAGTAAGGAATCCTTTCTCTAAACCCAACAATTATATAATCCAGTATTTTGTAATAATGCCGCTTTTCGCTCTGATTTGAATATCGACTCCAGTCCCCATGATCTAAGTCTACCGGTAGGAATGCGCCATTATAGGTCCCGCCCCATGTCGATCCTCCTCGAAAGAAATGGTTAACGTAGTGAGAATTCAACTCCATCAACCTGTCTAGTTTGCTTGAAGCACGATCTAACATGGATACGAAACTGACAGTTGACTTCTTTGTCTTCTCGATTAAGACATCACTAGTATAATCCTGATATTCATCTATCAGCTCTTGAAGAGAAGCTATTGCAATCTTGGTTATTTCACGGATCTGAACAATTCCTTCATGAACTCCCAAGAGTGTTCTAAACAGAGCTTCATCAATGATAATATCGGGTGTCGCGCATGAGCCGTTGTCGGTATAGGCCTTTTGTATGATCTTTGCTATCTTAGAAACAGCTGATGAATACTTGACTACAAATCTGAACGCATAGATATTGTTCGACCTAAACATTCTTCTCTCAGTTTGAGCCCTATTACACAATTCAAAATCTGAGTGAGTGTTTCTCATCGCGCTTATGAAAGGAGCTGAGGCTTGTCCTACATAGTAATAGATATACTTTGTAGCATTAGGATGGCTTATCCTAGCCAACGGAGGTTGGCTTAGATCTGACTGAACTGGGTTGATTTTAGCAATAATGACTATCTCTTCATCATCTTTTCTCGCCAAGAGATCAACTCCAAGCTCTCTTCTGTTATGCAGATTATCTACACTGTATCCATCAGAAGCGTACTTCTCATCAAGCATATTCAAGAACTCGACTTCGGATACTTGGTCCCAATCAATCACACTCGATCACCTTTCAGTAGATTCGCATACATCCTGATTCTTACATTAGTAGAAGCATATTTAAATCATGAACAACTGATCAAACCAGAAAACGCTCGCTAATGCTCAGCAGGTTATTCTTCAACATCACTAGTTTGAATAATTGCTTCTAATCGGATGTCAGCTTTCGCAGATATTCTTTGAAAAGTGGATGGAACAATTCGTATTGTCCGCGTTCTTTCTTTAGTAAGAGTCCTTTTCGTTCAAGTCTTGAGAGGAACTCTGTGGCGCCTTTGACGCCCTTGATCATGGAGGGAGAGACTTGCTTTTCCTCAATTGAAGCCATTCTTACTAGGACTTGCTTTTCTTTTTCAGATACTTCTGCTAAACGATTAACGAACACATTCCTTTCCAAAACTGAGACTACTTGCGGCCAATGTTTATCAAACTCTCTTTGTGATACCATTTTGCTGCTGCCGAGCAAATTAACTAGCTCGTATGCAATGAACATGACGAAATATGGATGTCCCTTGGATTTTTCATGAATAGTAGATATTACTTCGTCTGAGAACTCTAATTCCAGTTTGTTGGCACGTATTCTTTTGTTTATTGCTTCTTTTGTTCCTTCAAGAGGGAATGGTTCTAATGTGAATTGGTGGAAGAATCTCATGAATGGTTCAGCTAAGTCAACGATTGCTTTGGACAACATTGTGGGTCCAGTGACTATGAGTGAAAAATTGCACGATCTATTTGCTAGTTCTTGGAATGCATTTCTTATTGTAAAATATGCGTCTGACTGGCCAGCTTGTAAAAAGTAGTGGACATCGTCAAGGAAAAGCAAACAAATGTCGACGTCTGAAGGCTGCAGATGTTTTTTCCACAATTCCTCAAGACTGTCTACGAGAGAAGGCTTTTCCTCTTTTTTCTCTTTTTCGACTGAGACTGGCGGAACAGAAACTGCTACCTTCCATTTAGAGAGTTCCCTAAACAGTTTCTCTCTAAGCCCTGCCGACGCCTCATAGTTCTTTTTTAGCTGTGTTAAAAACCTTAGGCAGAAATCGTCCCAATTCTTGCAACATAAGGGGTCAAGCCAAAAATAACAACAGAATGCACGAATTTCGTCCTTCAGTTCTTTCAGAGCAACTTCCCTCATCTTGTACAAAAGCGAGGTTTTACCCATCCCCCAGTCTCCAAGAACAATAAAGTTGTTAGGAGCTGGTGGTCGTATTTTAGCTGAGCTTACGATGGTTTTACTAAAGTAGTCCAACTGTTCTCTTCTATTAGCAAAATATTTTGGAACAGCAGGATGTTGAGGAGAAAAAGGGTTAATGAAAGACTTGTTATTTTTGTTATGATTGTTATTTTTAATCATCGTCTTTTCCTCCTTCGTACATATTTCTTTTCATAAAGTTTGTATCTTTGAATTTTGGCTATGCCTAAGCAACTTCGGTGAACTAGCCTGCCGCCGTAGTAAGTTCCGGTTCCAGGGTAAACCTTGCGACCACAGATCGCACACGTCTTATACATAGTATCTGTTACTTTTGTTATAATTGTTATAAATCACTTGTGTAAGGACGCGTACAAAAAGTGAAAGACTTTGGACTTACGTGCTTTTACCTACATACGTTTTGAATTCCTGATGCCCTGTAAGTGCAAATGCAATAACTCGCATGCTTCCATCGTCAATATCTCTTTTCATCTTAAGACAAGGGGGTTGTCGCCAAGTTCCTCCAGGCACCACAATAGGTGCAAGAAGTTGACTATTCAAGATTATATCAACTACCTTTACAATTCCAGGTACATTGTCAAAAGCTCTGCCAGGAAAACGCTTTCCTTCTTTAAGTGCTTGTCTAATGCGCCGAACCGTGTCTCGGACAGATCCAATACACCATTCTTCCGGCAACTCACCAGCTCCATACCATACACCTAGATCATCAATCGAGCATTCTTCATAGTACCACATTAGCTCATTGTACTTCTTCAATCTAGGAGACCAGTCTAGGCTGATCGATTTATCAAGATCGAATTCTGTCACACTTCGAACTTCTCTCTCAATTCCTGCAAGTCCAGCTAAAAATGCAGCTTTGTCTTTGCCTCGTAATTCCTTCGCCTTATTGCTTGCAACAAAGCATCTTTTTACTTCTATTCTATCGACTCTCATTCTCTCACTTGTAATGTTCGATTAACAAAATATTCCAAGCCTCAATAAGCTTTGTCTCTTTACTTTTCTTGCTATCCTCAGCAAAAATGCAAGTTTTCTCGCCTTGCCAGAAGGGCGAAAATACAGGTTAGAACTCCATTCTTTGAGTATTTCTCTGAAGTACTTTTAAAAATCGGCTATTTCGGAGAAAGGGGCTTTTAATGGGGCCGTATAGGTTTAGACTTGCGTTTAAATTTTACAATTCAGGGTCTTTCCACTGGTTCAGGCATATTATTTCATCTTTTCTTTCCGAGAACATGGATGTGGAGGATACGAACGTGTGTCTCTTGGTATTCTATTATTATCAAGACGGTGATTGGTTCTATCTTCTCAACCACGTCTGCGTATATGAGGTAGTAACCTCTTCTACTTCCGTCTCTCGTCCATTCGCCATATCTTATTTGACTTTCTCTACCATTGTCTACTTGCGAAACTTTTGTGGCGACTTATCCAGTTGATCGGTTGAGAATCAAACGTTATTTGGCCGAAGTATCTTCTTCTATGTGGTTGAGAACGAATCATAAGAACAGATAGAGGATTTGTCTTATTTATTGTTGCGTAATTTTTGGAATATTCCAAAAGTTTATATGGACGCGTTAGCAGTAGTAGTTGTGGTAACATCTACAACAACAATAACAATACAAGGTCGAAAGAAATGAACGTAAGAAGGAACAGAAGAGGGAAAGAATCGGATGAAATGCTATTAGAGACCATAAAGAAATATCCGGGTCTTTCTCAATATGAGCTAGGAAAGAAACTTAGGTGGCCGAGTGGTCATGTTGATGGTTCTATAAGAAGACTGCTTAAGGCAAATGAGATTTTCATCAGAGTTCTGGAAAGAAACGGTAGACATGTAAATCTTATATACCCAAAAGATCAGAAACCGTCTAACATTATAGAAGTTCCAATAGATCTGTTACGTACGGGCAATCCCATTTGGAATGAAAGCGCATTTGTCTACGCACTGGACAGTTCGACAATCGGAATCTCAGGCGAACAAATGACTGAATGGGAAGAAATATCTTGTTTTTCGGAGAAGATTCCAATAAGAAAAGGTGCAGAAACAGCAGTTTTGCAGATTCCAGAAAAGATTGTACGATTCTACAACATGGAAAGAAGACACAGAGTTGTCTCGGTCAACGGTAATACAATACTTGTGACTGTTTCTGGAGAAATAGTCGAAGAAAAGAAATATCCATCATGATGAAGTAGTCAACAAAAAGAACTACTTAGGCAATTTGTAAAATTTAAACGCCGGAGCAAAATGATCTCTCTAATTGTCATATCATTAGTTCAAAAAAGCAAGTTTCCTGCCCATTTTTAGCAAAGAGCTTGCGTGCTGTTTGCTCGATTTTGTGGGGCCGGAGAGGTTTGAACCGACAATTCCAACAAACAGAGGCATATATATTCGACTTAGTTCCTCATCTTTTGTTAGAACTGCACGCAGTCGGTTAGTGCGACTTGAGCCCGTTTGGGTATTAGTCCCGGGGACCGCACCAGCCACCGTTCGAGTGCCCCCTTGCATGTTTGACCCTCTCTGATTTGTCCTGACAGAGAAATTTTCTTTTGTCGAGACAAATAGGCATCGGAAATCTGTAGGTGCTATATTTTTAACAATTTCTTCAACAGCCTTAGAATAGCGCGCTTTGAACGCCGCCCTGACTTGGGTTTCATGGTAGCCCGGGATAGATTGAAACTCTCTTTTTTTTTAAACATCCTCTTTTTACTGTCATTTTGATGCAGACACTCACGAAATCGCGACAAAAACAGCCAGATTCTAATAGCGTTTTAGCTATTCGGGCGAGAACTCAAGAACTTGCCTTAGAGTATATCAACAATGTACTTCAACTGCTCGAACCCCAAGGATTCAACGAAAGCGATGATATATGCTAGTTAGAATATTAACTGACTCAGTTAAAGCATAGTTAAAACTTGTTCACACAATGCGTTATCTTTCTAGCGTCAACTCATTGCTTGTATATGTTAGCTTAAATCTTCTCACAACGTCGATGCCGAGAAGACTGAATGGCAATTTAATACTGCTTTTTCGCGGTTTTATTACGTCAACTTTTGAGAGCCTTTCAATGTGGTACGTTCCATCTTGGGTTTCAAAGAAAAGAGTAACGTTGGGGAGAATATATGTCTGTATTTTTCCACCTGCAACGACAGTGGAATCGGGCGACTTTTGAAGTTTGTTGCAATTTATTCGAATTCTTTCGCAATCGCCTTCTAGGATCGTTGTTGTTGTTGCGCCCAGATCAACCAAGAACACTATTGGTACTGTGCTTCCAGTCTTTGGTGAATTCATGAAGGCGTTAATATAGGCATGTCCGTCACCAAAAACTATTCCCTTTATCTTCAAAAGCATCACGCTAAAAGTCTGTTAGAAAGACAATAGCAGATATTTCAGTTCCTTTTCTTTTTTCCGCACTTCTTCTTGAAGCTGTTGAAGTTCCATCTTCAATTCTGTATATTTTTCTCGAACAGAGGAATACATCTTAAGAGTATCTTTTCCGTCGTTGGTAAGTTTGTATTTTATTCTAGGTCTCTTGTCTCCTACTGGAACAAGTTCTTGCATGACTAGGCCTTTCTCTTGGGCCTCTCTTAATCTGGCTAGTAATGTATTTGGGCTCAAATCCAAGGATTTTAGCTCAGTAAATGATTTCTCATTTTTCTCAAGAGCCATAAGAACATCGAGAAGCCCTTTCGGGCTTTCAACCCTGCGCTGCTTGTTGGCCATTTTGTTCACCAATATCTTAGTATAGAAAAACTTTTATATAAAGGATTCTATTTATTATACTTAAGTATATGTGAACTAAGGTGTCTTCTTGTCTTCAGATAAACAAAGCAGATTCCGCGAAACCGATAGCTTCACCCATATACCGATTACTTTCAGATCCCGGGTTCAAATCCCGGCGACCGCACCAAAAAAATGGCAAGTGTTGTATTTAGGAGTTTGTTTGTGTTGCCTTCGCCTTTGACTTTTCTCAGTCTTTTAATGCTTGAGAGGAAGAGCATTAGGATCGCGACTAGGATAGAGTGAGAGGATGCTAGCTGAGTCTCTGTAGGATGGTTGAGAAAACCGTTTGGGTTGAGAAAAAATATGTTAGGCCGCGGATAAGTTCGGACGAGCTTTGGCTGATATACCGCCTAATAGATAATCAATACTGGCTGTTGAGGAGGCATCCTCACCCGTTTTGGGATCTGGAGAAGGTTGGCAAGTTGAGGCGGAAGGTCCTGCGGCTCGTGAACGGGTGCCGCAAACCCAAGTATCAAATAAGTTTGAGGCAACGAGTCTACTAACGCCTACAAGGGCTTGTCGATATGAAAAATAGGCTACGTCAAAGAGAGGATTAAAGCATTTCTCCCAAAATCTCCAAGAATACACGCGCGCGAAATCGTGCTGGTTGATCACGGTAAAGGGCGGATAGCAGACTGCGCCTATCATATGAAGGATTCGTAACGGAGAGGATCATAAGTGGCACCTTAGCACAGGGACGTTCGAAGTGTGGTATGAACATTGGCTTTCAAAATAACTCCCGAATGTAGATCTGCAGCAGAAAAGAATGGTTTTGAACTCTATGAATGTGATTTGACCTTTAGCAGACTTGATCGTGCATGATGCGCAAAGACAAGCGAAAGCGCGCGCTGCTAGCTTTAGGTGAGAATTCTTAGCAATTTCTCCTTGCTTTTCCTGTCTATCTTTAAGGTGAGTACACTTTGATCAGGATATTTGGCTCTAGGTTTAGGATAGAATCGTATTATTATTAAATCACCGATCTTCTCCACCTCGTATGGAAAACCGCCAAGTTCATCTCTTTTCATCATCTCACCGTTATCCTTATTGTTGATAGTCCTTAATAATTCAGTGCGTGCCCATGCAAGTCTCCACATTATAACTAGGAAAAATGAACGACTAACCTAGCTAAACAATGCGCGAAACATCTAATCGTGAAATCCTACAGCAGTTTCTCTGTTCCCTTTATTCTCTCAGGTACATGAGTTTAATGTGCCACATATATGCAGCATATACTTTTTTTAACTTACCTCTGCAGCCGTGTTGTGACGAAGAATATTTTGAAGCTCGTCTAGACTGCTGCGGATGTTTGTCTCTAAAGATTTTATATCAGTGGCTATTGCCTCTGAGGTTGTTCCAATACTAGTTAGCTTTGCC
>Ga0209725_1001417_pt1 | contig 13488 bp, 9 predicted proteins | sample I18A1metaG_FD_184145 | JGI IMG/M metagenome (GOLD analysis project Ga0209725, IMG submission 184145) | Lake sediment bacterial and archeal communities from Gulf of Boni, Indonesia to study Microbial Dark Matter (Phase II) - ​I18A1 metaG... | ecosystem: Environmental > Aquatic > Freshwater > Lake... | reverse complement strand
CTCTATGGGCATCATGAACGCCAATTCTTTCTGTGACGACGAGCAATTGAGGTCGTTGCCACTACTGTGAGTCCAAGCACAAGGCTAATGACTTGAAGCGGCATTTCTGGAACCGCGAAACCCATAGGAGACTCCGCTAATCCTATCTTGTAGCTTAAGATCTTACCGTTGGCGCCGGTTTGATCTGCAGAGTAGTACAACATGACAGTGTTGCCCATGAGGACTATGTCTTGGTTGTCAACGGAATCGTAGCCGTCCCAGCTGCCAGGTGGGCCTTGGCTTAGTATGGGATTCTCCGCAGATTTTGTCCACGAAATCCCGTCTTTCGACGTGGCATAACCTATTCGATACAACCTCTCTGATCGGTCTGATGCCGAATACCACATTGCATAGGTTGACCCGTCGTAGACTACCGTCGGGGAGTAGAGGTAACCGGCATCCCACGCTCCCGGTTCCGATGAAGCCCTAAGCACTGGTGAAAGTCTCCTTGTCCACTTTACTCCATCGTCTGATGTCGCATAGTAGATCCCCGGGTGGATACACCCACATCCCCACGCGGCATACCATATTCTGTACGTGTCACCATCCTTGATGACGTAAGGATAGGCTAAGGTCCCTCCGGAGTCTCTCATAACAGGGTTGCCTGGGTATTTGCTCCATATGACTCCGTCCAAGGAAGTCGCCAAGCCAACAGCGCCGCTGTTTTGGGCGCCCAATCCTCGATACCACATTAGCCAGAGCGACCCATTCCAAACCACGGACCCTGGGAACACAGATATGTTGTCCCAGGCCGACGGCCCAGGCACGAGAACTGGACCAGTATGCTTCGTCCATGTGATTCCATCTGAAGAGGTTGCGTATCCGATCTTGCCAGCTTTCCACTCTTCGCCTTCAAGTCCGAGGTACCACATTCTGAAAATCGTGCTATCATAGAGGAGTCTCGGCATGAGAACCTGTAATGCGTCCCATCCGCCTGATGTTGGGCTCAGGATGGGGTTACCCGAATACTTGACCCATTGACCCGCTTCGGCCCTAGATATGGGTGTTAGGCTGCCCACGATGGAAAGAATCAGGGCGATCATCAGAAGTCCATGTTGATGCTTGCTACATGGCAATGCAAAGTCATCCGGTACCATACTTGCAGCTACAAGAAAACCCTTTGCTCATCATGGTCATGGTATGTTTCAGCAGAGTGTCGTTCAGGGCGTGATTTTGTGTGTGTGTGGTACCCTTGGTGCGGGCATCAGAAATTGAACCGACGTTGCTGGCTTGATTTGTGTGTGCGCACCAAGTGACCCGACGACGACGAAAAACGATTCCTCTACCTGTGCACTGTGGTTAGAGTCGTCCAGGGTGATGCATCTCTTGACGGTTAGTGGAAGAACAAACGACCCGTTGCAGGTCATCGGAAGTGCATTAGGTCAGTTCAAGAAAGGGAGGCTGATTCTTCCGACACCGAATCCCATCTATCTCTTCCTCTTTACGACTATCAGCATGACAGCAGCACCTATCGCGAACCCTACGGCGATGCCAGCAGCGATGTAGGGCAACGGGATCTGCTGAGCGCCTTGCGGCTCTTCCACTGGGATCGTTGCCGTCGCAGTCACCGCCAGTGACACTAGTTCTGTTGTTTTTGATAATGCAGTCTTCCCGGATTCGCGTGCCTCTAATGCTTTCTTCACAGCTCCAGTATAGTCCATCTTTGAATATGCGCTGTTGGCCTCTGTCAAGAGAGATTCGGTCTTGTCTAGGATCTCTTGGACGTCGGGCGACTTGATTTTTCCTTGTAGGAGTGCTTGGGTCTCTTGAATCGTGGACGTAGTTTGCATTATGATCTTGTCTGCATGTATTCGCTGCAATGCGTCCTTGTCATTTTGGCCGAAGGCATAGTCGTATGTATAGTAGCTCATCGCTGTGAAGCAGAAGTCTCCAATCCAGCCGTAGCTGTGAGGGTGAGACAACCCTACCATGTGTCCGGCTTCGTGGATCACTGTCTGTGTAAGGCCGAGGCCTTTGCCTTTTTGTCCTACCTCGTCGCCATAGTGGAAATCCAAGTGGCTTTGGCCAATCATCACCAAGTCCCCTTGGGCGACTCCACTATAGGTTCGCTCTCGGTCTTTGCCGACTTCCCATTTGTAGCTAGCCCCGAAGTGCGCATCTTTGCTTAGCGCAAAGACGAATATCGGAATAGTCAGCTCGCTCTCGTCACGAAGGATTTGGGGCACAAATGAGCGGAGGTTCTCTTGAAGATATTTGTACACTGGCCGTTCGTCCACATACTCATACTTGTCTTGGAATACGTCCTTGAAAATGTATGAATCTAGAAATCTACGATTGTCCTTAAGCAGCTTCAGCAGCTCCGGATGGTTCGACGCATCGTCGAACTGTGTCTCAACTTGTACTCTCGTATACGGAACAAGGTCTTCGAAGGCATGTTTTATCGCATCGTTATTGATCGTGCTCTGAATTGGGATTTCCTTCTTCTCGTCAGCATCTCTCTCGTCAAGGATTCTTACGACGAGCTTGTAGGTTGACGTGTAGATCGGGTCATAGACGAACTCAGGGGCTGCTATGTTGTACACCATTTCCCAAGTGTAGTCTGCAAGAAGCTGAGTGAGCCATTGTCTACCGAACGAGCTACCAAGGACTATCTTTTGATCTTCGATAATGGTGTTCAGCGGAAGGTCGTCATACTCGGACCACCAAGTGGGACCAGCGGTCAGATCTACGAACCACATGCGTTGATGCCCTCCATAGCCGTTCATGAAGTCTCTCCACCGCAGGTTGTATCCCAGGTCGGTGTCCACGGCCTTGGCCGAGTAGTAATGCGGCAGGACTCCGCTCGGAACCTTAGGGCGCCCCGAATAGACGCTGTTCCAGTAACCCTTGTATTGGTCGGCCGTGAACTTCGGGAGTTCGGGCAGATACATCAACACGAAGGTCCATCCGTTTTCAGGATAGCCTCCATAGTCGGAGCTATGTTGGTTTAGCCAGTCCTCGACTTTCACGGCATCGTAGGCTACGTAGTCAGTCTTGAGCCAGTTCCTTACGAACATTTGATCCTTATTGCTGTAGTCCCAGTAGTAGAACCATCGATTCTCTCCAGTTCGTTTCTCGCCTATGCTTTTGAGAAAGTCAACCAGCCCGTCTTTAACGCTCGCAGGTGGAAAAGTCAGATCATAGCTGATCTTGTACTTTACTCCGGTTTGTTGGTAGTCCCCCCAATTCCATACGTTATTGAGCCTGTGGTCTGGGGTCTGGAACGACCATGAGAAGTACTTTGTATCAACCCACTGCTCTTCAAACCCTATGAGTACAACCTTGACTGTAAGAGGAACCTCACGAATGGCAGTCTGCGGCTGAGCAGATCCAGCTGAGATGTACTGCGAAGAGACGATGCACAACATCAGTATTGATGCGAGAACCAAGTACCGTTTTCTCACGTTTATGCCACTCAACTCTTCACTCTCCTATCCGCTGGGTATTTGTTGTCATCGCGCCCCTCCTCGGCGCTCGTGTGACGCATTAGAAAGCGGCGAACTCCAGACAGGCCAGCAGAGAATGTCAGAAAGCTCACTAGTTGGTGCCGCTCGTTCGGGATATGAGACTTTGGCTACTACTACTTCTGTTATCCCAGGGATAACACAGTACTCTTCCGAGTCTAGGCAACCAGGTGAGGACGGCGCTCCTAGGAGGTTGTTCTCCTAGCGAGCAGGAGAGGAGGAGTTCGACGAGGAGCGTTTGTGCGTGTGCGCACCAGCCTACCCACACACAAATGCCAATCCAAGCACGAACGACTGACGACGATCCGCTAACGACCTCACCCACAGCAATGGCTAGAGCAGGCGGCTAGACACCATAGGACCCTACATGCCCTGTACTCTACCCTTGCCCTCCCACCCCACCTTTACCCTACCTGTGACCCGCCGTTACCCCACATGTCATGTCTCTTACGAAAATCAGGTCAATTTCAGAGGTTTTTCTTGGGAGTCGGATCTGGAAAGGAAACGAGGCGCAGGAGAAAGAAGAACTACTTGCGGCGTGCGAGCACAACAAGACAAAGTAGGAGATCAACAAGACGGGACCCTGAACATTAATAGGATCGCTCGGAGCCAAAAGAGCCTGAGGCCCCGACCTCTTGAGATATCTGAGGATCGCGGCAGCTTCGGTCGTGCTGGTAGCTATTCTCGCAATGCTGGGAACACCATGGGTGCAGGTGGTCGAGAAGAACACTCGTACGGACACGTACACCTACCCCACAACATACGCTTACACACAGAGCCATGAACTCACACTGACAACTGTCTCTACAACAGGATACGTGACAATTCTTGACCTGAACAATATACTGTTGGAGGGCGAGGTCCCCTTGATCGGGCCCCCCAACCCAGCATATACGTCTGAGCCTTTTCAGCTCGGCTCCAATCAGGCTGTGAAGGTTGAGTTTCACCTAAGAGGGCCGTCGTCGGACTGCTGCTATCTCTTTTGGTTTCGTGCCTGGTATTACAAACCGGGGACAACTGTCTCAGTATTCAAAGACATCGAAAGTGTCCTTGAGATAACTCCCACCGAAGACGGGTTTCTCATATTTGACCCAGTCCAGGATCGGCAGTATTCGCCAGAGGGCTTCATTGTTCCGTTGCCAGACGGATGCTCACCTGGACAGCCCTGCGTCGGGCAGCATTTCACCCACCAGCCTGATGAGCCGTGGTGGTACATGATAGATGCGTACAACACCGGCAACGAGCCTGCCTATTTCGACCTTAAGGTGACGACTCCGCTGACCATCATGACAGCCTATGCTACAACTTCCACATACCTAGAGCATAGGACTAGCATCCTGACCTCTGTGACAACTGTTACCTGGTACAACACGACGTACAAAAGACCACTTGGATGAGAACGTCGTTCCCGTGGATTCCGTTCCGGGGTTCTTCTCTACAAAAATCAGGTCAATTTCAGAGGTTTTCTTTGGGAAGGTCTAGAAAGTATCATTGCATCTCAGGGAGAAATTTGTATCTGTGATACAAAAACGGGGAAGCTTGCCAAGATCTTGGCAAAGGCTAGGGCGTGAATTGAATACCACGCCGGGGAGACATCTTTATCTTCTTTCGCGAGCGAGCGCCACGTGGTGGATGCCTGCGATAGCGAGCGAGCGACTACATGAATAGCAGGCTGTGACCCCTGAGGAAAAGCGCAGAAAGATCACACTCTCGAAGATCGGCGGAAGAACCATTTCTTGGACAGCCATCTTGCGATCTCTCGATTCGCTTTCCTGTTTGCTGGAGGAGCGTGAACACGCATCGTTATGCTTCCATCACGCTCCACAAGTACCTTGTTCTCCTTGGCGTTCGGTATCACGTGAATTGTGATCCGTGTGCCATCTCGAGTGCTCACTATTGAAGGCGTCATCGCATATGCTCTCCCCCTGTTGGTCTTGCATGCTCGGTCTTGATTGGGCGCGCAGAACCTGTTTCGGTGATTCTCATCGAAGTCGTGCTATAGACTTGACCAGTTCTCTCACACGAGTTTCATCGATCGGTCTCTCGATTAGTCCATTCTGCTTGACGCTGGTTCCAACGATTGCGCCGTCGGCTTCTCCCAGTAGCTTTACAGCATTTCGTTTTGACAGCCCGCTGCCGATCAGGACGGGCCGATCCGGCACGCTCGCCTTGATTCGGCGCAGCGAATCTCTGTCCGGTTCGGCTCCGGTGCGTGGTCCCGTCACGATGAGCGCGTCAGCCATTCCTCGATACGCTGCGTCGCGAGCTGATTCCTCGACCGGTCTTGAAACCAGCGGCGCTGCATGCTTCGAGCGTACGTCGGCGAAGACACGTACATCTGTTGCGCCGAGTCGCTTCCTGTACCGCATCAGGTCGTGCGCGCACGCATCTATGATACCCTGATCGGTCAGGAGCGATTCGGTCAAGACGTTCACTCGAATGAAACGTGCACCTATGACGTGTGCGATCGCGAGCGCCGCAAGAGCCCCGTTTCTGAGAACATTCACTCCCACTGGAAGGTCGACCTGTCTTCTGATTTCTCTTCCAATCGCTGTCATCGACGCCACGGTTTCAGGATCGGCGGGCGTCGGTTTGAACGGCGAATCTCCGTAGTTCTCGATTAGTAGTCCATCGAAGCCGCCGTTCCGCAGAGCCTTTGCGTCCCGCAGTGCGGCATCCAACGATAGAGAGATCCCCTCACCGCTGTACTGTGGAGAACCGGGCAGAGGGAGAAGATGGATCATTCCAATCAGAGGTTTGCGAACGTCAAAGATCGTCTCCAATGAGGCTGATCCTCCAGTTGTCTTCATGCCGTTCAACCTTGCCGCTCGGTCGATTCTGGGATAGTGATGTTACGACCCATTGAAGAATGTGGTCTGGCCGGCCCCGTCCGCCGAGTCCGGGCTGGTCGGAGCCAATTTGGTCTGAAATGCACGTTGCAGTGCTTCCTGATGTGATGGGAAACTTACGCACGAACTTGGGCTGACATACACATGGCAGTGGAGGATGTCAATTAATGTTAATCACGCTCACTCCATCAGCTCAGATTGGCCGCCCGCAGCGACCTCTGCCGCAATTCACGCATTGGAAATTCGAGCGTCTGGATGATCAGCTCGACCGACGGGTGGGCAGCAGGTGACACAATCGCCGCGAACCCTACCGTCATCAGGCTGGCAGGAACGACTTGGGGTGGGCCAATGTCGATCTCAGCCTTGGGTGTCGGGGATTTACGTTCCGTCATTGCAACGGACAGTAGCCAAGCGTGGGCTGTGGGCTTGTTCTGCTCCGCAACCAACATCATCAAGTGGGTCGCTCGGGCGTGGAGCGCAGTGACAAGCCCAATCCTAGCTGATCTCTACTCGATCCGTAAAGATGCCACAGGAAATGACTTCTGGGAAGTCGGCGCGGGCGGCACCATAATGAGATCGATGGACGGCACCTCATGGACTGCTTGGAGTAGCCCAGTGGGGCCATGGACATGGGTTCCGTTGTCGCCGAGCCTGTACTCGATATTCATGCGAACGGTCGATGACACGTGGGCCGTCGGACGGAGCGGCGCCATAATCCACTGGGACGATAGGTCTTGGAGCTCGTACGCATCAAGCCCCACAACGAACGACCTCTTCTCCGTCCACACGAAAAGCGCAACTTCGGGATGGGCGGTTGGAGCCGCGGGCACGATTCTGAAGTTGGGCGCGGGCCCCTCTTGGAGCGTGGTGGCAAGCCGAGTAACGGTCACACTACGAGGAGTCTTCGTCCTTCCAAACGGCCATGCTTGGGCAGTGGGAGACGCGCCCAACCCCGGCGCCTCAGCTACGATCCTGCACAGGACTCCTCCGGCTGGGCCGTGGGCGGCTGAGGCCAGCAACACTCCAAACGGAGCGAACCTTCGGGCTATCTACATGTTGAGTGACGGGAGCGAGGGATGGGCTGTCGGTGAGCTCGGCGGAGCCGCTGTAATAGATCACTACTACGCGTCCTGCGGTGGCCGAGGGCCGTGCTGGACCGCGGCATTCGGTCCACCCATACCAGCGAACGTCGCCACTCTGAACTCCGTATTCATAGCTAACGCCAACCCGAGCGATGTTTGGGCGGTCGGCAACGTTGATCCTACCTGGTTTGCCTCTGCAAGACCTGTTCACGGATACGACGTTCCGCCATATCTGATTGCCGACCAAGACCGCCCAAGATGGGTGCCCGACTAGGGGGGTAGCTCGCAGCACGATATTTGCTGAACCCTCCTTCACGCATCGGTTCAGCAATCAACGATCGAATAGACGCGTCCGCATGGAGTCCGCGGAGGACTTGGACACCGGGCCTACAATCGCATCGTCACGTGATGTCTAGGCTAGTTTCTGTCAATGTGTTCTGGGAATCCCTCATCGGATTGGCGATTGCTTGAGAACTTCGGCCAACATGCAGCCACCGAGTAGGTTTGGGGGAACGAACTCTGAGAAAGGTTTCGCTTTGAGCTTAGATTAAGCTAAAAGTTCCATTTCTGACCGAGCAAGTCGAACATTCTGACCGAGTTCAACCACTTAATGTTATTTGTTGCCCAATGAGCCCGTTATTAGTGTAGGTGAGTTCTCCATGTCTGCATCCCAGAAGCGAAAGACTACGAGGTCAGCGGTTGCAGCTGCGCTGATGATCACGTTGCTGTCCGCCTTAGTCGCTCTATCGGCCGCCCAACCGGGCCAGTGGCATTCAATCACCCCCTCGGACGGCGAAGACGGCGGCGTAAACACGCACGACCTCAATGGCGTCTATTGCCTGACCGCGGCGAATTGCTGGGCCGTGGGGGATGAATCCGTCATCGTACACTGGGACGGAGCCACATGGAGAAGAGTCGAATCTCCAGTCCCTGATACGGTTGACTTGTTTGACGTTTTCATGGCAGCAGCCAACGACGGGTGGATAGTTGGATCTACATATACCTCCGGGCTGGGAACGTACCCAACGATTCTGCACTGGGATGGCACATCATGGATCGACGTCGTAGCCCATCTGGGCGGAACTCCGTTTGGGAATAACTTCGTCGGAGACCTACGTAGCGTTTGGTTCGTGTCAGCCTCCAACGGCTGGGCGGTGGGAGCCGACGGGGCCGGCTCTGCAACGGTGGACAACATCATTCACATTACTGGAAGCTGGCCTGCGGTCACTCTGGCCATAGTAAACCCGGGAGGTTCAGCGGCTAACTTAGACATCCTCAACTCTATACACATGTTCTCGGCGACGAATGGTTGGGCCGTCGGAGACGGACCCATAATCTATCGAACCACTGATGGGGCTACATGGTCCGGCATACCGGTGGCAGATATCCCGGCAGCCGCTGACGATCTGAACGGTGTCTACATGGCTGACGGGGGAGGCAACGTGTGGGCTGTGGGAGACACTGACACGATAATCAAGTACAGCGGCGTTGGAACCACGTGGTCGGACGATGGCACAGGCACACTAACCACGGGCGTGGACTATGAAGGCATTTGGATGGTTTCCCCAACAGACGGCTGGATAGTGGGAGAGGCCGAACCTCTTCCTGACATCGCTGCAATCATCCAGAGACGCTCGCCTGGCATTTGGGTTCTCCTCACCCCTCCCCAAAGACCAACCGATCTTGACCTCTTGGATGTGATGATGGTTTCATCCTCAAATGGATGGGCAGTAGGCGAAGACGGTGTTATCCTGCGCTATTCAGGAGAATGGCATAGTCAGACGAGCCCGACCGATGTTGATCTGCGTGCCGTACACATGATCACACCCTCTCTAGGATGGGCTGTCGGTGACAGCAGCGATGGAGGCAAGATCTTCAAGTGGAATGGAGCCTCTTGGGATCTTTACCCGCGTCCCAGCATAATCAACACCATTGAACTGCATTCAGTACATTTTGATTCGGGTGGTACGGTTGGCTTCATCGTAGGAGTCGACACTGCAGGCCCCACGGCCTTGATCTGGAAGTGGGATGCTGCATCCTCATCGTGGGGGATCGACGCAAGTGTACCGGTCGCAATCGGTGGGTTGAATGACGTATTCGTCGTTTCAACCACGGACGCGTGGGCGGTAGGAGACGCCGATCCTGCCGCGACAGTCAACGTCATCAGATGGCAAGCTGGTATCTGGACGCAAACGGAGACAGGTATCCCTGCGACAGTCACAGAACAACTCAACTCTGTATGGTTTGCTGACGCAAACCGCGGATTCGCGGTAGGAGACGAGGACGGAGACACCACGCCGAATGGACCGGTCCTCTTGAGGTGGATATCCACAACCTGGGTGCAAGACAACCCTCCTCCGGAACCGGGACCAAATGGACCTGACCTGAACGCGGATCTGTACTCCGTTCACTGCCTAGACGTAAGCAACTGCTGGGCCGTCGGAGAAACCGAAGCCGGCAGCGTAGATGCTGCGATCGTTAGATGGGACGGTCCCGCGAATAGGTGGTGGCGTGTTTCAGCAGCAACCATTCCTCTCGATCTCGATCTGAACGAAGTCTGGATGGTCTCCGCGGGCGAGGGTTGGGCGGTAGGTAATTCGGGCACCCTGCCAGACAATTCGATGATCGCTTACTGGGATGCATTCTCTTGGCGAGAGACGGAACCCGATCCTCCAACACTTACCGTGGATCTGAACTCAGTATGCATGGTCTCTTCTAGCGACGGATGGGCCGTAGGAGACGAGGGCCGAATGCTTCGCTTTGGACCATTCCCAGTCCCCTATCTCACTACATACACGATTACGGCTTCCGTAACTTCAACACAGACTGTGACAGGTACTTCAACCACGCATGTTGCAACCACGACGATCTCAAGCTCCACCGTGACAACAGTCACTTCAACTGCAACTCAAACAACAACGAGTTTCACGACAGTAACTGGAACCCTAACTCCGACGCCAGCTCCGATCCCTGGCTTTCCTATGGAGTCGATTATCATAGGCATACTAGGGGGAGCTGTCGCGCTGACTCTGCTCCGAAGGCGGCGATAGTTGCAGGCCTCGGCAAGTTGAAGCATACGTTGGGTTCGACATGCCCAGAAGGCCAGGGCGCAGATATGAGCGGAAAGCGAACGTGACAGTCACGCTACCGCTGGAGGTACTGGACAAGATCGACGATCTCATAGACGAAGGAAAGGTCGTCTCACGCTCAAGACTCGTCCTAGACGCCGTAGAGAAATACCTCAAGACATTCTAGACCCGAGCCTCCAAGACCGGCCTTTCCTACTCAAGATGAGCTTTCAGGCTCCAAGCAGTCTGGATCCGGCAGCCGACATCAGGCCAGTACGACTGGGCATACATATGGCGTCACCTCCCCCTGGTAATCCTAGACAAGCTGGACGACTTGATTGAGAAAGGCAAAGTACGCTCGCGCTCGCAGGCGGTCCGCGAAGCCTTGGAGCGGTTCCTAAAGTCTGTCGATTAATGGATCATGATCATGAGATTGGGAAAAAGGGTGATTGAGAAGTGAAGGGTACGAGGGGGGTTCTAGTCGGAGCGGTAATGACATGTGCTATCCTGATGGCCTTCGCAGCGTCATATCCACTGGCACAGCCAGGTTAGTGGGTCGATATCAATCAAGATGTCGTTAACCTGAACTCCGTCTTCATGCTTTCACCCACACTCGGTTGGGCAGTTGGCGATCTTGGCACCATCATGTCGTGGAACGGCCTCGAGTGGACGCTCGTACAGTCTCCAACAACCAAGAACCTGTACTCCGTGGTCTTCCCTGACGTTTCAAATCCCAATGATGGATGGATCGTCAGTCAGACCGACACCTTGTCGACGGGCGTCTTTCCTACGATACTTCACTGGGACGGTGTTGCTTGGGTTCGACTCGACACGAGCAATGGCCTCTCGTGGACAGGTGGACAGGTTGGAGACCTTTGGTCCATGAGTTTCTTATCGCCGAGTGATGGATGGGCTGTCGGAGCTCCCGGTACCGTGGCTCCCATGACGAGCATAGTTCATTGGAGCGGTAGGTGGGGAGCAGGCGGATATTGGACGTGGAAACTCAACCCAGATACGACATCGACCTTCTATTCTGTTCAGGTTCTTTCCAACACGGCGACGCCCGTCGGAGGATATGCGATAGGGGGTTGTCGGTGTGAGTGGTGCTATCTTGTACTGGGACGGGGCAAACTGGAATACGTACACTGGATCCATCCCTGCGGCTGCCCTTCGCTCCGTTTCGATGCTCAGCTCGACCGATGCATGGGCCGTCGGAGACGCACCTGTCGCGACCCCCACAAAACCTACGGTTATTCGTCTCTCGGGAACTATGTGGGGAGGTTCGATGTCCCTCTCGGCTCTAGGCATCCGCGACCTCTACTCCGTCCTCGCGATTGACGCGAACAACGCCATCGCGGTGGGCACCCTCGGCGGTGTTGGGGGAACGGACATAATCAGATTCACCACTCCGACTTGGACCCCGGTTTCAAGTCCAGCGACGGTGGATCTGTTTTCAATTTGCAAAGTGACTGGATCATCGGACATTTGGTCCGTTGGCTTGGGTGGAACCATACTTAGATACACCGCTGGAAATTGGAGGGTGCTCACGAGTCCAGTCGGAGCAGGTAACTTGGTGGTTCCTCCGCCAGCGCCGCCCAATCTGGAATCCGTGCACTTTACCGCCTCAAATGACGGCTGGGCTGTGGGAGACAGTGGAACGATCATCAAGTACAACGGAGTCACCTGGTCAATCTATCAGTCGGCCCCCCTAGTCCCCAACGATCTATACTCGGTCGACACGATCTCGCCAACTGACGGCTGGGCGGTCGGTGCGAATGGCGCCATACTTCGTCTTTCCATGAGTGGTTGGGGTGTCGTAGCTCAGTGTCCAGGACCTACCTGTCTCCAGCCCGGTGTGGCTCTACGCTCCGTGTTCGAGTTCTCAACTGGTGAGGCCTGGGCAGTGGGCGAAGCAAGCGCCAGCGGCGGCGGACCAGCTACAATTCTTCACTGGGTACCGCCCGGACCCTGGAGTCAGGTTCCGAGCAATACGCTGGGTGGCGCGAACCTCTACTCTGTCTTCTTCCTGGCGGATGGAAGTGAAGGATGGGCTGTGGGCGCTCTTGGAACGACGACAGTAATAGACCACTGGAAGAGTGGTGTTTGGACGGTCGTGACCTACAACCCTCCATTTGCGGGGAGTCTCGCGTTGGATTCGGTGGTGATAGTGAACAATAATCCGTCAAACGTTTGGATAACAGGAACAAGTTCAGTAATAGGCGGCATAGTCCTTCATTACGACGGGACCATCTGGGAGCCAGTTCCAGTCAATCAGGTAGGGATGACAACTTGGACTACCATCAGTTTCGTTCCAGGGTCAACGAACGATGCATGGATTGTAGGAGGCGTTGCTGGACCTAACGGCGGACAAACATTGCATTTCGATGGAACAACCTGGACGAATGTTCCGCTTGTACCTAGGCCGTACCTTTTCCCCACGTTCAGGTCGGTTCAGATGCTTGGAGCCAACGAGGGATGGGCCGTGGGCGACCTTGGGCACATCATAAGGCTTGGACCCGCGCCCTTCGCAACTGTTACCTTGACTTCAGTCATATACACGAGTATCACATCCACAAGTGCTACAGTCTCTAGTATCACAAGTACAGCCACTCAGCCACCAACCGTGCCCGTAGGAGGGCCGATCCCAGGGTTCCCTGTCGAATCCATACTCGCGGGAGTGTTGGGCGGCATCGCAGTGCTAGCTGTGCTTCGACGTAGACGAAGCGCCCCGTCCTAGCTCGGATTGCGGCGTCTATCCCCTTCTTCACTATGGGCAGTGTAGTGTTGAGGCCAATCTGGTCATTCTATAGCGATAGCGGGGCGATCTGTCGCACACTATCGCGAGGCGAGATTCCTAACAGCCTCCAACGCGACACGCAGCGATCTCCGTTCCGCAGTCGCTTTCATTATTTCAGATTCTGTGAATGAGGCTCCTGGTAGGAGGCCCACGATGGCTGACACCATACCAAAATGCGCTTTCCTATCG
>Ga0209725_1001416_pt1 | contig 13491 bp, 4 predicted proteins | sample I18A1metaG_FD_184145 | JGI IMG/M metagenome (GOLD analysis project Ga0209725, IMG submission 184145) | Lake sediment bacterial and archeal communities from Gulf of Boni, Indonesia to study Microbial Dark Matter (Phase II) - ​I18A1 metaG... | ecosystem: Environmental > Aquatic > Freshwater > Lake... | reverse complement strand
TTGGGAGACTCAATCACAGGCAAGTCGTTTGTCGAGTATCACCTGTATACAGACTCTGGAGAGTATGTTCAGATTTATCCGACTGCACCAGTTCCGATGAGCTATTCTGGAAAAGAGGTCAAGGTTAGTGGCATCATCATCCAACTAGAGGGCAGAATGGCACTGAATGCCACATCCATCACACCGATAGATGCTCCGTCCGCGTCATATTCTCCTGTCGTCTCTGGCACTAGGAAAATAGCGATGTTACTACTCAAGTACAGCGATTCTGCAGCATATACGCCGAATGACCCAACTTACTATCAGAATCTTATGAATCCGACTGCCAATTCCGTGAATGCCTTCTACCGTGAAGAATCTTATGGATCACTAGGTGTGCAGGCAGATGTCTATGGGTGGTATACTCTTCCAAGACCTCGAAGCTACTATGTCTACGGAACCCTCTCAACATGCGGCGTCTATTTCGACAGGATCATAACCGATGGAAAACTTGTCACCGACCCATACGTATACTTTCCCCAGTACGATGACGTAAGCTTCGTCATGAACGACTACTTGGACTGCTGTGCATGGGGTGGAAGTGCAACCATCACTGCTGACGGCCAAAGCAAGATGTACGGCACAACTTATGAACCTCCTTGGGGTCAGACCGTTGGAACCTACGCCCATGAGATCGGCCACTCCTTAGGATGTCCGCATACTGGATGGATTTACGGGACTTACGATTCGATTTGGGATGTAGAGAGCGGGGGAACCTTTTTTAATGGTGTGTTGCGTGGTAGCTACTACTCTGTTGCCAAGGGCCAAACAGTCAATCTCTACGCTTATAATCCATGTCATCACGTCGCCTATCACAAGATCAAGCTGGGTTGGCTCGATACATGGTACTCCGAGGTGATCTCAGGAACCCAAACGTTGACGTTAAATGCGTTGGCTGGTACGCGCATAAGCGTCATGGCAGTCAAGGTCCGTATCCCCGGACAAGACCCGTCTAAGAGATACTTCACAGTTGAGGCTAGAACCAAGATCTACTATGACCAATGGCTGCCCGCTGAAGGCGTCATCATTCACTCAGTCGATGAAGATCGAGTCGTAACAGGAATTGCCGGTTCAGAGAATGTTCCCGCCTACCCCACAGACTCAACACCGGGAACAAACACCCTTAACGATGCCCAATGGGGTGTCGGCACGACGTACAACAATGCTACGTACGGCCTGAGCATAAGCATACTATCCAAGACTGGAAACTCGTTCCAGGTCACGATCACTTATGCCGGAGGCGGATTTGACTTCTCTTTGAGCAATAGTGGCGGGGTCTCTGTTACTCTGGGCGGTTCAGGTTCCAACACGGTCACAGTCACTTTGACGAGTGGCACAACCCAGACAGTTACCCTGTCAGCATCCGGGCTTCCGTCAGGGGCCTCCGCCTCATTCAATCCCACCTCGGGTAATCCGACCTTCACAAGCACATGCACAATCAGCACCCTGTCATCTACACTTGCCGGGTCATATACGGTGACTGTGACCGGCACCGGTGGAGGAAAGACTCGTACTACCACATTCACGCTGACTGTGAACCCGTCTGATTTCGCACGCATCAGCTCGATGACCTTCCAAAGTGGCGAGAACGGGCTCTACTCTGCCGTAATTGATCCGAGCGGCCAATACGCATACTTCGGCACTTGGACCGCTCCAGGAAGGGTCGTTAAGATACGCCTATCTGATATGACGAGGATAGGAGCAATATCCCTCCTAAGCGGCGAAAACAACCTCTCATGGGGCGTGATTGATCCAGGCGGCCAATACGCCTATTTTGGCACCTACACAAGTCCCGGTAGGGTTGTCAAGATAGGTCTGTCATCCTTCACGCGTGTAGGAGCCGTGACGCTGAACACAGGCGAGAATGAGCCTAATTCAGGTGTGATTGACCGCAACGGACAGTTCGCCTACTTCTGCACGAACACAATCCCAGGCATTATCGTAAAGATACGCCTATTCGATATGACGCGCCTAGGGGCCATACTCTTACAGAGCGGGGAGGATAAGCCCATGTCAGCTGTCATTGATCCGAGCGGCCAATACGCCTACTTCGGTACAACTTCAAGTCCGGGCAAGGTTGTCAAGATAGGTTTGTCAACCTTCACGCGCATAGGGGCCATAGCCTTTCAAAGCGGCGAGAACAACACCTTCTCAGCCTTGATGGATCCAAATGGGCAATTCGCCTATTTTGGCACCACAACGAGTCCGGGCAGGGTCGTCAAGATAGGTCTGTCATCCTTCACGCGTGTAGGAGCTGTAACGCTGAACACAGGCGAGGATCAGCTCACGTCGGCTGTGATTGATCCGAGCGGCCAATACGCCTACTTCGGCACTTGGACCGCTCCAGGAAGGGTCGTTAAGATACGCCTATCTGATATGACGAGGATAGGAGCAATATCCCTCCTGAGCAGTGAAAACAGCCTCACATCGGCTGTCATTGATCCCAACGGTCAATACGCATACTTCGGAACCGACACATCGCCAGGAAGAGCCATTAAGATAAGTCTACCTCTCCCCGGATTCTATTTCTCTTTGAGCAATAGTGGCGGGATCTCTGTTACGCCTGGCGGTTCGGGCTCTAACACGATCACTGTTACCTTGAGGAGTGGCACAACTCAGACAGTTACCCTGTCAGCATCCGGGCTTCCTTTAGGCGCAACCGCTTCCTTCATTCCTGCTTCAGGCAATCCAACATATTCAAGCATATGCACCATCACCACCACCTCATCAACACCTACAGGATCTTATACAGTGACTGTGACCGGTACCGCTGGAGGAATCACTCGTGTCACAATGTTCACACTATCTTCACCTGTCGGCCAAGCAGTTACAACCCTTTTTGCTAATACATCCTACACGCTGGGTTTCATGGTGACAGGAAACATCTATGATGATTCTGGAACAGGCTACATGTGTGCTCATAGAAGTCCACCGAAGATCCTATTCCCGAAGACAGATACGAGTAAGGTCCTGTCAACTGGGCAGCTGACGTGGTCAGGCTACACTCACCTTGTCACAGTTGGAGGACGCGGCGCAAACCCGACAACCGCATACTATGAAGACAATGGGTTAGCGCCCCTCTGGTATTTTGGAAATTCAACGAACGCTGTAATCATGAAAGGGAGCGAAATCAAACTGAACGTTCCATTTTCGTCACTGGGCCCAACGAACGACTACTTCGTGATACAGATCATAGCCGACGGGTCGCATAAGGTCGCAATCCTTTACGGGATAACGCAATACGGAACATATGCCAGCGGCATATATTTTGACTTCACATTCCCAAGCTTAAACACGCTTAGCCAAGGCTGGTACATCATGCGCTGGCAGGATCTCAATGGGAATGGAATACCAGATTATCCAGCAGAGTTCACGGTATACGCAAGTGGAACCTAGAGCGCAAGGCAAGGACAAAATCTCGCCATTCGCCTTGAACATCTGGGTAGAATCAATAGTGCGAATCTTGCTGTGTCATACCCAAGAGTTGGTGATGACATGACAATGTCGTTGCCATGGAATATCTTTTGATTGTTTGACTTTGAATGTCGTCTATGCTGGCTACGCCCGGTTGAATCGCAGAAGCCAAAATCAAGGCGGACAAGATGGACGCTCGACTATTGGCCGGCTTGGCCAGAGCAGACCTAGTAGCCAGAGGCTACGTTCCACCAATATCCATTCGCATGCAAAGAGTTCTGCTGCGTGGCAAGGTCTCATTCGTCTTGACTAACAAAGGCGATGTTCGACTGCGAATTGCTCAGGTGGGAATCCAATTTGATTGGCAATCCTCAGACAAATGGCGGGCCCAGTCAGTGAACATTGTTATCAATCCCAGCAAGCAGGCGAGTCTTGGCACAGTCACTTTTGAGGTGCCGTGCGGCGTCACCAAGGGAAGACAGAGGTTCCGCGTTGGAGTTGTACAAAGCCATGAGGAAGCTCGCAGGAACCCGTCAGAACCTAGACTCCACTTGCGGCTATTGAGAACTCACTCGGGTAGTCTGGGAAACCGTTGCTGTTCAGATCCTGCCACCGCACTATGTACCAGCCCTGAGCGAGTGTGCTCAGGGTTGGGTATGCACCGTCGAAGTATATGCCGCTGGCATATGTTCCGTACTGTGTTATGCCCCAGAGAATTATCACCTTATGTGTCCCGTCGGCGACAATCTGCATTACAAAGTAGTCGTTGGCTGATCCAAGCGATGAGAGCGGAACGTTCAACTTGGCTTCACTGCCCTTCACGACTATGGCATGGGTTGAGTTACCAGCCCACTTGAGAGGCGCCAACCCATTGTCCTCGTAGTATTTGGTTGTCGGGTTCGCCGCTCGCCCTCCAACGGTGACTAGATGCACATAGCCAGACCATGTCGGTTGCCCAGTCGCTAAGACTTTGTTTGTATCTGTTTTCGGGAAGATTATCTTTGGCGGACTCCTATGCGCATACATGCCAAGTATTCCAGAATCATCATAGATGTTTCCTGTCACCATGAAACCCAGCGTGTAAGACGTGTTTGTAAACACGGTTGTTATCGTTTGGCCGAAAGACGGGTTCACGGTCAATGTGTATGTTGTGATGCGCGTCAACCCTCCTCCGGTTCCAGTAACAGTTACTGCATAAGATCCTGTGGAGGTGGATGGTGAGGTGGTTATTGTGCATGTGCTAGTGAAGGTCGGATTACCCGAGGTGGGATTGAATGAGGCGGAGGCCCCTGACGGAAGACCAGACGCAGACAAGGAAACAGTCTGAGCTGACCCGCTTGTCAACGTGACAGTGATCGTGCTCGAACCTGAGCCTCCTTGAGCAACAGTGATCCCACCGCTACCACTTAATGAGAAATCGAACCCTGGCTCGCCGATAAGTATCTTGACGACCCGGCCTGGATCCGTACCTGTACCAAAATACGCGTATTGGCCGGCCGGGTCAACCACCGCCGAGCTGACGCCCCGCTCATACGGTTGGAGAGTTATCGAGCCTATTCGCGACAAGTCTGAAAGGCGGACCTTGACGATCTTATCCGGCATGGCCTCAGTAGTACTCGCCAGTGTGCCGAAGTAGGCGTATGTACCGCCGGCGTCGATAATGGAGCATCTAACATATCGCTCTTCCCATTGAAGGTTTAGGGTTCCTGCAATTGTGAAGTCAGACAGACGGATCTTGGCAACATATCCTGGCTGTGTATATGTGCCGAAGTATGCATATGTGCCGGTAGGATCCATCACTGCTGAGTCGAGCTTGTCCACTGGAAGGGTCAGCGCACTTACGCGTGTGAAGTCTGATAAACGGACCTTAACGATCTTACCTGGGCTTGTATCAGTTCCGAAGTACGCGTATGCGCCACCGGGATCAATCACAGCTGCCTCGAGAAAGTCCTCACCGCTCTGGAAGGTTATCGAGCCGATCCTTGTCAGATCGGATAGACGAATCTTGACAACCACCGCGCGCATTGGGTCAAATAATGTGGAGTATGTGCCACCGAAGTAAGCATACTGGCCAGAGGGGTCAATTACAGCCGCGCTAAGACCATACTCGCCGCTTTGGAGGGTTAAGGAGCCTACGCGTGTGAAGTCTGATAAACGGACCTTAACGATCTTACCTGGGCTTGTATCAGTTCCGAAGTACGCGTATGCGCCACCGGGATCAATCACAGCTGCTGTGAGTTTCTCCTCGCCACTCTGAAGGATCAATGAGTCCACTCTAGTGAAATCAGACAGACGAACCTTCACGATCCGGCCTGGACTTGAATATGTGCCGAAGTATGCATATGTGCCGGTAGGATCCATCACTGCTGAGTATAGATCGTCCTCGCCACTTTGGAGCGCTACGGATCCGACTCGTGTAAAGTCCGATAGACGTATCTTCACGATCCTGCCTGGAGATGACCGAGTGCCAAAGTACGCGTATGCACCGGTAGGGTCCACTACAGCCGAGTAGAGAAAGTCCTCTCCGCTTTGGAGGGTTAGGGCGCCTGTACGCGTGAGGTCAGATAGGCGTATCTTAACGACAATGCCAGGCGTAGCATGCGTGCCGAGATAGGCGTATGTACCTGTTCTATCCATCACAGCTGATGGGACTTCGCTTTCTCCACTCTCAAGGGTCAAGGATCCAACACGTGTGAAGTCAGATAGACGAACCTTAGTGATAGTACCAGGGTTGGTGTTGCTGCCGAAATAGGCATATGTGCTGCTTGGATCGATAATCGCTGTGCGATATCCTGCCTCACCGCTTTGGAGAGTTAACGCCGCCGCGCGTGTGAAGTCTGACAAACTGATCTTGACGATGACGCTAGGAGATGTCCAAGTGCCGAAATAGGCATATGTGCCACTCGGGTCCATCACAGCTGAGTAGAGATATACTTCACCGCTTTGGAGGCTTAGTGCGCCCACGCGTGTGAAGTCAGATAGACGTACCTTAACGACCATGGCTGGCACTGTATGTGTACCGAAATAGGCATACGTACCGCTCGGATCAATAACCGCTGACCGGAGACCAGCCTCTCCACTCTGGAGCGTTAAGACGCCGACGCACGCAAGGTCTGATAGGCGGATCTTGACGACTCGGCCTGGGTCTGTATAAGTTCCGAAGTAGGCGTATGTACCGCTGGGGTCGATAACAGAGCATTCAATGTATCGCTCCTCGTCTGTGAGAGTTAAGGAGCCTATTCGCGTAAAGTCTGAAAGGCGGATCTTGACGATGACGCCGGGAACAGTCCTAGTGGCGAAATAGGCATACTGGCCACTTGGATCAATAACAGCCGTAAAAAGCTCATCCTCTCCAGTTTGAAAGGTCACGGATGATTGCCTAGAAAAGGCCGAGACTGGTCTGGATAGCACGCCAACAGACGCCATCGCGGTAAGAGCCATGACTAAGATTAAGAAGAATCCTTTGACAGTCTTCAATAGAGTTCTCCATCCCGTAGGCACCGACGATGGATATTAGGCTTCTCCAACCACGCCGTAACGGTCCGGTCGTATGGGAGTTTCTCGGCTGAAGTCTACGAGTAGATCTTCTGGATCTCTACGTAGTCAACGAATCCGTCGTCGTTGCCTCTTCGGACCGCTACTGAGCTGGCAGTCCAAGGCGTTAAGGTGTCGTTCCAGCCTGTGACGTAGACGCTGCCTCTGTATGCCGGCGGGTTGACCATCACATTCTTAACAAAGCATAAGGCTCCTATCTTGGTGCCCCCAAGTGTGAGTCCCGTAGTGATGAAGATGATCCGTCCTTCCTGAAAAAGAGGTCGAGAAGGAGTCTCTCAGAGGAATAGACGCAGGAAGGTGGGACTTTGAAGCATGCGTTCTTCTGGAGATCGATCTCAGTAGAAGAAAGTTTCAGACAAATCTTGATTTCGAGATGCAACAATAAACGAAGTTGCAACTTTCAGCAGGGTAACAATAAACAGGAATGCCTTGTTTGGTAGGTCATTGGTGAAGGGATAGGCCGCGTTCAACAAAGGAACTATAGGAGACGCTGAATTCACGGACGCAACAATGGGAGAAACTTGGCTCGAAAAGGCAACGATCAAGGAGTTCAATGAGTTCGAAGGATTCAATGCTCCTTTGAACGTAAGGAGAGGAGCAACGGCCGGCCGCCCTGACACAGGAATAGTGTCAGCAATACCGGCCGTTCGAACCTAGCAAGTTCGCTTATCCAAGCATAGCCTGAAGGTGAACCAGGCAGGACCTACACCCATCTGGGTTCAAAACCAAGAAGAAAAAGTGTCAGCGGGAGATTTTGCTTGTCTCCGCCTAGATTCCACTTGCTATTATTGAGAATTCGCCTGGGTAGTCTGGTATTCCGTTGCTGTTCAAGTCTTGCCAGCGAATTATGTACCAAGCAGCGGTCATAGATGGCATGTCTGCGAACCACCTGCCGTCGAAGTAGACGCCTGCTGCGTATGTTCCCCACTGCTGTATCCCCCACAGGATCACAACCTTACGCGCTCCGTCTGATAGAACCTGCATGACAAAATAGTCGTTGCTCTGACTGATTGATGATAACTGCACATTCAGCTGAAGAGTACTGCCGCGCAAGATCGAGATGGTTCCATTCGCGTTCACTACCACCCTGAGCGGCGCCAAACCATTATCCTCATAGTATCTGGTTGTCGGGTTCGCCGCACGTCCGCCAACTGTGACTAGATGCGAGTAGCCATACCAGGTCGGTGCGCCTGTCGCCTGGTTTATCCGCGTCGCGTCAGTGCTTCGGAAGAGGATCCTTGGCGGGATTCTATGCGCATATATGAAGCCAATCCCAGAATCATCATATATGTTGCCTGTCATCATGAAGCCTACCGGATCCGATCCTGAGAACACGCCTGCTACAGTGCTGCCTAAGCCTGGCTCAACCCTGACAACCGTATCTCTAACTGTCGCAGTGACGAATACGTTCTGAACTATGCGAGTAATCTCATTGAACCAGTCAACCAGCGTAGAAACGATTCGTTGGAGATACAGCTCAATATAGGTTAGTTGAGCTGTAACATTCACGTAAACCGTATAGCTAACAGTCCTACTCGACGTAAAGAGCCAAGTGACTATAGTCGTTCCAGTCTTAGAAACCTCCGTACTAGTGGAGTTAGACCTGACAGTTGAAGTCAAAACAGTCGTACTGGGAATCGTTGAAGTCACATAGAAAGTCGTCCGACTAGTATAAGTCGTAGAAACAGAGCCTGAAACCAAAGTAGTCGCAGTCGTCAAGAACGAAGTGGATGGAGAAGTAGCCGTACTCGTCACATTCAACCGCTGAGTCGAAGAAAAAGTCAAAGAGACATAACTAGTCGACGTAGAAGAAGTCGTTGTCGCGGTTGTGATCCAAATGGTTGTTACAGCGTTAACGGTCAACGTGAATGTTGTGGTACGAGTTAACCCTCCCCCCGTACCAGTCACAGTTATCGCATATGAACCGGTTGGGGTAGACAACGAGGTGCTGATGGTGCATGTGCTGGTGAACGTTGGATTGCCTGACCCAGGACTAAAAGATGTGGAAAAAGGGAGACCAGACACAGAAAGACTCACACTCTGGGTCGTTCCAGAGACAAGGGTAACCGTAATCGTGTTGGAGCCTGAGCTGCCCTGCGTAGCAGTGATCCCGCCACTATTGCTCAAAGAGAAATCGAAAGGAGGTGCAGGAGTCACATTCAAACTGAATGCAGTTGTTCGGGTTAAGCCGCCTCCTGTACCCGTCACGGTTATCCTGTACGAGCCCCTGGGCGTAGATGATGAAGTGCTGATGCTACATGTGCTTGTGAATGTTGGATTACCTGAAGCCGGGGTTAATGAGGCTGAAGCACCTGAAGGAAGACCAGACACCGACAGGTAAACCAGCTGAGTCACTCCACCTGTCAAAGCAACTGTGACTGTGATGTAGCTGGAACCGCCCTGCACAACATATTGCTGAGGGGAAGCGCTCAGATAGAAATCAAATCCAATTGAGAACCAGACTACACGTGTGTAGGGGTTCGGTTTGGCGACAATCTTTGTAATAAGCAGGCCGTCCGTAAGCGTGAACTCGGAACGCGTAGCAGTCGAGGACGGTTGGACTGCGAAGGCTCCATTTTGGAGGATCAGCAAAGTACCACCTGTCGTGACGAACACGGGTATTAGCACAGGCCTTCCTGAAGAGTCGATGACGACTCCGTACACTGATGTGTCTGCTCCTGAGATCGACCAAAGTGTGCCAGTGCCTCGGGCGTAAGTTACAGACGTCAGCGGCGAGCTTAAACCGCCGCCCGTTGCTGTTGCGACGATTCTGTAAGCTCCGAAGGGCAGAGGGTAACTTGAGAGAGGAAGCCAGCCTGTGTCTCCAGAAGAGTCAGTCAGGCCAATGAGGCTTGGAAGAACCTGAAATCCACTCCAATCGAAGACCTGAATGGTTACAGAAACGCCAGGTATGGGATTCTCTCGAGTGTTCCAAGGATTGGTTTGGTTCACCACCCGGCTGAAAACGAAGGCTCGTAGGTAATATGGGTTCTCAGGTTCCCATGAGTACACTCCGAGCTGAGGCCCTGCGCTTCCTTGGACATAGGATATGGGTTGGTTGCTTATCCAGATATCGGGAGAGCTCCCCTCTACCAGTGTACTACCCGCAACATAGTTGACAGCGGCTTTGAAGGCTGCATCATCAATATTCGGGTTGGATGCGCCGATCGTGTAAAGCCTTGTATTGAGACGCCTGAGAAAATCATACGGGTTGGTTGGATCTGTGGAAAGCTCGGTTGTCAGAATCCAGAACATAGAAGCTGCTAGACTATAGAAAATGTACGCGCGATCGCCGCGCCCGATGTTGCCGGAGTAAGTGGTTCCTCCAACCACATCTTTTCCTAGATAGCTGCACTCGTCATATCTGCGAAGAATGTTGGCAGGCCTGTAACCAGAAACTGTAATGTTCCTGGTTCCTAGAATGTTCTCTGCAACAATCTCCGTGGTTGCCTCCGTCATTCCCTCCTCATTCCAAGACGCTGACAGCCATAACGCGTCATGGAATCCATGTATCAATTCATGTGTGAACGTATTATCCCAAATAGGATCATTGGTGTTCGGAGGATTCACGTTGGGCAAGATTCCTATGTCGATGCTATTAGTCCGGGGAACGTAGTAACTCCATCCTCCAGCCGTCGCGTTGTATCTCACGGTTATCGTGATGGTGTTCGACGGGTAACCGTAAATCCCCCTTATCTGCGGATAGACAACGTCGAATAGGGTCTGCGCATAGTTCTGCCATTGTACCGGAAAGCTTCCGTCGAACGCAATCGAAATACTACCATTACCCAATTGAGGAAGACCGTGGGGCGACGCCTGCGCGTGCGCCCCATCTAGTTTCACTCCTCCGCACATGAAACGATGACTACTCGGTTCAGCGGGCGGTGTACTTGCATAAGCACGCGGAGACGCCGCTGAGTGAAATTGCAGGAACAATAGGAGAAGAATGACAGCAGCTCCTGACCGTGTCTGGGTTCTTCTGCAACCACCCTTCATACTCGATTCCGACCCCGGCTCATACAATGTAGGGGCTCCTTCACTGCGATCACATAAGGCGGAGCGAAGAAACCGATCACTTCACGTCATCTAGGCACGCTTGCGTTGTCTACGGCCGGCCGTTTCCGTCTTCGTAGCATTCGCGATCTCTGCCTATTGAAGCTTGTGCTCGCTAGGTTTTCGCCAACCGGATTTGCGCGCGCCGGCCTGGAAGAGTATCAGGTTGATCAGGACAAGGATGATGAAGCTGGACTTTTTCGTTCCACCGACATCTTCCTTCTGTTTCTCAGAAATACTACTGCTGCAATCACTGCTACCGCTAGCACCACAACAGGTATTACCAGTCGTATGCCTTGGAATTCCAACATGGGCTGTGGAGTGGTCTCGGCTCTTGCAGTTGTCGCGATTGCTGGCTTCGTGGCTTTTTCAGCTGCGCTCTTTGCAGTGCGACTCATGTTCTCGGCCTTGTCGTAGTCTCCGTCGCTGAAGGCTTTCGCGGCTTGTTGAAGAGCAAGCTTCGCTTCGTCAATTCCGACTGTTCTACCGTCGTGTTCTGCTTGGAGTATCGCGTTCTCCGCCGTACTTAGGCTATCCCTCACAGTGAGAGCTCTGCCGCTCTCCTTCGCTGTTGTCACATGAATATTGTACGATAGGTCTGTCTTGGCAAGTAGGATAATTGCTAGGTTGTTTCTTGAATCGATGAACGTGCTGTTCTTTCCTCGTCTAGTGTCGAAGGCGGCGTCACCGAATCTAGGTACGCTAGGATTGGCATCAACCAGCTTTATAATTCCGGTTGTCAACTCCCGTACGTTATCGTCCACAGTGTAGACGAGCACCCCGCTACTGGGGAGCACACTGTCAAAGCCTACTTGTTGTCGGTTCTCAATGAGGTAGTACCTGAAAGGTGAGAGCGGGATCTTGAGTGCGAGGCTGCCTGATGTAGGCAACTCCAAGGGGTCTAGTCCGAGTGTTGAGGCTTCTCCCGGCTTGGCCGTGGCTACCTGTGAGTCAGCTATCCAGCCCAGCCTAAGCTTAGTGAAGGCGGAAGGAAGGGCGGGAGGCCTCTTGGGGTCGGCCGTGTGTTGAGACATGGGGTCCCATGGGCCGAAGTACCTCGGATAATAGCCGACAACGCCATAAAAGTCACCCCTGGGAATGAGGTAAGGTTCGATGTCGTATAAGTCTACGGCGACTCTTAGTTTTCCACGCATATCATTCAAAGAATCATAATAGATCCCTCCTTCGAAGCCCCCGAGCTGGTGAATGAACTCGTGGGCGAACATGCCTAGGTGCGCGTCAGCATTCACCATGCAGGCGCCTCGAATAACCTGGCCCGAGGGCGTTTTCAAAGCGAGGCCCGCTAGAGCACCTGTGCCTCCTCCGCCTCCTACGGCGTACCATGCTGTACCCTCAGTTTGAATTCCGAAAACAACGATCGTGCGCCTGAACTTTGAAAAGTCAACATCTCTGTCTGCGAGATTGATCGCATCATGAACCATTGGTACGATATTATCAGCCCACTTCCTCCAGTCACTGAACCACATTCTTACGCCAGCCTCCATGACCGCGTCGTAGTCGCTTGCTTCCTTCGGCATTGTGTACCATTTCTGGGTTGTATCGCCTGTGAGCCATGTCCTTCCGTAGCTAGCCTCGTTTAGGTACTCATTGAGCTCTACGAAAACTCGCCGATGAACATACTCCCGTGTGAAATGGTGTTTGATGTCAGGGAACTGTGCGAGGATGACTATGGTCTTCTGCTCGCCCGCAGCGTCTTTTGCCCTCAAGCTGGGAACCTCCCCCTGCACTACCTCAACAAGACGGAAGAGCTGGACTGTACCTCCAAGTAGAATCAGGATCAGAAACAGGGTGGAAGCTAGTCGCTTCACACCAACTCCTTGCCCGTCAGAATGATGTGTAAGAGTCTGATTTTAGGTTTCTGCTGGTCAGGCCAAAGTGCCTCAATACGGCCGGCCGTAGAAGATGGTTGTGGACCGGGCGGGATTTGAACCCGCGGCTTCCGCGTTTTCCTACCATCGCGATGCGAACGCGGCGTCTGTACTAGCGGCTTGTCAGAGGCCGCCATTCATACCAGACTGAACTACCGGCCCATGCCTTTCGTGCTTAGTGCTTCGGCCATGAAGCAGGCTGGTATTCTATTCAGCGGTCATAAAATGCTTTCTGAGGATAGCTATCGTAAGACATGTGGGTTCTATCGGCCAATTGGGGCAAAATTCTTCCTGTTACCTCGATGACACTCGTGTTCGCGACAAGTGGTGCGGCCAGCTCTGTTCTTGCCATCTTTTCTTGCTAAGCTAAGACTGATGAGACTGCTGATACAGATGATGACCTTTCACTTCCTAGGCGGCCTGAGACTACGTATAGTGGAAGCAGTTCTCTTCTATCCTCAGAATCTTAGCGAGAAAATGTAGAACTGACAGAAATAGTGGAACATTCTTCTAGCTTCCCAGGGAGGAATTAGTTCTGATC
>Ga0209725_1001415_pt1 | contig 13503 bp, 12 predicted proteins | sample I18A1metaG_FD_184145 | JGI IMG/M metagenome (GOLD analysis project Ga0209725, IMG submission 184145) | Lake sediment bacterial and archeal communities from Gulf of Boni, Indonesia to study Microbial Dark Matter (Phase II) - ​I18A1 metaG... | ecosystem: Environmental > Aquatic > Freshwater > Lake... | reverse complement strand
GCGCAGCGGGAGCCAGCTCGATATGGATCTGGAGAGAGAAGACTGCAGGGACTTAGATTCTGAAGTGCGCCTTCTTCTTTGCTATTTCTTCTTCGAGCCAGGCTATCTTCTGCTGCATGATGGTTATCTTCCAGTGCCACATGGCGTCCTCGTCGAAGAATGGGATGACTCCCAGTGTTTCGTAGAGCGTGAGGATTTTCGGCGGCCAGAACGGTTGGAGGATGATGGGTTCTGTGATGATTTTCCATGGCTCTTTGAGGAGTAGGTCGCTTATGTTGAGTGTTTCATAGAGGTCTATCATGATTGCTATGAAGGTTGAAACGTAGTCTGCGAGGCTGATGGTCTCTTCGATGAGTTTGCTCGGATTCTTGATGAGGATCTCTGCGAGGGAGATCGTGTCGTAGAGGATTCCGCTGAATCCCTTAGTTAGGATGTCTGATGTGCTTAGGGGTTCGTAGAGAAGCTTCGTTGTGGTGAAGATCTTGAGGTCTGTGAGTGCGAGTTGTTCTTGGAATAGCTTGTATGGAAGTATGCTAGAGAGATCGCCTAAGCGTATCTGTTCTAGTTTGGTGGTTAGAGCGGCGAGCTGTCTTGTATCTATGAGGCTTATCTGCTCTTGAGTTGTGGTGGAGGCGAGTTTTCTGAGTGCGTCTGCTACGCCGATCTGCTCTAAGAGTTGTTGGAGATAGCTGGTTACGAGGGAGAGGTAGTCAAGGATTGACGTTGTCTCTGTGAGGAGTTTGCTTGGAGACTTCCGAAGGATTTCTATTAAGGATACTGTCTCGTAGAATCTGCTACTGGGTGAGTTGGCTACAAGGTCGATTAGGCTCACGGTTTCGATGAAGGATCTTGAGACGGTGAAGCTGACGAGGTCACTTACAGTTTTAGTCTCATAAAGTGTTCTGGTCGGTCCTTTCAGGAGAGCTTCCGAGAGTGCGATTGGCTCAAGCATGGATTTGGAGGGTAGCCATCTCATGAGGTCTGCTGTGGAGAGGATTTCTGTGCGTATCGTGGTTGGAGTCTTCGTAAGAAGGTCTGTTATCACTTTAGTTTCGTAGAGTGCTTTCGAGATTGAACTTGGACCTAAGGTATCTATGAGCGTCTCTTGATCTATCAGAACCTTGGCAGGTGCCTTCATCAATATCTCGTATAGAGAGAGCTGCTCGGTATAGGGCATCTGGGGCATCATCAATCTGAGGTAGGGTAGTGTTATCGTTTCTTCAAAGACTTTTGAGGGTCTTTTGATCAGTTGGTCTGCGAGTGCAAGGCTTTCGTAGATGACTTGTCCAGCCCAGAGTGAGGCTGAGACGTAATCTGCTATTGAGATCGGCTCTTCCAGAATCTTTCTCGGCTCTTTAAGGAGGGCTTCTGCTATTGAGAGGGCTTCGTATAGAATTAGGCCCGGTACGGCTGTTGAGACGAAGTCTGCTATTGCGATTATCTCTTCAAGGAGCTTTCTGGCCTCTAGGATCAAGTAGTCACCGATGAGGTGGGGCTCCTCCAAGAGCTTCGTCGAGTCCTTCTTCAGCACCTCAGAGATGTTGATCGGCTCGATAAGGAGCTTCGAGACTGGTTTAGGCCCCATGACCTCTGTGAGGCTGACAGTTTCCTCAAGCACCTTTAAGGCGAGAATGCGAGCTGCGATCTCTGAGGTTATTGTCTCGAAAAGGGTTTTGGACGGCTGTTTTGCCACCGTATCCGTGAGAATGAGGTTTTCGTAAAGAGTCTGAACAACGGATTTCACGAAGGAGACGATCTCTGTTAGGCTGGCGAGTTCTGTGAGGACTTTCCTCGGTTCCTTGGTAAGAGTATCAGACGTTGCGATCGTCTCGGTGAAGGCGGCCCTAGAGATGTAGAACTGGAGCATAAAAGAGAGAATTTCCGTTTCTGTGAGAAGTTTTGATGGAGTCTTCACTAATGCATCATAGAGGGTCAGTTGCTCTGTGAATGGAGCTCTAGATAGGGCAAACCCAAGTATGTAGGAAAGGATCTCTGTCTCCGTGAGAACGTGTGAGATCGTCTTTGGCCCCATCGCATCAATCAGAGTTTCTTGTTCAGTTATGGCCTTGCTCGGCATGAACTTAACTAAGTCAGATAAGATGTCGATCTCTGTAAGCATTTTTGAGGTGTTGAATTGGAGTATGTAGGTTAAGTTCTCGATCTCTGTAAGAAGCTTTGTTGGGGTCTTGGTTAATGTGTCGTAGAGGGTTGGCTGCTCTGTAAGTAGCTTTGATATCACTTTTCCTAAAACATCGGTTAAGGCTTCTTGCTCAGTAAGGAGTTTTGAAGGTGTTTTTGGCACTGCGTCATAGAGGATAAGCTGTTCCGTGAATGGAGCCTTGGAGGTGTAGAGCTGAAGCAGGTAGGTCAGGTTTTCAGTTTCAGTTAAGAGCTTTGAGGCTTGTTTTGGCCCGATGTAGTCTATGACGGTTCCCTGTTCAGTGAGAACTTTGTTTGGTGTGAACTTCAGCAGGTAGGAAAGTGTTTCTGTCTCTGTTAGCAGCTTCGAGAGCTGTTTGGTGAGGCTGTCTAAAGCTCTGCTCTGCTCGGTCAGGTTCTTCGACGTAAGCTTGCTGATCGCGTCTGCTACCGCCATTGTTTCATAGATGTTCTGGACGGTTGCCTTGAGCGTTTGAAGGATTTCAGCTAGGGATATTGCTTCTGTAAAGGCTGCCTTAGCGGTATAGAAGCCCAAGAGATATGGCAATTGGACTGTTTCGACGAGGAGCTTTGAGACGGGTTTAGGCCCCATTACATCTCCGACACCCAAACTCTCTGTGCCCGTCCAACTGAGCGCGAGTGTAATGTAGTCATAGTACACATCCCAGTCTCCAGTCGTCACGTAGTGCGTCCAAACGATGTCTATTCTACCGGCTGTGACTAGACTGGCACTCGGATAATTTTCGTTGTTTGTGGTTGTGAACTGGGTTTCAGAACCCCATGACCCGCCTGAACGCTTGATGTAGTATATGTTCGATGAGATAACATCCCAGAGGTAGATGTCGCTTCCAACGGTGCAAATGCTGATCTGGCTTCGCGTTAAGGAGGTTAAGCCGCTTGGGCCTATGCTGCTGTCCACATCTGATGTGCTTATGCTTCCGCATGGAATGGTAGTTCCTGCAGCCTCAGTGTTGCTCGCATAAAGTATAAGACCCGTAGTAGATTCATAGGCAGATGAAACAGGTTTGGCTGGAAGATCGACTGTTGTTGCAGCTTCACTTCCCCATCCCCAATATACTGTTGTTGGATTATAGGTAAGTTTACACTTTTTCTCCAACGTGGCATCGGCGGCGATTGTCCAGAATGCGTACCCATCATACTGCCCCGTTCCCGAGTTCGTCCTTTGTGCGAACGTCGGCGTGTGAATTGTATGTGCTCCAGAATAATCAGTACTTATCAGATTGGTGCCCCCCGCTCCTTCCCCCCAAGACGTATATGTCGGTGGCGAAGCAAATGCCGCTTTGCATGTGTAGACTCTGCCGTGTTTTCCGCCGCCAGTGCTGTTGTCTCCCCAAATTATCGCGATCTGGCCGTGCATGATTTGCCACAACGATGGTCTACGGCACGTATCATCCACACTTAGGATGGTCGTAATGCTGGAGATCGTTTTTCCTGTGATGTTGTTGCTCCCATTTCGTGATGGGACTAGAATCGCTACGTTTAGGTCGTCAGAGCCGTTTATCCATGCGAACATGATGGCGTCAAGCATCGGACTTAAAGAATACTTGTCGCTGTTGCTAGTCCATGTTGCTGAATACGCGATTTTTATTCGGCAGAGGGTGTCTCGTGCTGTGTAGTTCGTATAGCTTCCATCCCACATTGTGGCGTATCCTGTAAGCTTATCTGTATTAGTAGTGTAGTAATACTCATTGTCAGGTGTAGACCACTCAAATAGTATCCGAACTTCCGTAGCCGACGCGAAATATTGATCGAAATTGAAAACAAGGTTATTCGTGCCGAGGGGCAACGTACCCATATTGTATGTGTCTGAGCTGGTCGCGACAACTGAATCGTCTGAGACAAGTCTTATTCTACCGTATCCTGTCCCTGAATGTGATCCCGTAAGCATTGCAACCTGAAATGTGAACTGTTTAACGGTTGCTCCAGCTGGAATGGTGCGTCGCTGCCCAAATCTACTGTAATCCCAATACGTGTTATCGTAACTATCTATCGCGTTTTCATCGTCTCCATTCTTCTGTCTCTCTCCATCACCGGTCAGCCCCCCGCTATAGGCAATACTAACGTAGTTGCTGGTATCTGCGTTAGCATACTCTATTGTTAAATGATATGTCGTGCCAGATGCAAGACTGTAGGGTGTCGTGAGCGTGAACCTTACCCACTCGTGATACGTGCCACTTGGAAGGGTTGAAACGTCTAAACTGCCAGAGGCGAGTTCGGTGCTTGGCACCCCTCCCGAATCAGAGTAGAGCTTAGCATATATCGTGCCTGTAGGAGAGCCTACCCTTCTCAGAAAAGCTCTTATCTCATAGAGTTTGGCAGCAAGATCCACCGTGAATTTACTGCCATAGCCTATTATGTAAGAGCCAGCATTAAAGTTCCTGCCTGCTCCTCCGCTTCCTATACTGATAGGTTTTCCAACTCCCCACTCATTCGAGTGTAGTACAGCGATCCTTTCAGCAGCCGTCGCCGTAAGTACATACGTTGCACCAAGGTCTTCACTAGTCCAGCTACCTGATGGCGGCGAATTGCAGTATCCCCAAACGACATTTGTGTTGCCGCCGATATAGACGAGTTTGCCATAGCGATCGCGGACAAGATGGCTGCCCTGTCCATACGCCGTGCTGTACTGTCCTGCGGTCGTTGTGACCGTCGATGGATCGAAGGATTCAGATTCATCCTTTGCCATCAATTTAGCGGGATAGATCTGCTCAAATGTCCAGATTCCATGTATTGATTGTTGTACGCTTTCCGTAAGCGTCGCTGTTACATCACTCCAGTTCCACTCGATCTCTCTGTTGCCAAGATGATTTGGCAGCATGAAACGGAATCTCTTGTTTTGAGCGTCATGATTGAAGACTAGCGGTTCACCTGTATTTTCATCGACTAAACCTGAAATCCTCATTATGGGGCGGAAAGTACCTCTGCGTCCAGCGGTTCTACGTATGGTAACTTTGATCGGTCCTGTATCTGGCACGTAATACTGAATCCGTAAGGAGCTGCCGTCGGTGTACTTTTGTGTTCTGGTAATGGTGCTTCCTATAACTTCAAGAACGAAGGGGCCTTTGGCAACGAGATCCTCTATTCTGCCATCTGCATCTTGCCTCTGTAAGATCCAATCTAGAAAAACGATATTCCTCTGTAGTTCGTCTCTCTCACCGACGAAGATTGAAGATTGACGGTTGTAAACTAGATATCTGCCATCGTCTTGTAAAGCGATGTACCCTTTCGGTGAAGGAGTTGGGATTGTCTGCATCTTATCTACCGGCTGATCGGCTTCTTGATCGGTTCAACCTCCCGTGAACCACACTTCTCAGAATCCCTTTCCTTCACATTCAGTACTCCCTTATCTTTTCTAGCTCTGATTCCTGATAAAGCTTGAAGTGGTCTTTCGTGATGGCTACGCGATCCGCGATATGGACGCACTCGACGCTCGTATCTACCCAGATATCATACCCGAGTTTTTTGGCACTCATGCAAAAGGTGTAGTCTTCGCCAAGCTCGCCGAACTTGAACCAAGGATACTCCATCTTCTGGAAGACATCTCTTCGGATGAGACACCAGCCCATGCCTATTCCGTCGACCTTGTAGAGTCCGCCGTGTTCCCAGTAGAGCAGCGGTACGAAGCCTTTTCTCGGGGCGTCCCACATGCTCATTTCTGGAAAGTATGGGACAGCCTTCCTGAAGTAGAGTCCGCTCACGATTGCTTTCTCGTGGCTCCATAGCTTCTTGAGTCCGTCGCTTGGGGGGATTACGTCGTCATCCCAGAAGAGGATGTGTGTGCTCCTCGGATGGTTGACTAGGAACTGGGCGATGAGCTGGTTTCTCGCCTCATCTAGCGGGATTACGTCTGTGGTTATGAAGAAGTGGTTTGGCTTTTCAAGCCCTGTAAGTGCTGTGAGGAGGTCTGGTGCCATGTGCTCCTGCACTGGCATGGCGATAGTTATGTGTGGAGAGGCTATCGGCTTATCCTTCATCTCATCAGGAATGCTCATGTTTTGTACCTTCTACATATAGGCTCAGGGTCGGATGTTGGTCGTAGGTTTCGGTGGACATAACCTTGCTCTGAGAGATCTTGAAGGGCATTTCCTTCGCTTCGAAGCCGATTCTTTCCATGAGCCCTATCAGGGATTCTCCATCGTAGACTGTGGCGTGTCCTTTTAGGGTGAGCTCGAAGAGCTTGGCTGCTTGGCTTTCCGCCCTTTCGCATGGTAGATTTATGTCGTCGAACTCGCCCATCTCACCTCTCTGATACTTGTAGACTAGAAGCCTTAAGTTCGGTGTTGAGATCCTTATGAGACCATTAGGTTTAACAACTCTGTAGCACTCCTTCAGGAAGCTCTCGCCCTCGCCTTCACTCAGATGTTCGATCAGGTGGCTTGCGTATATCAGTGAGACGCTCTCATCGGAGTATGGGAGACCCTGTCTCACATCCATCTGCTTGAAGATGTAGCCCTGCCTCTGCGCATAGCCCATGAGGTCTAGGACATCTATGTTGATCCAAGTAGTTTTCTCTGTGCTTCTGAACATCGAGGTATAGGAGCCTATATTCAGTCCTAGCTTGGGGCCTTCTCGGGCGGGGGGCATCGGTTTGAGACCAATTATTGTCGGCCATCTTCCATCAAGGTGTTTGTCGACAATCTTGAAGCCATTGTACTCTGTGAGCTTCTCTCTCCACCATTTGAGAGATTGACGGTTCACGTGAGTTACGTCCGTGTCGGACTCCTCAAACAAGCCTGAGTAGGCTACGGCGTGAAAGCCTCTCTTGGCGACTCTAGAGATCTCCCTTAATGCTGCATCTAGGACTGGCATAGGAAGGTGTTCAAGAAGTTCAATGCTGAAGGCGACGTCAAAGCAGCCATCTCTAAAGGGAAGATGAGTTGCTGAAGCCCTTATAAGTGAGTTGGTGACGCGGCTCTTCATACACCACCTAGACACATCAATACCGTAAGATTCGTAGCCCCGATCATTGAGACGCTTGATGATGAAGCCTCTAGCCTCTCCTAGGGACAAGACCCTTCCTTCTGGCTTCAGGTCGAGAATCTCTTCCGTGACGAGTTCGTTGTTGGGGAAATCTGTGTAGGCACCGACGTAGCCGATGGGTTCACCCTCACCACTCCATTGGAAGTATTCTCTCTCGAAGAACTTAACTAGCTCGGGTAAGCCTATGTCAGCGGGAAGTTTCTTCGGCAAGAACTTGATCCACCAGCTCTATGAGTCTGTCGACCTTTCTGATGTATGCCTCGAAAGGGTTCTTCGCTTTTTCTGGTTCTCCTCCAGATCTAATATCCTTCACCTTCCCATCAGGGCCAATAAGGACGAGTCTAACCTGATCTGAGACACCTGTGACCTCTCTATGAGCCATCACCATCGCACTCCATTCATAACTTCCTGATATAGTTCCTCGTAGCGATCCGTCATTTTGGCGTCGGACCACCTCTTCTCCGCATCTCTGCGGCAGGTCTTTGGATCTATTCTATCGATAACTTTCATTGCAGCTAGGAACTCCTCTTCATTTTTGACGAGGAATCCGGTTTCGCCGTCTTTGATGATCTCGCTCATCCCTGCTTTATCGTAGGCTATTACGGGGGTTCCGCAGGCCAGCGACTCTATCACGGTTATGCCGAAGGGTTCAGGCCAATTGAGCGGGAATACGAAGCACTTCGCCTTGGCTAAAAGCTTAACCTTCTCTTCATGAGGTACGGTTCCATGGTAACTCCACTTACTGAGGAAGTCGCATTGTTGAGCAACTTGGATCGCATATAGTGAGGGGTTCGACTCCAAACTGCCAGCGATTATATCTATGGGAACATCGAGCTTCTTGCAGAACCTTATCGCATCTAAGACACCCTTCCCCTCGTATGGCCTGCCAATAAAGATGAAGCGATCAGACTTCTGGCTCGTCCACCAATATTTGCTGAGGTCTATGCCATTGTAGGCGACTCTTGACCTCAAACCCTGATTCTTCCTAACATAGCCCGAGTGGAATTTGGTGAGGCAGACGAGGTTCGGCTTCTCCATTGAATATGAGACGCTCTGAGGTGAGTGAAGCGTGGAGAGAAACTTTCCACCGTTGACCTTGAAGTAGGCGTAGGCGACCTTAGTGTGGCTGTGATCGTTCACCAGCTCAAAGTCCTTTATCCTCTCTTGATAGCGGGAGAAGGCGACGTTCTCCAAACCTAGGTGCGTGCGGAGGCTTATCGTCTGAATATGCTCGACACCGCTTGGCAAGCTGCTTTCAAAAGGACAAGCTATGCCTATCTGATGACCTCTCTTAGAAAGCTCCTTGGCAAGGTTGTAGACGATGACCTCAAGACCTCCATAAAAGTCGGGAGGCACACCCAGCGCAGCGGATGAAATGAGAAGAGTATTCACTTGAGACTCACTAGCCATAATTAGGGCTAGATAGGGTACTTAAAAGTAAGGGAGAGGCGTTGCTAAGCGCCTTGTACGCGGAATATCCATGTGACTTGGAGTGAGTCTGCTGCACCTTTTGTGATTTTGCCGAAGACTTGTCTGCAGAGTATTTGGTCGGTTATGCCGCCGCTGTTGCGGAATACGCCGCTTTCCTGTATTTCGGCTGTGCCTTCTCCTGCTGCGAAGGTGCATTGGACTTGGTAGGTTTGGTAGCCTGAGGATGTGGCTGTGTATTGTCCTGAGCGTGAGTAGACTTGGCCTACTAGGCTGCGGTCTGTGGAGGAGGCGGCTGTTGTTCCAGTTCCGATGGAGATGTGGTTTGCCGCTGCGTAGGCTGTGCCGGGGTTTCCGAGCCGCTCTGCGATGATGTCCCAGCCTCTTTCACAGAGGACGTTCTTGACCTCGCGGAAGTCTTTGATCTTCCCATCTTTGTCTGTGAGGGTGAGTTTGACGTGTCCTACGAGCATGACTGGAGCTTCAATTGAGGGAGGAGAAATGGGAGCTTCGAGAGACATTAACCCACCGTCCTCTAGTTTCTGGTGATTAGGTATAAAAGTTTCTCCGCTTAGTGCTTGGCATAGATGCGTACAGAGGATGTTTTTCCCTTCTGGCAGAACAGAATGATCTTCTGGACAAGGGGTTTTTGCATGTTGACTTCCAGATGTTCACCTTTAGATAGGGGAGCTTTCTCACTGATGGACTCCTCATTCACTCCGATATAGACTGGGTCTGGCCCGTCCACCCAGAGGTCGAAGCTTCTCCAAGGCATCGTACGGTAGACTTCAGGTGTCAGAACCGTAAGCTCCTCGGTTATTGAGAGTTCGATGGGTTCAACCTTGCCTTCAGGTATGGTTGACCTCCACTCCTCTATGAAGGGCTGTAGGGCTTTAGCTGTCTCTCTGCCCACCTCGCGGGCCATCTCTTCTGTAAGGAGCAGGTCATCTCTTAGCTTTCTATTCATAGATCTCCCTCTCGATCATAGAGATTATACGTCCTTCGCTGTCTCTGGTGATCTCAAGTATCGAAACCCGCTTCCGCCCAAAGGTCCAAAGGGCTCCAGTTGAGATGAGATATCCTACCACTGCTCCCGATAGCAGCCCTACGGCACCGCCGAGCAGAGCGCCCCTCACCCTCTGCTTCTCATCAAGCGCAGCTCCAATTGTCGCTCCTAATCCACCGACAGCGGCGGCGAGCATGATTGGTACGGATGGGGTAGCTTGCTGCACGACGGGCTGGTTGCTCACCTCTTACCACTTCAACCTCTTCTGCGCCGTCGAGGAGGATTCAGATAGTAGAAGCGTCCTTCACTCCTAATCAGCCAAGGAAAGACGCTCAGAACTTTAGCAGAAGCATTACCTTTACCGCAAGGTGAAGGAGTTGGCGATGGGGCCGGAATCGGCCCATTCGGCACGAGAATATACATACATTTGTCGAACTCGGAGTCGCCGTACTTGATCTCGAAGACGCTGTTCGGACGACCCCAGCCGTTCCAGCTGTTCTTACCCTTCCAGCAACCACGTGAGTCGCTACAACCAATGGTTTCAAGGCAGTGATAGCCGACTATCGGATCCCAATCTCCTTGACTCTCGTAGATGCCGTCAACATAGCTTAGGAAGCTGTAATGGACGGCCATCGTAGTGGTAATCGGCGCTAGGTTGAGCGCCTCCTTCATCAGCGTCAGGTCGCTGCAGTAGCTCCAAGAAAGAATCTTCTTCCCTCTGAGATACCAGTCTTCAGCTTTGTTGCTGTTGTTTCCAAGGGCTGGATCGTAGGGGCAATCCTGTGTAAGCGCCACACCTTTATCACGAAGATAGTCAAGCGTAGCCTCCATCGTATTCCCACCCTCACAAGTCCCGCCCGAGCCGAAAAAGAGATCCTGGATGCTCAAATCGACGATGATGTTCTGGATGACATAAAGGTCGTCCTGAAGCCCTGATTCTGATCCTGTCGCCGTGCAGCTTCCACAGTCCTTCTGATCCTTGAAGGGCGTGGTCTTTCCCGCTGCTTCCCAGTCGATCTCGTAAAGCCTAGCTGCTAGGACGGAGGTGAACTTCTCACCGATGATGGCGCTATGGGGAGCCGTCTTCACGACGCGGGTGACGGCTTTTAAACCGACTAGCTTCCTTTGTTCGCTTGGGCTGAGCTCGCTGATCTTGGTCTTCCCGGCCTTCCATGTCTTCGGCTTGAGCTGGACGACGTCGGTGGGGATACCCTCGATGGTTTTAGGTATGATCTCTGCTGGTGCGAGCAGCCTCTCCTCAACTTTATCGGACACTAGGATCGTTATACAGGGGATGCCCGTATCTATGTCCTTTACTTTCTTAGTGCTGATGAGGGTGTTGAGGGCGTTTGGAAACGCCTTGAGCTGTCCGTGGACTCGCTCATGTATCTCGTCAATCAGATCCATCTAACTTCTCCTCTCGGTTCTGCTCTTGAGAATAGCTACATCGTCGCGGAATCCATTAATTGCTTTGGTAACTTGATCGCAGTGGGTCTGGAGGAGCGCGTTATTTCTCTGAAGTTGCTCATAGGTGGCGGCGGTTATGACGCAGAGGAGCTGTGTATCATTAAGGCTCTTCTGCTCCTTTTTGATGATGCTTAAGACCTTTACGAGGCTTGGAGCCGCTTGAAGCACGAGATCGATTAGATCTGGCACTTTAGCGCCTCTCCTTTTCCATGGGCAAGGCTAAACCTTATCTTTCTCTTTAAGAACCGCTATGCGGCGTTCTTCCATTGCACGGGCTGGACCTGAAAGCGCATCCAGAACTTCAGCCTCAAGCTGTTCATCTGTCTTGCCCTCGTATGGTATTTCGAGTATTCTGGCTCTTACTTCGAGATGCTGTCTTAGTAGCGTCAATCTCTCACCTCATCAGGCTATAGCGACCTTCACAACCTTACCTGGGTAGGTGTCTAGTCCAGCGTAGAGGTAGTTACCAGACGTGATTAAGCTATATGGGCAAGCTTCACCGGTCTGAAAGCCTAGCGAAACGAAGGGTGGATTGAACGTGTCTAGATCGACCTTTACAATCCTGCCAGGGTTTCTGTTGTATATCGGTACATAAAGAGCTCCACCAGAGACCGCGAGTCCAAAGGCTCCATCGCCACCAAGAGCAGCTTGAAGTGTCGCGACTTTCGTGAATGTTGTAAGGTTGATCTTCACAACTTTTACAGGGCCAGTAGGCTTGTATAATCCCGCGTAGAGGAACCCGCCCGAGGCGATCAACGACTCTATTTGATCGTCGCCACTGTCAAGGATTAGTGTACCGACTACAGAGAACGTGCCAAAATCGATCTTCTTGATTCTTCCAGGCGTTGTATAGAGGCCCGCATAGAGATATCCGTCAGCTATGGTCATGTATCCGACTTTGTTCTCGCCAACGCTGAAGGTTAGAGTGTCAACTTGCGTAAATGAGGTAAGGTCGATCTTCGCAACTTTTCCGGGGCTTGTCCATAATCCCGTATAGAGATAGTTTCCGTATATAGCTAAGGCTTCAGCATAGTTTTCGCCGCTTGCTAGAGTGAGTACCGCTTCCTCGGTGAATGTTGTTAGGTTAATCTTCGCAATTTTTCCCGGCGCTGTGTCTAGAGCAGCATAGAGGTATCCGCCCGATATAGCCAAGTCGTAGATCCAGTCTTCATTTACTCCAAGAGTGAGTGTGCCTACGACGCTAAATGTGGTTAAGTCGATCTTCTTAATTATTCCCGGGGCTGTCAGGAGACCTGCATAAAGGTAATTTCCGGAGATGGCGACCGCATATACCTCATCTTCATTAGTGTCGAAAGTAACTGTCGCGATTTCCTTGAAGACATAGGGTGCTGGAGGGGTAGGCGCGTCTTGAAGGATTATAGGCATAGTACAGTGGACGAAGAGCGGATCTCCTGCCGATGATCCATTTTTAATGGTGACGTAGAGTTCTCCACCTGCATTCGTAGCGGAGCTGCTCACTCCGCTCGGAATCTTCGTTGTATCTGTCTGAGTTCCCTTAAGAACGTCATCAATCCAATATTCAATCTTCTGTCCTGGATAGTGTATTATCTCAACCTTGACGGCTTCTCCTCCGTTCCAAAGGTTGGTTTCAAGGTCAACAGTTCCTAGGCCACCTGATCCATAGCTTTCTCCGATCAATGCTAGATTGTCGATTAGGATGCCGAATCCCAAGGCATTCAAAGTAGGGGGGTTTGGAGCCCCGAGGGTGGATTTCGCCATGAGCATGACTCTAGATGCGGATGCTGGGTCGTCACCCTCTTTTGTAAGCCAGAAGATGACTCTGATCTTCCTATCGAAGTCGACCAAGCTGTCTAAGTAGTCGGATGTGTAGGGGTGGGGCGGTCCAAGTATGTAGAGCGGACCATTGCACCAAGCCCAGTTGTTCGCGTATCCATGTATTATGCCCACAGCACAGTCTTGATGGTGCGGCCAAGTGTATCCATCTGCACTAGAATGGTCTTCCCAAAAATGTATCTGCTGCCAATGAACGTCCCAGAGCAGCTCACTTAACCTTGGAGGGAGCTGAACAAATGGGGGAGTGATTCTTCCAACGGGCATTAGGTCCAGACCTCGATCTCGATGGTCTTACCTGCTGTTGGGCATGCGAAGTAGAGTGTCTTCCCTGTTACCTTGATGTCGTCTGCGTAGTACCAGCCGTTGGCTGGTATGTGTAGAAGTGGTTGCAGGCTGGGGCCGACGTGGCCTTTTTCCCATGCGACTCGGAATGCTGTGGCGTCGCTTGTCTGGGCGTATATTTTCTTGGTGCCGTCTGGGAGTGCTTTCTCATACTCTTCATTAGCACTGGTCACGCTGACGTAGAGGAGTAGGGGCTCGGTCGCAACTTCTAGGCCGGGTATCTCGATTGGTGGGATCTCGACTTTGATGCCTATCTCGGTGAGGGCCTTCGCTATCTCTTTGCC
>Ga0209725_1001413_pt1 | contig 13509 bp, 16 predicted proteins | sample I18A1metaG_FD_184145 | JGI IMG/M metagenome (GOLD analysis project Ga0209725, IMG submission 184145) | Lake sediment bacterial and archeal communities from Gulf of Boni, Indonesia to study Microbial Dark Matter (Phase II) - ​I18A1 metaG... | ecosystem: Environmental > Aquatic > Freshwater > Lake... | reverse complement strand
GTTTTCTTGATGAGGATTCTGTCATTTTTGTTTTTATCGTCAAGGGCGCATAAGGTTTATGAGATAAGGGCTGGTTTGCATAGACTTGACGACGCACGGGCGGTCGTAGTCTAGCCTGGTAGGACATCAGCCTCCCACGCTGACGACCCGGGTTCAAATCCCGGCGGCCGCACCATATTTGGAGTATTTAAATTAAATACTTGACAGAATTTCGGGAAGTTTGCAGAGTTCGTTCAGGATTATGTCTGGCTGTTGAGTTGCTTTTTGAATATCTTCAACCGTGAAGAATTGAGAGGGAATGAAAATGGTTCTCATTCCCACATCCTTGGCGCCTTTAATGTCTTCAACTGGGCTGTCGCCCACGAACACCGTTTGGTCTGCTTTTTTGTTGAGTCTCTTTAAGGCTTCTTTGAAGATTCTGAGATGAGGCTTTCGCCAGCCCACATCCTCAGAAACAAGTATAGCGTTAAAATAATGGCTGAGGTTTAGTTTCCGCAAACCAGCATAAATGACAGGCGCATACGTAAAGTTAGAAATTAGCCCAAGAGCATACTTGCCTTCTGAAAGCGTTTTTAAAGTTCGAACGGCACAGTTTCTACGCCTCAATGATTGGACGTAATCTTTAAAGAAAATGTTAATGGCCTCTTTGACGTTTTCCTCGTCTGGGTTTGTGGCGAATCCGAGACTGTTTAGGGCTTCAGAAAGCCAGACCACGTTAGTTACTTCGACAAGTTCTTGGTAGCGAATCACCCTATATTTCTGGTGAGCCCGTTCATAGGCCTGCGTAAAATGTTCGTAGTCCATGTTGAAGCCAACGTCTCTAAGGCTTTCAAACATTTTCTTCACAGAGGGTTCATAGGCGTAGCCCTCAACCGTGGCAAGGGTTCCAATAAAGTCAAAAATCACCGCTTCAATAGCCAAGTCCACACGTCTCCTAGACGAGAGTTTTGAATTAGAAGGTCAAGCCTCAGCCTATAAAATATTTTATGCACAACACTTCGGGTTGTCAAAATATTCTCTGCAGGCTCTCATTAGGTTTTGGTCCTGCGTCATGAGGGCTACTTCCTCAGTCCAGTTAGAAATCGTGATGAGGTTTTTCATGTCTGAAACAACCATACAGCAGGGGCAGTTGAGAAGCTTAACCGTGCCCAATTCTGTAAGACCCCCCCCTTCCTTCTCCTTTTTCAGCAAATCCTCTGTTAATGCGATGTTCAGTTTCACACGGCGCCTCTTAGCCTCAACCAACGACCCCCTAACCTCCTCCAACGCTTCTGAAAAAGGAATAAAAACTGTAACTTCCCTCTCTGCCGAATTTATCAAGTCTTTCATCTTTTTGATAATGTTTCTCTGGCCCCGAATAATATACGCCAACTCCATTTCTTCTGGGCTTTCTGCACTCTCATAAATTGGCGATAGCGTATCGGTTAGGACATCAGCTTCTTTGATTTTTTCGTTGAAGCTTTCTGCGAGTTGACGTTTTAGGTTGGAAATTGCCTCTTTTGGATGTAATGCCATGTAGAGGTTCGGCGTCCCCTGCTGAACCATGATCATTCCCTTTTTCGAGAGCCCATCTAGTGCGTAGTATATTTTTGAGTCAGGTATACCAGTCTCTTTGCAGAGGGTACTAGCTGGAATACGTGGGTTAGCCAAAAGCGTCGTGTAGGACATGGCTTCGTGTGTGGATAAGCCTAACTCCCTCAACTGGGACAGGATTCTGTTTCGAACCGCCTCTTCAGAGATGTTAACCAAGATTTTAGCCCCTCATTCTTCTCTGTTCTGATAAGCAAGTGTCAGAAAACCCTTAAATACTTTGCTCCTACTGTTAAGTAGGAGAAGAAAAAATGGAGGAGAAAACCAAATGAGCAAACCATGTTGCAGCCGACCCAACATCGAAGAAGTCGTAAAAGAATCATACGGAAAACTCTGGACCGCAGAAAAAGAGGGAAAAGTCGCGCGTGAAGAAAGCACAGAATGCTGCGAAACCCGAGTCCATGACGACCTACTAAACGAGTTGGCGCCTCACAAAGGCATGAAGGTACTCGACATAGGGTGTGGGTCAGGTGAGACAGTCCTGAAAATCGCTAAAAAGGTAGGTCCAACTGGAAAAGCTGTTGGCCTAGACTTCTCGCCAGAAGGCATTGCCTTGGCACGTGAAAAAGCCCAAAAGCAGAATCTAGAGGATGTAGCCGAGTTTCACGAGGGAAACGCCCAGAAATTGCCCTTCCCAAGCAACCATTTTGATGCCGTGATCAGCGAATGTGTAGTCTGCCTCATAGAAGACAAGCAGAAGGTTCTGAACGAGAAGGTTCGAGTCTTAAAGCCCGGCGGGAGAGTCATAATGCATGACGTCATTAACTGGGCGACCATGCCAAAAACCATGCAAGAAGATTCAGGGTTGTACTGCAGTTGCATCGGCGGAGCCGTCAGCCTCAACGACTACGTGGAAATGATGAAGAAGGCTGGGTTAACCAACATCAAAACCGTCGACTATACAAAGCAGGTGCAGAAACTATTAAACAAAGAAATCGTGTGGCAAGCCACAGAAAAAATAAAGGATGAGAAAGTTTTCCAAGAGGTCATAGATTTTGTTCGAAAGGGCGGAATCGGATACGCCCTCTTCTCTGGAACAAAGAAAACCGCTTAGCCAAGGCAGACAAATGAACAACAAGAGAAACCTTAAGCATTATACTCCTAATGATTCGTAAGACTTTATGAATATGAGAAGAGAGACCGAGAATGGGATGCGAGTGTGAGTTAAAGCCCGAAGAAATAGAAGTTCTGACGTCCATCTTCGGAATGGTGTTAAAACTTGGTAGATCTCCAACCATAGAGGAACTGCAATTGTCCCTCAAAAAATCTAACGATGAAATTATCCGTGCACTCGATGAACTTGAGAAAAAGGGAGATTTCCTTTTAAGAAAAAGGGGAACCCAAGAAATTGTTAGTATTTATCCGCTTTCCTTGAAAACCACGGAACATCAAATAATCTTGGAAGACGGAACTAAGCTCTTCGCAATGTGCGCGGTTGACGCCCTCGGAATGCCCATTATGTTCAACAAAAATGTTAAGATAGTATCTCAATGTGAACAATGCAAGCAAAGGATAACTATCGAAATTAAAAATGGAGAAATTGCATCTTTATCTCATCCCAGTCTAATGATTTGCAGCCCTAAGAGTCAAGTCTATCCCGCAGCAGAGACTACATGCCCCTTAGTAAACTTCTTCTGCTCCAAAAAATGTGCTGATAAATGGATCACGAAGAATCCCAGAATCATAAATAACATCAATCAAGGATCAGTCAAACATCGATTTCCAAAGATCAAAGAATGTTGGAAACGATACGGCGAAATATTGGGTATTCGATGATTGCATGTAAGTGATTCGTATGGATGAAGGTTGCTGTCATCCTCTAGGTGAAACAGACTCGGTATTCTTTAGCAAAGAGTCTCTGCTGAAAAAATATGAATCTTTTAGAGAACTTGTCGAAATGAAAACCTCAGCTGAAAAGCCTCCGTATCTCAAAGACTTCTTAAGAGAAGCAAACATATTAAAGGGGCAAAAGGTTCTCGAAATAGGCATAAATCCCGGTTATTTAGCAGTTTACCTTGCAGAAATTGTGGGAGATAAAGGCAGAGTGATATTAGCCGAGCTTGATAAAACAATAACCGCTGATGCCAAGAAGAATATAGAAAAGCATAAAGTTGACAATATGGTTGAAGTTACGGAAGCAAAAATAGAGAGACTTCCATTCGACACAAACTGCTTCGACATAGTCCTCAGTGATAGGACAGTATCTCTAATCAAACATAAGTCGACTTTGATGAAGGAAATGGCGAGGGTATTAAAGACTGGAGGAAAGCTCGTTATCGCTGATTGCGTATTGCGAAAACCCTTTACGAAAAATGAGATTGAACAATTTCGACAAGATTTTGCTTGCGTCTTTCAAGCGGTAACTATTGAGAAGTATGCGGACATGCTCGAAAATTCTGGACTTAAAGATGTCAAAATCATCGGATTCATGAATGAAGAATGTGTACGCCCCTCTCCGAGAATTAAGGATACGGTACGAGGGCACCTAGGTTTCGCTGTCATTTCTGGAAAAAAGTGTTAAAGTATATTAGAGCAAATACGAATAGAATAGCTGTATAGTAACGCTTAAAAATGCATTTTTCATCCCGTGATCAAATTTGACCACCTTTTTCCCTAAAATAGGCAAACTTTTTTGGTTTATGCGGAGCATTTTAGCCGATTTTTCGAAGCTGGCCTCAGCATGACCTGGTGATGTAGAAAAGGCTTTCAATTCCCTCCATAGAATCTACTCTAATGCCTCCTTTTCCATTTTTCTAAAATAGGGCAGATAGCAAGGGCTATAGTCCGCAATAAATATTTACAACATTTCTTACGTATTGTAGATGCCATGCGGCCGTGGTCTAGTCTGGTTAGGACACAGTCAAAGCCTAGCCTTGGTGGAAGCCTTCCAAGCCTGCAATCCCGGGTCCGAATCCCGGCGGCCGCACCACACATGGCCAAAGTCTTTAGAAAGTAGGTCAAAAATCAATCGAATTTTGTTTTGACTATTGTTTTACGGAGCTTCTTAGCGGCGTCGCAATCTGCTTTGAGACGTCGCAGCTCCTCCGCGTCCTTTTTAAGTTGGGCGACTTTCTGTCTGATTTCTTCTAGTTTGTTGGTCATCTTCTGCACAGAAGGCGAGTTAGGATGAGTTGTCCAAAAATCAGTTATGAAGCGAGAATCAGAACTCTAAATCAACATTTTCTTTTTTTTAGTTCGTCTGCTCTCTGCTTGAACTCTTGAAGAGGCATCTTTGTAACTGTTGGGAGGGCTTCTGCAATGCAGACTATGATGACGTCTCTTAGGTCGGTTTTAGCCAAGTTGTGTTTCAGTTCTTGTTGCTGAAAGAGTTGGACGGTTTGTTTCACTCTGTCGCGTAAGTTTTTTGGCCAGTACAAGACATCCCTCACCATCGGCATTCCTTGTCGCCTCACACGAAGATTTTTTTGATTTTCTCAATGTTGGTTTTTATTAAATCCTTTATATCATCTGATACAACTATCCATGCGCACATGATTTCTCTTTCGTCTTTTAGTGTGAGGCTTCCTACCGTTGTGCCATTTCCAAAACTCCAGTCATCCGGAATGTCCTGTAAGCCAAAACCTAATGTGGGGTCTATCCAAATTTCTACGTCTTTGACTCTCCTTTCTGTTCCGTCAGGTTGGATGGAGAAAACACCATCTTTAGCCTCTCTATAAGTTAAGTCGTCGTTTTTTGTCTTAAATTTAGCGTGGAGCGTTTTGAATGCTGTTTCACATATCATAGAATCCTTATCTTTTCCACAAGGTAACATGAATATGGGCATTATGTTTGCCTCGTTAACACAAACAATCTTCGTTTGGCATAGTAAACAGTGTATCCGCTGTTAGCTTTAACGCTGAGTTTCGCAACTGCGTTTGCACTACCAGCCCCAATTGAATAAGCATAGGAATCGTCAAGTTGATATGGGCAGTAGTTTGTAGTGCCAGGAATGAGAATGTCAACTATTCCCGAAGAGCTGTATGTTATAAGCCTCATGTACCCCTGAAATGCGGCACTACAATACGCTTGGAGAAAACCATACGTTCCTACATTATAAATGCTGACTTCAGGGTCAGAATAGTCTATGGATAATACGTCAACATAGCTCGTCGATGTTGTGCTTCCTGACGTGTCAGAGCTTGTGCGAAGACCCGCATCAATATTTTTTCCTGGCATCGTGTTTGTCACTGAAACATTTCCTTGATTTGGGCTTACGCTTATGCCGGTTCCGGCACCGACATAATTAACTCCGCTAACGTTAACTCTATCATTTGCCGGGTCATCTGTGGTACTGAAATGCACAAAGTTTATTCGCTTACGTGTGCCTCTCAGAGTTCCCGCTTCTGAAACTTCGACCTTTTGGACAACCGAGTTAGCCGTTTGTTTAAGCTGTAGCTGTTCGTTACCGGATGGGTTCAAAACCGTTTTAGTTAAAGTGTCATCAACCGCAATCTTACTGCTAAGATAATCCGTTGTCGTGTCTGTAGTCGAAACCTTCACTTTTTCGTCGGCGCCCCCACCCCCGCCTCCTCCTCCGCCAGCGGTTGCAACCCCGTCTGGTCCCGCCTTGTATCGTGCCAAACTTGAGGTTTTGCTACGTAAGGCATACAGATAATCTGCAAGTAAGGCAGGTTCTTTACCGACTTCCAAACTGATTTCCAGAGTTTGTTCCTTCCCGCTGACTCGGTATTCAACGCTTATGATGCGGTAGCCGGCGTCGATGTTTTCGTTTGGCAACGTAACATGAATTTTGTCGCCTGCAAGGAGCGGAGTCCCATAATCGATGACCTCACTATGTAGGGTCAAATATTCTATCGGATTTTTGTAGAAGTCTAACAGCGCCTTAGCCCTAAGCAAACATTCATTATCGCTGTGGAGTTCCTCATCGGTTTCGGCGAGTTCCCGTAAACCATAGGCAGTCTGGCTTCCAGTGTCTTCCTGCACCGCTTCCCATCTTCTGCTGTTGAAAAATAAGTTGTCAACCCAGAAGCTGCCAGTGTTAGTGCCGACGAAATTGGCGTCTATTCTAAATTTTTTGATTTGCGACCAGTCAAAACCGCTAGCGACTACAGTCCAGTTTTGGTCGGCGTTTTTGCTTCCGCACCGAATTGTCTGTTTATACCATTTTTCATCGTTTTTTATGTTGCCGAGGTTCATGTATGCGTCTTTGCCTGCTGCATCGTAAAGCCAGACAATTATGGTTCCGTTAAATGCGGATCCACCTAACCGAACTTGAAATGTTAGGCTTGGATATTTATTTGAGTCAACTTCTTTTCCAGCGTCTAAAGTGAAAACTGCAGAGCCGTAATAGTCTGGCGTGCTGGTAGTGTGCTTTATTGAGGCAGTTCCCACAATTTTTGTGACTGTGTCGAGCGACACGCTTCCAGTCCCAGTCCCGCTACTCCACGCCCCATCTGTTGGAGTCAAACTTTCAGTCCAAGCGTCTTTATCACTTGGATTCGGTTTCTCCGCAGCCCCATACACAGTTACCTTATTCCTTATACGGTGAATGTCCTTGCGATATTCGCTGAGTTCAAGTCGTTCTGATAGGCTTACAGATGAGGTTTTGCTGTTCCGTGGGAAAAACTCAAACTTGCCATCTGGAGCTACTCGAAAATCGAAGCCTATAACGCCAGTCTTATCCGCACTTTCTGCAATGTACTTCAGAATATCCATGACTGGCGTGTTTTCATATTCCAATTTTGTGTAGGTTGTGTCTGTGTTTTCTATAAGTTCAGTTGAATCACGGGCATGACTTAAGCCCACATAGTTGTCAATCAAGTCTTTAACAATTTCCTCGCCCTTCTTGTTTTCATAAGTTTTCGTTACTACTCTTCTGAACAGCTTTTCTCCCCAGCACCTGCCTCTGACTCGAATATAGTTCTCATTTGGCGTCGATTCGCACTCAACCTCTTCTACTCGTAACGTAATTATTAGTGGACAGTTTGCGCCTCTACCGATGCTTATGCTTCCGTTGGCTCCCACCGATATCGGATATGTTCCGCCTGGGCTGTATTTCTCGTCAAAATTCTGAAGTAAGCACTCGAAACTTGAAACCTCGTTCGTGCAGCCCAAATGAACCCGCAAGTCTAATACGTCGCCTTGAGGAGGCGTAACCGAACCAAAAACAACAGAGCAGACAGGGAGGCTTACACTCATGGTTATTCAACTCCTCGACGATAAAGTTCCTCTTCTCCAGCCCGCCTAATCGTCCGTCCACCTGCAGACATCTCAGAAGTCGCTTCGTTAAAGTTTTGAACGCTCGCCGTTGCAGCATTCATTTGACTTGCGAAATACCACATGGCAGCTGCAGCCGCAATAATAACTCCTATGCCAATTCCAGTTAGGGCTAAAAACGTCGCATGGCTGATGTTAAGAGCGTTCTGTGCAGCAGTTGCAACCCAACAAGCAGCCGCATAAACTTTGTGGGCAACAGCTACGCCCCAGCTCGTCCGCATAAACATGCCTAAAACAGAAATAACCATCATAGCCGTGTTCACAACTTGAGCTTGTGCATCACTCAAAATGCCAAATTGGTGAGCAATATGACCTATGGCTACGCCTGTAGCGCCTAATCCAGCAATCGCAGCGCCTATTGACTTAATGCGTGCAGTTAAACTTTCTGCGTCTGTTTGAATCTGACTGAATTGGGCGCTTGCTCTGTTGACCGCCCGAACAGTGACAACTATTTCTCGGAAACTCATGTGGCGTTAGCCTCCATCACGGATTCGTCGATTGCGCTGCCAATTATTTGTGTCAATTCTGGGAGATGCGTCTCCACTGCCCGACTTAGGAAGCGGAAGCCCCCCATGAAACGAGTTCCAAACTCCACAAAAACAGCGTAGTGCGCATAGGCTCCGACCTTAACTGTCCATTCTTTTGCTTCGGAGAAAATTGTTGAGCGCAAATATCCAGTTCTGACTGGCACGATTTGTTGGGCTGTTTCTTTTATGGACTGACCCAAGTCAGCCAACCGTTCATGAACTTTCGTTTTCATGGCTGAGTCTAGACGCTGAAACTTCTGCTGAAACTGTTCCAGACCTTCGCATTCGATTTCCATCTCAACTGACATGCCTCACTCCTCGCTTGGCTTTGGCTATTTCCTCCCCAGTTTGGCGGTCTATCTCGTTTAGGATGATGACAAACTCTTCGATGGTTTTGGCTGGTTGCTTATCGAGCTGGTTTGGTGTCCAGCCGAACTCTCTACATAAGCGAAAACGTGCGAGGCTTGGGTTTGGCTTCTCACGCCTCATCGCCCGCACGAGTTTTTTGCTTCTTCAGATGTGACGCCACAGAGGCGGTTGACAACGCTGGAAAACAGTTCGCCCAATTCGATGGGGATGCCGTCTTCTCTTTCACTTAGAAGTTTCTCCAGCATGAGTGGCTTAGATTCTGGTTGCTCCTTCAGTGACGCCCATATGGTTTCTGCTTGGATGGCCACATAGTCGCTGCTTAACACTTGGCCAGTGACTGGATGATATTTTGTGTGTTTTTGTATGATGCGGCTTCGCTTCGCCCACGTAATCTCGCCGAACACATACTTGCCATTGTACTCGGGATCAAATCGGTCGTCCACGTTGACTATTTCGGTTTTCATAGCTGTTTCACCCTTTTAGCTGATGGTTACGCTTTTGGCGGTGAAAGCCAGCTTCTGCGACACGAGTTCCTCGATGCGAGTTGCCAAAACGTTAGATTCCCATTTGCATCCGCTGAACGTGGCTTTGTTGGTTCCGCCTAAGCCAAACTCTAAGCTGAACTCAGTGTCGTTTATGATGTCGTCTAGTTCCTCCTTGGTTTCGAAGTCGCAGGTGATTTCACCTGTGAGTTCTCGGTGACGCCAAGGCAGATACTTCAGCAGGTATCCATCGGTTGTTCGTATGACTGGCACACGTCTCAGATTGTTTTCAATGGTGAACCGATAGTCTGTGACTCGTTCCAGCGTATTAGCGCCCTTCTTCACGTAGGTGTCATACCAAACACGCGGAGCATCTGAATAGTCGCCGTAACTGGCACCAATCTTGGCAGTTGCAACCGCCACGTTCTGACCAAGCAACTCCGCCGTAACCTTCACGAGTTCTTCAGCTGAAGCCTCAACTGTTAAGCGGTCTATTCGACAGCCCTTATGATTCAGCGAAACTATGCCACTGGCTTTCTCGTAGAAAACTTCAACGCTCAGAGATGTCAACGTAGTCGAGTGTTGCAGGAAGCCGATGTTTTGCGGAGCGTAAACGACTTTCAAGCTGGCTTGTCTCAGCCCCTTCCGAATAAACTGCAGGTCTCGTGAGCCTATTCCCCGAACTTTGACGAGGCCGGAACTCAAAGCTGGCTCAACGTCTTGGACAATTCCGACGGCTACCATGGCTGGCTGTCCAGTTCCGCTTGGGGTTTCGCCGTAGTTTGTCTCTTCTATGAAGTAGACTTTGGCTTCGTGCCCGCCGTACATGGGTGTAGTCATTTTCTATTTTCAACCTCCAATTTTCTTTTAGACAGTTTCGTACCTGTGAATCTCCACCGTGAGGTTGGAATGATACAGAACAGGTTTAACATCAATCCTGTCCGCGTCTGTACAGCCCGCAAGTTTCATCCAGTTAAGCACGCCGCCTGGGTTTTTCATGTGGGCGTTTATGATTCGCGTAACCTCTTGCATGGCTTTCCAGCGCATTCTCTGCCCAGTAATTCCTGTCTGGTCGCGGATCCAGACTCTAACCTGATAGTTGGAAACGACTTCTCTTCGTGTGCCTCCGAGGTTGATTAGGCGCTCTCGGTCGTTGGCCAAGCCAACCGTGATGATTACCTCGTATTTTTTCCAGAACTCTTCCACGTACTCGTCTGCTACGAGGACCGTAGCCTTAGTCACGTCGTCGTCTTTGTAAAGCGTTACGTTTCCTCGAATCAAATTTTTCAGGGTTTCTTTCGGGTCTTCTGCCACACTCATTTTATCAATCTCCTACAGAGGGCGGTGCGATACATCAACTTGTCCAAGAAGCGAAACTCTTCAACTGGGCCAACCTCATACTCAACGCCCTTGCACACGATTTTGTCTCGGTGCGCTATGCCAGAAACCACGTAGATTCTGACGTAATCGTTAGAAGCGTAGCCTGGCTCGATGAGAATCTCACTAGCCTGTGCAGGGCTGACGACAGCCATAATCTCAGCGCTGGCAGAATACGAGACTGTTCCGTCTACTTCCTTTCTGCTGTAAAGCGTCACAGTCTCTCCGTGAGCCCTCAAAATTCTCGTAAACGCCGAAGTGACTGGACTATAGTTTAGAAGAAGAAGGCTGATCCAAGAAACCGTCACTATTGACTTTTTCCTTTCCACAGGGCTGAAGTCGGAGAATTTGACGCCCCAATACATGAAAGCATCTGGCTTAGAAAGAATGGTATTGACGCTGTGCTCTAAGGCTAAGGGGTCATACACGTTTCTTATTTCATAAAGAATTCCAGCAGTTACGATGTCGTAGTATTCGCATGCTGGTTTGAGGTTAACAACATCCACGTAGCCTGCCCAACAAACGGCTGGATTATAGGCTGGATACTCAGCACATGAGCCTATCGAGTTGATAGCCTCATACACTTTTTTGACTGCGGCACTCCAGCCCTCATACTCGTAAAGCGCGTACAATGCGTAACTGAAGTCGTCATCATAAATGAGTTTCTCAGGCGAGCCAGTCGTATGCCATGCGCCGTCGCCACTTGGAAGCGGCGAATACTTGAGGAATAAACCCTCAAAACCGCTTCGGTAAAAGCCTAAGGCGTCGTTTATCATGGTTTGGTATTTTTCCTCACCAGTTCTGGCACCTAGGCTTTTCAGTCCTGTTAGGCTATAAAGGTCGACTATCCACATGTCTGCTACCCAAGCGTCCGTGATGGTTACAGCTTGGGCGAAACCGCCGTAATACTTGTCGTGGATGCCCAACTCAGACGGTTTGTGTTGCATGTTGTAGAGGAACGTTCCTCCAGCCAGACTCGCAGCGTCATAATATTTGACTGCGCCTGTTAAGTCATAGGCTTTCAACAGCGCTGGTATGGCTCTCATGGCATCGACAGAATAGTAATAGGTGCTACCGTCCTTGCTCTGGAACCCGCCATAAGCCAACTTGCCTTGGTCGTTGCATTGAATGGAGAGCAGGTAGTCTGCCAACGCAACAATCTTGTCGTGAAGGCCTGCCTTTTCACTTTCAAACTCCTTGGCGCTGTACGCCTCGTAAAGAAAATCTATGGCAAAGGCTGCTGGTGCCGGACCTCTACCCCATTCTGGGTCAACGGTTCCAGAGTCGGGCAGATAATAAAAGTAGGGCGCATAACTCATGACAAAATCGAGGTAGGTTTTCAAAACGCTCATGTCTAAACTCGCCCCACGTAAGGATGGCGCAATCTTTCTATGAGCCGCTCCAACTCCCGATACAAAATATCAGTACTAGGCGCTCGATTCAGCGCGTCAACACGCAAATCGCCTAAGCTGAAGTTTAGGCCTGCTGCCGAACCGCCAGACAGATGGCAGAGCAGGTAAATGGCGGCGAGATTCTTGATGGCAGCCGCCTCGGCTTCGCTACAGCTCGTATAGTCGATGCTGAGCCCTGTTTCGAGTTCGATGGTTGCGGTGGCGTCTTCAATCATTTCCACAACCTTCGCGTCTTCAGCGTCGTTGGCTGTTAGGTTTAGTCGGTCGCGCACCATGTCGGCTGTAACATTAACCAAACTGCATCCTTTCCTTTTCAAGGACTATTTGATGAAATAAGGTTTATTTAAGGAGTTTTTAATGAAAAAAGGTTAAAACTTTCAGGTATGGAAAAATTATTCCCAAATTTCAAATGTTAAATTTCTTTTAGCGGTTTGGTGAGCGCCAAAACAGCCAGTGTTGGAGTTATTATGATGGAGAATATGAAGGGACCATACGCCCAAGACTCATACATTAGACCTCCGAGATATGGGGCAAAGAAGGCACCTATCATTGCCGCAGTTAACGGAACTGAAATCCACCGCGCCCTAGAAGCCTCAGGAGCGATGGAACCAGTCACGGCGCCCATTAGGGACCAGATTACGTAGGAGGGACCCATCATGAATGAGGCTAAAGCTAGGGTTGGAAGGTTGTTAAACGAGATGAGGATGATGGTTGAAATGCAGCAGAATATGGTGGCAACTGAGACGGCTCCTGCCTTTCTCCATCTGTCGCCAATTCTGCCTAGGCATAGGGCTAGTACGGCTGAGCCTAGGAAGGTAACTGACCCCAAAACGCCGATGCGAAAGTTGTCTAGGAGGAATACGTCTTCGAGAAACTGGGGAACAAGTGGTCTTACCAAAGTCTCGACGAACATGATCGCCCCGAAAAGGAGCGCCCACAGGAGTATTTTCTTTCTCTTGAAGGGGGTCGGAGACAACGAAGGTTGAGTAGGACTCTTCACGGCGTGTTGACTACTTATGAGACTGAGAACAAGCGCACACAGGGTATAAAAAACGGAAGCTAAGAAAAACACGGTTCGCATTCCGAAAAACGTTGAAAGGTAACCTCCTAGGGCTGGAGAGAAAATGTATCCGAGCCACCATCCAAAAGAAATCGTGGTAAACGTAACAGTCATCCTTTCTTTCTGGGCTGAGGTGGCGATGTAGGCGCTTGAGGCGGGGGAACCTATCAAGACTCCGTACATGAACGTTGCGGGCAGTGCTTGAGTCCAATGCCCAGCCATGGAGAAGATTAGCGGAACAGGCGTCCAAAGTAGCCAGCCCAGAACCATAACCTTCTTCCTGTCGTACTTGTCTGCTAAGATTCCTCCAGGAAATGGAGTCAATGCGGCAGCCAAGCACAGCACGGAGAATAGAATTCCAACTTCTGTTGGGGTTGCTTTCAGTTCAGTTCGGAAGTACAGTGGCAGTATGAAGTAGTAGAGGCCGTCTCCAAAAGCGCCCACAACGTCAGAGA
>Ga0209725_1001412_pt1 | contig 13514 bp, 11 predicted proteins | sample I18A1metaG_FD_184145 | JGI IMG/M metagenome (GOLD analysis project Ga0209725, IMG submission 184145) | Lake sediment bacterial and archeal communities from Gulf of Boni, Indonesia to study Microbial Dark Matter (Phase II) - ​I18A1 metaG... | ecosystem: Environmental > Aquatic > Freshwater > Lake... | reverse complement strand
CAGCTCCTTTCTGGAGAAACTTCTCAATGACCTCGAAGAGCCACTTCTTGATCTCGTCACGTTGTCTGAACATACTATCCCAGCAATGACAGTGTAGTTCTTATTTCTCTTTTGTGATTTCTTCCAAGTACTCTCCTCTTTGCAAGTATTCTAATGGGATTCGCAGTAGGTCCTATCGCGCCCGCTCTCTCCGCCAACTTCGACTAATAATAGCTGACTAACTTGCGAGTGAGGCGAAACCAGAACTTCAATGCGGGGGACTAAGTCAACAGTGATCAATCGAATGGAAGATGTATGCTTCGCGTTCACAATAGACCAAGGAATACTGGAGAAATCCTTGGGCTCCGCTAGGCTGGAATGATTTGTCTTATCTCAGAACAGACAGACACTGAGCCTACTGAGGAGGCAGTGTGACCTGTTCCGTCCGTGGCGATCCTGCGTAGTTCAGGGGTGCGTTGCAGTGCGGACAGAATCTTTGTCGGAGCCCCTTGTTCTTGATGTATTCATGGACGCTTCGAGTGACTTCGGTAAAACTCAGCATCGACCCTCTAGGTCGTCCTGTCAACATAGAAAGCACATCGTCAACGACGATGCTTTGCTCAGTGAGCGCGTTTCTCCTAGCCATCTGGACTTTCCACGTAGATTCAAATTGCTGTGGCTTTTATTTGAGAAATCAGCATACAATTACCGTTAGTAATGGCCCACCAACAGCGTCTGCTTAGACAGGTGTGTGTATCCCCTAGTGCGTAAACATAGTTATGTGCTGACGAGCCCGATGGGCTGTTGCAAGAATGAGTCTTCTTGACACGATTCTGTTAGTGAGTAGTCACGAACCCCTTTGAGCCTAGCACGTGAAATCTATGAGTAATTGATTGACGCAACGCCCTTGTGCGCTGCGCTTTCTTCTCATTTTCTCCTGATCTCTCCACTTGAGCGTGATTCTCGTCTTCACACCTTAGGCTGCCCATAATTCGTTCTCTCCGCGGACTCCCACAACTGATAGTGGCAGACTCGGTCTAGCCATATTGCGTGTCATTGTCAGAGTCATACACTTCAATTGGCTTCGAACCGTTTCGTTCTTTACCGTTCAGATCTCGAAAGGCTATTATCGCCAGCTCAGGCTACGTTTCATTTGGGGTTTGTGAAATGCCTGAAAGGATTGTAGTTGGTAACATCACAGTTGCGAGAGGAGAGGTCAAGAAGGGAGTCATCAAAGGTGTGGAGTTGTTCAATAATGTGAGCATAGACGTTCCGGTCACGGTGTTGAACGGCGTTAAGGAAGGGCCGACGCTTCTTTTGATGTCAACCCAGCACGGTACTGAGATTCAGGGGATCGAGGTCATTCGTAGAGTGATGAGAGAAGAACTTAGACTCATGAATCTTAGGGGCGCCGTCATCGCTGTGCCGGTGGTGAACCCGCTCGCCTTTATGCATAGCCAGTACCTTTCTTGGGTTGATAATCTCGATGTTGGTGGCGTCAGAGCCTATAGGCCGGAGGGAAATACTTCTGAGAGACTTGCATTTGCCTTGTGGAAGGAAGCATGGAGTAAGGCTAACCTCATCGTTAACATTCACTGCAATACGAGGCCGGACTCCCTGATCTATCAGTGGATTAACGTTGGCAACGAGGCCACCAAGGAGAAGCTGGAGAAGATGGCGAAAGCCTTTGGAGTTACAACCATTGTGTCCGATGAGCCGCTTCAGAAAGATGCCCCTCCGACGTTGGAGAACCTTGCAATAGCAGCTGGAGTACCGGTGATCCTTGAGGAGTTGATAGATGGAAGGTGGATCTCAGAGCCTTCCACGAGCGTGGGCGTTAGAGGGGTGCTCAACATAATGAAGGCGTTTGACATGATAGATGGTGAGATCGAGCCTCAGAAGGGAATTCCGATCGTTCCCGGCGTGAACAGGTACCATGGCATAATACGCGCCAACAGAGGCGGCTTGATACGCCTGCATAAGAAACCAGGTGAACTGATCAGAAAGGGCGAAACCATCGCTGAGATCTATGACCTATACGGGGACATCATCGAGCAAGTGAAGATGCCTGTGGAAGGCTACGTGTGGGCATATCCATGTGGCCAGTCGCTCGGTACATCGGGCGGACTACAAGCCGTCCAGACAGGAGCCAACATCGCCTACGCCTTCACACACGAAGAATAGCTGATCCGCCAACTCATATCGACTCAACGACTATTCCCTCACAACTGTTTGAGATGATACGAAGGTTGCTACGTACGAATCAGAATATGCTGCCGCGTATGCTCCGTGAGAAGCGCACTCCTGCCTTAGATCCATTTCTTCGTGTATTTTGAATAGTTGTACTCATCTATCAACTTTAGAAGCGTCTTGCCTGACCGAGTGACGTATTGTCCAATCCTACCTGCCATGCCTCTCATGATCTTGCAGAAAGACACGTAGCTTTCGGCAGGCTCCTTGCCGTATTGACAGTCGTAAGCTTCTGCGATTCCCTTGTCCCACAAAGGGAAAAAGTCAGGGGCTAGAAGGTGCAGGGCCTTGGCGACGGCCACAGGGCTCTTGTCTCCTTTCTTTTTGCCTGAATCGATTTGCAGCGCATCAAGGAATTGAACGAATAGGTGCTTCACGTCATCTTCGTCGTGTATTGACAGAGTTGAGATCTTTCTTTTTCTGAAGTTACCTAATTTCTGAAGGTTTCTGGCTATACAGCTCTCCAGTTTGTCAAAGTCAAAATTACCGTAGCGGTAGAATGCCTGATTCCATGTTAGTAGCAATACTCCCAACCCATCCGCCATGTCAGAGGGTGTACCCCAAAAATGTGAAACGAGAAATGTCGCCATCTTGTGCATGGCATCACGTCTTTCACGGCTCTCGAACGCTTCCACACCTTGAATGGACTCCTCTTTCGTAGGTAGACTCATATGGCGCTCTCCTCTCATCGTTATCATCCTGAGGGCCAGATCTCAGCGTCAAGAGGGCATTTAGAGGGTTTGGAGGACTGATCCGCTGATAGTTAGGCAGGAATATCTGAGTCCCCTTCTCAATGCCCTCTTCCATTGAAGAATGGATCCTTATAGACTTGCCATCTTCCAGCAGACCTAACCGAACCGCCCTCACCATACACAAAGGTCCCCGTGGTCCTAACGAACTACAATAGGCGAGATGACAGGTGGACCGGTAGCAAGATCGAGAAGAGTATCCGCGACCACGCTTGGCCAGACGATGGCGCCGATGAAGCCATAGAAGAATTAATTCGATGGGAGGTCCTTCGCCGCCAGTCCAACAACTACCTGCGCTTTTACTGCGAACGGGTCCAAGTCGCTGAACATACCTGCTTGATGCAGCCAATATGACTAGGGAGATGGTGAACTCTGGCCTCTTCTGTAGCTAGGGAACCCTTACCCTTACGCCTTCAGGAAGATGGCAACCAGATGGCGTGCCATTTGGTGGATGGCAGGTCTGAAGCGTGATCAAGAAGAAGATCTTCAGGATTCCGTTGGCTTTGGCTGCGGAGTTCGAGAAGGCCTGCACACTTATGGGTTTGAAGGAGCGAGAAGCCGCCGAGGAGGCCATCAAAGACTGTCTCAGAAAGAATCAGGGACAGGCTTCACTTGAAAGCTACCTGAAGCAGGGATCTGCAAGGCCAGTGATTTTCCAGAACGTCACGCTCCAGAAGGTTCAGATCACCATAATCAAGAGCGAGCTGGAACGTCTCCTTGGAGTCTACGCGTCTTGCCAACCAGAACTGAAGACAGACATACTCAAGGAGATACAGAAAGCTCTCTCGCCAGCCATCCACCTATACAATGAAACACAGGACCAAGAGCTTGGAGAGCTTCTCGCCAAAGCGGAGACGCATCTGAAGTGAGGTATCGCTGCTGCTTCTGCGGAGTTGTAAGAGACCGAATGACCATCTGGCAACACAAGGACAAAAATAGGGATCTTTGTCATGGGCGTATGTCTGCCATTTCTTTGGCTCTGTTGGACAGTCATAGCTCTGATTGAATTGAAACAAGTGGCTGAGTATCGTAGGAAATTGAGCCGTTTCTCGGCTGTGGAGAAGGCTCTGCTTCAGGAAGCCGAAGGATCGCAGTTCGTTCGACAATAGACTCAACAATCCGCTCAGGATCTTCGAAGCCAAACCAATCCCAAGTCCAGAAAGCCACGACAAGAGTTTAAAGTGGAGCTGACAAACACTGTCAATTGTTGACAGATCAGAGGGTGGCGAAGAGGTCTTGGAGCGGGGCCCTGCCCCATCTATTCTTGATCTTTTTGCAGCGCCTGGTGGATTAAGCCAAGGGTTCAAGGACGCTGGATATCGGGTAGTTGCAGTGATTGACAACGATCGCTGGGGTATTGAAACACTCAGATGGAATTTTGAGCTGTATGGCACGGAAGTTATTGAAGCGGACATCGAGAAAATTCGAATGAAAGGACGGGTGGATGTTGTTGTGGGTGGGCCTCCCTGCCAAAGTTTCTCGTTGGCCGGTCGACCTAAGATAAACCATTTGAGAACGCATAATATGAGAAAACGCTTCATAGATGATAGTAGGAATAGGCTCTACAAGCATTTCGTGCAGATTGTTTCTGTTTTAAGGCCTCAATTCTTTGTAATGGAAAACGTTCCAGGGGTGATTTCGTTCAAAGAAGGGCGGATCAGGAATCAAATACTTGAAGATTTTGAAGCGATTGGATATGAAACAGATGTTGAGATCTGGAATTCAGCGGATTATGGGGTGCCTCAAGTGAGGAGAAGGTGCATTTTCATTGGAAACAGGACTGGTGCTGATAACCCGTTTCCGAAGACGACCCACTTCGACCCTTTAGGACCTCTCCAGAAAACGCTGGAGGAGAGTGGGATTGAACTCCAACCCTACCGGACTGTGTCCGACGCAATATCTGATCTGCCTCCTCTTAAGCCGGGTCAGGGCAAAGATGAGATGGACTACGCGGACGCTACTGACCTCACTCCCTATCAGAAGTGGGCCCGCGAGGGTTCTTTGAAGCTTTGCAACCACGTGGCAAGAAAACATAGTGAACGTGACCGAAAGCTATTCAGGATGTTGGAGGCGGGCGAGAAGATGATAGATCTACCAGAGCGTCTGAGACCGTACAGATGGGATATTTTCACCGACAAGATCAAGAAGCAACGATGGGACCGGCCATCTAGCGCTATTCTGGCACATATGCAGAAGGATGGTTTGATGTATGTTCATCCGGACGGAGACCAACTCAGGTCCTTCACTCCTAGAGAGGCCGCCCGATTGCAGTCCTTCAGAGATACATTTCGGTTCGTGGGGCCGATGACGCAGCAGTTCAAGCAAATTGGCAATGCTGTTCCACCTTTACTAGCGCAGGCGATCGCCTTGGCATTAAAGCCCTACCTCAAGCCGTTGAAGCGCCCTTCCGTACACTATGAAGTGTTGATAACTGCATGAACGAATCCAGCACTGCTGTCAGGATAGCCGGTATTCGAGACGGAATGCGGAACCTTATTGTCATTGGCAAAATAACTCAAGTTGGCGAAGCACAAGCAGTCACAACTAGATTTGGACCAGCGAGGGTTGCAACTGCAACTCTGGAGGATGATACAGGATCGATACGGTTCAACTTGTGGCGGGACCAGACAAGAGCGGTGAGCGTGGGAGATACCGTCAAGATCGAAAATGCTTTTGTCAAGAGATTTCGAGATCAGTTGGAACTGAATGTGGGAAAGGATGGAAAGATAACAGTGCTGAAGTAAGATGGACATCACGGCGCAAGCAGCTAGAAGACTTCTCAACTGGCGTACGAAAAACCAAAGAGTCTATCCATGGAGACAGACCGCAGATCCATACCGTGTGTTGATTGCCGAGATGATGCTCCAAAGGACGAAGTCGGATCAGGTGGCCAGACTCTACCCTCGTTTTCTTCACAAGTACCCCGACCCCTCTGCTCTTGTGCGGGCGGACATCAGGGATGTTGAGGAGTTACTGCTCCCCCTCGGCTTGAAATGGAGGGCCCGGAAGATATGGCAGCTCGGAAAGGCCATAACGGAAACATTCTCTGGAGCAGTCCCGACCGAAAGGGAAGAGCTCCTCGCTCTTCCCGGAGTCGGTGACTATGTGGCAGCCGCCGTGCTATGCTTCGCCTATGGCAGGGACGTGCCAATCATAGATGCTAATGTCTCCCGTGTAGTCGGTCGCCTTTTCAATATCGAGACGAGCGGAGAGGCAAGGAGGGACAAGAAGTTGATCGAGAAGGCACACCTCGTTCACAGACACGTTCCCTCGGGGAAAAGCAAGGAGTTCAACTGGGCCCTTCTTGATTTCTCTGCAACCATATGCATGCCGAGAAAGCCATCATGCCCCATCTGTCCTCTGAATGCCATCTGTCAGTATCAGGCAAAGACCAGTCGATAGAGGTTATGCGTAGCTTTCAGGCGAGGGCTCCCAGCAACGGTTTGATAGACGCAGCCCCTTCGTTTGAAAACCTATATTCTGCACGCTCAGAAATGTCATGCATGATGCCTGCCCTGTTAATGACACGAGTGTAAACCGTTTGGGGTGGGTGGAAGACAATGAGAGAGAAATTGGTTACGGAACTTGTTAAGGAAGTGCTTGGACCACGAAACGGCATTGACGAAACTTTGGACGAAAGCCCACTTAGGGAATATGTCACTGGTGTTCTCGCTCCAATATCAGGACGAGTAATTCCTGAAATCGATAGTGAGGCAGAGATCCCCGCTGAAGACACACAGATCTATGAAGAAGAGACAGCCGATGTAGATGTCAGTGTTCCGCCCCTATTCTATCCCGCTCTTGATCCGAAGAGCAAACCATCGACTATGGGGCTATCGTTTGTGCTTGAGGCAGCAGAGATTCCAGAAGTTCATGTGTGCCTGACTTGGGCGAGGTACGCAACTGTGAAGGAGAAGAAGGATGGCAAGCCTAGCTGGCGACGCGAACCACGCTATGCAACTTTCTCACAAGAGCTTCATTCAAACCAGAACCTATGGTTTGATGAATCTGGAAAGCGGGTCGATCTCCGATCGCAGGCAGAAATCTCGTTTCACATAATCGTAAGCCCCTTTGAAAACAACCGTCACTTCATTAGTCTCTACTTGGTGAACAGGATAACACTGGCGAAAGGACAGAACGTCGCCGCCGAACATTGTATTTTTCAACCACAGATTCGTGTGGTGTGTGGTGAAAGAACGCGCCTCGTGCCCGGCGTCAGGAGGGCTCCGAAGTGGGAAGATGAACAGAAGCTCGAATTTCTGCACAGACACAGACCAGTTCTTGCAAAAGGGCATCTCAGCTCGGCAGTTTGGAAAGATATCGACCCAGAAAATGACGTACCTAATGGCGTCAACGTGGATCTTCCTGAATGTCGCAATGAACCTCCGTTTGCTTGGCTAGACGGGAACCTTCTTTCCACTGACCAGAGAGAACTCTTTTCTCATGCCGATGTTCGAACGGAATTCGTTCCGATGTATTCCATACCATTTCCAGAGCTTGACTGGAAGCCAGACTACGGAAGGCCCCCCGAGCTCAATGCGTGCAGCCTTAGCGAAATTTGGAAACCTGAGATCCTAAGAGATGCCTTATCACCACTTTCATCCGCTTATGAAAGATGGACAAGCAGAATGGAAAGCAAGATAGACACATTAGTTGAATCTGAAAAAGATGGAGCCAAAAATCTGATCACTGAATGCAGAAATGTCCTTGATAGAATCAAGAAGGGAATCGATGTTCTATGTAGCGACGATGACGCTAGGCTTGCTTTCTGTCTTGCCAACAAAGCGATCGACATTCAATGGAAATGGTCCCGGAAATCTGATTTCACTTGGCGTCCGTTTCAGATGGGTTTCATATTGATGACTCTTGAGTCCATAGTGAATCCTGAAAGCGAATATAGGAAGATCTGCGATTTACTGTGGGTTCCGACGGGTGCTGGAAAGACCGAAGCCTATCTGGCCATCGTCGCATTTGGCATCGCTTACAGAAGGAGAAAGGCCCGGAAACGAGCGAACCGTGAACTCACGGGGGCCGGCGTTTCCGTGATAACCCGCTATACCCTGAGGCTTCTCACCATCCAGCAATTCAGACGGACATTGTCGGTAGTAACTGCGTGTGAATGTCTCAGAATACACAATGTCTTACAGAAGAAGCCTATCGGATGGAGACCCTCTGACTGCCCAATCAAAAGCGACTTTCTGTGGGGGTCCACACCATTCACCATTGGGCTGTGGGTCGGAGGCGCTGTTTCACCAAACAGATTGGGAGACACGTGGGGTGGGAACCAGATAGTCCGGGGGGCACTCAGTATTCTGAAAGGAGAACAGGGGGAAGGCGAACCTGCCCAAGTCCTTAACTGTCCGGCATGCAATGCGATTCTAGCTGTTCCACAAATGGGATTACAGCCGGGACAACATACAATTCACTTTGTTATCCACACAGAGGACGGCCATGATCTGGGAAAGGAGATTTTCCACCTGAAAAATCAGAAATTTCAGAATGTGGCCATTGACAGTGCGAGTGCTTTTCAGCACACCTCTCAAGGTTTCAATACGTTGACGCTAAAGATAGGCATACAGAACACTTTGCAACCTAGGACTATTGAGGAATTTTGGAAAGATATCGAAAGGTGGTTTCTGAGACGAAGGTGCAAAGCTGAGCTCGTTCCGGTTCGTGCATCCAGACCGGGGTATTTCGAAAGATACTACAGAGGAAGGGGCACGAATGTGATATATGATTTTGAGTTATTTTGCCCCAATCCTGAATGTCCTCTGCATCGGCCTTGGATCGGCGGAGCACCGACAGGATGGGCTCACGGCAGACACCCTCACCGCGGGTACAGTCCAGATGGCATATCTCTGCCTCTCTTTATGGACGGCAACTGCCTGATAGATGTCCAAGAACCTTTTGTACGCGGAGAGGGCAAGGATATCTCTGATCGAATTCCCATACCTGCGCTGACTGTGGAAGAACAGACTTATCGCAGATTGCCCACAATAGTTGTCGCGACCGTTGACAAGTTTGCACGTCCGCCATTTGAGCCAAGGGCATCCGCTCTCTTTGGAAATGTAGAATATCATCACAGTGTGTATGGATATTATCGGCGCTATCAACCATCGTCTCCCGCCTCGAATTCTGATGGCCATCCAATTCCGGCCGGTTCGGGAAGAGCGAAGAATTATGACCGATTATATCGCCCTCCCGAGCCCCCCGATCTCATAATTCAAGATGAGCTCCATCTCATAGAGGGACCTTTGGGCAGCCTTGCTGGCATCTACGAAACAGCCATAGATTTTCTCTGCAGCGAGGGAAGAAATTACCCTGCGAAATACATAGCGTCAACAGCAACGATCCGTAGAGCTGCCGAACAGATTCGTGCAGTTTTCTTGAGAGGATTGCAGCAATTTCCTCCTCATGGGCTTACCGCGGATGAGAGATTTTTCATAACAGAAAGAGAAATTCACGCACTTGACGACATGCCCCCCGGCAGATTATACCTTGGCGTTTGTGCCCCGGGCAGAGGGCCTCATACACCAATTGTTCGAATATGGGGAAGGCTTCTGCAAACTGTATGGCAATGCCGAAAGCATCCGGGTGTTGATCTATTCTGGACGCTCACAGGGTACTTCAACGCTGTCAGAGAACTGGCGGGAGCAAGGGCACTGTACAGACAGGACATTCCACAAATGGTAGACGCGATCTCAGCGAGCAATCCCCGATCTCTCAGTGATGAAAGAAGCCATGAGCTCTCAAGCAGAACTCCATCTACGGATCTTCCATCCATTCTTCACATTCTGAACAGAGAATATCCGGAAGCCCCGGACGCACTTTTTACTACTTCTATGTTTGGTACCGGCGTGGACATTCCGCGCATTGGATTGATGGTAGTTAACGGACAGCCAAAAACAACTTCGGCATACATACAGTCAACAGGCCGGGTTGGCAGGAGCAAGGGGGCACTAGTCGTTACATTTTACAGGGCTACGCGACCCCGCGACCTGAGTCACTATGAGTTTTTTGCGGGTTATCATCGTCAGCTTCACAGATTTGTGGAGCCAATAACGGTGTATCCTTTTTCGACGGGTGTCCTTGATAGAACGATTGGGCCCGTAACTGTTTTCTTACTAAGGAATATGAGAAGTCAAACAGTCGACTGGCACAAAGATGACACCGCGCCGAGTATGGCTACACTGCGAACAACGGCCTTGGAAGTCCAAGATCTGCCGCGTATCGTGGATCGTCGTGCACAGGGACAACCGCCTCTTCGCAAACCTGCGTCGAGAAATGTCCCTCAAGATGTGAATTCGAAACTTGATAGGTGGCAGCTTTTCGCTGCTCGTGACCCCAACCTCAAATATGTTGAATATGCGATTTCTGTTCCTCCACAGTTTCCTGTTGTTCTTGGGGACTATCAGCATCAACACTCTGGACTCGATGTAGTCTACGAGAATGCTCCCAGATCACTGCGTGATATCGAGGAAACGACAGGCTTTCAGACGTGAGGGGAGAGAATGACGCAACAGATCAGGCTTTCGCAATTTGTGATAACATATGGGCCCGGAGCAATAATCGAAGGTACCGAGGGGCCTCGTGTGATTCCAAGGTCTGACATAGGTCTCTTCACCCACCCTTCCGGACTGGTTCCTCTGGACTACGACGTTTCTGATCAGAGGATGACACAGGGATTGCTTGGAGGGGCCAGAATATACAGATTGCCGTCGAACGCAGAGCTCGGATTTATGGAGAACTACTATGTCTACCGAACGAATCCATTTCCGCAGTGGAAGCTGTGTCTGAATGCTAAGGGACACGGCCGAGATCTCTATGTTCTTTACTACGGGTACGGATGTCCCGTGTGTAGAAGTGCTGACAGAAAAGGACGTGAAGCCATCCGCTTCATAAAGGCATGTCCAAATGGACATATGGATGAGATAGATTGGTATGTTCTAGCCCATGGATTCAAGTCGAGCTGTCAGCATTCAGAGTGGTTCCTATGGCGTGGTGGAGGTGGAACTCTTTCAAATATCCAAGTGGAATGTCCAAAATGTGGAAGCAGAAGATTCACCTTAGGATGGGCCTATGGCAGGAACTGGTCTTGCAGCGGAAGGTTTCCAGAGACAGAACCAGCGCGTTCGTCTCCTCACCGACCGGGATGCGACAGAGATGCAAAAATAATCCAAAGGCAGGCATCAAATCTGAGAATTCCAGAACTACTTACCCTCTTTTCAATACCTCCCCGCTATACCAGACTTCACAATCTCCTGCAAGTGAGACCCATTTACGATATCATTGCAGGCGTAGATCTCTCCTCTAGGAATCAGCTTGAGGATATTCTCTGCAAACTCAAGCAAAGGAATCTAGTAAGTGGAAGTACGGTCGCAGAAGTCCTGCAGTATCCGTGGCCAGAAATAAAGAGAGCAATCCAAGATGTTCTTGCTCCTGTTCCAACATCTTACCACGATCTTATTCTAGAGGAGTTCCACGCTCTTGTCGAGGGCTCCGTCAAAGGAATACCTCCAAGTCGAGCCCCCACTCCTCAGTCTCCCGTTGTTATTGAGATAAACCCAAACTTTGTTCGCAGATTCACAGGAATGAAAGGAACCTGCTTGCGTCTTACGCCCGTCCTCCGTCTAAGGACAGTTACCGTGCAACGCGGCTACCGAAGAGCAGTTGATACACGAATTCTACCGAGACTTGTCGATGTTGCTTTCCCAGATCCAACAAATCCTCAACAGAAATGGTATCCGGGCGTAGAATTCTTAGGAGAGGGCATCTTCATTATGTTTGACGATAATGAGGGCTGGGATTTCAAAGTCACAGGAGAAGCGGCAGATAAATGGATGAACGCTTTCAGCAACCCGTTACCATACCCCGATCACATATTCAGGGATCCCACTGTACGAGAAGAATTGCATCCGATATTTGTCTGGTGGCATACACTTTGCCATCTTTTGATAAGAGGGATTGCAACAGAGGCTGGGTATTCATCAGCTGCTATCAGAGAAAGAATCTATTTCGAATCTGAGGATTCGAGGACAAGAGGAGGAGCGTTGCTCTATGCAACTCAACCAGGAAGTGAGGGGACACTTGGAGGGTTGATTGCTCTGGTTCCCTATTTCCAAGATATACTTGACATAGCCTTTGAGCAGCTCCGGATATGTTCATCAGATCCTCTATGCTCGGAACAGAAGTTCCAAACAGGATCCTATAACGGCGCGGCCTGCTACGGTTGCCTGCTTCTTTCTGAGACATCATGCGAACACCGTAACATGTGGCTCGACAGAAGTGTTGTGCTGGAGAATCTGCCATGACGAAGATTGAGATAGTTGCGACTGGTCCGGATCTTATAGAAAAAGGGATCAGAGGTATTGAACCAGTCTTGGAAGAGGTTGTCATGGGGGCCAAGAATGAGATACATATGATGGTGTACATGTTCACATCTGGCGCGCTTCACATCCTGAATCTGATAGAAAACGCTGCGGAAAGAGGAATCAGACTGACTATGGTTGCTAACGACCTTCAATCTCAGGACGCAAGAATATTGTCCAAATTGAAAGAGATTGGGGGGAGATTTCCCCACGCAAAAATCTTCGATTTCACTGATCCTGAAAAGAGACAGCTGCATGCCAAGATCATTGTTGCGGACAGAAGAATAGCTCTGGTCGGGTCAGCCAACCTTTCTTGGGGTGGAATGTATTCGAATTACGAGATTGGATTGCTGATTGAAGGCGAACCTGCGTGGAAGCTGGCAGAGATTGTTGACACTCTAAGTATAAAGCTGAAATGACAGAGGTGAGGGTGACGGCCGTGAAAGCCAATTGTGTAGCTGCTATGAAGCTGTATTCTAAGACCGGTTTCGTTCTATCAGCTTCCTGCCAGTAATATGGTGAAGTCTATTCAAACGTGCTACGGTCTCACATCATAACCGGCGCCATCATAACCGGGCGCCAAGAGCCTCTCTTAGCATCATGAGTCCTCCTCCAGCCCCTCCACCATTGAAAGAGTACTTCCGAGGGATATATCCTTCATGTTTCTTTTCCGATTAGGGGAGGATAGCTCTCCTGATGAGTCGATAGAAAGGAATGCCCTGCCTCAGCCACTCCGGATGAGATAGAGTAGACACTTGTCGACGCGATAATAGTAGAGAGGCAAAGGCCCCCCGTAATTACAGGTGTAATTACAACTCCCTAGCGCCGGCTACCACCACAACTAGTCAATAAGCGATTTGAAAATAGTACTGCAATAGTGCAAGTACGCGCCCAGAATCAATGCTAGACCTTCCGTAAGGGCAAAAGCCCGCGAGAAAACAGAGCTTCAATCATGCAACTATTGGCGAAGGAGGCGACGCAAAAGAGGCCCAGTCCGTCAACTATATCCGAAGACTATCCTAGCGTCCCAGTAGGAGCATGAGCAGCATCATGAGAAGGATTATCCAGATGAAGCTTGACATCCCACCCTTTCCTTCTCCGCGTTTACACACTTCACTACAGAATCTCCTACCAAGCGTTATCGCCTTTCCACATCTCTCACAATGAG
>Ga0209725_1001411_pt1 | contig 13535 bp, 11 predicted proteins | sample I18A1metaG_FD_184145 | JGI IMG/M metagenome (GOLD analysis project Ga0209725, IMG submission 184145) | Lake sediment bacterial and archeal communities from Gulf of Boni, Indonesia to study Microbial Dark Matter (Phase II) - ​I18A1 metaG... | ecosystem: Environmental > Aquatic > Freshwater > Lake... | reverse complement strand
TACTATGACGCGAACATTAATATACCTAGCCATGTTGGTATGGGAAGGCGTTGAGCTCAATGTCTTCAGGCGAGGACACCGCGACGTTCCTAGACGCATTGACACGATCCCCCCAGCTGAAAGTACTCAGCATCCTCGTTGAGCGTCCACAGGAGGAAATGACGAAGACCGAGATCGCGCAGAAGGCGGGAATCGGTCGAACGACCCTCTACCGAGTTTGGGAAGACCTAGAGAAGATGAAGGCGATAACCCCATCTCGACATGTCGGGGCTGTCACTCTGTATCGCCTGAATCCTCAGAGTCCAATCGTTCAATCGCTCATGAACATAACCAGAGGACTAGCATCTGTCACGACGGCCGTAGGCAAGATTGAGGAAATCAGGGAAGTCGAGAAACTTGCTAGAGAGGAATTCGGAAGAGAACTCCCTCCAAATGCCAGTGTTCTCATTAAGCTCCAGAACATGAACGCACTGGACGAATCAAAGGCCGTGCAGTTGTCTGCTTTGAGACTGTCGAAGGCAGAGACGGACTCGCTTGAGAACGTTGTAGGCGCAGGTCTAGCGGAAAGACACGGTGAAAAACTCAATCTCACACCAGTGGGTTCCGTCACCGCTCGTGGTGCGTCGAAGATTTGGGGAGAATCGCAACGGGAGTCGATTCAAGAGACCCTCGCCTCGGCGAAGGTGGCCTTGGACCTCATCAACCGTGAAATAAAGAAACTCCAAGGAATTGTCGAGAAAGACTAGCTGGCGCTCGTGGTGCATCGCTTTCTAGGCCGATGCCCTCATGAGTAGCTAGCTTCCTGCAAAGGCTTAATTTGCGTCCAGACAAGCGACTGACTTGTCTTGGGGCCCTTGTAGTGACAAAGTACGTCTTCGTGACCGGCGGAGTAATGTCCGGCGTAGGCAAGGGGGTAGCAGTAGCATCCATCGGCAAGATCCTCCAAGCACGAGGATCAAGAGTCACCGCACTGAAGATCGATCCCTACCTGAATGTCGACGCGGGAACAATGAACCCTCTCGTCCACGGAGAGGTTTTTGTCACAGAGGACGGCGGCGAGGCCGACATGGATCTGGGCACCTATGAGCGATTCCTAGACATTAACCTCTCTCAGATGCACAATATCACAACTGGTCAGATCTATCAAGCCGTCATCGAGATGGAGAGAAGTGGGAGGTTCCTCGGCCATTGTGTCCAAATCATACCTCACGTCACTGACGAAATCAAGCGAAGGATACGAAACGTTGCTGAATCAACCAAGGCTGACATAGTGCTGGTGGAGATAGGCGGCACAGTAGGAGACATCGAGAGTCTACCGTTCCTCGAAGCTGCTCGACAAATGAGACTTGAGGATGGCTTCCGTAACGTTGTTTTTGCCCACGTCACCTTGGTTCCTGTTCTGAGCGCGGTCGGCGAGCAGAAGACAAAGCCGACGCAACATAGCGTCCAAGAACTGAGAAGGATCGGCCTGCAACCCGATCTCATAATCGCCAGAAGCGGTGAGACACTCCTACAGGGGCCACGGAAGAAGATCGCGTTGTTCTGCAATGTCGACGAGGCCGCAGTGTTCTCGTCGCCGGACTCGAAGATAGTGTACGATGTCCCACTCATCCTCGAAGATCAGGAGATGGGCAGCTTTCTGTGTGAGAGACTGGCGCTCGAGAAGAGACGGCCGAATTGGGATGTGTGGCGTCGAGCTGTTCAGGGCTTCATCAGCCCGAGAAATGAGGCCACGATAGCAGTATGCGGCAAGTATGCAGAACTAGCAGATTCATACGTCAGCGTCAATGAGGCTCTCCGACACGCGGCAGCGGCAGCCGATGCCCGAATCAACCTGATTTGGGTTGAGACAGAACAGTTGGAGGGTCAAGAACCCAAGCGAGAGGCCCTGTCCAGAGCTGATGGTATCCTAGTACCTGGAGGATTCGGGCAGAGAGGCAGCATCGGAAAGATCAACGCAATACGGTATGCGCGAGAGAGCAACGTCCCTTTTCTGGGGATATGTTTCGGTTTTCAGCTAGCGACGGTAGAGTACGCACGAAGCCATGGATTCGAGCAAGCCAACAGCACAGAGATCGATTCGACGACACCGTATCCTGTGATAGACTTGATGCCGGAACAGCAAGGTATCGGGTCAAAGGGTGGGACAATGAGGTTAGGCGCGCATGAGATTAGAATACAGCCCGGAACACTGGCCGAACGCATTTACGGCCGTCGAAGGGTCTGGGAGAGGCATAGGCATCGATATGAGGTGAACGCCGATTATGTATCGAAGCTTGAGCAGAGGGGGCTCGTCTTCTCTGGCAAAAGTCTGGACGGTCGCCGTATGGAAATCCTAGAGCTTCCTTCACACCGTTTCTTCATGGCAACACAGTTCCACGGCGAGTTCCGGTCCAGACCAATGAATCCATCTCCTCCGTACTACACTTTTGTGAAGGCGTCGTTGGACAGGAAGTTGGGGAAGCCACGGGCCACTGGACTTTCCGAAATCGGCCGGTAGTACTGTGTGCGCAAGATGGTTCTTTTCTCGTAGGCGAGTCTGAGCGGTTCGTGAACTATGTCTTCTGAGCAGATTGCACAAACGTACCGAGCGCTGAGTCCCGCTGACCTTCGAATCTTGCTCGGAACCGAGCTGGGAATGGCAAGCCGAGAGTACGTCCCAGCTTTCAGAATTGTCCGATACGCCAACCTTCTCGAGGAAGAGGTGGTGAAGCATCTTCCGAGTCTCGTCGACAAGCGTTTGCTTGCTCAAGGCAGTGCGCGTTCGCTGGGCTATGTTGGTTTCAGAATCAACTTCCTCGGCTATGACTGCTTGGCGCTCAACGCCCTCGTGAAGCGGGGTGAGGTCGAGGCACTAGGACACGCACTCGGACTCGGTAAGGAATCGGATGTGTACGATGCCAAGGGCAGGGGAGGTAATAGAATCGTTCTGAAGTTCCATCGGTTGGGCAGGACGAGCTTCCGGCAGACTCGTCGTGCAAGAGGATACGTTGCCGACCGATCTCACACATCATGGATGTATCAGGCAAGGATGGCGGCGACACGCGAGTTTTCCGCAATGAAGGGTGCACTACGAGCCGAGGTTGCCGTGCCTAAGCCGCTTGGTCAAAACCGGCACCTCGTCGCCATGGAGCTATTCCAAGGTACTATCCTGTCAAAGATCGTTGTCCTTTCGTCCCCTAGAAATATGCTGCATCATATCCTGATTCATTTGAGGCGATTGTTCTGTGACGCGCGTCTTGTTCATGGTGACCTTAGCGAGTACAACATCCTGGTCGACGACTCAGGGCGATTTGCCTTCATCGATTGGCCCCAGAGTGTTCAGAGGACTGATCCGAGAGCCCACGGACTCTTGAGACGAGACGTCTGGAACGTTGTCAACTTCTTTGTGAAGAGGTTTGGTGTAGATGCCTCTGTGGAAGATGCGCTTCGCTTCGTGAAGGCCAAGAAGAGACATCTCAAGACAATCTGAGAGCGCGAACACTCGTCTCGAAACAATCCAGCAACAAACGCAGAGAATTCTGCACGGTCAGCCTAGCCCTTGTCAAGAAAGCCAAGCGCGACTACTGCGGGATTAATTGTGATCTCTCTCAGATCGTGGAGTCTCATCACGACTCCTCTTCTTTGAACTTCGAATCCGAGGCTCTTGGCTATCCTCAAGGCGGTCTCGTTTGATTCGGGCACGGATACTTCAAGCGGCCATTTTCTTGCAAGTGAGATTGAGAACCGCAGTAGCGTAGCAATGGCATCCTCGCCTCGTTGCTCAGATATCGCCGGGCCGATCTCGGAACTCCGTTCGTAGTCCTTGACAAGCGAATATCCAACAACATTCGACGTCTCCGCTATCCATGCCCACGCATTCGGGAACTCATTGAATAGACTTCGAAGGAGCCTAGTTCTGTCAGCTCCAAAGGCCCGCTTGTCAAGGTTGAGAATCCCACGAAAAGGTGTGCGCTCCATTCTCTTTGCAGGCTGAAAGGCCCCGATGGACATTGAGAGAGTCACGAAACCATCGAATGCCACGAAGCCCAAGCGCTCATACATTGGTTGGCTCTCCGGGTATGAGTTTAGGGCAATGCTCATCACGTGAGAACGGCGCAAGTGATCGATCGCTGATGCAACGAGACGGCTGCCCACTCCCTTCCTGCGATGACTCCTCTGGACTACGACGTTTCCTACCCAGCCGAGTTTCTTGCCATAGGAGATGGCTGTGGTGAATCCGATAATGCGGGTGTCAAGTGCGGCCACAAGACAGCCTCTTGGTTCGAGGAGACGCATCCTCCTGAGGTCTCGTATCCCAAACCCCCAGTCCTCTTCGCCTGTCAGCCTCAGAATTGGCCGGAGATCGCCGGTCCTGATAGGCCGAATTTGCAGCAAGGGATCCGTCGCCGGCAAAGCTACGGATATGCCCTGTTCAACATTCGCGGAAATGCCGCAGCATCGCGGATATGCTTCAGCTTGCAGATCCAAGCAACGGTACGTTCGATACCCATTCCGAATCCAGAATGTGGTACGGTGCCATACCTTCGGAGGTCCAAATACCATGAATACGGTTCGGGATTGAGATGTTCTTCTTCTATCCGCTTCATGAGCTGCTCGTAGTCGTGGATGCGTTGACCACCGCCGGTGATCTCTCCATAGCCTTCCGGAGCAAGCAGATCGACTGACAATGTCACCTGCGGTCTCTCAGGGTCTAACATATGGTAGAACGCCTTAACGCCCTTGGGGTAGTGGGTTACAAAGAACGGCTTAGCGAAACTCGCCGTCAGGATCTTCTCCTGATTGTAGCCTAGATCCATCCCCCACCTGAAGGTCGGATCGCTGGCACTAACGAGTTCGACTGCGTGATCGTACGTGATTCGGGGTAGTGGACCCTTGAGTTCCGCCAGTTCCTTGGGATCTCGTCCAAGATCGCGCAGATTGTCTGCACCCCGACAGGCGATACGATGACAGATGTGCAGGAGGAGTTCCTCCTCCACCTTTATCAGACCCTCAAGGTCGAGCCACGGCTCTTCCAGTTCCAAGTGCCAATACTCTGTGAGGTGACGCCTCGTTCTGGATTTCTCCGCACGAAATGATGGAGCCAACGTGTAGATCTTTCCGAGGCTCGCTATCATCGCTTCGGCATAGAGCTGCCAGCTCTGGCTCAAGTATGCCGTTTGATCGAAGTACTTGACCTCAAAGAGCGTCGAACCCCCCTCCACTGCTGCGGATACGAGTGTCGGGACTTGGATTTCCAGATACCCGTGCTCTCTCAACCAGTCGCGTGCTTCCTCGATCAGAAAGGACCTGACTCGAAGGATGGCTTGCATCTTCTTGCTGCGAAGCCAGAAGTGACGATGGTCAAGGAGAAACTCCGGACCGTGATACTTCTTCGCGATCGGGAAGTCCTCGCTTGCGCGATGTAGCGTCTGAAAGCTTGAGATCCGCAGTTCGTAGCCGCGTGGAGCTCTTGGGTCTTCAGCAACCTCACCCTCGATTTCCAAAGTTGACTCGAGAGGGGCCGCCTCCAGCTCCTTGAACTTCTCTTCGCCCAACTGGTCTCTCTTTGCGGTGCATTGTAGGAGCCCTGTGCCGTCTCTCACGATGAGGAAGAGGATACCTCCGCTAGATCGCCTGTTATGGAGCCAACCTCTCACCCTCTCCTTTGCTCCGCTCGCTTGGCCAGATAGGATCTCTACAATATTGACGAAACCGCTCATGATCCTGTATCTCCCCCTGAAATGAATCGAATCGTAGACTCGGTGGTGTGAATGAGGCTAGAACTGGCGCAGGTTAAAGCGCTCACCCATCAAACGCGCTCACTCTAGGTCATTGCGCACTGGACGATATTTAAACCGTCACGAGGTCGTCGTCCAGAAGACTCCTCGAGGTCACTGGCCTATCAGTAAACTACTTCGGCACGTCGTGTCGCTTTGTTAATAGCCTGAACGCGGGTACATCGTACTCTATCAGTGGCTAGGTTGGCAAAGGAAGAGGATTCGGAGCTCAAGCGTCTCGCCGAAATGAAAGCGTATCTCGAGAAGAAGATCGCAGACACTGAAAGAGAGACTGACCGCTTGAAGTCCTTTCTCGAAGTTGTCGACTCGCTCTTAGCAGAGAAGAGCTTCAGACGCGTCAAGATCACTGCAGAAGTCCCACCTACCGCGCCACCAGAGAAGCCGGAGATCGCGATGAAGCAGACCACAGAGATATGGCCGGTGAGTTCTTCTGAGGGAGTCCACCTCGCAGATATTCAGGTCAGAGAATCGGAGCTTGTGCTCGTTCCTGATCAGAACGTGAGGTATGATGTGACTTCTCCTCCTCTGAGGGCATTTCTGGTTGCACGTGTGCTCGATCCCATGCACATGAAAGACCAGGAGCTCGCAAGGTCCGGACAGCTGGACCCCGACAAGCCCTTGGTCTACGAAATCGAAGACGAAGGTGGCCTATTGAAGGGTCTCCGAGTTCGCAACTATGGAGACCAGAGAAGACTCGCCGAGCTTAGAAATGCAATCCGGTGGACTATTCGCCGAATGTACGAGAAAACGCTACAGGCCTGATAGAAGTGTGTCCTCAGGGATTTGGGTTCTCTACCCTAGGCGATCTTTTCTCCTCATTTCCGAGCTTCTTGGGGTGAAAACATCTACCATTGATTCGGATATGGTTTGCCGCTCTCCTACCCTAGGTGATTTCATCTTGCGTCATTTCTGAGAGTCAGATCATCGCGGCATAGATCAATACAGTTGTTCGACTACTTGGGGATTCTCGAAACGTCGTCCACAAGCTCGGCCTTATCCATTTACAGCCGAATTCACAGATGATGTGGTTCGCCTCGTGCCGCTCATCGTTGCGCGAGACTTCAGACGTGCTCAATCTGGCCCAGGCGAGTCTGGAGGGCACTTTTGCTTGTGGCTTGCCGGGATCGCACTTGCTTGCAGGCGTTCCTCTGCTTTCCGGAGGGTCTCCTTGGCGTTCTTGTAGGTGAGCCGTTCTAACGCCTCAGGGTACGGCAACCACTCATAACCAACGTGTTCTCCTGAAATCTTGACCTTCTCATCTCCGTAGGCCTCCACGAGGTAGAAGACCACTTCCTTCGAGACTGTTCGCCCCCGTCTTCTATAGAAGTAGTTGATCCGTTCTCTGAAGTCCGTCAGCAACCGGACATTCGCAAGGCCTGTCTCTTCCAGTATCTCTCTCCTGACAGTCTCCTCCTCGGATTCCCCCTTCTCGACATGGCCTTTTACGAAGTCCCAGTGTCCCGCTTCGTAATGCAGAAGCAGATATCTGCTGCTCTTCCCCACCCTGATTACGACGGCACCACAGGATTTTTCGTGTTCCATCTGGACTCCACATCCCGTCCGTGCCCATCTATCACGGGATAGCCTTCTGGGTATAATTTGTGCTTTGGTGATGAACACGCAGACCACGCCAAAGGGCCATCTTCAAAAGGCCTTCAGGACTAGGAACGAGACCACCGTCCCGGCGATGGGCCCGACTGTCCACCCCGCTAGGATATGCTGAACTATCCGCTTGTTCGTGATGACCATTCGCTTGACCGAGGCCGCACCGCTCATTCCACCTATCACGACCTGTGACACAGAAACGGGCAGGCCGAGCTGTGTGAAGAGATGCACAGACAAGGCACCCCCGAACTGAGCCGACAAGGCGGTCGACGGATTCAAACCCACTAGGTTGTCCGCAACGCTTCTGACAGTTCCTCTGCTCAAGAACGCCACACCAGCCGCGGCGCTCAGCGAGAGGATCAGCGACAACAACAAGGGATCGCCTACACTCTTCGGAAACAGCCCAACTAGTAGGCCCACGGTATTGGCCCCCAAAGTGTACGCAGCGTAGAATCCTGCAATCAGAGTGAGGCTCGCATAGAGTCTATTCAGGGTGATAACGTCTCTCGCATTTTGTCCTAGCTGCAATACCGCCCTCTCGACAATTGCCGACGCAACGTACGCCACGACAGGTGACGCCATCCATGAGGCCAGAACCTCAACGGAATAGGTTCCGTCGACTGGGACCCCTGTGGCTAGGCCGACTCCCCACACCCCGCCAACCATGACCTGAGACAACGAGATCGGAACCCGAAGCGCGGTCACCAATGCCATGACCATCAAGCTACTGACGAGGATGGCGAAGAGACCCGAACTTGATAGCCCCGGGAGAAGGCGTTGACTCAGCACGTTGGAGAGCTTGAATCCCTCCAGAATTGTTCCGAGCAGAATGCCCGCCAACGCTATGGCTATAGCATTGGTCAGCTTTGTGATTCCGGCACCTAGGCTTGCTCCCAAACACGTTGAGAAGTTGTTTCCTCCAAGTACTGCGGACAACATGACGGTCAGGACAAGAGCGATGTGGAGACTGAAATCTGCATTCACGAGAGACTCCCTCAGAAAGCTGAGCATCGCAGAGCGGAAGCTCGGTTGAGAATGTCAGTCTGTTCGAAGCCACTGCGGATGTTTCGTCATCTCATTTGTCTTGGTCTTGACATCTGTGTTCTTGTTCAGGAGCCCATGTTTCTCGCAGTAATAGACGGGTTCAGTCACTCTTCTCGCATCCGAGCCGGCGAGTCTGGTCATTTGTCGTCCACATAGTGGGCATCGCATCGGAGTTCAACCTAGGTCTCGGACCGAGTCATTACGAGACAGCACTTCAGCAGTCTGTTAAGTTGATAGGTCTTTCCTTGAACAACCGGTGCTTGCACTGATGATGTAAATCCGCCTGACAATTTACGATATTGCTTTCACGACGATTGTTATGACTAGGTCCGAGGAGTTCTCTGCGGCATCTGCAACATCATCTAACTTAAAGATCGATTCCTTGATCTGCAAGTAGGCAAGGACATCGATCTCGTGCCTGTGCGCAGAAAGCCTAGAGACTAGCGCCGACTTGATCTGATCGACTGCTTCTTCAACGTTCTCCACTTCAAGTGCTTTCGCCACGGCAGATTCGGCATTTGTTCGGAGACATTCCACAGACTCAGCCAGAGTTGCAACGCATTTGTCAATGCCCTCTGCGAATTGTCGAATCGTTGGGTCACCGGTGTAAACGTACTCGACAACGTCAGGCTCCATTGGAACTTCGGACAATATACGGGCAGCGTCCTGACAGGCGTCTGCGATCTCGTCCACCCTCTCGACCAGATTCAGGAAGTCTTCCCTCATTCCTGCGAAAAAGGCTCCTTGGGCAATCTGAACGACCGCTTCTCGATGGAGATCATCAGCCATCTTCTCGTATCTTGACACGATTTCCGCTTGATCCCGGACGAGTGCCCAGTTCGCTTGCTCAATGGAATCGACGATTTTCCTGATCTCTCTCACGCATCTCTGAACCATCGAGAGATGTTCAGCAATGAGGTCGAGTACCCTTCTCTCTTTTCTGCCGCCGAGACGAAACTGCCTTCCGAGAAAGGATGTCCAAAATGAGCGAACCATTTCCCTTGTCCACTCCATAGGATGAGCGGAGTGAGCCTCATTAGGGATAGGATCTGCAGATGCGTAGAGTCGGTCGCTAACTAGCTAGAATCAAGCAGAGGCTGAGACGGAGAGGAGGACTAGACCCAACCTCTCAGTTTCATTGCTTCGGCGACTCGTTGCACCGAGAGCATGTAGGCCGCCATACGCATGTTGACGTTGTGCTTCTGATGCATCTCGTAGACGTCGTTGAAAGCCTTGGTCATGATCTTGTCCAGTCGGTCGTGAACTTCCTCCACTGGCCAGTAGAAGCCGTAAAGGTTCTGAACCCATTCGAAGTAAGAGACTGTTACGCCACCTGCATTGCAGAGAAAGTCCGGTATGTCGAATACCTTATTCTTGAAGAGGATCTCATCAGCCTCGGGGGTAGTTGGACCATTTGCCGCTTCAGCCACAATTCTTGCCTTAATCTGTGAGGCATTCCTGCTGGTTATTACATTCTCAAGCGCGGCGGGCACTAGGATGTCGCATGCCTCCTCGAGGAGTCCTTCGTTCGTGATCGCCTTTGTTCCCGGAAAACCCACCACACTTCCTGTCTTTTGCTTGTGTTGTAGGACTGCGTTGGGATCCAATCCTTTGTCGCTGAGAACGCCGCCTTTTGAATCGCTAACTGCGACAACGCGTGCTCCCATCTCCTCCAGAAGTATGGCAGCGTACGATCCAGCGTTTCCGTAGCCCTGAATCGCGGCGGTAGCTCCTTTGAGCGAAATGTTGAGTTTCTTCGTGGCTTCCCGTATCGTGTATACTGCCCCTCGGGCTGTTGCGTCGCCTCTCCCTTGCGAACCGCCCAGCGGTATCGGTTTGCCCGTGATCACTCCGGGCGCGTTGTATCCTCGGATCTTCGCGAACTCATCCATCATCCACGCCATGATCTGCGGGTTAGTGTAGACATCTGGTGCAGGAATGTCAAGCTCCGGTCCGATCACATCTCCTATGGCGTCAATGTATGCGCGGCTTAGCCTCTCCAGTTCACCATTGGACATCTGCTTTGGATCGCAGATGACTCCTCCCTTTCCTCCACCGAGCGGTATTCCTACGCAGGCGGTCTTCCATGTCATCCAAGCCGCGAGGGCTTTCACCGTGTCGACTGTTTCTGCCGGATGGAATCGGATTCCTCCCTTACAGGGTCCGCGCGCATCGTTGTACTGGACTCTGAACCCTTTGAAAGTCTTGACCTGCCCACTATCCATTCTCACGGGAAACGTGACCTCTACGACACGCTTAGGTTCCCTGAGCAGGTTGTGAACGGCAGGATCCAACTTCAGCAACTTCGCAGCCATGTCGAGCTGCTCTTGAGCAATCTTGAAAGGATTGAGCTCCTCGGCCAATGCCAGATCATCTCATTCGCTGAATCCGGAGCGGTCTTCTTAAGTTCATCCGTTCTCGCTGTTGCGGAATGCGTGTCAGAAGTGTTGGTAAGTCAACTAGCGACTGTAAGAGTTCTACAGATCACGCTCGTGAGGATTTGGTGAAGCTGTCTAACGTCATCTTCTCTTCTGAACCCGGAGCGCTTCTCCCTTCGATGTGATCCTGTATCCTCTTCAGCGTCTTCTCATGGTTCTCTCCCGCAAATCCGAGCATTTTCATCATCTGAATACAGTTCTCGGGCGCATACCCTCGGAAGTGATTGTTAAAGATGCCAAGAGTTGTCTTCGTGCTGGCGCGAACCTCTTGAACTCTCGGTAGCCATTGAATGAGCTGTTCTTCATTGTATCGGTAATCGTACCAGAGTCGTTCACCTCTGCCGTGCCATCGTATGTATCCGATGTCGGAGGTGACGTGAACTTCTGGTGGGAGTAGTGGTTCATCGACTATGCAGTACGCAACGTTGTACTTGCTTAGGATGGCCCATGTGGATGATTCCAACCAAGATGGGTGTCTGAACTCGACTGAGTAGCTGTATCTTCTCGGAAGGGCAGCGAGGAAACCCTCCAGCAGCTGATCATTTCTCTTCAGAGAGGGCGGTAGCTGAACGAGTATGCATGCCAACTTGTCTTTGGCGAGCAGGGGATCAAGAAGCTCGCAGAATGAGTCGAGCTCCGTCTCCGCTTTTTCGTCGAGTCTGAGACGTAGGTCGTGCGTGAATCTCTTGTTCATTTTTGCGCTGAACAGAAACCCTCTCGGCGTGTATCTCGTCATCCCTAGAACTGTTCCTCTCTCGGGGAACTTGTAGAAAGATGAGTCTATTTCGACGGTGTCGAAGATCGACGAATACTGCTGGAGCATGCTCTTCTCTTGGTCATAGAGAGGTCCAATCCATTCCTTATACGACCAACCCGCACAACCCAGACGAATTGGTGCCGAAGACTGTGCGGATTCCACGAATTGTATCACGCCCTCTTGTCGCGCCCTTTGCGTGATGCTCGCTTTTGCGGATTTCGGGCAACCCTTAAAGGAGCTTGCCGAAAGCTTGTCCGAGAGCCCCGGCAACCTGGTAAGAAGTCGTGAGGTACGAGCAGCTAGCAGAGGTCTTTGAGGGAATTGAGGCGACCTCAAAGAGGCTGGAGATGACCGACCTACTAGTCAAGTTGCTCAAGGAGACTCCTAGAGACCTTGTTGACAAAGTTGTCTATCTAACTCAGGGCAAGCTCTATCCAGATTATGTGGGCATCGAGCTCGGGATGGCTGAGAAGCTTGTTGAGAAGGCCATCTCGTTTGCGTCAGGATTGTCGGAAGGCAAGGTTGAAGCCGCATACAAGCAGAGCGGAGACTTGGGTCTAGTCGCGCAGGAGATGCTGAAGAAGAAGACGCAAGCCACACTGATGAGAAGGGACCTCACAGTCGAGACTGTGTACGAAACCTTTGACAAGATCGCTCGTGCATCAGGCGACGGCTCGGTTGACGCAAAGATCAAGCTCCTGTCCAGCCTACTGAGCGACGCAGCCCCCATGGAAGCGAAGTTCGTCACACGAATGGCTGTCGGCAAACTTCGCGTCGGAATCGCTGACATGACCATTCTAGACGCGCTCGCTATCGCGTACGCCGGAGGCAAGGAATTTCGAGACGCATTCGAGAGAGCGTACAACCTATCCTCTGATCTGGGGTACGTCGCAAGGACTGTGGCTTTCCATGGAATCGACGGTGTCAAGGACTTCAAGATCTCGGTAGGACGCCCAGTACGGCCAATGCTGTGCGAGCGGCTTTCCTCGGCTGAGGAGATCCTCAGTAAGCTCGAGGGCAGAGGATCCGCCGAGTACAAGTACGATGGTCTCAGAATCCAAGCGCATCTCACAAAGAAACAGACACAACTCTTCTCTCGACGACTTGAGAATATCACATCTCAATTCCCAGATGTCGTGGAGAGTCTGGGGAGGGCTATCCTCCTCGACCAGGCAATTCTCGAGGGGGAATGCGTAGCTGCTGATCCTAGCACGGGCGACATGTTACCGTTCCAAGTCATCTCGCAACGGCGAGGACGGAAGTATGAGATAGAAACAATGAAAGAAGAGATCCCGGTGACCGTCTTCCTTTTTGACATCCTATACGCCGACGGACAGGACTTCACCCTCACACCCTACTTGGACAGGAGGGAAGAGCTCACAAAGATCGTCAGAGAGTCGGAACAGGTTCGTATTGCTGAAGGCTTGCTGACAGAGAATCCAGCCGAACTTGAGCAGCACTTCGATAAGGCAGTGTCGCTCGGTTGTGAAGGTCTTGTAGTGAAAAACACCGGTCCTGCTTCAGTGTACCAGGCGGGTGCTCGCGGCTGGCTCTGGATCAAGTACAAGAGATCCTACAAGGCAGAAGTCGCTGACACGTTTGATCTCGTCCCAGTTGGGGCGTTCCACGGCAGAGGAAAGAGGGCCGGAACCTATGGCGCATTGCTGATGGCGGTCTACAATCCAGAGAGCGACCAGTACGAGACAATATGCAAGCTTGGAAGCGGATTCACAGACGAGGATCTAGAGAAGCTGCCGAGACTTCTCGGCGAAGACATTCTGCCTCATCTGCACCCCAGGGTCGCATCCGAGATGAAGGCAGACGTTTGGTTCACCCCAACGCGAGTGCTGGAGGTGTCAGCAGACGAGATCACCCTGTCGCCTTTGCACACGTGCGCGCTCAACGCGGTGC